>JADMIO010950826.1_pt1 | contig 12012 bp, 13 predicted proteins | sample 8958161 | NCBI WGS metagenome assembly JADMIO01 (sample SAMN16585339, study PRJNA669376) | soil metagenome | isolation source: Crop rotation soil | place: USA: Cullars Rotation, Alabama | collected 2011
GCCGCGACTTCAAGTCACGTGAATTCCAAGCTTCGGATCCCACTGTGCTGGAAAGACTTTTGCGGCGATGTTTTGTTACCTGCTTTATACCGGCATCGATTGGACCGGCATCCACACCGCATTCATCACCTGTGTTTTCATCGCACTGGAGAGCACCGACGCGACTCTCTATAAAGGAATGTTACGATTCGTCGGCTGCCTGATCGGCGGCGCGTTCGCGCTTTTCTCCATCATTTTCCTTGTGCCGCACATGGAAACGATCGCGTCATTAATTGTGCTGGTCGCAGCAGTCAGCGCAATTGCCGGCTGGGTGGCGACCGGAAGCGAACGCATTAGCTACGCCGGTTTCCAAATCGCGTTCGCTTTTTTTCTCAGCATGTTCCAAGGCTACGCGCCCGACACCGATCTTGACAAAATCCGCGACCGTCTCGTCGGCATTTTGGTCGGCCTCGTCGTGACCACCGTAATTTTTCACTACTGCTGGCCGGAGCGAGCGCGAATCGCGGAATGAAGTCCGTCGCTGATATGGATGTCACTCGTATTCCATTCAATGCTTTCGTCGGGATCGAACGTGCGGACACCGACGGCGCACTGCTTCAGCTTCTTGCGGATTCGCGATACCTGAATCATGTCGATACCGTTCACGCCAGCGCACTTCTTGCGCTGGCGGAGGCTTCCAGCGGGGAGTTCCTCCTGCGACACTTCGGTTCGATGGATGGAGTTGTTCCGGTGGTCCGGCGCCTCGAAGCTAAGTTCCGTAAGCCGGCAAAGGGCTTGATCGTTTCGAGTGCGAGTGTCGCGCCAGATGCTTTGGCGCGCCTGGACGATGAGCTTTCCGCAAAAGGTCGCTCGCTTGTTAAAGTTTCCGTCGAACTGCACGATCAGTTTGGCGTTCGTGTGTTGTCCGCAACAATCGAGTGGTTCATTCAAGGCGTGTCCCAACGTTCTGCGGAGGCCTAACAAATGACTAACCTAAACAGTGGCGGCAGGCGGTCTTGCAATGCCCACTCGGCGACCAGGATTCGGACGCGCCGGCCGCTATCGACTACTTGGCCCTCATCGGATACTCACTCGCAAGAAGGGCACGTCATATGATTGCAGCGAGTACCACCAGTATTCTCGGCACCTTCGCGGCCACCCTTTTCGCCCTCCTCAATCCGCTTGGGATGCTTCCCATTTTCATTGGATATACCGCCGGCATGCGCCGCGGCGTCCAGCGCTGGTTAGCCATCTTCGTTTCGCTCACGGTGCTGGGACTGATGCTCCTGTTCCTTTTTGCGGGCACGGCATTGCTTAATTTCTTTGGGATCACACTGGACTCTTTCCGCATCGCCGGCGGGATCCTTCTGCTGCTGATCGGGATTCGCACTGTCGCAACCGATCCGGCGAATAAAGCGAAGGATCTGACGGTTGCATCACAGCTCGGCGAGCTACGGGAGGCCGAATCCGTCTACGGCCAGATTGTCGTCCCTCTCGCGATGCCGCTTCTGGTTGGACCGGGCGTGATCGCCAACCTGATTCTGTATGCCGGCGAAGCGTGGCAAAGAAGAAGCGCCAAACTCTCGTGGGGGCTTGTCGGCGTGACGGTAGGGGTCTCCGTGCTGACCCTCGTAATTCTGCTTTCGGGCAGATATCTCCGCCGATTTTTGGGGGATGTCGGCCTGAGCATCGCCACCCGCATCCTCGGTCTGCTCGTCGCCTCGATAGGTGTCCAATTCGTGATTGCGGGCCTAACGAACGTGATTGTTCATTCCATCGCGCCCGAGATTTTACAACATCATGGACCATAGCGCGACGAACTGGGAGCCGATGAAAATCATGAAAACAGGGCGATTCGGAAGGTGGATTAGCACTGCCCTCGCTCTCCTTGCCTGTTGCAGTTGCGCTCACCTGGCGACGGTTAAAACAGTCCCCGCCCGGATTCCAGATCAGGGTGCCCGTGATCAACTACTGGAACCCGCGCGGAAATATTTAACGACAGCTGAGCATGGGCAGGCATCAAACTCGTTAGGCGACGATTTGGTCGCTGCCAAGACCGCCTACGAAGTCCTGGAACGGCGACCCAGTAACGATTCAGCTCGAAGCATCTATAACTTCGCCGTAGCGCGGACCGTCGAAGCCGTCGAACGAGAAGGTCTTCGACCGTGGCGGCATTCAGTTAACGTTGCCACCGGTCAGGAAACTTACATTCTGAGTTCTCCCACGCCGGTCGACTTCGAACATGATCCGGATCGGTACGATTTAATTCCGACCGACACATTGAAGATCGGTGGAACATTCTTCAAAAACTACTCAACCGTGAGCGGGCTTGGCGCGCCAATCGTCGCGGTTGGGCGGATGGAGACGCCGCATTTTCGCCAGCAATTCAAATATCACCGCGTCTACGCGCCGATCACCGCAATGATACGCTTCTCCGGCCGGCACGCACACTTAGAGTTCGTCGATCCGTTAAAGACCGAAAGAATCACGCTGAATAAACAGGTCTTTCCGCTTGCGGCCGATTTTGATGCGCCCACGGCACTCCTGATTGTTCGTGAACGTCCGGAACGGCTTGGAGCCTCGCGTGTCTTCAATCCGGGAGCGTACGCGAATACGACAATGCTTTGTCAGCTGCAACAATTCGATCCCGCGCGGACGCCGGTGATTTTCGTTCACGGTCTGCAAGAAACTGGAGCGAGTTGGGCCCCGATGATCGACATCCTCCGCAATGATCCGTGGATAAGAGAACATTATCAGTTCTGGTTCTTCAGTTATCCGAGCGGCTACCCGTATCCCTACTCGGCCGCGCTCTTCCGCCAAAATCTCGATGGAATCAAGCGCGCGTTTCCCAATCACAAACGCATCGTGATCGTCGGCCACAGCATGGGCGGAATGATTTGCCGACTGATGATCACCGACTCGGGCGACAAAATCTGGCGCGACTTTTTTGCCACGCCTCCCAATAAGACTCCGCTTTCGAATGAGACCCGTAAAATTGCCGAAGCCGTTTTGATTTTTCATCATCGTGCGGACGTGCAACGGGCAATATTCATTTCAACGCCGCATCGCGGCAGTGACTTGGCCAGGAGCTGGATCGGGCGTGTCGGGGCCGGTCTGGTTAGAACTCCGCAAGAATTCACACCGGTCTACAATGCAGCAAAACCGCTGCTCGTAGCCGATTCCGCAGCCAGACCACTGAACCGGATGCCGAACAGTGTCGACACCCTCGAGCCTAACGACCGATTCGTGAAAGCAGTGAACAAGATTCCAATCACCGCGGGCATTCCGTATCACTCAATCATCGGAGACCGTGGCCGCGGCGATACACCACACAGCTCCGATGGCGTCGTTCCATATTGGAGTTCTCACCTCGAGGGCGCGCAGTCGGAGTTGATCGTCAATTCAGGGCACGGCGCCCAATACAATCCGGAAGCGATTCGAGAAGTTGAACGGATTCTAAAAGAAAATCCGAGCGCTAAGAACTGATGCGACAGCCATTCATGGTTCTTAGCGGCCGCTGGCTGCCAATTCGCCGATGGGGGACTGGATCTGAGAAGGGTATCAAACACGATGCGCGGCGGAATCGCGTTTCACTGTTAGCCGCCAGTTCCAAGTCAGTCAGCACGACCTAAGATCCCGGGAGCATAGGAAGAGACACGGCAACGACGATTGCGGAGGCGAGTGTCAAAAAGGTTCCAAATGGTCCGTCTCACGGGCTCGACCCTATGAAACCGCGCTCCGCCGATTTGCCGTTTCGGCTACTAAAAAGCCTCAAATGACAAAAGGGTACCGGACCCCGTAGGCTCCGGGTGTAATGGGCTCGTGCTCATGATCAAAAATCGTGCTCGTAATCGAACAAGCCGGTTAGGCCTTGTTTTGGCTTAGGCAAACGTCCAACGCCGAACATCGAATGACAGAAGGTTTCGATCATATATTCGAATCCTAACTATCGTTCATGGAGTATCTGATCCGTTAGGCAAACTTGAATAGGTACTTTAGATCACTTCCCGAAGCGCGACCTGAAGGCAAATTCTAGCCAGACTCGTTCGCCTAATGCGAATTTCGCGCCAGTCGACCAAGCTTCGAGAAGATCAACGCACGAATCTTACCGGTGCGAATGTCATTCATCATGCGCTGTCATTCATCATGCGCTGGATCACTGGATGCTGCGAAACGAACTTCCCGCTGACACCTTCGAGCTGATATACGTCCTTCAATGACTGAGCAGGTTGAACTCGACAGTTTCGATCGGAAGATTCTGCGCATTCTCCAGAGCAACAATCTCACCAGCCAGCGAGAGATTGGGGTTGCCGTGAACTTGTCGGCAGCGGCGGTTCACAGAAGAATCCGCCGCCTTCACGCCGACGGGGTTGTAACGGCTAATTGTGCGGTGGTATCCCCAGCCAAGGTTGGGCGTCCGATCTCTGTGATCATCGAGTTAGAAGTAAAGAGCGAGCGTCCCGGGGATCTCGAGATGGTGAAACAGTCGCTCGCCGAGGCGCCGGAAATTCAGCAATGTTACTACGTGACAGGTGATGTGGACTTTATCCTCGTGGTTTCTGTTGGGGACATGACCGAATACGAAGAGCTCACAAAGAGGCTGTTTTTCGCGAATCCTAATATCAAGAAGTTTCGCACCTACGTGGCGATGGAGCGTGTCAAGATGTCCTTGGAGCTACCGATAGCCTGAGCGTGGCGCGTCGTGCAAGTTTGATCGGATTTCGAGGCAATAATAGCGATTTCGTTTCGCGGGTTTTGCTTGAGCGCTAAGACGCGTCCTGCATGCTCGATAAACATTATGACACGAGCTCGGTTTTCCCGCGCAGCGGTTTTAGGGCTGCTGCAAGAGCTTATCAGCACTCCGTCTGTTAACCCGGCATTATCTAACCAAGGCGAAGGCGAAAAGGCGGTCGCGACATTGATCAATAGCTGGTTCTTGAGCAAGGGGATTAGCAGCCGGCTGGAAGAAGTCGTTTTGGATCGGCCTAACGTCGTGGCACGGATTGGCAATTCGGAAGGTCCGACGTTGGTTCTGTGTGGCCACCTGGATACGGTTGGCACCGAAGGGATGATTTCTCCGTTCGAGCCCAAGTTAGAAGGCACCCGTGTTTACGGGCGAGGCAGCTGTGATATGAAGGGAGGCGTGGCCGCCATTATGGTGGTCGCCGCAGCGCTAGCCAAACAGCCCCTGGCCGGCAACATCTTAGTAGCATTAGTGGTTGACGAGGAGTACGCCAGCATAGGCGCTCAGGATTTCGTCGCGCACCACGAAGCAGACGCTTGCATCATTACGGAATCCAGCGGGGGAGCATTGATCGTGGCACATAAGGGGTTCGTCTGGCTGGAGGTTAACACGCACGGACGCGCCGCTCACGGCAGTCGATGGGACATTGGGATAAGTGCGATCGGAAAGATGGGTCGCGTCATTGAAGCGCTTGATCATTTCGACGAACATGAGTTGCGTCGAAGAAGTCACCCTTTGGTGGGACCTGCTTCTCAGCATTGTGCATTAATTGAGGGCGGCTCCGGACTGTCCACCTACGCCGAACGGTGCGCGCTTAAAATAGAGCGGCGAACTCTTCCCGGCGAAACGCCAGAGGAGGTTTTGAAGCAGATGAGAGACCTGGTTTCGTCGGTCACGGAAGACGCTGACGTTCGCCTCTTGTTGCATCGACCGCCGCTAGTGTGTCCGCCGAACGCACGAGTTAGCGAATGTCTAAAGAAAGCAATTCATTCAGTGGGGGGAGCGGCGCCCGCGGAGATCGGCGTTGGTTCCTGGATGGATTCCGCCCTGTTTTCCGCAGCGGGTATGGAAACAGTACTCTACGGCCCCGTCGGAGAGGGGTTGCACGAGCTGGTTGAGTGGGTGGATCTCGATTCGGTGATTACTTGCGCTGAAGTCTTGACGGAAACCGCACTTCTGTTTTGCAAATAACGACTCGTAGAAGAGGTCTCATCTGAGCTGCAGAGAAAGGAATGATTGACGGTCCTTGAGGCCCGTCTCCGCCGTTGAACCTAACGAGAACAAGATGAGCAAGCGATATCGATCCCAACAGGTAATGATCTAAAGTGAGCGCTCCGGTGACTTATCGAGATGTTCTCGACGCTCTGCCTCGCGTCCATGCAATCTTGCCTCCCACCCTTCTGAACAATTGGCCTGGTCTTTCGGAGCTAGCCCGATGTAGTTTGTATTTGAAGCACGAGAACCACCAACCCGTCGGAGCGTTTAAGGTCCGCGGGGGAATCAATCTTGTTGCAACACTTACTTCCGAAGAGAGGGCTGCTGGCATCCTCGGTGTTTCGACTGGCAACCATGGACAGTCTCTCGCTTTTGCCGCTCGTCACTTCGCAATTAAGTGCGTAATCGTTGTGCCCCGTGGAAACAACCCAGACAAGAACCGCGCCATTCGCGAACTCGGTGCCGAAGTCATCGAACATGGGATCGATTTCGATGAGGCGTGTGAATATATCCCTAGGCTTCAGAATGAACGTGGCGGGCGCTACGTTCACTCCGCGAATGAACCGAAATTGATCGCTGGGGTAGGTACGCTGACTTGGGAGGTTTTTCAGAAGCTCTCCGATCCTGACTTCATTATCGTTCCGATCGGTTTGGGGAGTGGCGTTTGTGCCGCCTGTATCGTCTCCAAGCATCTCCGGCCCGCAACGAAAGTGATTGGCGTGCAAGCCGCGAATGCTTCGGCCGTAGCGCGCTCTTGGAAGACAGGCGCTTGGGTAACCGAACCCAGCGTGAATACATGGGCCGAAGGTATGGCGACTCGCGCACCAGCCGAATTGACGCTTACCATCATGCGCGAGCTCATGGACGACGTAATCCTCGTCAGTGAGAATGAAATGAAAAAGGCCGCGGGTCTAATCCTTCGCCACACCCACAATCTTGCCGAAGGTGCGGGCGCGGCTGCACTCGCTGCGGTGCTAAAATGTCGACACAGATTCGAGGGCTGCAAGGTTGTGGCCGTGCTTTCCGGCGGAAACCTCGACCTAGCTCAAATAGATATGCTTTTAAGATGTGCTCCAATTAACGACTCGAAACTTTTGCGGTGAGTGATGAGGCAATAATACGAACACGCGATTCGATTTTGTCGCGGATGACCGAGGCGCGCGACTTCCTGCGTGGATACTTTGATCCGACTCCGTTGGTTTACGCTCATAATCTCAGTCGGCGATGTAGCCGACTCGTGTCTCTTAAACTTGAGTCATCGTTGCCAACCGGCTCTTTCAAAGTCCGCGGCGCGCTTTTCGCGTTGCGATCTCAACTGACGCGTAGGGCCGTCAGCGAGGTTGTTACCGCTAGCACCGGCAATCATGGTGCCGCAGTCGCTTTTGCCGCACGCGAGCTCGGCGTGCTGGCGAGGATCTTTCTTCCCACGAATCCGAATCCGATCAAGCGCGCCAAGATTGCAGCGCTCGGCGCCCACATCCATGAAATCGGTCGTGACTTGGCAGAGGCCGGGGAGGCCGCGGCGCTCTATTCGAATTCTCACGGCGCCTACTTTCTGGATGACGCGTCCGATGATGAAGTACCGATCGGGGCGGCAACAATCGCCTCTGAGATTTTCGAGCAACTTCCGAGTGTGCAGGGAATCTATGTGCCAGTCGGCGACAGCGCACTTATCCGCGGCATTGCTGCGGTCGCAAAGAGCCGCTCTATGCCTCCGAAAATCGTCGGCGTGCAGGCGGCACGAGCGCCGTCGTATTACAACTCGTGGAGGGCCGGCAAGGTCCGGCCATCCGATATGTGCGACACCATCGCCGACGGCTTGGCGACGAGGCGGCCTCTTGCGACTAACGTGGCCGCGCTGCGTGAGCTCGTCGACGAGATGCAACTCGTGACCGAAGAAGAAATGCTTCAAGCGATACGCTGCCTCTCGGTTGAGGAACAGATCGAAAGCGAACCAGCAGGTGCTGCATCAACCGCGGCTCTCCTGCGCGCTGGGAAAGCAAAAACGAATGAGACAGTTGTTGTCATTGTGAGTGGAGGCAACATCGCGGACGAGATTCGTGAAAGAGCAATGGTGATGGATGGCAGCATACGCCTAGAACTTTGACCCGACGTAACCCCCAGGAAACAGATCGTTTTCCCTCGCCTGACGGCCGCTGTCAAAAAGGTTCCAAATACTTTCCAGGCGTAGAATGGTCGAGCTCGCCGGGCGCTTATTTTATGAAAAACAGCAGCCCGAACATTTGGTTTGATATATTCCTTTATAGGTATATACGTGACGTGGAATGAAGTTGGTGACGGTTTACCAGTGCTTTTGCGACCAGACCCGTCTGCGTATTCTGCACCTGCTTGAAGCTTCATCGCGTGCGGTTAGTCCCGGCGGCGTCTAACTAGAACTGTGCGCCGGTTAAGGTGAAGGTAATCGGCACCCTCACTTTCGTGACTGTGCCAGGCGAGCAGGAGGAAAAACGTCGCATGGATTCTTATGTCGATGCCGGCAATCCGGCCCACGTTAAATGACCAGCGCACATAACTTCGGATTTGCCTGGGCGGTGGGTCGATTTGGGACGGCCCCGATCGCCCGGCTGTACTACGGATTTCACCAGTGTCTCCGGCCGGATCACTCATGGCAATCTTTGTCTTAGTCTGGACCTCACGCGCGAATGGTTAGGGCATCGCTGGCGGCGCGGCCCGGACGCCATGTTATCTGGCACCGCCAGCAAGAATAGTCGCCGGCATCCAGAATGGATATTGAATCTGGCCTTAGCAGAACCGCACTTTAGTATGAGACACCATGGACTGGCTGACTGACCCTAACGCCTGGATCGGGCTTCTAACCTTGATCGTCCTGGAAATCGTCCTGGGCATCGACAACATCATCTTCATCTCCATCCTGTCGGGCAAATTGCCGGCGAAACAGCAAAATGCAGGGAGAAGCATTGGTCTCGCCCTGGCAATGCTGGTTCGTATTCTACTGCTCTTTTCGCTGTCCTGGGTCATCGGATTAACCCGTCCTTTGTTAACCGTCGGTGCGGTCGAACTTACCGGTCGCGGAATTATTTTGGTCTCGGGCGGGTTGTTTCTGCTAGCGAAAGGAACTCACGAAATCCACGACCAGATTGAAGGTGAGACCGAAAACGAAAAGGGCGGTCCGGCTTCATCGTTTATTTCGGTGCTGGTTCAAATCGCGCTCCTCGACATCGTGTTTTCGCTCGATTCGGTTATCACCGCCGTCGGCATGGTTGATGAAGTCAGTATCATGATCATCGCGGTCATCCTGGCCATCGCCGTGATGATGGTTTTTGCCGGACCCATCAGCCGGTTCGTGGAACGTCATCCCACGATCAAAACGCTGGCCTTGAGTTTCCTTCTGCTCATTGCGGTGAATCTCATTGCGGAAGGAGCCGGCTTTCATATTCCGAAAGGATACACCTACTTCGCAATGGGGTTCGCGCTGTTAGTCGAAATGATCAACTTGAAGATTCGCGCCCGAAAACCGAAGCAGCAGCAGCTGCGCAGCCGACGATTACGGAAAGCAATTGATCGGATCGCAAAGCCACATCGACCGGCTCGGCGCTGAAGTGGCCGATTTCGTCGCGATCGACCATTAATCTCCAGGTTCGCGAACCGCGCGGCCGCCGCGGCCAAGGGTCGATCCATCGGATCGGCTGAATGCCCAGCCATGATGGCGAACAGCGCTCGATGAAACATCGCAACTGCTCCAGGTTTATGCCCGGGGCAATCGGTTAGGCCGTAGATTCATCACATGGCGTTCGGCCGCCAAACCCGATAACCAATCTTCGACGGCGTGGTGGCGGTTGGTTAGGTCGTGCGGGACTTTCATCTGGGCGTTCGAGCGTTTTTTCCCGGGGACGGACAGAATCGTGCGCAGATGGTACGATCATGGTGAGAATAATGAACTTGTGGAACCGTCAGTTTTCCGTCTCAAGAGAAAATGATTAAAACGGTTATCTTATCGATGCTTCTCGCGGCTTCCTCAGTTTCGCTTGATGCCCGGGCCCAGGATACACTTACCCGGGACGCCCTTGCCCAGAATGACCGCCAGTACACCGACGGCCCAGTCACTGAGGTAAACTATATACAAGTCCAGTACGGGCATTTCCCAGAGTACATCGCCTGGCTCAATTCGACCTGGAAGCCGACCATGGAAGCGATGAAGAAAGCCGGGCTAATCATCGATTACAAGGTTTTCCAGGCCAGTCCGAAATCGCCCGATCAGCCCAATCTATTTTTGTATCTCACTTTCAAAAACATGGCGGCTTATGGCGGCAACATCGGCGACAAAGGCATCGAGGCAGAATATGTAGCCAGGCAGGTCATCGGTAGTACCGAGTTTCAGAACAAGAAAAGGGTGGAACGAAGTGAATACAGAAAAGTTCTGGGCATTGAATTGATTCGTGAAATTATTTTGAAATGAAATTGTTAGGCGCCACCATTCTCACCATCTGACCCGGTATCCACAGGAGTTTCCTATGAACAAGACCGCAATTACCTCACCCGAGCTCGCGCCTCCGGCAGGCCCGTTCTCCCAGGCGATCGAAGTCGGTGGTTTCCTCTACTTCAGCGGTCAGGTCGGTCAAGATCCGGCTACGGGTAAGGTGGTCAACGGGGGCGTTGCGGCCGAAACGGAGCGCATCTTCCAGAACCTCTCGGCGGTGCTCAGGGCCGCGGGCAAGAGTTTCGATCACGTTGTGCGCGCCGGGGTGTATCTCACGAACATGAGTGACTTCAGCGCGATGAATGAAATCTACGCAAAGCATTTCAGCCAACCATTTCCTGCCCGCACCACAATCGGCGTGGCTGCACTGCCGCTTGGGGCCTGCGTTGAGATAGACCTGGTCGTTAAGGCTTGAGGCGGACGTCAGGTCGACACCCCGGAAGTCGGCATCTGAGATTTCGCATGTGCGCGGCGACTATTTGCGCGACCGCCCCGCTCGCCGATTCGCGCGCACAACTCTCCGGCGCCTGGTCACGGGCTTCTTCGTGTCGACGGCCTCAAACAATTGCCGAAACCCGTGTGCCAACACGTCGACGGCCTTTCCCAGCGCGCCCAGTTGCTCAACCCGGGCTAGCGCGACGGATCGGTGAAGATCAAACGATGGGGGACGCAGTACTTTCACCGGGTCGATAAAATGATTCCTGGCAATAAAGCGAGCGGGCAGCAGCCCGACACCATAACCGGACCGAACGAATGCCAGCTGCATATGCATGTTGTGGACTTCAGCCGCAATCATTGGGGTGAAGCCGGCACGCTCCATCCGATCGGTGAGACTCGCGCGAAGAAAGCATCCAGGCGGATTGAGCACCCAGGGTGCTCGGCCCAGGCTTTTCCAATTAGCGTCAAAGTTGCCGGCGGCGCCTTGAACGATTTCCATGCGGTCGCTGGCGATGACATTCGTCAGAAGCGGTGGAGGCGCTGCTTTACCCTCGGGCAACAGCACGGCGGCAACGTCGAGTTCACCCGCGAGCAGGTGGCGAATTAATTCAGCGGTTAGTCCGCTCGACAGCCGGACCCGGACCTTGGGGTATTTCTGGGTCAGCGCCCGAATAGGTTCGATAAGTGCCCCCTCGGCCAGGGGATGGGCGAGCCCGATGCGCAAGAGGCCGTGAGGTTCGGCGTCGCGCGACGCCAGAGATTTCAGCGCCTCGGTGCGCTGCAACAGATCTCGCGCCTGGTCAAGAACTCTCGAGCCTAACGAGTTCAGGCGCGGCGGCTTTACCGAGCGGTCGAGCAACTCAGTACCCAAGGCGGCCTCCAGCCTTTGCAGTTGCCGGGTCACAGCGGAGGGCGTCCGGAACAGACGATCGGCGGCACGGGCGATGGACCCGACCTGAGCAAACTCTACCAGGGCGTGTAAATCATCGAGCAAAGCGAACCTCCAAAAATAATTCCAAACCGGTCCGCAATGGATCGCAGAATCGTGCGCAACAGTCAATATCATTGTGATAATAATGAACTTGTGGAATGCCGCTCCCGGTCAAAGCTCCAACAACCTTGTGGTTAAGGAGAATGGTATGGTTCCTGATTCGATTTCACATTCCGTGTGGCGGTT
>JADMIO011127039.1_pt1 | contig 12012 bp, 10 predicted proteins | sample 8958161 | NCBI WGS metagenome assembly JADMIO01 (sample SAMN16585339, study PRJNA669376) | soil metagenome | isolation source: Crop rotation soil | place: USA: Cullars Rotation, Alabama | collected 2011
CCCCATGCACAGCAAACAAATTTGGCAAACACTGCTATCAGTTATTATCCGAAAGGGGAGTTGATAGCTCTGGTGCTAGATCTTTTGATTCGTGGCCGGACGAACGGCAAGTCATCACTGGATGATGTTATGCGACGGATGTACGACGAGTTTTACTTGAAAAGTCCGAACGCGACTTACTATTTGCGTGGCCGTGGGTATACGACCCAGGACTTCGAACGCGTCGCCTCTGAGACAACAGGCTTAAATCTGCACGACTTCTTCGAGCGCTACACGCGCGATGTGCAAACACTGCCATATAACGAGGCGTTACGTTACGTAGGTCTGATGTTGGTTCGCGAACAGGCCAGACAAGAGTTCAACGGGGGCATTCGGCTTGATTTTCGCGATCCGACCAGCCTAATTATTGCTGCAATTACTCCAAATTCGCCGGCTGAGAACGCGGGATTACAGGAAGGCGACGAAATCACAGCGCTCGGCAAGAAGAGTGTGTCGCGCGAGAACTTTCTGGTTTCGTTGGGCCATTACAAGAAGGGTGACCGCGTGCCAATTACGGTGAAACGGGACCGCAAGACGATTCAAACTACGCTGGTGCTAGGCGCTCCGGAGCGCTTCGAATATCGCATTGAAGAGCGATCAGATGCGACGCCGGCAGAGAAGGCATTGCGAACTGCCTGGCTTCAAGGTTCTTAAAACAACTGCGTGACACTGCGCAAGTGAAAACTATCGAAACCCCCGCTCCTATCTTGCTCGATCATAAACGTCTGCTGTTGCTTTGGACGTTGTTTGTAGCGATCTGTTTTGGTCTCGGTTATCCCACTCTACAGCGTTACGATCCGCGGCGCGCTGAAGGCATGAGCGACACGCCGAAGTATTACGCCATCACCGTCGGCGCAGACACGTCGAACTTCAAAGAAATGTTTCGTTGTCGTGTGCTGGTGCCGTTTGTCGCAAAGCCTTTTTACTGGTTGGCATTGAAGTTCTTGCCAAACTGGGATGCCGGATTTTTTGGCCTACTGATCACGAACTGTTTGTTTTGTGCAACCACTGCCTGTTTCATCGTCAGTATCGGAAACAAGTTGTTAGCCAATCTCGCGACAGCATTGTTGGGCGCCACGCTCTACCTTCTCAGCTTCAATATTCCCAATTTGCAACTTGCCGGATTGATCGATTCGGGGGAAGCGTTTTTTCTGATTGCCGTCGTTTGGAGTTTGCTGAACGGAAAATGGTTCCTGCTGCCGCTGTGGGCCACCTTCGGCGCGCTGGCGAAAGAAACGTTCGTTCCGTTTTCAGTCCTGCTTGCATTCACGTGGTGGTTTGTCGAGCGACGTGAAAAGAGAACTGGCGTTCAAGAATTCATTTGGGTAGCAGTGCTCGCGGTTGATGGATTGGTGATGGTTTCAATCATTCATTCGGTCATCGCTGGAGTTTTTAGATGGCCGTGGCAGATCGCGGGTCAAGCACGCGCGCCGGTAAATTTTTTCGTCGCGCTCTGGCACTGTTTCAGTGAACACAGCTTTTGGTACTTGTTTGGTTGGTTGTTACCGCTGGGAATCTGGCGTCTGAGATTTTTCCCGAAGCCCTGGTTAATTTCGTCGGCAGTCGCGGCTAGCTTTGCTATTCTGCTGGGGGCCTACAGTAACGCGGGTGGCACTGTCGGACGCGCAACCTTCAATATTATTGGGCCCTTATTGAGTCTTTCGGTGGCGTTTTTATTGACATCCGACCCCAAAAACAAGGCTGTGACAAGTCCCAGCCGCCCCTAGCGCCGACAAGTAAACGCACTTCAAAGAGTCGATCCTTTCAAACAATGCAAGCCGAAGCTGCTCAACGCGAACACTACAACCGCATCGCCGCGGACTACGAAGCGCAGTATGGCGATCCGGCCGGCCTGGCGTATCGGGAGTTGTTTCTTTATCAACCACTGTTTGAAGGTCTCGCGCTTGATGGACGCGATGTGCTCGAGGCGTTGAGCGGTAGTGGTCATGCGACCGAATATCTGCTGAAGAGCAAACGCGCGTTAGTTACCGGGCTCGATATTTCCGACGAAGCGATCGCAAGTTTTAAATCACGTTGGCCCAACTGTGAAGCGATCTGTGCGCCGATAACTTCTTCAGGTCTACCAAGTGAATCTTTTGACTGTATCGTCGTCGTGATGGGCCTTCATCACTTGCATCCTCATCTGAACGACGCTGTCACAGAGATTCATCGATTGTTGCGCCAGGGCGGGACATTTTGTTTCACCGAACCTCATCGCGAATCAGCATTCAATCGATTGCGAGCAATCTGGTACCATCATGATTCTTTGTTTGCCGAAAACGAAGAGTCACTCGATGTCGAAGCATTGAAAAAAGATTTCGCCGGCCTGTTCAATTTCAAGCGCGAGAAGCATGTTGGTACTATCGCCTACCTCCTGGTTCTTAACTCAATGATCTTTCGCGTACCGTTGTGGCTCAAACGGATCTACTCACCGCCAGTGGTTTTGCTGGAAAAGCTGCTGTCTTTTTTCCACTCACGAGCCTTTTCGCTGGCTGTCGTGAGCCAGTGGGAGAAGAGGTAAGACCCACCGCGGTCAGTTACAAAGATTGTCACAGAACTTTCAACCCTAACCTGGCATCTAACCCGAACCCTACGAAGCAGTACGAAGCAGTGAATTGTGTCAACTTTGCGTCGGCATCTCGTTTGCTTCGTTCCTTGTCGTCCCCGGAGGAAGAACTTGGTCGATATTAGGAATTTAGTAGGTTAGTAGGAGGATCAATATGTCAGCAGTACTGGGAACACTTGAGCACTACTCGCACAGCGAGCGGACTACCCTGGGCACAGTGTTTTCGCGAATGGCCAGTAGGGTCGGCGAAATCTTTGGTTGTCAGCACAAGCAAATGAGCCGTCCTTTTTCCAGACAGGGTGAAACCTACCGTGTCTGTATTAATTGCGGAGCCCGGCGAACGTTTGACGCAACAACGTGGAAGTCTTCAGCACGTCCTTACTTCAAACCGGCTCGTTTGTCCGACCTACAGGATGTGGACATGACGGCGCTGCGGCGGGTAGCGAATTAAGTACAAGCTAAGCGTCAATTTACGCGGGGTCTGTTGGTGTTTTCGTCGCTAGACCGTGTAATTCGCGAGCTTGGATGTCGCGCTGCGGTGGGGCCACTTGGTTGTGCCAACTCAGGTCATCGACCTGTTTGAATATTCAATTTTTGTGACGGAGCCGGCTACTCAAGACGGTAGTTCGAAACTTCGTTGGTAATGATGACGTCGTGAATTTGCGCGTCAGTGCGCTACAGCACTATGACGACTATTTCATTGCGACGAGCATAAATAAATTTATTTCTCCGGGACGAGAAGACAAAATCAGAACCGGTCGCAACTCCGGTTCTGATTTTTTATTTCAGTCAACAATAAACCAGCTTCGCGGATGAACGCAGGTCAAAAATATATATAGAGCTTAGTAGTGTGCTCTTCTTTTTGTTCGCGTCCATCAGCGAAAATCCGCGGCTTATTTCTTTTTAACTGGCGCGGAATGATAGACACACGCCGTGTGAAGTGAGAATGCCGGTGAGGCGCGACCTTACTCCAGTCGATAATTTGGTGCTTCCTTGGTAATGATGACGTCGTGAACGTGTGACTCGCGTAATCCCGCGGAAGTTATGCGAATGAAGCGACTCTTTTCCTGAAACTCTTTGATGTTGCGACATCCGGTGTAGCCCATGCCTGAACGGAGGCCGCCGACTAGCTGCGTTGTCATTTCCGCAATCGTTCCTTTGTAAGCAACGCGCCCTTCAATTCCTTCAGGCACAAGTTTCGAAAGATCTTCCGTTCGATCTTGTGCGTACCTGTCCTTCGAACCTTCACGCATCGCTCCCAGCGAACCCATGCCGCGATAAGTTTTGAAAGAACGTCCCTGAAACAAGATCACTTCGCCCGGCGCTTCTTCCGTTCCTGCGAAGAGCGAACCAATCATCACCACGTCAGCGCCGGCCGCAATCGCTTTCGCAACGTCTCCGGAAAACTTCACGCCGCCATCGGCAATCAATGGCACGTTGGCAGCGCGCGATGCGGCCATACAAGATTGAATCGCAGTGATTTGTGGCACACCGGCCCCTGTTACAACGCGTGTAGTGCAAATCGAACCTGGTCCAATACCCACCTTAATCGCGTCGACACCGGCATCGATCAATTCGCGCGCACCTTCCGTGGTGCCGACATTCCCGGCGATGACATCCGTGTCGGCATGGCGCTTTTTGATTTCACGCACTGCCTCCAACACCCGTAACGAGTGACCATGTGCCGTGTCGATTACCAAACAATCAACGCGTGCCTTCACCAACTCATCAGCGCGCTCTCGGAAATCTCCGGTCGCCCCAATCGCGGCGGCAACGCGCAATCGACCCAGATCATCCTTGGCAGCAGTTGGATACTTAATTGCCTTTTGAATGTCCTTAACCGTAATCAGACCCTTGATCCGTTTGTCTTCATCGACAACCAGTAATTTTTCAATGCGATGTTTCTGTAGGACGGCTTTCGCCTGATCCAGCGTGGTACCAACCGGAACCGTGACCAAAGGCTGCTTAGTCATGACTTCAGAAACTGGAATGTCAAAACGCGTTTCGAACCGCAGGTCGCGATTGGTGATGATGCCAACGAGATGTCCAGCTTCGTCAACCACCGGGACGCCGCTGATGTGAAAGCGCTCCATCACCTGAAGTGCTTCGCGGACGGGCTTTGAAGGCAGGATCGTTACCGGGTCAACAATCATTCCCGATTCCGAGCGTTTGACCTTGTCGACTTCTTCGGCCTGCCGCTCGATGCTCAGGTTTTTATGGACCACGCCGATGCCGCCTTGTTGCGCGAGTGCGATCGCGAGCGACGCTTCGGTCACTGTATCCATCGCTGAAGAACACAACGGGATTTGCAGTCTGATATTTCGCGTGAACAAAGTCGACGTGTCAGTCTCATTGGGCAGCACGTCGGAACGAGCAGGTAATAACAGCACATCATCGAAGGTCAGTCCTTCAACTAATTCTGACGAAATCATGATTATCGTTAACTCCTGGCGAACTATATGAATGACAGGTTTGAGAACAAAACAAAACTGCCCGCCATTGAAGCGGGCAGCGGGCGACATCTTGAATTGAGACGAGGTTGTTTAGCAACTCCTGAACAGCGCACGCGCGAACGTGTCTTGAGCCCGCGGGCACAAAATGCAACCAACCACTATTGCGATTCCTGTTCGTAATCAGCGTTTCGACTGTCCCATCCAACTAGAGAACGACTATTGAAAATCTCTGCGCGAGTTTTGTCAAAACCTGCCTGCGCAATAGCGGCGTCTGACGGTTCGCGATTGATGTTAGCCGAGCGCTTTTGTGCCCAGTGCAGGACGCTCAAAGCCATAGCGGTCAGGACCGCCAGAATTACAATAGCGAGCACGACCGTTAACACTGGCGAGCGCGTAGCCGGCTCTTCTGTATAAACTTTTGAGTGAAGCGGGGTAGTAACGATTTCGTCGAGATGTTGGCCGGAGTCGCGCATGTAACGCGCGTAACCCTCGACGGCTGCCCTTTCGTCGTAGCCTACGTATTTTGCATACGCTTTTACAAAACTGCGGTTGAAGATTCCGCCGGGCAGGCGCTTGTAATCGTTAGATTCGATTGCCTCGAGGTAATGAACGGAGATTCTTGTTTGGTCGGAGATTTCGCGCAGCGGGATGCCGCGTCCTTCGCGCGCGAGTCGCAACTGTTCGCCGATAGTTGCTTCCATTACCAATTTTGATCAGCCTTGCTCAATTGGCAGGTAGGAGTCCCACGATTCAATCTAAGATAACTGCTCCTTTACTTCCCTGGATCGGCAACAGGCCATTTCATTCTTAAGCCTGTTTTAATTGGCGCGCAATATATATTGCAGCGGTAATTGTGTCAAATTTTTGTTGAGGTTCTCGAGGCGTTCGCTCAACCCACTGCCATCCGCAGTTTATGCAGATTACACAGATTAGACTCGACTCAGTAAAGTTAAACTGTTCTCGTTCCGGCGGTAGCAATCTTCTCGCCTGCTTCAGATCTAATCTTCGTAATCTGTGAATCTGCGGATGGTTTCCTGACTATGTGATCAGCGCGTCTGGTTTCGGTGAGTTCTCTTGCTTCTTGAGTGCTGCGGTGATAGTTTTGCGCAGTAATAACGTCAACTTTAATTTCTACAATTAACAAAAGTGAGGAGACTAGAGATGCCCTTAGAAGCACTCGGAATGGTCGAAACCAAAGGCTTCGTTGGAGCCGTGGAAGCCGCCGACGCGATGGTGAAGGCCGCTAACGTCCAACTCCTGGGGAAAGAATACATCGGCGCCGGCTACGTGACTATCTTCGTTCGTGGCGACGTAGGCGCAGTGAAGGCCGCAACCGATGCAGGAGCAGCGGCTGCCCGCAGAGTCGGCGAGTTGATTAGCGTTCACGTGATTCCGCGACCGCATGCGGAAGTCGAACGCGTGTTGCCCGTGGATGGACGCACCGGTTTGAGTCCCGATGAACGAGCACTTGGTGGTGGCGCTCGGGGCCAGCTCGGTGAAGGCGATCAGGGTCGCTCACTCAGCGGCGCCCGCGAGGGCAGTAAAGAAAAGGCAAGATAATCAGTGGGCAGTGGGCAGTGACCACTGGGCAGTTGGCCCTGTTCAATTCCCAATCGATTAACTGGCAGACAGCAATGTTTATCACGCGCGGTTAGAACTATTGATCACTGGCCACTGTCCACTGGAGTTGTTATGTCCGCAGACAAGGACCTTATTTCAGTACAACAAGCGCGCGATCTGGTTGAGTCAGCGCATAAGGCCCAGACTGAGATCGCTAAATTCGATCAGACAAAGATCGATCGTATTTGCGAGGCGATGTCGAAGGCCGCACTTCGTGAAGCAGTACGGCTCGGGGCGATGGCGGTTGAGGAAACCGGGTTCGGTGTTCCTGACGACAAACGCGAAAAGAATCGTTTCGCGGCTGAGGATGTTTGGAACTACTTTCGTGGTCTGCGGACGGTCGGTGTTGTTTCCGAATCAAAGGACGTTGTTGAAATCGCCAGTCCGCGTGGTGTAGTCGCTGGCATCGTTCCTTCTACCAATCCTACCTCCACTGCAATCTTCAAAATCCTGATTGCGATCAAGTCGCGAAATGCCATCGTATTGTCGCCCCATCCATCAGCCGCGCGTTGTATCAATGAAACGACACGCGTAATGCGTGAAGCAGGAATGAAAGAAGGACTGCCGGCCGAGGGAGTCGTCTGCATGTCCACCGCGACGATTGAAGGCACCGAAGCGCTGATGAAACACAAACAGACTGCCGTCATTCTGGCAACAGGTGGCATTGGCCTCGTTCGTGCAGCTTATTCATCGGGCAAGCCTGCATTCGGCGTGGGACCGGGTAACGTGCCCGTATTTATTGAGCGCAGTGCGGACGTTCCCAAGGCAGTGCAGGACATTTTGACAGGCAAGACTTTTGACAACGGCACCATCTGTGCTTCCGAGCAGGCAGTAGTTTGTGACGCGCCGATCGAGCAAGCGGTGCGTGAACAATTCAGGGCGCAAGGCGGTCATTTCCTGTCAGCGGCTGAAGCCGATCAGCTGGGAAAAGTTGTAGCCACGCCACAGCGTTCGCTGAACTCCGCGATTGTGGGCCGCTCAGTGGAAGTAATTGCCAAACTCGCGGGACTTAACGTGCCGCCGGGCACGCGTTGTTTGATGGCTGACGTGGGCGGAGTGGGTCGCGACTTTCCACTGTCGATGGAAAAACTTTCGCCCATCCTCGCTTTCTACGTGGTTGACGGCATCACCCGGGGCGCCGAACGTTGTTATGAAATTTTGCGATACGGCGGCATGGGCCACACCGCGGGAGTGCATACTCGTTCACGCGAGGCCGCGGTTCGCTTTGGCGCCGAGATGCCGGCTTCGCGCATTGCGGTAAATACACCAACAACACACGGTGCGATCGGCTTCTCAACGGCGTTACCGCCTTCGATGACACTGGGTTGCGGGTCGTGGGGCGGCAACGTCACTTCAGATAACGTCTCACCACTTCACTTGCTCGACATCAAACGAGTCGCATTCGAAACGCGACCAGTGAAGAGCAAGCGTCCGGCAGTTTCTACCGCGACTGTAGCAGCACCCGCAGGGACACCGGCCTATACACCGTCAGCGGCCCCGCAAAAAACTGCACCGCCGGTTAGTTCCGGCCCAGGCAAAATCAATCGCGAAGATATTGCTGCTATTGTTGATAAGTTTCTCGCAGGCCGTCAGCCACAGGAGGCTCTGCGCGCGCCGAGTCCGGAAGCCGAAGCGGGCAGTATGTATGCCGGTCCAGCCAAGGCTGCGAATGAAGCGAAGAGCGAACCGGCAAACGGAGGAGCAGCACCGGCGCCGCCTAAACCGGTGAGCACCAGCAACGGCGCGAAAGCCGTCGACTTCGTTAGTGAAGACGACGTGCGACGTGCAATTCAAAAAGGCGAAAAGATTTACATCAACGCGAAAACGATTATTACTCCGGCGGCGCGTGACATTGGCGAGCCGGGCGAAGTCTTCGCTAAAGGGCAGTGAACGGAAGTAGTGAATCGTAAATGGTGAATAGTGAATGGTGAATCGTAAATAGTCAGGAGTTGCTGGTGGTAACCTGAGATCTAATAACTAGCAATTCACTATTTACGATTTACTATTTAGGATTCACTTATAAAACCATGTTTCTAGGCAAAGTCGTCGGCACAGTCTGGTCCACCAAGAAGAGTCCGGATCTTGAAGGCATTCGCTTCCTGATAGTCCATCCATACGATCTGGACAAGGATCCCACGCAAAACATCGTCGTAGTTGCTGATCGGCTCGGTGCGGGAACGGGCGAGATGGTTATATGCGCGTTCGGAAAAGCCGCGCGCACCGCCATGGGCAATCAGGAAATGGCAATCGAGGCGGCGGTGGTAGGAATAGTTGATCGCGTCGATATTACAGACACGATCTCAGAAGAGATGCGCGATGCGGCAGCGAAACTGGCGCGGGACAATGGGCGGAAATAAAAACGGTTTTTGGTCTTGGGTCTTTGGGCTTTGAAAAGCCGTTGAAGTTTGTACTTTGAACTTTGTTCTTTGTATTTTGCTTTTGTGATTCCCCGAGTCGTAGCGGCTAAGAGTTCAGCGTTCGCGACCACAAAATCAAAGTCCAAGAACAAAGTACAAAGATCAGGTAAGAATGGATAACGACGAACTAATTTACCGCCTGACCAAAGCAGTTTACGGACGCCTCGGCGCCGGGGCTGACGAGCAGGCTGTGGAACAACTCGTGACTGAGGTTTATCGCGAAGTTGAACCGTTTCTCCGCACGAATGGCTTGGCAGCCTCGCGCAGCCAAACGCTCACGGCTAGCGGCGTACCAGCTCATGAAGGCGCATCTGAGCGAATGGTGATTTCAGTATTCGGCGTGGACCACCCCGGCATCGTCGCTGGTGTGTCGCAGATTCTTGCCGACGCAGGCTGTAGTATCGTCGACATCAACCAGACCGTTGTGCAGGGAAAGTTTGCCATGGTGATCATCGCGAATAGTTCCCGCGCTCGCGAGAGTGCCACCGAACTCAAGGAACGGCTTCGTGTGGAAGGCGAAAAACTTGGCGTTCGGATTTATGCCCAGCGTGAAGATCTCTTCAATGCCATGCACCGCATTTAGTGAATCGTGAATAGTGAATAGTAAATAGTGAATAGTGAAATCGTAAATCGTGAATAGTGAATCGAAAATCGTAAATCGTTAAATCGAAAATTGCGGTAGTGACACTCGAATCGTAAACCGAAACAATTCTACTCACGATTTACGATTCACGATTCACTATTCACGATTCACGATTCACGATTCACGATTCACGATTCACGATTCACTATTCACTATTCACTATTCACTATTCACTATTTACTATTCACTATTCACGATTCACTATTTACGATTCACTATTCACGATTTACTATTTACCTCGAATGTCTGACCCACAAATTTCTCGCCGATGCTCAGATTGCGGCGCAGCAATTCGGGATCACGCGTTTTTTTGTCCCCAGTGCGGTAAAGGATTACCAAAGCGCGAAACGGATCAAACAGGGCCGTTAATGGCGCCGGATTCAGCATCCGGTAAAAACACAGCGCCGCTGAGTGACTCAGAAGGTCCTCCAACGTCAGACTCGGCCTCCACCAAATCTTCAAAGCCACCGGCAAAGGCCAAAGCGGCGAATGATCCGATGTCGGAAACAATTGCTATTGATCGCAAACCCAAATCACTGTCTGACACTGTAGCCATCGAGAGACCAAAATCACCCGGAAAAGGTCCAACTAACCGCCCGCGCGGCGCCGTCGGTGCGCAAATTAAGCGCGCGACCAACATCGCGCGCGGGGTTGAAGGCGACGTGATTCATCGTGTTCAGAAGGTTCGGGAGATTTCTCATGTGGTGATTGATGAAGCGGGATACGATCCCAGCTTGCGGTTTGTGTTGGTTGCCGCGGCCCTTTTCCTGCTGTTCCTGGTGATTGTGCTGCTAAACAAGATTATTTCGTAAGAAGTCTTGGGTCTGTGGAAAGATCTTTGTACTTAGCACTTTGTACTTAGTGGTTGAGTCTCGGGTAAGAAGGTCTTAGTTGTTACCAAAGACCAAAGACCAAAGACCAAAGACCAAACCCCGATTTAATATGGAATATTCACAGGCAGAGATTCTTCAGACGGTGGCCATGACCGAGATGGAGCATCTCGACGTGCGCACGGTCACGCTTGGACTCAGCCTGCGCGATTGCGTCACCGACAACATCACTAGTACCGCTGACCGCGTCGTCAATAAGATCCATCGTTTTGCGGATCGTTTGGTGGAGACTGTCGATACCATCGGCGACGAATTCGGCATTCGCATTGCCAACAAGCGAATTGCCATCACGCCCGCTTCCATGATTACTGAGGCGGCAGAGGGCGATCCGGTTGAGCTTGCTCGAGCTCTCGACGAAACAGCCGCGGCTGTCGGCGTCGACTTTATCGGTGGGTATTCCGCCCTGGTGCACAAAGGCGCGACGGATGCAGAGCAGCATTTTCTCGATTCCATTCCGGAAGCTCTTTCAACTACCAAACGCCTCTGTTCTTCGGTAAATGTAGCGACCACTCGCGCGGGCATTAACATGGACGCCGTCGGCCATATCGGCCGCATCATCAAAGATGCCGCTGAACGCACACGCGCTGAAGGTGGTCTCGCCTGCGCGAAGTTTGTCTGTTTCGCGAATGCGGTAGAAGACAATCCATTCATGGCGGGTGCATTCCACGGAGTAGGTGAACCCGGTGCGGTAATTAACGTCGGTGTTTCTGGTCCCGGCGTAGTGCATTACGCGGTGCGCAATGCTGACAAGGACATGCCGCTACAGGAACTCGCCGAAGTAATCAAGAAACTTTCGTTCAAACTTTCGCGCGCTGGCGAACTCGTGGGCAGGGAAGCGGCGCGACGTTTGGGAATCCCGTTTGGGATCATCGATCTCTCGTTAGCACCAACACCCGTTCCCGGTGATTCCGTGGCCAACATCATTGAAGCGATGGGCTTCGAACGCGCGGGAACACACGGCACCACTGCTGCACTCGCGCTGCTGACTGATGCGGTAAAGAAGGGCGGCGCGATGGCGAGTGGATCTGTGGGTGGCATGAGTGGCGCGTTTATCCCGGTGTCGGAAGACGCGGGCATGATCGAGGCGGCGCAGCTCGGTGCACTTTCACTCGACAAACTGGAAGCATGGACCAGCGTTTGTTCCGTAGGCATCGACATGGTTGCCGTACCCGGTTCGACTTCAGCGGAGACTATCGCTGCGATCATTGCCGATGAGATGGCCATCGGCGTCATGAATAACAAGACAACGGCGGTGCGCATTATCCCGGTGCCGGGCCGTGAGGTTGGTGAGATGGTGGAGTTCGGTGGCTTGCTGGGCAGCGCTCCGATCATGGCGGTCAACGCTTTTTCTTCTGCAGACTTCATTCGCCGCGGCGGTCGTATT
>JADMIO011460725.1_pt1 | contig 12011 bp, 11 predicted proteins | sample 8958161 | NCBI WGS metagenome assembly JADMIO01 (sample SAMN16585339, study PRJNA669376) | soil metagenome | isolation source: Crop rotation soil | place: USA: Cullars Rotation, Alabama | collected 2011
CGCGGCTCCTGCCCGAGGGCGACGAAGCGTGTCGCTGCTTCGCGCCCTGCCCTCCTCCAGGCCGGTGCGGCTGCGCGGCGGGTGGCCCGGGCTTGGCGTGGCTGGCGCTGGGCACCTTGCCGTGGACGGCCGCGCGGCGCCGCCCACGGAGAGCGCGCTCCCGCCAGCGCCCTACGCCTGCAGCTCGGCGAGGGCGTCGGCCTGCTCGCTGCGGAAGCGGTTGGCCACCGCCTGCTGGACAGCCGGCGAGCTGTTGGAGAAGTGCACCAGCGTGCCGTTCGCGTTGGTCCGGCCGCGCTCGGCGTAGACGGCGCGGATGATGTCGGCGTCGCTCATCTGGTTCGGATCCCGCCCGGCGAGCGCGGTGAGGAAGATGCTGACGGCGCCGCCCTGGCCGTGCTGGACGGCGGTGGACCAGAGGACGTCGTTCAGCGCCTGGGAGCGGGACCCGAAGTCCATCCCCAGCTGCTGCTCGAGGCTCGCGCGGACCGGCGCATAGAACGCGGTGGCGATGCGGTCGTGCTGCGCCTGGAGGAAGCGGTCCGGCTGCTCCGCCGCGAGCTGCCGCCAGGCGGCGCTGAAGGCCGCGGTGCCCGGGGTCTTGTCGCTCAGGGCGGCGTAGAAGTCCGGGTAGGTGTCGCGCAGCGAGTTGACGAACGCCTGCGCCGAGCCGGTGTTGGTGGCGAACTGATAGGCGCCATAGGACACGCCGCCCGGGTCGCCCACGCCGCTGGAGACGGTGCCCGGGTTGCCGTTGGACTCATACCGGGCGCTCAGCGAGCCGAGCGTGCTGGCGTCCATGCCGCTGTGGAGCTGGCGGTACTCGTCGCTCTGCTTGATGACATCGGAGATCGCGTCGTGGATCTCCTGGGGCGACTCGCCCTGGGCCTTGAGGTCCTCGGCCATGGCGGTGAAGCCGTCCAGGCCGGTCGGGTCGGCGTCCCGGTTGAGCAGCTCGTGGTAGACGCCGTTCACCAGCGCGTCCAGGTGGTTGAGCTGGTACTCGTCGCTGTTGGTGAAGGTGGACCGCATGAAGCTGTCCACGTCCCCCAGCGAGCTGCCGTCCTGGACCATCTGGCGGCCCAGCTGGTGCCAGGAGTCATTGGCGTCCGGGGTGCGGCCCAGCGTCTCCTGGAACGCCGCCGTCACCACGTCGTCCACGTGCTGGAGCCGGTACTCGGTGCTGTTCTGGAGCGCATCCGTCAGCCGGGAGCGGATCTCGTCCAGCGAGGCCCCGTCGCGCTGCCAGGCCACGGCCTGGTCGTGCCAGTAGCCGCGGCTGCCGCTGACGTCGCGGTTGAGGACGGTCTGGAACACCTCGTCGGTGACGTCCAGCGCCTTCCGCTCGTCTGAGGAGCGGAGCCCGGCGTCCAGCCACGCGGCGACGTCCTCCTTCGAGGCGCCGGCGTCGAGCTGCCCCTGGGCGGTGGTGGCCCAGGCGGAGAGGCCGTCCGCGTCCGGATCGCGACGGAGGACGCTCTGGTACTCATCGGTCACCATCTGCAGGGTGGCCGGGTCCACGTTCGCCGGGGGCTGCGGGGTGTCGTCCACCGCGCGGCCGGTGTCGTTGACGAAGAACTGCGTCCCGTTCCGGGGGAACACGTCGAAGACGTGGCCGTCGTTGAAGTTCCGCGCGCCGGCCTGCGCCAGCTCGGGGCCGTTGCCGTTCAGCTCGCCGGGCCGGACCACGCCGATGTGGCCGATGCCGCCCGGGTTGTTCCAGGAGGCGACCCCCGGGTGGCCCTCGTTGGCCAACGCCTGCGCCTCCTCCGCGCCCACCTCGCGCCAGCCGTGCTCCGGGCCGAGGTCGTTGAGCCAGCGGTTCACGCCGTTGGCGTCCAGCTCCCGGCCGGCGCCCGGCACCTGGGCGGTGGGCTCGCGGGTGACGGGGTCCACGTAGTGCGGAATCTCCGCCCCCATCGCGCGGGTGACGTCCCATGCGAAGATGTTGCAGAAGGTCGTCCCGTCCCGCGGGGTGTAGCGGGGGTTTACCCCCACCGCGAACTGGTTGATGACGTTGTCATACGTCGCCGCGTTCCGGTTGTCCGGGTCGCCCTGCACCGGCGCGTCCACCGGGTTCCACGCCCCGAGGACCACGGTGCCGGGAGCCGGGGTGCTGCCGTCGAACGTCTCCGTCGCCGGGTCCTCGCCGGCGCCCTTGCCGGAGGCCAGCGAGAGGTTCGCGGGGGCAACCGCGCCCAGCAGCACCTGCGCCTTGCGGGCGGTGCTCGAGGCCGGCGTGAAGCTGTCCAGCGGAGCGGCGGACGGGCGGGGTGACGGCGGCGGCGCGGCGGCGGCCCGCGCCAGCGCGGTGAGGGACGAGACGGAGCGGGAGGTGCGGTTGATTTCCATGGCCATTCTCAAGAAGTGAGGAGCGGAGGTGCAGCGTTCATGTGGGTTCTCGGGGGCTCCCATTTGCAGAGTGCGACACAACGGCTGACAGAGAGCGCCAGCGCGGACGCCCTCGACGGGCGCGCGGTGACGGGGTAGGAAACCCGGCATGCCGCGCACCCCCCGATCCAAGCCCGCACCCGCGCCCGCACCCCCGCCGGAGCTGGCGCCGATCGCCCCCACGTCCCCCTCGTCGCTCCGGGCCCGCCTGCCGAAGGCCAAGCGCTTCGTCGCCCTGGCGGGGAACATCGGCGCGGGCAAGACCACCGCCGCCAAGCTCATCAGCCAGTCGCTCGGCTTCGAGCTCTTCGACGAGCCGGTCATCGATAACCGCTTCCTCAAGGACTACTACGCGGACATGCGGCGGTGGTCCTTCACGCTGCAGCTGGAGTTCCTCATCCGGCGGGTGGAGCACCACGAGCTCATCCACACCGTGAAGAAGAGCTGCGTCCAGGACCGCACCCTCTACGAGGACCCGGAGATCTTCGCCAAGTACCTCCACGGCCTGGGCAACATGACCAACGCGGAGCTGGACCTGTACTTCGAGTACTTCCAGCGGCTCTCCACCAAGATCGCCCGGCCGGACAAGGTCATCTGCTTCGACGTGCCCAGCGTGGACGTCCTGCTGGACCGCATCCGCGTCCGCGGCCGCGAGGAGGAGAAGGGCATCCAGAAGCAGTTCCTCCGCGGCCTCAACGGCTACTACGCCAGCTTCCCGGTGGTGCTCCAGGGCAAGTACGGCATCGACTGCCTGACCCTGGATGTCACCACGCTCGACATCCGCGATGGCCGCGGGCGCGAGGAGTTCCTGGACCGGGTGACCACCTTCCTGGCGGCCTGAGATGAGCGACACGCCTCCCCCCAAGTCACCGCGCGAGTCCGAGGTGGTGATGACGCAGATGATCCTGCCCTCGGACACCAACCCCTTGAACGCGGCGTTCGGCGGCAAGGTGATGGAGTGGATCGACGTGTGCGGCGGCATCGCCGCCCAGCGCCACTGCCGCAAGGTGGTGGTCACCGCCTCCATGGACGATCTCCACTTCCACGCGCCCATCCGGGTGGGGTGGATCGTGACGCTCCGGGCGCGCGTGCTGGCGGCCTTTCACACCTCCATGGAGGTCGGCGTCACCGTGACCGCGGAGAACCCGCTGTCCGGGGAGTGGCACCTGACCACCAGCGCCCTGCTCACCTTCGTGGCGCTCGCTGCGGACGGGCGGAAGACGCTGGTGCCGCCGCTGTTGCTGGAGACCCCCGCGGAGCACGCCGCCTTCCGGGAGGCGCAGACCCGGCGGGAGCACCGCCTCCAACGCAAGGCGGCCAGCTCGGGCTGGCAGCAGGTGCTCTCCACCTGCCCCCCGGAGCCGCCTACTTCTTGAGCAGCTTCGACAGCAGGCCCTTCTCCTTGGGCTTGCGGTCCACCGAGGCGGCCAGCTCGTACACCTTCATCAGATTCTGCTGGTAGACGCTGTTGTCCGGCTCCAGCTCCATGGCCTTGTTGAGCAGCTCCTCGGCCTGGCGGAACGCCCGCCGCTGGTTGAGCACGATGAGGGCCAGCTTGTTGTAGAGCGGCGCCGGCTGCGGCACCCGGGCGATGGCGCGCTTGAGCACCTCGATCGCGCCGTCCACCTCGCCCCGGCGCTCCAGCGCCACCGCCGCCTCGAGCGCGCTCTTCGCCGCGTTGGCAGGCTCCAGCCCCGGCCCCAGGTTTGGCAGCGGGCGGAAGCCGCCGCTCCGGGGCTCCTGCTTCGCCGTGGGTGGGCTGGAGGGAGGCGCGCTGGGGCCGACGCCCTTGGAGGGGGTTGCCCTCGGAGGGACGGCCGCGGGATTGCCCCGGCCCGGGGTTGCAGCCGCCGGTGCTGCGGCGCGGGCGGGCGTGACCTGCTGGCCCGGGCTCCGGACCGGCTCCCCGATCGGCGCGGTGATGCGCGGCAGCGCGAGCTCCGCCTTGGGGAGAGGCTTGGTGGTGGGCGCCGGAGGGGCCAAAGCCTGCGCCGGCGTGCGGGGCCGGGCGGCGGGCGGCGGGGCCGCCCCCAGCGCCGGGATGCCATGGCCCTCGGTGGCAGGCTCCTCCGAGAGCTGGGGCGGCGGGGAGTCCTCCGCCGGCGGGGGCGGGGGCGGCGCAGCCGGGCGGGGCTCCTGGCGGTGGAGCTCCAGGACCTTCCGCTGGAGCAGCGACTGGATGACGGCCTGCGCCTCGATGTTGCTGATCTCGGCCGCACGCGCCAGGTCCGGGACCGAGGTGCTCCCGTCCACGAACGCGGCCACGTGGGCCTCGAATGGGTGGAGCGGATGCCGCGCCACGTCCAGGCCGGCCACCAGGCGCGGGATGGTGTAGTGGTCCAGCACGATGGTGCTGCGGACCGTGACCTGATCGTTGATGCCCGCCTTGGTGGGCGCGGGCCGCTTGGGCGGCTCAGCGCCGCTGTGGTCCGCCGGCGAGAGGAGCGCGCGGACGATGCTGGGCTGGGTGACGATGTACTTCCCGCCCGGCGCCTGCGGGTTCAGGATGACTTCGCAGTTCCCGCACGCGAAGTCCTGATCATCCGCCGGGTGTCCGCACTCTGGGCAGGTGATCTGCGCCATGGCTGATCATCCTAGACGGAACGCGCCAGATCTTCTCCACCATCGTCCGGCGCATGGCGGGCGCAGGACGGCACCTGTACCAAATGGTTCAGGTGGAGAACGACTGGCCGCAGCCGCAGGAGGACTTCGCGTTCGGGTTGTTGAACTTGAACCCGGCAGCCTGGAGGCCAGTCACGTAGTCGACCTCCGTCCCGCCCAGGTAGCGGGCGGACAGGGCGTCGGTGGCCAGCTTGATGCCGTCCTGCTCCCAGGTGAGGTCCCCCGGCCGGGTGTCCTTCACCAGGTTCAGGTCGTAGCCGAAGCCGCTGCAGCCGGACGGGACCACGCGGACGGAGAGGTAGTAGCCCTCGAAGTTCTGGGCCTTGATGATCGTCTTCACCTGCGCGGTGGCCCGTTCGGTCAGGGTGATGGGCCGGGCGGGCGCGGCCGGCGTCTGCGCCTGCGGTGCCGGGTGGGTCTCGGTCTGCGGCGGGTTCTGGGGCGTCTCCATGAAATCTCCTTAGGTACGGCAATGTATAACCGCCCCCTCGCGGGCGTCCATCCGGCCGGGAGGTCCGGACGCTCACTCCCCGACGGTCCCCAGCACCTTGCCACCATCCACCGCGAGGATCTGGCCGGTGATGTAGCGGGGCCCCTGCAGGAAGAAGAGGACTGCGTCCACCACGTCCGCGGGAGAGCCCAGGCGGCGCTGCGGAATCCGCGCGCGGAGGCGCTCCAGCTCGGGCGCGCCCATCGCCTCGGGCGGGAGCACCGTCCCGGGAGCGACGCCGTTCACCCGGATGTCCGGGGCCAGCTCGAGGGCGAGGCACCGCGTCAGCATCGCGAGGGCGGCCTTGGTCATGCAGTACGCGGAGTACCCGCGCCAGGGCACCATCGCGCCGCCCACGTCGAGGATGTTGACGACGTCCCCGCCGCCGCGCCCAGCCATCCGGCGCGCCACCGCCTGGGTGAGCAGATACGGCCCGCGGGCATTGAGCGCCCACAGCCGGTCCACCACGGACAGCGGGGTCTCGAGGAAGGCGGCGCGGTCGAAGCCGGCGGCGCTGTTGACCAGCGCGGCGATGGGCCCCAGCTCCGCCTCCACCCGCGCGGCGAGGGCGTCCACCTGGGCGGGCTCGGTGAGGTCAGCGTGGAAGGCGGCGGCCCGGCTACCGTCCGCACGGATGGCCGCCAGCGCCTCCTCCGCCCCAGCCTCCGAGCCGTTGTAGTGCACCGCCACCCAGGCCCCCGCCCGCGCGACGCCCTCCGCGATCGCCCGGCCCAGGCGGACCCCGCCGCCGGTCACCAGGACCACCCTCCCCTCCAGAGCGCGCTCCATGTCTCCTCCCTCTGCAATCACCGTGGGGGTGGGTTATACCGTTCTGGTATGGCCCCTACGTTCCGAGACATCCTGTCGAGTGTGAAGAAGGAGATCCGCGAGGTCTCCGTCGATGACGTCAAGCACCTCGTCGACCAGCGCGCGGCGGTGAAGCTGATCGACGTCCGCGAGGGCGAGGAGTATGCCGCCGGGCGGTTGCCGGGCGCGGTCTCGGTGCCGCGCGGGTACCTCGAGATGCGCATCGAGGAGAAGGCCAAGCGGGACGAGGACATCGTCCTCTACTGCGCGGGCGGCACGCGGTCCGCGCTGGCGGCGAAGACCCTGCGCGAGATGGGCTACGAGAAGGTGGCCTCCATGGCGGGCGGCTTCAACCGCTGGAGCGACGCCGCCTATCCGGTGGACAAGCCCTTCGTCCTCAGCCCGGAGCAGAAGGAGCGCTACCGGCGCCACCTCATAATCCCGGAGGTGGGCGAGGAGGGGCAGGCGCGGCTGCTCAAGAGCCGGGTGCTGCTGATGGGGGCGGGCGGCCTGGGCTCTCCCGCGGCCCTCTACCTGGCGGCGGCGGGCGTGGGGACGCTGGGCATCGTCGACATGGACGTGGTGGACGTCAGCAACCTCCAGCGGCAGATCCTCCACACCCGGGACCGGGCCGGCCAGCCCAAGACTGCCAGCGCCCGGGAGGCCATCGAGGCGCTCAACCCGGACGTGAAGGTCATCCCGTTCCAGGAGCGGCTCACCTCGGAGAACGTGCTCCGCATCCTCGAGGGCTTCGACATGGTGCTGGACGGCGGGGACAACTTCCCCACCCGGTACCTGCTGAATGACGCCTGCGTGGTGCAGAAGAAGCCCAACATCCACGGCTCGGTGTTCCGGTTCGAGGGGCAGGTGACCACGTTCATCCCCGGCCAGGGGCCGTGCTACCGCTGCCTCTACCCCGCGCCGCCGCCGGCGGACATGGCCCCCTCGTGCGCCGAGGCGGGCGTGCTCGGCATCCTCCCCGGCATCATCGGGTGCCTCCAGGCCAACGAGGCGCTCAAGCTCATCCTCGGAAAGGGCCAGCCGCTGGTGGGGCGGCTGCTCACCTTCGACGGGCTGGGCACCACCTTCCGCGAGCTCAAGCTGCGCCGGGATCCGGAGTGCCCGGTGTGCCGCGACGGCGTGACGGTGGAGTTCATCGACTACGAGCGGTTCTGCTCCACCGCGGCCTGAGCCGTGCCGATCTCCGAGATCACCTGCGAGGCGCTGGCCGAGCGCCTCTCCGCAGCGGCCGCGGATCGCCCCGTGCTGCTGGACGTGCGCAACCCGGATGAGCACGCCCTCGTGGCGCTGCCGGGCTCGGTGCTGATCCCGCTCCACGAGCTGGAGGCGCGGGCGGACGAGGTGGACGAGCTCAAGGGGCGCGAGGTGGTGGTGTACTGCCACCACGGGGTGCGGAGCCTCTCCGGCGCGGCGTTCCTGGAGTCCCGCGGGATCCCGGCGAAGTCGCTGGCCGGCGGCATTGACCGCTACGCCCGCACGGTGGACCGCCGCCTGCCGCGGTACTGAGCCGCGCTACGGCGGGCTGCCCACCAGGAAGCGGCCCAGGTCCCGGTTGACCTCGGTGGTCGCCCCGGCCTTGACCTCCACCTCGAAGGGCGCCGGGGCCTTTAGCGCGTCCCCGCGCAGCTCCAGGAGGTGCTTCCCCTCGTAGAGCTCGCACTTCACGCCCGGGGTGTAGATGCACTGCTGCCGGTCGTTCAGGTAGATGGCCAGGTTCTCCAGCCCCTTGGGCCCCAGCTTCACCAGCTTGATCTTGCCGGTCTTGAACTCCTTGTTGATCTTCTTGGTCTCCTGGGGCTCACCGAAGGGGATCTCCTCTTCGTAGTAGGCGCCCTGCTCCTTGTTCTCCAGGATGATGGTGTCCCGCAGGTGGGCACCGGCCGCCCGGGTCAGCGGCGTGGAGCCCATCTCGGTGACGGGGTCGCGGGCGTGCTCGTCCTTGTGGTGCCGCACCGACACCTTCACCGGGATGCTGGACTCCACGGTGACGTAGATCTCCTGGCCGGTGCTGGCGGTGTGGCTCAGCGCGTTGACGATGGAGCCCCAGAAGACCACCAGCATCAGCAGGACGCCGCCGGCGGGGATGCCCCAGACCAGCACCTTCCACAGCTTGCGCGACCGCTCGCGGGCGCCCTCAATGTCGATGTACTTGTCGAGCGCCGCGTCCTCCGCCACTGCCTTCGCGGCGTCCGTCTTGCTGACCCGGCGGGCCTTCTCCACCCCGGTGGGGACCTTCTTCCGGGACGGCGCGGGCGGCTCCGGCGGCGGGCGCGGCTCCGGCTCCTCGTCCCGCAGCTCCGCGCGCGCCAGGTTGGCCCCGCTGTTCCGCCGCATCGAGCCCTTGGAGTTCGTCCGCGGGATGGCCGCGCTGGACGACGACTTGCTCCGCGCGGGCGGCGCGGCCGAGGTCCGATCGTCGTCCCGGTCGTCGCGCTCGTCCCGGTCATCCCGGTCGTCCCGCTCCTGGTCGGCGCGGAGCCGCTCGTCGTCGTCGCGGCGGTCGTCGTCGTCCGGAGGCGCCTGGCGGGTGACGGTCTTGCTGCGCACCGGGACGCGGGTGTCGGTGGGCACCCGGCTGCGGGGCATCTCCGGGCGCGAGGGCGTCCGGGCGATGGCGGTCTCGTTGGCGTTGCTGGTGGGCCGGCGGACCGCGCCGGTCTCCGACGCCCGCGTCTCGCCGCTGCGGCGGCGGCCGGGGATCTCGGTGGAGGGCGGCGCATCCCACGCCGGCACGTCCGGCGGCGGCTGCGTCTTGGGCGCGGCGGGCTCCGAGCGGTAGCTGGCCTTCGCCAGCCCCCGGCCGCTGCTGCGCGAGCTCCGCTCCGAGATCTCCGACGTCCCCGGCGGGGCCTCCCAGTTCATCTCCGCGGTGGACGAGGCCTTCGCCTGCTTCTTGGGCGCATCCGTCCGGGAGACCTCGATCATCTCCGGCTCCACCGGCTCCGGCGGCGGCATCGCCGGCGCGGAGGAGGACGACGAGGCCTCCTCCGAGGGCCGGGCCTCCTCGGCGATGCGCTCGGCGAAGAGGGTGCCCATCAGCTCGGAGATCTGGACCGAGCTGGCCACCCAGCGCTGGGCGACGAGGAACTCCTCGAGCGCCATCTGGAACAGGCGCGCGTCGCGGTAGCGGTCATCCGCCGCCTTGGACAGCGCCTTCATCACCACATCGTCCAGCTCCCCGGGGACGTCCGAGACCGCCGAGGGCGGCTCGATGGCGCACTCCAGCGCGGCCTGGAGGGTGGCGATCTCGTTGTCCTTCTTCAGGGGGCGGACGCCGGTGAGCAGCTCGTACAGCACCAGGCCGATGGCGAAGATGTCCGAGCGGTGGTCCAGCGCCTTGCCGGCGGCCTGCTCCGGCGACATGTACGCGAACTTGCCCTTGATGGCGCCGGACTTGGTGAGCGACGCCTGGTCCGCGGCCTTGGCAATGCCGAAGTCCACCAGCTTCACCGAGCCGTCGAAGCTGACCAGGATGTTCTGGGGCGAGATGTCGCGGTGGACCACCTTGAGCGGCCGGCCCTGCTCGTCGTTCTTCGAGTGCGCGTAGGAGAGGCCGGCGCAGCACTCGGCGACGATGCGGATGGCCAGCGGCCGGGCGATCCACTGCCCGGTGCTCCAGGCCTTCCGCATCAGCCGGCCCAGGTCCTCGCCGTGGATGTACTCCATGGCGATGAAGTAGGTGCCGTTGACCTCACCGAGGTCGTAGATCTGGGCGATGTTCGGGTGGTTGAAGCGCGCCGCGATCTTCGCCTCGTTCAGGAACATCTGGACGAACTCTTTGTCGTCCGCGAGGTGGGGAAGGATGCGCTTCACCACGATGCTGCGCTGGAACCCCTCGATGCCAATCTGGCGCGCCAGCCACACCTCGGCCATGCCGCCGGTGGCGATCTTCTTGAGGAGTTGATATTTGCCGAAAGACTGAGCGCTCATCCCGACGGATCTCGCGGGGCTTCTGGCGAGGAACGAAAACGGGGTACAGCCGCCGAATCCTATAGCGCGGGGAGGGAGTGACGCAAAAGTGGGCGTTGAAAGTCGATCCAGGGTGTTACCCATCCTCATTGCCACCTGGGGGCTGCTCCTGGGAGGCCGCGCCGCCGCTCAGGAGGCCCCGGAGCCCCCGCCGCCCCCACCCGCCGAACCCATGGACCGGATGACCGCGCTCCCCAAGAGCGAGGGCATCGAGCTGACCTGGTCGGACGCGGAGGAGCGGCTCCAGGGCATCCTCACTCCCGGTGTGCCCAAGGCCGGCGGTGAGCTCAACGTCATGCTCAATGTGGGCAGCTTCGAGGGAAAGCCGTTCGAGGGCCCGCTGGTGGTGGGGCTGCGGCGGCCGGACGCGGTGCCGGTGGAGACGCACCCGGTCACCCGGGGGGCGGTGAACTGGCGGACCACCTTCCACCTCAACTCCCCCGGCCCCCACACCCTGACGGTGGGCTTCCGGACCACGCGCTACAAGCACGTGCAGGTGGAGTTCGACGTCGCGGACTCGGGCATCTCCGCGCCCTACGTCGTCGCGCTGGGCGGGCTCTTCCTGGCGCTCGCGCTGGTGCTCGGGGTGCAGCAGCTCATCCAGTCCCGGAAGCCGCCCCCGCCCCCATCGCTCGAGTAGCGATGGGGCCGTCCTCCCCAACGCTGGCGGCGCGGCTCCGCGCCCAGGTCCAGGGGCTGCCGTCCACCTACTGGTACCTGTGGGCGGGGATGCTCATCAACTACATGGGCTTCTTCGTCGTGCCCTTCCTGACGCTCTACCTGACGCAGGAGCGGGGCATGCCGCTGGCCCAGGCCGGGGGCATCGTCTCCCTCCACGGCATCGGGTCGCTCGCGGCGGGGCCGGTGGGCGGGGCGCTGGCGGACCGGCTGGGGCGGCGGGTGACGATGGTGGGCGGCCTGGTCCTCGCCGCCAGCCTGGTGCTCGCGCTCGGGTTTGCCCGCCAGCCGCTGGCCATCGGCCTCCTCGTGCTCGCGCTGGGCTTCTGCAATGACAGCCACCGGACCGCCAGCTCCGCACTGGTGGCGGACCTTGTCGCGGCGCCCGCGGACCGCCTCCGCGCCTATGCCCACCTCTACTGGGCCGGCAACCTCGGCTTCGCGGTGGCCACCCTCATCGCCGGGCAGGTGGCGCGCTACAGCTACCTGGCGCTCTTCGTCGCGGACGCCGCCACCACCTTCGCCTTCGCCGCCGTGGCCTGGCTGCGCATCCCCGAGGCCCCCCGCACCGAGGACGAGGACGGCCACGGCGCGGTGGGGTGGCGCCCGCTCACCATCGCCTTCCGGGACACCACCTTCATGTCCTTCGTGGCCGTCACCTTCCCCCTGGGCTTCGTCTTCTTCCAGTTCATGGTGACGCTGCCCGCGGACATGACCGCGCACGGCGCCTCCCCCGCCGACTATGGCGCCGTCATCGCCGTCAACGGCATCCTCATCGCCCTCCTCCAGCCGCTCGCCCTCGAGTGGATCCCGCGCTTCCGCCGCTCGCGAGTGCTGGCCACCTCCAGCCTCCTGGTGGGGCTGGGCTTCGGGCTCAACGCCGTGGTGCACCAGCCAGTGCTGTATGGGCTCGCCGTCGCCCTCTGGACGCTGGGAGAGATCTGCCACGCGCCCACCTCTTCCAGCCTGGTGGCGGACCTGGCGCCGGCCCACGCGCGGGGCCGCTACCAGGGCGCGTACAACATGGCCTGGG
>JADMIO012753020.1_pt1 | contig 12011 bp, 11 predicted proteins | sample 8958161 | NCBI WGS metagenome assembly JADMIO01 (sample SAMN16585339, study PRJNA669376) | soil metagenome | isolation source: Crop rotation soil | place: USA: Cullars Rotation, Alabama | collected 2011
CTTTCCCGGCACGGCGGCCCGTCCGCCTCCTGCACCGCGCGCGCCAGCCGGTGCCCCGCCCCCGCCAGCCACGGCGCCGGGAGCGCCTGCCCCTCTGCCGGGTCCGGCACTTCGCAGGCCGGACAAATCGGGATCGATCCAGCTGCGGTACGCGATGCCGCTGTGCAGGCCGGTGCCGAGCATGCGCACCTCGAGCTTGAGCTCGAAATCCGACGGCTCGCCGCCCTTCCAGATGATGTAGGTCAAGCCGACGCGCCGCTCCATCGTCGACTCGGCGGTGATCGCGCCGTCTTCGATTTTCCAGACCTCCGGATTCCCGTCCCAGCCGTTCAGAGTCCGGCCGTCGAAGAGCGAGGTCCACCCGGCAGTGTTGCCGAAGTCCACCGGCGCCGGCTGCACCCGGCCGGCCCCGCGGCCCGGCGCGGGAGCGGGAGCGGTCTGGGATCCGGCGGCAGGAGGCGGGGGCTGCTGGCGGGCGAAGAGCATGCCTGCCGATGCGAACGTCACGGCCGCGGCGACGACGAGAAAGCGATGCATGGTGGGCATTCTATGCGACACACATTTAACCTGCCCGAAATACGCTCGTCGCCGGTCCGTGACACGTCGCTCGTACCGTCAGAGTCGAGGTGCATCCAATGAACGGAGTGAGGACCCGGATCGGGCGACTGGTCGTGGCGGCGGCGACGGTCATGGCGCTTGGCGGCGCCGCGATCGCGCAGAAAATGCAGATCAACGGGGCGGGCGCGACATTCCCGCAGCCCATCTACACCAAGTGGTTCTCCGAGTACAACAAAGTGCACCCGAACGTCGAAATCAACTATCAGCCGCTCGGTTCAGGCGCGGGCATCCAGCAGCTGATCAGTCAGACGGTGTTCTTCGGCGCCAGCGATCAGCCCATGACCGACGAGGTCATGAAGACGGCGCCAGGCAGGATTCTGCACTTCCCCACCGTGCTGGGCGGCGTCGTACCGATCTTCAACATTCCCGGCGTGACCGCGGAAGTGAAGCTCACGGGTCCGCTGCTGGCCGACATCTTCCTCGGCCGTGTGACGAAGTGGAACGATCCCGCGATTGCGAAGCTCAACCCGGGGGTGACGTTTCCGAAGTCCGACATTGTCGTCGTCCATCGATCGGACGGCAGCGGCACGACGTTCATCTTCACCGATTTCCTGTCGAAGATCTCTCCGGCCTGGAAAGCCGGTCCCGGCACCGGCGGCTCGGTGAAATGGCCGTCCGGCGTCGGCGCCAAGGGCAGCGACGGCGTGGCCGGTCAGGTATCGCAGCAGCCCGGCAGCATCGGGTACGTGGAGCTCGTCTTCGCCACCCAGAACAAGATTGCGTACGGGGCGGTGCAGAATCAGGCCGGAGAGTTCGTCAAGGCGTCGCTCGAGTCGGTCACCGCCGCCGCAGCGGCCGCCGCCTCGAGCATGCCGGCCGATTTTCGCGTATCGATTACGAACGCGGCCGGCAAAGGCGTGTATCCGATCTCGTCGTTCACCTGGATGCTGTTTTACGAGACGCCGAAAGACAAGGCGCAGGCCAGGACGATGGTGGATTTCATGACGTGGGCGCTGTCAGACGGGCAGAAACTGGCCGGGCCGCTCGGCTACGCCCCGGTCCCGGCGAACGTCGTGAAGATGGAAACCGCCGCGCTCAAGAAGATCGTGGCGCAGTAGCCCCTTGAACAACCGCGCCAGGACGAGCCCGGGCGATCTGCTCTTCCGCGGCGGCACGGGCGTCGTGGCGGGACTGCTCGTCGCGATCGTCGCCGGCATCGGCGTCGTGCTGTATCGCGAGTCGACGCGATCGATCCATGCGTTCGGGTTCCGCTTCTGGCGCACCGACAACTGGGATCCGGTCGCGGGCGATTTCGGCGCGCTTCCGTTCATCTGGGGCACGCTGTACTCGTCGCTGCTCGCGCTGCTGATTGCCGGGCCGATTGCGATCGGCATCGCCATTTTCCTGTCCGAGCTCTGTCCGGCGCGCCTGCGCGGGCCGCTCATTTTTCTCACCGAGCTGCTCGCGGCGCTGCCGTCGATCGTCTACGGCCTGTGGGGCATTTTCGTCCTCGTGCCGCTCGTGCGGACGGTGGAATCGTCGCTCCCGGACACCGTCCGCGCGCTCCCCTTCTTCACGGGTCCGCCGATTGGCATCGGCATGCTGTCGGCGGCGCTGATCCTCGCAATCATGGTGGTGCCGTTCACGTCGTCGGTGGCGCGCGAGGTGCTCAAGGCGGTGCCGGCGGCGCAGCGCGAGGCGGCGTACGCGCTCGGCGCGACGCGGTGGGAAGCGACGCGCGTCGCCATCCATTACGGGCGCGTCGGCATTCTCGGCGCCGTCATGCTCGGCTTCGGCCGCGCGCTCGGCGAAACGATGGCCGTCACCATGGTGATCGGGAACACGCCGGCGATCTCGTGGTCGGTGATGGCTCCGCAGTACACGATGTCGGCGGTGATCGCGAACGAGTTCGCCGAGGCCGTCACTCCGCTGCATCTTGATGCGCTCGTCGAGATCGGCCTGGTGCTGTTCGTGCTCACGCTGGGCATCAACCTCGCCTCCCGCGGGCTGATCTGGAACATGACTCGCGAGAAGGCGTTCGGATCGCGAGCTGCGGCGGTCGCGAAGGCGTCATGACACTGCGCGAGATGCGGCGCCGGGTGACCTCGCAGATCATGATGGGCCTGTGCGTGGCCGCGGTGCTGTTCGCGCTCGTGCCGCTGGCCTTCATTCTGGGTTTCGTGCTCGCGCGCGGCGTCACCGCGCTCAATCTCGATTTCTTCATCCACATGCCGAAGCCGACGGGCGAAACCGGCGGCGGCATGGCCAACGCCATCGTGGGATCGTTCGTGCTCTGCGGGCTGGCTGGACTGATGGCCGTGCCGATCGGCGTGCTCAGCGGCATCTACATTGCCGAATTCCAGACATCCCGCTTTGCGCCAGCCGTGCGGTTCGCCGCCGACACCCTGAACGGCGTGCCCTCGATCGTCGTCGGCGTCTTCGTCTACACGCTCGTCGTGCTGCCGGTGAAGCAGTTCACCGCGCTCGCGGGCGGCATCGCGCTCGGCGTGATGATGATTCCGATCATTACGCGCACCACAGAAGAACTGCTGCGGCTGGTGCCGCCCTCGTTGCGGGAGGGCGCGCTGGCGCTGGGCGCGACACGCGCGCGCGCGACCTTCACGGTGGTGCTCCCGGCCGCCCTGCCGGGCATCGTGACCGGCGCCGTGCTCGCGCTCGCGCGCATCGCCGGCGAAACCGCACCCCTGCTGTTCACGGCGTTCAACAATCATTTCTGGTCGTTGAGCCTCACCCAGCCGATCTCGTCGCTCACCGTCCAGGTCTTCACCTATGCGATCTCGCCGTACGAGGATCTGCACCGGCAGGCGTGGGCCGGCGCATTCGTGCTCGTCGCGATCGTGCTCGGCTGTTCGATGCTGGCGCGTCTCGCGACGCGGCGGCTGGAGCGGATGCACGTGGGACGGTAGGCGCGAGGCGGTCAGCGGTCGAGATCCAGAATCTCCTGCTCGGTGAGCACCGTCGAAGCGGATTTCGCTTTCGCAAAGATTCGATCGACCCGTTCGTCGGCCGCCTCGAGACCGCGGCGCTCGAGCCAGTAGATTACGTTCGATCGCCCGGACATCGGACCGATCTCAATCTGCTGCTCGCGTCCGAGCGCGCTCGCCGGCACGCCCGAATACACCGCATCGACCAGGGCCGGATCGTTCTTGCGGATGGCCTTGATGACGGCGGCGGCGTGGACTCCTGTGGCGGTCCGGAAGGCGTCGCGGCCGAGGGCCGGGTAATTGGCGGGGATGGGCACGCCGCACGCTTCGGAGACGGTCTCGCAGTACTCGACGAGCCGGCGCAGATCCGCATCCCGCCGGCCCATCAGCACGAGGTTCAGCAGCAGCAGGTCGAGCGGCGTGTTGCCGACGCGCTCGCCGATTCCCAGCGCGGCGCCGTGCAGCCGCGTCGCGCCCGCATCGAGCGCGGCGAGACTGTTCACGATCGCCAGATCGCGATCGCGGTGACCGTGCCAGTCGATCCCGATGCCGCCGCCGCAGTCGTCCACGATCGATTGCACGAACCGCGTCACCGCGGCCGCGCCGTGCGGGGTCGCGTGCCCAACAGTGTCCGCGATGCAAAGGCGGCTGGCGCCGGCGCGGATCGCCGTTGAATACAGGCGCCGGAGCGACTCGGGATCTGCCCGCGTCGTGTCCTCGGTCACGTACATGACCGACAGACCCTCCGACACCGCGAAGCCGACGGCCTCTTCCGTCAGGCGCTGCAGCCGATCGATCGTCCAGTCCTCGGCATACTGTCGAATCGGGCTCGAGCCGATGAACGTGCAGCACTCGATGGGGACGCCGGTCCGCTGCGCGATCTCAATCACGGGTGTGATATCGGCCCTCACCGTGCGGGCCGCGCAATTCGCGCGCACGCGAAGGCGGCTGCCCGCAATTTCGGCGGCCAGCCGCTCGACGTCGGCGGCGACGTGCGCGCCGGCGCCCGGCAGGCCGATGTCGGCGGTCTCGACGCCGAGCGCGTCAATCAGATGAAGGATCCGGATTTTCCGATCGATGTCCGGCATCCGCACGGACGGCGACTGCAGGCCATCGCGCAGCGTCTCGTCGTCGAGCATCACCGGCCCGGGCGGCGGGGTTGGCGCACCGACGCGATTCCAGTCGTAGATGAGCGGATGCATGCGTCACAGGCTGCCGCGCGAGTTGGAGCGTGCCCGCGCACCGGATTTCACCCAGATCGTGCCCCATCCGCACGCGACGATCGCGGAGGCCCACAGTGACGCCGCGATCACGCCGTCATGCTTCGCCCGGCTCATGACCGTCATCATCGCGGGCTCCACCGTCGTCATGTGCAGCTCGTATTCGGCGTGCACCTGGCCGTATTCGCGTGCGCCGCGGGAGACATAGAGGTCGAAGATGCCGAACCAGACCGCCGCGCCGACCAGCAGCCACAGCAGCATCAGCGTCCGCTTGCGCATCTCAGGCCGGCGCTCCCAGGTAGCGGATGACCATCGCCGTGATGTCATCGCTCTGCGGCGCGCCGCGCGTGAAATCGCGGACGGCCGCCACCAGCCGCTCCACCAGCAACTGCGCGCTGCCGGGGCTCGCCGCCTGCACCGCCGCGAGCAGCCGGTCGTCGCCCCATTCCTCGCCCGTCGAGCTCAGCGCCTCGGACACGCCGTCACTGAACACGACGATCGTGTCGCCGATCGCCAGCTGCAGCGACTGCTGTTCGTACGCCGCGAACGGCAGCAGACCGACGACCGGGCCGCCCGCTTCGAGCCGCCGCACGCCCGAGGCACCGATCACGAAGGGCGGATTGTGCCCGGCATTGCAGTAGGTCAGCGATCCTTCCGGCGACATGATGCCGAACATCAGCGTGACGAACCGCGACTCCAGACCGCGGCGGCACAGCGCCTTGTTGATGTTGTTCACGATCGGCGCGGGCCCCTCGCTGTACGCCGCCTGCGCGGCGAACATGCCCTGCATCAGCGCGCTCATCAGGGCGGCCGGCGGCCCTTTGCCCGCGACGTCGCCGAGCGCGAAGCCGAACGCGTCGGTGTATTGATCGAGATAGTCGAAGAAGTCGCCGCCGATCGAGCGGCACGGAATCGTCGCGGCGGCCGCCTCGACGTACTTCAGCCGCGCGATCGGCTTCGGCATCAGGGCCTGCTGAATCTCGGCCGCGATGCGCATCTCGTGATCCATCCGCGCCTTCTCGAGCTTCTCGCGGTACAACCGCGCGTTTTCAATCGCGCTGGACGCCTCGGCGGCGAGCGCCTCGAGCGCTGATTGCGTGGAGCTCGACAGGAGGCGTCCCCGCTCGCGGCTGTCGAGGTAGAGCACGCCGATGCGGCGATCCTCCCCGCGCGCCTCCTCGACGTCGACGTACTGTACGAAATTGAGCGGCACGCACACGACGTTGCGGATGCCGAGCGCGACCGTCCCGACGTGCACGTCCGCGAATCCGCCGTCGAGCAGATCGGAGACGGCCTGCGTGCGGCCCAGCCGGAACACCTCCTCCGGGATTTTCCGGCTCGTCGCGAACGTGGTGTCGTTCAGCGGCTGCTTGTGGCGGCCGCGCGCGAGCTTGAACTCGAGCTCGCCGTCGACGGAGGCGAGCATGATGAACGCACGTTCGGCGCCCGAGATCTCGATGGCGGCGTCGAGCACCAGCGCGAGCACTTCCTGAAGCACGCGGCCGGATCCCAGCGCCCGGAAGCCCTCGAGCAGCACCGTGATCTGGCGCAGGTCGTCGCGCGCGCCCGTGGACGATCGCTCGACGGGCCGGTCGTCGGTGACGCCGAGGAACACCAGGTCGGCGCCACCCCCGCGGCCCAGCCGCACGCGGTCGCCGGATCGCAGCTCGCACTCGGTGATCGGCTCGCCGTTGACGAACGTGCCGTACCGCGACTGGCGATCGCGGATGAGATAGCGGTTGCCTTCCAGCGCGATCTCCGCGTGTTCCCGCGACACCTCGCTGCCGCCGAGGCGCAGGCCGTTCGTCTCCCGCCGCCCGATCGAGAACGGCAGACGATCGATCACCACCACGCGCTCGCCGAGGGTATCGCGAACTTCGAGTCTGGGTTCAGGCATCACCGTGTCCTGCGGTCGCGCGCGACGCGCCGTCGCCGCAGCGCCGCGATCAGGGCCGCCCCCGCGGCGACGAGCACTGCCGCCGCCGACCAATGCGCCGGCGCCGGCGCCGATGTCACCGGCATGACCCAGAGGACGAGCGCGACAATCGCCAGCACTGCCGACAGCACCAGCCAGCCGGTCCGGCTCAGGCCGCGCGCGGGCACCGGCGCGGGCACGCGCGGCTCGGCGGTTGGTGTGCCGCAACGATAGCAAACGATGGCTTTTTCGGCGATTTCAAGCCCGCACGACCGGCATTTCATGACGCGACTGGACAATTATGGGGTAGATGATTCCGCTCCGCGACGTTATTCCCTCCCGGACGACGCCTGTCATCACGTTCCTGCTGATCGGCCTGAACACGCTGATATTTCTGTATCAGTTCGCGATGCCATCCGACGCGCTGCAGCGGTTCGTCTACGTGTACGGTCTGGTTCCGGCGCAATTCTCCTGGACCAACCTGCTCACGTCGATGTTCCTGCACGGAGGGCTGCTGCACCTGGGCGGCAACATGCTCTCGCTCTGGATTTTCGGCGACAACGTCGAAGACCGGATGGGCCACGGCCGGTATCTGCTGTTCTATCTGCTGGCGGGGTCCACAGCCGGCCTGCTCCAGAGCGTCGCGACGCCCGACTCGTTCGTGCCGATGATTGGCGCGAGCGGCGCGATTGCCGGTGTGATGGGGGCCTATCTCGTGCTGTTTCCGCGCTCGCGCATTCTCGTGCTGGTGTTTCTGTTCGTCTTCATCGATATCGTGGAGATCCCGGCCGTGTTCTTTCTCGGGTTCTGGTTCGTGATGCAGTTCCTGAGCGGCGTCGGGCAGCTGGCGAACATCTCGGGCGCGAACGTCGGCTTCTGGGCGCACGTGGGCGGATTCCTGACGGGACTCGTCGGCGTGTTCGTCTTTCGCCGGCGAGAGCGCCAGCGCGTCGAGTGGTGGAGCTGAAGCGCGGCGCGCTCGAAATGCGCCGTCCGGCCGATGCGCTACCCGCCGGACTTCTTCCGGATCTCCTGCGAGACCGTCGCCAGCTCGAGCGCCAGTTTCTCGAACGCCTGATCGTACTCCGCCGCCGGCATCGACGCGCGCCGCAGGCGCAGCGCGTCAATCTGCGCGTTCAGATCGTCGCGGCGCTTGAACAGCGCGATCACCTCGGGGTCGGTCGACGTGGTAGTGGGCGGCGCGTCGAGATACGTCATGGCCGCGAGGCTGCCGGTCGCGTTGGCCGCCGTGTCGCGCGCCGTGCCGTCCGCGCTGTCGGTGAGCATCCCGTGCTCGGTCGACAACTGGCCGGCGCGCTCGTAGTGCTGCGCCACCAGACGGTTCGCGTAGACGAACGCCTCCCAGATCGAAATCCGGTCGTTCTTGTCGAGATCGGCGGCGCTGGCGGTCAGCGCCTCGATGAACGCGTCGGCGAAGAACGGATGGTACACCTGCGCTGCCTTGTCAGTGGCAGTGACCACGACGCGGTTCGGTCCGGCCAGTCCTTGAATGAAGGACGAGCTGGCGCTGGTCGTGTCGACGAAGGCGATGCGCGCGGTAATCGGCTTGAGCGCCGCGTTCCATTCGGTGACCGTCAGATCGGGACCCACGAGATTGAACTTCGCGTCGGGGCCCGCGCCCGACCCATGCCCGATGAGCATCATGAACACGGTGTCCGCCGGCTTCGCGGCCTTGGCGATCCTGTCGATCGCCGCGCGCAGGTTGACGGCGTTCGAGACCTGTTCGCCCGCCGCGGGCGTCTCGGTGAGCACCGACAGATGGGCCGCATCGAACCCGAACTTCTCGCGGAGCACCTTGACCAGCCGATCGACCCACTGGCGATGCTGCGTCGCGTACTGCTCTTCGCCCGAGGCGCCTTCGACCACCAGCGCGTACCGTGCCGCCTGCGCGAAGGCGGCAGAGGGCATCCACAGCAGCATCCCCGCCGCGCAGACGAGTCTCAACGCACGCGTCATCATCTGATTCAGTGCCTTCCCGATGTGGCGAGCAGCAGGTCCTGCGCGCGCGCGAACGACGGCGCCTCCTGCAAGGCCAGCAGCGCTTCCTTGCGCGCGTCGTCGCGGCGGCCCTGGGCGAGGAGCGCCTCACCGAGGTCGGTGTGCGCCTCCGCGAGGTTCGGCGGCCGCAGCGCCAGCGCTGCCTGAAATTCGGTGACGGCCTCGGCCTTGTGCCCTTTGATCAGCTCGCGTTTGCCGAGCTGGCTGTGCACTTCGACGTCGAATGGCTCGAGGTCCGCGACCAGACGCAGGGCGGCGTCCTGATCCTCGGTCGCCTGGCTCTGCGCGGCGAGCCGTGCCAGGTGCCGGGCCGCCGCGACGTTGGTGTGATCGTAGGTCAGCAGCTCGCGCAATTCCTTGCGGGCGCGCGCGTTGTCGCCGTCGTGATCGGCGATGTCGGCGAGCAGCGCGTGCGGACTGCCGTTGCCGAGCGCCTGTGGCGCCAGCTGCGCGGCGCGCTCGAGCACGGGGCGCGCTCCGGCGTAATCGCCCGACTGCAGCAGCGCGCGGCCATACGAAAGCTGCGCGACGAAATTGCCCTGCGCCGCGGCGGCGCGCATCCGCAGCGCGTTGAGATCGTCGCCGTCGATCTTCCCCCCGGGCGGATCGGCCATCGCCGCGGAGAGCGTGCCGTAGTGCTCCTTGACGAACGCGGCGAACGACGCTTCGACCGCGTCGATGTTCTTCCCGAATGCGCGCGTGAACGCGTCGGTGTCGGTCGCCCCGTCGGCGTACGCCTTCAGCAGCGTGCGCACACCCTGGTCGCCCGCGATCTCGCTCAGATGCTCGACGAGCAGCGACGCCTCGAAATACGCGAGGGACAGCGTCTCCGGATGTTTGAACGCGTCCGGCAGCTTCTTGACGCCGAACGTCTTGCCCACGGCCAGATTGTGGGCGAACTCGAGCGTGAGCTCACGTCCCCAGGCCGGCACGCGCCGGTGCTCTTCGTAAACGGACAAACCTTCGGTCAGCCAGCGCGGCACGCGGTATTCCGACAGCTGCAGCGTGAAGACGTGCGCCAGTTCGTGCCACTGCGTCGCCTGCCAGCTGAAGTCCCCCGGCGGACGCGCCTTCGGCGAATCCATCGACACGACGCGGCCGAAGCAGGCGCCGAGCGCGCCAACGATCCCCGGCAGACCAACCGTTCGCACGGCGAAATCGTCGTGGACCGGAAAGACCTCGACGAGAATCGGGCCGACAGGCTTGAATCCGTAACGCTCGCTGAACGTCTTGTACGCGAGCTGACCGAGCGGCAGCGCGTACGGCTTCAGAACCGCGGCCTCGTCTTTCGCGAACTTGTAGATGATCTCGCCGTCGGGAACGACTTCGAACTTGTCGAGCTTGTCGAGCATGTCGAGCAGGTTCTTCGTCATGCGGTCGGTCTTGTCGCGCGACCACGAGGCCTCGAGTGCCGTGCGCGCCTCGGCCTCGTCGCCGGTCCGCAGCAGGTACAACCCGAGCTCCGCCTGCGCGAGCGCGTCTTCCGGATCGAGCGCCACGGCTTTGCGTGCATACCCGGCGGCGTCGGCGAACCGGTACTTTCGCGCGGCTTCCTGGCCCGCGGTGCGATATCCCAGCGTCGAGATCGGGTCGATCGCCTTCACCCGGGCGATCGCCGCATCGACTTCGGCCAGATTCCGTTCGAGATACGCCACGCCGGCGCGCAGCGACTGCTCGTCGACGGTGCCGGGGCGCGTCCGGGCCACATGATCGAGCGCCCGCTTTGCCGCCGGCGCGTCCTCCGCTTCGAGCGCGCGCTCCGCAGTGAGCAGCCAGACGTCCGGGCTCTCCGGCGCGATCTTCATCGCCTCCTCTAGCGACGCGGCCGCCGCTTCGGGATCTTCGTCTGCCAGCGCGCGTGACAACCCCAGGTGGGCCTTCACCCATTGCGCGTCGCGCTTCAGCGCATTCTGGTATTCCGTGACGGCATCACCAGGCTGGTGGTACTGCAGAAAGAGATCGCCGCGTTCGGTGAACACGTCAGGCCGCGGCGACGACGCCAGCCGATCGTAGGCGTCGTTGGCCAGGCGGTTCTCACGGATGCCGCGCGCGGCACGCGCAAGCAGGAAATAGTCGTCCGGCGTGCTGAGGTTCTGCCGCGTCAGCGGATCGAGGAGCCGTGTCGCGATATCGCGATGGTGCTGACGCTCCTCGAGCAGACCCAGCTCCAGCGCGGCTTCGCCTCGCGTGCCCTTGTCCACGAGCGCCTGCAGGCGCGTGCGCGCGGCAGCGTCGTCGCCCTTGTACAGATCGACCAGCGCCGTGGCGAGTTCTTTCGATGCGGACGGCGCCGCGGCACCCGCGAGCCGCTGCGCTTCTTCGGCGTTGCCGTGTCCGAGCGCCGTGCGCACCTGGCGCACGAGCGCATCGCCGGCCTGCGACGCGGGCGGCACGGCCACCTGCGCCTGGGTCAGCGCCACCGCCACTGACAATCCAAGCAACAGAACCCAGTACCGGCGCAATCGGGGAAATGACACGTGCATGATGGTGATGCTTCTTTCGATATGCCGAGCGCGGCCGGTCATCCGGTCAGGGGCGGCTCAGCTCCTGCAATGCACGACGCTCGACTCGGATCCTCGCGGCCATCGTCGCGCCGAAGGCCGCGAACGCGAGGGGGCCCGTCACCCACGCGCTCATCATCATAGCCGCCCCCGCCAGTTCGCCGAGAACGGCCACGTAGTTCGGGTGGGCTACATAGCGATACGGACCGTCGCTGACAAGTGTTACACCGGGGAGCACGAGGATCCGGAAGCTCCAGCGATCGCCCAGACTCCTGATGGCCCAGTACTTGAGGGCTTTGCTCGCGACGAACAACAGCGCGCCCGATATCAGGAGTCCCTGCTCCAGTGTTGCCTCGGTGCGCGGACGGCCTGCCTGGGCCCGCCAATATCCTTCGACGGCCATCGAGACGAAACAGACGGGATAGAGCACCGACATCACGCGGTAAACATCGCCCGCCGGCTCGCGCGCGCCCCGCACGCGCAGTGCAGCTTCGTTGCGCCAGGCCAGCCGCGCTTCCGCCAGCATGAGGCCCAGAATGACCCCGAGGACGATCGCCGGCACCCATGCCGGCATCACACACCTGACCGCCGTGACGGTCGCAGAGGCGCGGGCCGCCTGGGTTGACGCGCCTGACGCGTCCGCACGCCGTCACACATCGCCGGCGTAGCTCACCGAGCGGCGCACCAGGCCTGGCGCCACGCGCGCGCCGTAGACCGCGACCTGAATCGCCGTGCTCGACCCGGTGATCGATCGGACGACCCGATTGAAACGGAGCTTGGCGCCGAGCGCGGCCCGGCGGGCGCGCGCGAGCCGCGCGGGCGCCAGGGCGAAGTCACCGGTCTCGGGGGAAAG
>JADMIO010787696.1_pt1 | contig 12010 bp, 7 predicted proteins | sample 8958161 | NCBI WGS metagenome assembly JADMIO01 (sample SAMN16585339, study PRJNA669376) | soil metagenome | isolation source: Crop rotation soil | place: USA: Cullars Rotation, Alabama | collected 2011
CTTTCCCGGGGAGGGAGGGATTCGAACCCTCGAGGGGATTGCTCCCCTAGCGGTTTAGCAAACCGCCGCACTAGGCCAACTATGCGACCTCCCCGTGATATGATCCTGGCGGAGAGGGTGGGATTCGAACCCACGAGGCTCGCGCCTGGTTGTTTTCAAGACAACTGCCTTAAACCGCTCGGCCACCTCTCCCGGTGATCCTATGATGTATTGGCAGGCGGGACAGGAATCGAACCTGCAACCTGCGGTTTTGGAGACCGCTGCTCTGCCTAATTGAGCTACCCGCCTACTGAGCCACATCATACCATATCGCCCGCGTCTGTGCAAGCCTATGGCGGCCACGCGCGAGCTATTTTAATCCTCCGATCGCAATCCTTTGCAACTCCTTAGCCTACACTTAATCGATCCATAGACTGCACGCAATCCTTGCCCGCTATGCTCACTTAGACAAGGCTTCAAGAACGTTCGCTCAAGTACGGGCGTTCAATTGAACGTCCGTTTTCGCCGCAACTGTAAAGTGGGTTTGAACGTCGTTTAGAGACCGTGATAAACGAGAGTAGAGATATGCGTGATCGGATAAGTATCATTATCCCAACTCGTAATGAGGCCCAACACATTCGCACCTTTCTGGCCGCAATACCCGCATCGGTCGAACTGGTTATCGTAGATGCCAGCGACGACGCGACACCAGAAATGATCGCGGCGCTACGCCCGGATAACACGCAGATCATCCGCTCGGACGTACACATTGCGGCGGCACGGCAACTTGGTGCAGCGGCGGCCACGGGCGACTGGCTACTGTTCAGCGACGCCGATGTCTGCTTTGAGCCGGGCTACTTCGATCGTATTGCTCGCTACCTGGATAGCGCCGCCTGTTACGGGCCGAAGCGCGCGATGGCCCATCATCAGGTCTACAGCACATTTTTTAATCGCGGTCAGCAAGTGCTGCACGCAATTGGCATCCCGGCCGCCTCCGGCTCGAATATGGCTATACGGCGAGAAATCCTGGAAGCAGCCGGCGGCTTTCGTGATGATCTATCGGTCAACGAAGATACCGAGTTGTGTATGCGCCTGGCCGCGCTCGGCTACCAGATTACCTATGCACCCGACCTGGCGGTGCTCTCAATCGATGATCGCCGGCTTGACCGAGGTTCGATCCGTAAGATGGCACATAGCCTGGCGCGTTGCGCGCTCCTGCTCGCCAGCTTCTATGTGCCCCTACCTCATCGCTTGTTACGCCACGATTGGGGCTACTGGCGGGCATCACATACCCGGCTGGCAGAATAAAATTTGCAGCCAAGCTGCTTCTGTGTTTACCGTGCTGGAAAAGGGGAAGCCTATGCGTGTCGCTCTGGTTACTGAAACCTTCCTACCGGATATTAACGGCGTCGTCACAACGCTCTGCCGGCTGCTGGAACACCTGCGGGAACGCGGCCATGAGGCGCTGCTGTTCGCCCCGCACGATGCGCCGGCGAGCTATGCCGGGGCGGAGATTGTGCCGCTGCACGGGATGCCGCTGCCGATCTACCCGGAGGTAAAGCTGACTCCGCCGCAGCCGGGTGTCACGGCGCGCCTGCGGCGGTTCAAGCCCGATCTGTTGCATATGGCCGGGACACTCTCGCTCGGAGCCACCAGCGGCCACGCGGCCTGGCGCCTGGGCGTGCCGCTGGTCGCAAGCTACCATACCGATTTCCCGGCCTATAGCACCCACTATGGCTTGGGCTTTCTGCGTGGCCTGGCCTACCGCTACCTGCGCTGGGTCCACCAGGGCTGTGCGCTGACGCTCTGTCCATCGGCGGCGACGCTGGCCGACCTGCGGGCGCACGGCTTCCGGAGGCTGCGCCTGTGGGGCCGTGGTGTCGATACGCAGTCCTTCCACCCGCGCTATCGTAGCCAGGCCTGGCGCCAGTCGGTAGGGCTGCGGCCGGACGAGACGCTGCTGTTATATGTGGGACGACTGGCGGCTGAGAAGCGGATCGATCTGCTCGCCGCCGCGCTGGAGGGTCTAGAGTGCGTGCGGCTGGTCCTGGTGGGGGATGGGCCGGCCCGGCCGGCGCTTGAGCGCACCCTGGCCGGCGCGCCGGTCCATTTTGCCGGCTACCAGCGTGGCGCGGCGCTCGCGACGGCCTACGCCAGTGCCGACATGTTCGTCTTCCCCTCCGACACCGAGACCTTCGGCCAGGTCATCCAGGAAGCTATGGCCTCGGCGCTACCGGTCGTGGCGGCCCGCGCAGGGGGCGCGCTCGATCTGGTCCATGCAGGTGTCACGGGGGAACTCTTCACGCCAGGAAGTGCCGGCGATCTACGCACCCAGATCCGCACCTTGATCCAGGATCCGGCCCGCCGAGTGGCGATGGGTCATGCCGCGCGGGCTGCCGCCGAGCGGCGTTCCTGGAGCAATGTGATGGATGAACTGCTCGATCACTACCAGTACGTCCAGCGCGGCGGCGCGCGCCTCCGTGTCCGCACACATCGCCCCGCGTACACAAGAACGTAAGGACCTTCGCAGCCAGACAAACTGACAATGAGGAGTTACTTCGTGAACAATATCTGGAGCAAAGCCGATCTCCATCTTCACACAACCTATAGTGACGGTCATGCCACCGTTGAGCAGGTGCTCGCGCACGTAGCCCTGCATACCGACCTACGTGTAATCGCGATCACCGATCACGATACGATCGTGGGAGCGCTCAACGCGCGCCGGATCGCTGCGGCCTATGGAATCGAGGTGATTGTCGGCGAAGAGGTCTCGACTGCTGATGGGCACCTGCTGGCGCTATTCATCGAACAGCATCTCCCGCCGGGCCAGCCAGCCGCCACGACGATCGCTGCCGCGCATGCTCAGGGCGGCATCTGCATCGCCGCTCACCCATATGACTGGATGGTACCCTCGATGGGGCGCGGCAACCTGCTTGCGCGTTGTGCCGGGCCGAATCGCACGTGGCCGCTCGACGGGATCGAGGTCTTCAACGCCAGCCTGTGGCTACCGGCCCATAACGCCCGCGCCGCCACCGAAGCTATGACACTGGACCTGGCGGCCTGCGGCGGCAGCGATTCGCACCACCGCGCAACGATCGGCGCCGGTTACACACTATTTCCCGGCCGCACTGCCGCTGATCTACGCGCAGCCCTGTTCCACCGGCAGACTCGCGCAGGCGGGCAGCTCTGGGGCGCTCTGCGCGTCGCCGAAGTCGCGGGGCTGATCGCCCGGCGCGAGTTGCGCAACCTGGCGAGCGCGCTCAGGCCGTCCACTCCGTAAACGATGGCCCGGTCTCGAAAAAGATCGAGGGCAACAGGTACAGCCGCCGGTTGAGCCATGGCACTGCGATCCGTAGCGCGCGCCGCCGCAACGGCGAGGTGAGGAGCCAGGAAGCCAGCGCTCCGGCCAGGCTGGCCTTGCGACCCTGGTGGGCCAGCACCAGCGCCAGCAGCGCCGCCGCCACCAGCCCGGCAATATAGATCTGCTTTCCCGGCAGCGATCCGGCGATCAAGCGGCCTGCCAGCAGGCATGCGGCGCGCGCTTGCTGCCAGGGCATTTCCGGCGCGCGCTGGAGCCGCCACAGAAAACCGTCGATCTCCTCCAGTTCCAGCGGCGGCAGATCCCTCCGGTGGCCCCAGGTCAGGCGATGTTGCCGGATAGCTGCACGCACTGTCCCTGCTTCGCGAGCAAGCGCGTCCCAGGCTGCGCGATCACCGGCCCTGGCTGCCGCGAAGGCTCGCAGCATCAACACGCGGATCGGATGCACGACAGCAATCACATCACGCAAGTAAGCCACACTTTCAACCACGGCCGTGGTGCGCGGATCGCCGCTGGGAGCAAGTTCGGCCAACCGCGCCGCGTGCCACGCCAGGCGCTTGATCGCCTCCATGCCGCCGTGTATGACCGCCTCGTAATCCGCGATCGTCACGGCCAGGTAGGCCCAGATTGCCGGCGCCGCAGTTGGGCGCATCCACCAGACCCACAGCAGCGGCGGCACATACAGCGATCCCAACGCCGGCTGCGAGCGCGCCAATGACCCAAGATACCAGCCCTGCTCGATCAGCGCTGCGGATTCCTGGTACACATCGGCTACAGCGGCCCCAAACTCCCCGCCGAAACGATGCTCGCACCAGCCGTGGATAAACGCTGCCGCGTCCATTCCAGGATCGCGCAGCAGCGCCGCCGTGAGCGCACTACTCAGCTCGGTCCACACGCTCCAGCCCTGATCGGCCAGCGCGGCCTGCCCTCCACCCCAGCCACCCGAACTATTCCAGGCCCACAGTCCGGCGAAACCCGGATTCGCACCCGCGTGGCGCATCACCTCCTGGTGTAGCGGCACGACCGCGCTGGGGACCATCCCGAATAGTTCGTATTCGCGCCGGTTTTGCAGTTCGATGATCTGAGCCGGGCCGGGCTGGCCCAGCGTCGCGTTATGCGGCAACAAGCGGAAGAAATCCGAGGGGCCATGCTTGATCGAGGCCATCAGGTAGGGCGAATCGAAGCCGGCGAAAACCGCCCGGTAGCGCGCTGGCGACCACATCAGGTCGCCCAACTCATCGATCCCGATGCTCCAGGTGCGAACGATCAATAAGCGTTCATGCCGCTCACACACTGGCAGGAGCGTAGCGATCAGGCCGCGCAGATCACGCACTGTCCGGTAGAGTAGATGGCCCGCGTAATCGACGCCCTGGTCGTGTGCGCCGCCGGTCTCGCCCACGCGCACGAACACGCCGCGCACCTGGGGCAGCGTCGTGAACAGCTCGTCAAGCGCCCAGCGGTTGATCGCTTCCAGGCGCGGGTTGCCGGGCACAAGCCGTCCAGCATAGCGCCGCAACGGTGGGGTGCTCCACTGCATATCAGTCGTGACAAAGACCTCCATCCCGAGCCGCGCCGCCGCGTCAAAGAGCTGCCCGAATGCGGCGCGATAGATCGCCGCCCGTAGCCGGTAGGGACTATCGGGCGGATAGATCGAGATGGGCGCACGCTCGAAGGTCACCAGATGGGCTAAATTGTCAATCACGATCCCGGTGTAGCCCTGCGCATGCAGGCGGGCCAGGTGATCAACGGCGCGCCGGATACCCCAGGCAAGTTGCGCCTGATCGACATATGGCGGTCTGGGCAGGTCAAGTTGATAGAACGGAAGCGCCGACCAGTTGCGGAACGGTTTGGCGGGGTCGTAAAAGGGGCCACCAATATCGGCCAGGCAGCGTAGCGACATGTTTTTCCCTCAATCTGGGAGCGGCAGCACGATAGGCTCATCGTGCAGTGTCCCACCCCTCAGGCCAGGGTTGCGCGGATAATATTCCGGAGCGTGTCCAGCGCGAACGGCTTAGGCAAGAAGTGATCCACATGATGCATGTGCGCGCTCTTGCGCAGTTCCGGCGAGGCGAAGGCAGTAATCAGCACGACGCAGGTTTCCGGGGCGCGCTCCTTGATCGCCGCAGTGAGCTGCAAACCGTTCATACCAGCCATACTATAATCGGTGATAACCAGGGGGACCGGGCGGCGCTCCAGTTGGGCCAGCGCCTCCGCGCCATTCGTGGTCGTGATGATATCGCATTCGTCGGTCAGATCTCGCAACACGCGGTGCAGAATGGTCAGAATCACACGCTCGTCATCAACGACGATCACTGCCGGATGGCGCCCAGCTTGCTCGAACATACGTGGCTCCTTTTCGCGAGTGCCTCTACATGGAGGCCCATTACATGGTGATAGGCGATGACTGTCACTGTCCGGCAGTCATCGCCTGCTTCGACACCTACAAAAGCGGATCGACGCTCCTAGTGTTGCTCGATCCAGGCTGTCGCCGAGGCGAACGCGATCGTGACGGCGACCGGGTCGGCCCAGGCTGTGCGTGTGGCGGCGTTGGTGTTCCCGGCCCAAGCCATGCCACCTGCCCAGGCCATGCCACCTGCCCAGGCCATTCCGCCGGCCCAAGCCATGCCCCCAGCCCAAGCCATTCCGCCAGCCCAGGCCATGCCCCCAGCCCAAGCCATTCCCCCAGCCCAAGCCATTCGGGAAAGCCAAGCCATGCCACCTGCCCAGGCCATTCCGCCCGCCCAAGCCATGCCACTGCCCCAGGAGACCTGTCCATTGACCCAGGTCAGGCGCGAGGCGGCCAGCGTAGTGCGGTCGATCCAGGTCATTCCATTTTTCTGGGCGGCACCCATGCCCAGGATCGTTCCATCCGCTTGCTGGACGTAGTACAGGTATGCCTGGCCATCGTCGCTCAGCGCCCTGCGGATTGGTCCTTGGTAGTGGTAAGCCAGGTCGGCTTCATCCACATACCCGTGGACCAGGTCGGCCCTGATATCCATGCGTAGGTTGGCCTGCCCATCGGCCGGGAACCTACCGAGCACCGCGTCGGGTGCCCAGAGACGACCCATACCCTGCTGGAAGATACTATAGACCAGATCGCCCTCACTAGTCACCGCCGGCCGGGCCGAGTACATCAGCCGGAACTTCACCTGATTCGGCGTAAGTTCAGGATTCGCTTGCAGCATCAACGCAGTGATGCCGGAGGCGACCGCAGTCGACATGCTGGTGCCGCTCATCCGGAACAGGCTGCCGGTTTCCGAAAAGTCGGGATGGGTGAGAACCAGCTTCGGCGTATTCGGATCGGCCGAGCCACCATTATACATGAACGTGATAAGATTCGCACCCGGCGCCAGAATATCCGGCTTGGCGAAACCATCGCCGGTTGGGCCATTGGCCGACCAGACCGGCAGAGTATCGTCAGTCCAGTTGCCGGCCGTGCGGTTGCCGTTGACCGCGCCGACAGTGATGACGTAGGGATCGTTACCGGGCACGGTGATCGACTCGGCAGCCGAGCCGGTATTGCCGGCCGCGGCCAGCACCACGATACCACTAGCCCATGCTCGCTCGGCAGCCCGATTGAGCGGATCGACAAAGTAGGGTGTCTTCGCCCAGGCGCTGAGCGACAGGTTCAGCACCCGGACATTGAAGGTCCGGCGCTGCTGAACAACAAACTGAATGCCCTTGATCACCGTCTCGTAGCTACCCTGGCCGTCGTCACCGAGCACGCGCACGCTCAGAATACGCGCGTTCGGGGCGATCCCCAGCGTCGCGCCGGTCGCCTCATCGGTGAAGTTGTTCCAGATCACGCTCGCGACAGCCGTGCCGTGACCATAAGTATCGCTGGTTTCCAGGTGCGTCAGCGCGCAGTACCCATCGAGTTGGATGCCAATGATCCTGGTCTTGCGCCCCTGCGTTACCGTGCGGCAGACGTTGTCGACAAAGTCGGCCTGGCCGAGAAACAGCCGCTCGACCTCACGGCCCAACTCTTTGCGTACATCGCGATCGAAATAGACCCCCGAATCGACCAGCGCGACCGTCACGCCGTTGCCATCAATTGTCTCGCGCCCGCGCAGGCGGGTTTTGTGGAGTTGATCAGCCCCGACATCGACGGTCGTCGAATAGGCCAGCTTCCACACTTTCTTGTTGTTGGTCGGCTGCACATCCGGCATATCCGAGGTTTTTACACCATGATTGCCGACGATTGACTGGATGCCGGAGATACCCGCCAATACCTTGACCTGGCTGGCCGGAATCGTCGCGGCGACCGCGTCGATCAGCCATAAATCCGAAGTGACTTGCCCACCTACCCGCTCAACCGCGCCGGCGGCCGATCGCGAGTCCCTGGCGGCAACAATCACCGAGACCTGGCCGGCTGGGGCTGTAAGCAGCGCCGGCTCGACATAGGTTGTGACGGGAGCCGCCTGTGCTAGCGGTGCGCCTGCTCCGCTCAGCAAGGTGATGATTGTGAGTAGGATGATGCTGAGGTTTCGTGTGACGTTCATGCGCGTTGCTCCTGTCAGAAAATGCGACCTGACAAAAAAGCCTATCTGCGCTAGGACAGCGTCTCGATATCGCGACGAACATCATCGCGACAAACATCGGCAGCCTGGCGGTCATGGCCCAAAGGCTGTAGATCCATGGCTTTGCGTCCCTTGCTTTCGCGGAGGTTTGCTTTTGTCGTTTGCGCGTTAGCAGTAGCACTTTTAAAGGTGCATGTGGCCTAAGGAGCAAATATGGTAAAACGAACGGATCATACGGGGAAACCGGTTTTAGCACATTTGCGAGTACAGCAGGTATGCGGTTGTCCTGTGCCCTATCGTATATCCGGCGTCTGCTCCTTTTCCGCCTGCCCATCCAGGTAGATGAACGACGGGCTATTCCAGAGCGCCTGTGGCTCCTCGCCGGTGGTGCGGATCTGCTCCAGGGCTACCTGCACACCCCGGAGATCATAAGCCGCCCCCAACTGCGCGAAGAGCTTACGCGCCTGGAGAAATGCTTCGATTGCCTGAGCCTTCCAGGCCGCACGCGCCGGCCGGTCGCCCTCGCTCAATTGCTGGTAAAGACGGCCCAACTCAACCAGCGCCATGCCCTGCCGGTAGTGATCTTTGCGCGTGCGGCAGAGCATGACCGAAACTCGCAACAGCCGTTCGGCCTCGGCGTAGTGGCCTGCGCGCGTGCGCAGCAGCCCCAGCGCCCGCCGGCAATCGGCTTCTGCTTCGACAAGTCCGGCCCGGCGCGCCTTCCGGAGCGCTTGTGTGGCCGCATCCAACCCGGTATGTAGATCGCCCTGCTCGGCCTGGAGCAGCGCCGATATCCAGCCAGCCTGCACAATCTCATCCGCCCCACCGGCCTCCATACGATCCTGCGCCTCGGCCAGATGGGCTGCGGTCTCGTCGAAGCGCGACTGAATCAGCGCCAACTGGCTCAGACCGAGCGCGGCCAGGAGCACAGCATAATCATCACCCAGGCGCCGGCCAAGCGCCTGGCTAGCCTGGAAATCCCGCTCAGCCTGCTCGTGATCGCCCATGGACATGCGCAGCAACCCCAGGTTGTTACGATTAAGCGCCTGGCCAGGCAGAAAACCATTTGCCTGTCGCAACGAGTCGGCCTGTTCAAAGCTCTCGGCCGCCTTCGGCCAGATTCCGCGCGTGTAATAAAGGATGCCCAGATTCGTGGAGATATTCGCCATGCCCCAGGAATAGCCCAGGTCCTTGTAGAGCTGAAGGCTGCGCTCAACATACTGGGTTGCATCGGCTAAGTCGCCGCGCTGCCAGTAGACGCCGCCCATGGTGTTATAAAGGCTCGCCAGCGTGATCGGATACTCGGCCTGCGGCGCGTGGACGCCCACGGTAGCCGCGCGCGCCAGCGCCAGCGCCGCATCCAGCTTGCCCTGCCGAAAGCGCACCCAGGCCACCCGATCCATCAACGATCGCCAGCGATCAGGCTGCTCGCGCTCAGCCTCCGTACCGAGCGCCTGGAGACCATCTTCCAGGTGCATGATCGCGGCGTCATAGGCGCCCTCGCGCTGCCGGACATCCGCCAGTTCGCGCAGAATATCGACCAGTACGAACGTCGAGCTATCGCCAGCGATCGAGTTTGCCAGAATCTCGCGCAGCGCCTCCTCGAGAATCTGGCCGGCCTCGGCGAACTGGCCGACAAACTTGAGCGCCTGGCCCAGACCGATCTGGACGCGGAAGATCTGATCGTGCCGCTCGCCTGACTGTTCGCGCATCAGCGCCAACGCCTGGCGGTAGTGCCTGATAGCCGTCTCGTTCGCAAACCGCCGCGCGGCGTAGACAGCAGCAGCGATCAGGTATGGCACGGCTTTTACCGGGCTGGTACTCTCGGCATAGTGATAAGCCAGCACTTCGCTCTGCTCATCCTGCGGCCAGAACGCGGCCCGCTCGATCGCGCGCGCGACCTGTGCGTGCAACTTCTTGCGATCACGCTTGAGTAGTGTACCATAAATTGCTTCCTGAATCAGGACATGCCGGAATGCATATCCCTGCGCGGAGCCGAACGGCTCGGCAACCAGGAATTGGCGAGCTTCCAGTTCGGCCAGGTGCGCGGCGATCGGCGCCGAGCCGGATTCGAGCATCTCCAGCAGGCCGGATGGGAATGAACGCCCGATCACGGCGGCCTGCTGAAGGGTTTGCCGCAGGTCGCTCGGCAGACGGTCGAAACGCGTCAGGATCAGCCCGGTCAATGTTCCTGGGACTTCTTGTAAAAGTTGCCCGGCCTCTGGGGTTAACTGCCAGCTTGGCGCGACTTGCGTCAGCCCGCCACGGTCGATCAGAATCCGGATGATCTCTTCGGTATAGAAGGGATTGCCGCCGGCTCGCTCCACGATGCGGCGCTTGAGCGCTTCCGCCTCATCGGTGCTCTGCCAGATCAACTGATCGACCAGCAGCCGGCCCTCGAGCGACGAAAGCGCCTGAAGCTGGATATCGGTCAGGCGCTCCGGGTTCTTCTCAGCGATCGCGATCAGCGGGCGAACGATCGTCGCGCGCTCGGATTCGCGCGACACCAGGATGAGCAGCAGCGGCACATCGCTGGTCGTCTGCATCAGGTATTCAAGAAAGTCGCGCGAGGCCGGATCGACCCAGTGCAGATCATCGAAAACCAACACAGTCGGTGCGTGCGCGGCCTCGGCCAGCAGGACCTGGCGCAGCGCCGCGTGCGTCTGGCGCTGGAGCATGGCGGCATCCAGCAACCGCAGGCGCGCCTCTACCTCCGGGTCGGTCTGCCCAATGCCTAGCACGTTATTCAGATAGGGCAGAATGTCGTGGTCCGCCAGCCCGAGCCGATCCAGGTAGGCGTGCAGTGTTTCGCGCTGGAGGTCGGCCGAGTCAAGCTCGGAGAGGCGCACGATATCGCGCAACAACTCGGCCACCACCCACAGCGGCGTCGAGCGCGCATAGGCCAGGCAGGCGCCCTGGTAGATCTGCACATCGAGCAGATCGGAAGCATCCAGTTGCATGCCGTGACGGAATTCGGCCACGAGCCGGCTTTTGCCAAGCCCGGCCTCGCCTGTGATCAGCACTACCTGGCTGTGACCATGCTTGCAGACTGCGGCCAGCGCGCTCTGCACGCGCGCCAACGCCTGCGCCCGCCCAACCATCGGCGCGCGCAGACCGGGGATGCCACGCACCGAGCCCGGCCGGTCCAACAGGCCGATCGGCCGGTAAGCCTGGATGGGATCGGGCACGCCTTTGACAACCAGCGGCGGCATGGCCTGGTAGTTGAACAGCGGCCGGGTGCGCTGGTAGGTGGCCGAGCTGACCAGGATGCTGCCCGGCTCGGCGGCATGCTCCAGCCGCGAGGCCAGGTTGACCGTATCACCGAGGACCGTATACTCAGCATGCAGGGCGCCGCCGACGTTGCCGGCGATCACCTGGCCGGTGGTGATACCGATGCGCATCTGAAAATCGAAGCCATGCCGTCGTTTGATGCGCTCGCGGAGCGGTTTGATGATCGCCTGCATTTCCAGCCCGGCGCGCACGGCCCGTTCAGGATCGTTCTCGTGTGCGGCGGGTGCCCCGAACAGCGCCATCAGCCCATCGCCCGTGAATTTGTCGATCGAGCCTTCGTATTTGTGAACGACCGCAACCAGCAACCGCATGGTTTCGTCGATCCAGAGAAACACGTCTTCGCTGTCCAGGCCATGCGAGGCGGCGGTGAAATCGGTCACATCCAAAAACAGCACCGTGACTTCGCGGCGCAGGCTGGCAACCTCATCCACGCTTGTGCCTGGTTGGGCAAGCGCGGGTTTTAGAGCGGGTAAGCCGGGAGGTGTGGCAGTGGGCGATTCCGGCATGCGTGTACCGCATTGCCCGCAAAAGCGATTCGCGGGCGGCACAGGCTGCCCGCATTCCGGGCAGTTTCGCCCCAATGTCGTGGCACAGTCCTGGCAAAGTTCCGTCGTATTACGATGTTGGCGGCCACAGGCGGAACAATAGCGCATATCACCGTCGATCCGAAAATTGATGGGACTCTCCCATTCCTATAAAAAAGTCTAGTCTTTTTAGTAGCTTGAATATGATCGAAATCGCAACAACTCAGGCACGAATTGATAACGAATTCTATACCATTGGTGTAACCAGTCTGTGATCTCGTGCGTCGTACTAAGGGAAGGCGTCAGGAACGTTCGCCCAAGTACTTTCCAGCACATTGGGATCCTAAGCTTAGAATTCCACGTGGACAAGTTGTCGC
>JADMIO010991101.1_pt1 | contig 12010 bp, 6 predicted proteins | sample 8958161 | NCBI WGS metagenome assembly JADMIO01 (sample SAMN16585339, study PRJNA669376) | soil metagenome | isolation source: Crop rotation soil | place: USA: Cullars Rotation, Alabama | collected 2011
GCCGCGACTTCAAGTCACGTGAATTCCAAGCTTCGGATCCCACTGTGCTGGAAAGGGTCTATCGACTTCGGGGCGGGCACGATCACGGGTGCCGGATTCATGGACGGCTGCATCGCCAAGTTCGATGGGACGGGCAATCTCCTGTGGGGCAAGCGCATGAGCGGCAGCCAGGACGATTGGCTGGCTCACGTCGCGGTTGACGCGAGCGGGAATATTTACGTGACGGGAGCGTTCAACGGCACGGTGGATTTTGGTCCGGGTCCGATGGCCAGCGCGGGAGGAACGGACATTTCGGTCGCCAAGCTGACCCCGGGCGGAGGGGTGGCCTGGTCGAAGCGCTACGGCAGCACGAGCGATGAGTGGGGCCAATCGATTACGGTGGACGGAAACGGCAATGTCTTCGTCACCGGCTTCTTCAGCGGAACGGTGAGCTTCGGCGGAGCCAGCCTGGTTTCGGCCGGGAACAACGACGTCTTCGTCGTCAAGCTGGACTCGAACGGAACTCACGTGGCGAGTGCGCGCTACGGCAGCACAAGCACCGATCGCGGCTATCGCATCGACGCGGCTTCGTCCGGGAACATCACGCTGATCGGCAATTTCATTAATTCGGTTTCGTTCGGCGGCACGACACTGAACTCCGCCGGCGGCAGCGATATCTTTCTGGTTCAGCTCGACAATAATCTGGGCCACGTGTGGAGCAAACGGTTCGGGGGCACGGCGTTTGACCAGGGTTTCGGTGTGGCGGTCACGGGCACCGGCGACGTTTACATGATGGGAACATTCCAGAACGCGGTCGACTTTGGTGGCGGGGCGTTGCCGGCCGGATCCGTGGACAAAATTGTGGTCGCAAAGTACACGTCGGCCGGTGCACACGTGTGGAGCAAGGCGTTCGGAGCTCCGACTACCGGTGATCTCCCCTGGGACATCAACGTCGACATCAAGGGCCGGCCGTTCATTACGGGATACTTCAACGGGACGATCGACTTTGGTGGCGGTGCCTTCTCCGCCGTCAACAATGACATGTTTTTGGCTCATTTCGACGCGGCGGGAACGCATCTGTGGAGCGCGAGCTTTGGCAACGCACTCGGTGCCAGTGGCAAGGGTGTCGCCGCGGACCTCGCCGGTGACGTGTTTGTCGGCGGATATTTTTTCAACACTGTGAACTTCGGTGGCGGTCCGCTCACGAGCCTGGGCGGACCCGATCTGTTTCTCGCCAAGTTCACCGGCCCCGGTGCAGAACCGCAGATTACTTCGCTTGTCGATATTCCCAACGATCAGGGTCGCAAGGTGAGGATCCGTTTCGACCGCTCGGGCTGGGACGGCGTCACCGCGACACCGGTCACCAACTATGAAGCATATCGAATGGAGGCGCCGGGGCCGTCGGCGGTTTCATCGGGCGCGGCGCGCGCTCCGGGTTGGACGTTCGTGGGGTCGGTACCGGCGCACGGCGAGGTGGCGTATTCTATGGACGTGGCGACGATCGGGGATTCCACCATCTCACTCGGCGCGTATCCGTCGATGTTCTACGTGCGCGCGGCCACGTCGTCGTCGACTGCGTTCTACGATTCCCCGCCGTTCATGGGTTCCTCGATCGACAATCTCGCTCCGGCGGTACCGTCGAATTTCATTTACGCCGCCGGCAATCTCACCTGGCACGATCCGGTCGACGACGACTTCGACTACTTCACGGTGTATGGCTCGAATGTGGATTCATTCGGCGCCGCCACGCTGGTGAACTACGCCTTGTCCCCCGCGATGAACGTGAGTGCATCTCCGTACACCTACTACTACGTCACGGCCACCGACTTCTCGGGCAATGAAGGCCTGCCGGCGAAGGTGAACACGCTGTCGACGGTCGGCGGAACGCCGGCGTCGTACGTGCTCTCCGTTTCGAACTACCCCAATCCGTTCAATCCGCGCACCACCGTGAACTATACGCTCCCCGGTCGCGGTCATGTGAGTGTGCGTGTCTACGATGCTCGCGGTGAGTTTGTGGCAACGTTGGTTGAAAGCGAGCGCGGCGCCGGCGCGTATTCCGCGCAGTGGGACGGCCGTGACGCCGGCGGTACGAGTGTGAGTTCCGGGGTGTACTTCGCGCGCATCGAGCACAATGGCGCGACGCGCACGAAGAAGATGGTGCTGCTGAAATAATTCGCGTCGCCGGCGTCAGGACAGGAACCCAATCAATACCCCTTCTTCCCGTGACCTTGTTTGTACTTCGTGGACTTCTTCGCCTCTTTGGTGTCCTTGTCCTTGTACTTGCCCTCGTACTTCTTGGCCAGTCCTGGTGGCACGGACTCGTGTTTGACCAGGACCCAACCGCCGGTTGCGCGGGGCGCGCTATACCACGAGCCGCCCCGCAGTCGATAGTAGTGACCGCCTGAGTAGTACACATCGCGATACTGAGTGACGCGATACGCGCTGACGCGCTCGTCATAGACCATCACGGTGTGTCCCTGCCGGTATCGATAACCATGAGCGGGTGCGTAGTCGGGCGGGCCGGAGCCGGCCGCGGAGTATCCGCCGCCGCAGGCCATGCATGCGAGCAATGCGGCGGCGACAGCGCCGCGGAGCGAACATCGAATTGATTTCAATGATGCCTCTCTTTCGCCGGGCTCCTCAATAAAGTCATACCGCGGCATCGAGGCGCGCCAGCCCAATGTCGGCCGGCATACTACTTGGAATTACTGAGAAGACGTGATGGGAGCGGCAAATTCGCAGACTGTGCGATGCGCGCAGGTGGCGCACACCGCGCCGGGTTTGGCCTCAAACGTTCCTGAGTCGAGCGAGTGTTCCATCGCTGCGACGATGGCATCAAAGCGCTCGTGGTTGGTCTCCACGGTTTCCACATCAACAGGTTCGAGACCGAGATACACGAGACGTGCGCGTGCGTCGCGCTTCAGAGTCTTCTGCGCCGCCCACGCATACGCCGCGACCTGGAAATGATGCTCGGGATCGGGCGATCCCATCTTGTAGTCGGTGATGAGCGCGTCCTTGCCATCGTCATCAAGACGATCGATGACGCCGTGCACGAGCAGCCGTTGTGTGCGCACCTGGAACGGAAGCTCGCTCTGCGCCTTGTCCGATGGTCCCGCGAGACCCACCGCAATGGCCGCCACGATTCTCTCGCGTGCGGTGTCGATGAGCGCTTCTTTGTGGCGTCCGAAGTCGTAACGCTGTGCGACGGCCGCGAGTGACGCTTCCAAGGCGGCACCCTGCTCGTTTCGTTGCTCGAGCACGGCGTGCACGAACGCGCCGAACCCGGCGGGATCGACACCCTCGGGAAGTTTGGTGACGGGGAAATCGCGCGGCACGACGGCCGCAACGTCGGATTCTTCAGTCGCCACGCGTGCCACCGCGCTCCGGTCAAACGAAAACATGAGCGGGCAGGTCTCGTAGCGCGCGAGCGATGCCCAGGTGACGGGCTCGAGTGCACGCGGCGCCACATCCGACGAGAGCTCGCGTTGTTCGGCGCCGGTGCGGTGATCCACCCACGTTCGCAATGCGTCTTCCGCTTCTGCATCGGCCACGGTGTGCGCTGAGCTCTGTGCGCTGTGCAATCTTTCTTCTCCCACACTGCGCAGCTCTATGGCGAGCGCCTTTGTGCGCGCCATGTCCATGAGGTCCGTAAAGAGTGACCGGCGCGATCCCGATATGCCGTCAGCGAAAGGCGTGCTCACCCACAGGTGATCGCGCGCGCGTGTGAGCGCGACATAGAGGATGCAGCGCTCTTCGAGCTCTTCCTGTTTCTTTTCAGGTTCGTACTCGGGTGCCTTCTTGCGGTCGCGCATCCAGCGCGCCGCCGTCTTTTCGCTGAAGAAGATCCCCTTTTCGGTCGACACGGTGAAGTGCTCGTCGCTGGTGGTGCGCGGCGGCGCCACGCCGATTACGGCCACGGCCGGGAACTCGAGTCCCTTGGCCTGATGCACCGTCATCATCGCGATGCGGTCGTCGGGCAATCTCACATCGCCTTCCTCGCGGAAGCGGCCTTCATCGAGCGTGGCATCGAGATGATCGAGATACGACGCCAGTGATACGGCGCCGTGGCGCGACAGGGTGTCGCCGAGCTCCAGCAATTCGCGCACGAGATCGTCGACGGCTGTCGTGGTCACGCCGGCCTGCGTCATCTCATACCGAAGAGGGGTGCGCTCGATGGCCCATGCGAGAAACTCGCGGAAGCCCAGGCGCTCGTGCGCATCGGCTAGAAGCGCCACCGCCTCGCGGAGTGATCGCACCACCATCGCGTCGCGCTCGTCGCTTACACGCTGCACGCGTTCTTCGGAAAGAAGCTCTGCAGTGGATGCGTCCCTCGCCTTGTGCAGGAGCTGGTGCAGCGATGCTTCCGAGATTGCAAACGGTCGCGCTTCCAGAACGGCCAGCAGATTCACCACGCGCGGTCCGGGCAGGAGCAGCGAGAGCAGCTCGTGCCATGCTTCCAGCGCGAGTGACTCCGCGCTCGCGGCCCCGCCGATCAGCGCAAACGGAATGCCGCGACGCCGAAATTCATCCTCGATGGCGTTGCGCGAACGGCTGGTGCGGAAGTTTCGCATCACAATGGCGATGTCTTTCGCCTTGAGCGATTCCTCCATCCGGGGCAGCTGCCACGCCCGCGGAGCGTCCGCGCGACCCAGCAAGTACTGCACCCAGTCCGCCACCGCGCGAGCCTCGAGCTCGTACGACGTCTCCTCGTGGGGCGGATGGAACAGCAACACGGGATGAGCTCCCTCACCACGGTCCGCTTTGAGCTCGGTTGCGAATCCTTGCAGACCTTCGGTGGATTCCACCAGCGCCTGCGCAAGGTTCAGTATGTTCTGACGCGAGCGATAGTTGATCTCAAGGGGGCGTTTCTCCGCAGGGAAATCGATCACGTTTTCGGTCCGCGCATCGCGCCAGCGATAGATGGCCTGCTTGATGTCCCCCACCACGGTGACGCGCGAGAAGTCACCGCCGGAGAGAGCCTTCAACATCTCATTCTGCGCGCGGCTGGTATCCTGGAACTCGTCGACGAGAATATGATCGAACGCATCGCGGTAGCGCGCGGCCAGGGCGGCGTCCCCAAGGAGCGCGCGCGCCGGAATCGCAATCATGTCGCTGAAGTCGAGCAGGTTGCGCCGGCGCAGCTCCGCCTCCCACTCGACCGCGAGCGCCACCACCGCGTCGACGCGCGCAACATACGCCGGAAAATCTTCGGCCGTGCACAACTCGCGCATGCGCACGGGGTCGATCATGTTGCCCCGGCATTTGTGCACGATCTGCATGAGCGTGTTGAAGAGCGTGGGCAGCTCGATCGGCGTGGGCGGATCGCCTCCGAAGTCGGGTGCGATGCCCGGAATGCGTCCGGCTTCGAAGCGCGCGCGCATCCAGCGCTCCATGCGCTCGAACTCGGCCGGTGACACCACATCGACGCCGGGGTCCACACCCAGCGCGGGCGCGTTCTCCTTGATGAAGCGAAATCCAAACTGGTGGAAGTTCTGAATCCACGCGCCGAACAGGAAGCGCGCTTTGTCGGGCATGCGGCGCGCCACTTCGGCGCGAATGCGGTCGCGCATCTCGGCGGCGGCCTTGAGCGTGAACGTGAGCGCCAGCAAGCGGTCGAAGGGAACGCCGTCCACTTCGACGAGCTTCATGTAGCGCGCCACCAGCACGCTGGTCTTCCCGGTGCCCGCTCCGGCGACCACGTTGGTCGAGTCGAGAAGCGCCCGGTCGACGGCCAGCTGCTGCGATGGATCGAGGCTTATCCGTGACTTCGTCTGCATACGTGAACAAAGTGACAGCGTTTGCAATTCTCGGTTTTTTGTGTGCGTTCGAAGACCTGTTCACCGGCAACCAGCGCCGAGCGCAGCGCGAGCGCTTCCTGGAGCTTCGCTTCGACGGTGGCAGCCGGGATGCGTCCGTAGCGCGATTGTGATTTGCCCTTGTCCGAAATGGGCGCCGGCAACGGGCCGTCCACGAGCTGCATGCCGGACACGTGGCCGTCGTTTTTCATGGCGTAGAACAGGAATGCGACCGGGCGCGTGCTGTTCTGCGAAACCAGCGCGGAGTAAATCGGCACCTGCCAGTGACTGCGCTCCTCTTCCATCTCTTCAATCAACTTCGCGGCGGTCTTGTTCAGCTTGCCGGTCTTGTAATCCACCACCACCGGCCCGAGGCCGTTGACGTCGTCGATGCGATCCACCTGTCCCGACAACACCACTTCGTCGCCGACCTTGAACTCGAGCAGCTGCTCCACCATGCGCACGGTGTATGGAAGGATGCGGTGCGATTCCAGGCCCGCCACGCGCACCACCATGTTGCGCATGTGCACGCGCGTGAGATCCTTGATCCACGGGCTCGCGTCATCCATGTCCTCGGCGATGGCTTCGTCGATGGCGGCGCTGAAATCTCCGGTTTCGAGACGGGACTTTACTTCCTCGCTCGACATTCCGTCTTCGAGCGCGCGCTGCATGACGCCGTGAAAGGTGCTGCCGATGTCCATGTAGATGCTGCCCGGCTCCTCTATACGGAGCACCTTGGTGTAGAAATACTGGCGGGCGCAGCGCATGAAGCTGTCGATTCCCGACGGGCTCAGCCGGCAACCGGGCATGGCGGGCCGCTTCTCCACCGGTGGGACGCCGAGCCACGCGTACGCAAGCGCGTCGATCTCCTCGAGGCGCGAAGCGAGCGCGTCGCTTTCTACTCGCACTCCGATGGCGAGAGCCGAGCGCGATGCGGGCGAAGACTCGCGCGTGGGTTCGGTGGCATCGACGAAAAGTGGCGCCAGCACCGGCGCCGGACCGAGGTGTTCGTTGGCGGATCGCAGCGGACATGAGAGCACCAGCTCATCCGACGCCGCACACAGCGCCGAGAGCAATAGCGCATTCTCTTCGCGATCGAGTGTGTCGCGACCGGCGCGCTCCTTCAATTCGCGCGCAGCATCGGGGCGACACTGATCCAGCGCTGCCGCGAGCGCGGGCATCGAGATGAAACTGCTGTCGGGCGTGCGACGCGGAAATATTCCCTCGGCGCAGCCCACCACCACGGCCGCGCGAACCGAATGGCCCGATATCCCACGCGCCGAAACCAGGCGCGGTATTCCGGTGCGCGGTGTCTCGCGCGGTGGCGCGTCGAGGTAGGCGCGGCGGAATTCGTCGATCGACACATTGCCACCCGAACGGCCGGCCACCTCGACGTAGCGATGCCAGTCATCGATGACCGCTGCGACCGCGGCAGCGCCCGCCGTGAAATCAGCCATGGCATCAGACACGAGGCGCGCGAAATCCAGACCTTCCTTCGCGGAGTATGCGCTCTTGAGACGCATGAGCACGCGATCGATGTCGCGCGGCGGTGCGTTGAGACGCGCGCACATCAAACGAAGAAGCGGCGAAGCCTGGAGTGTCTCCACGAAGCGGCCGTCGCTGTCACGCCCGAGCGCACCCGCCAGCGCATGCAGGAATGCATGCGTCGACGTGTCGGCGCGTACCCCGGCCGCGAGTGGCACCCCGCGCTCGCGAAACACCTGATAAAAGAGCGACGCGACGCGCTCGGCGTCGCGGGCGATCACCACGATCTCGTCACCGGTAATTCCGGCGCGCAGCCAGGCGTCCACACACCCGGCTGCATGCTGCGCTTCGGCGATCTCATCCGCGGGACGGACGGCACGCGAGTCCACCTGCCACGGCGCTGCTCCCCCAATTTCGTCGGAATCCGTCGCGGACGCCGCCGCGAAAAGTGGGAGTGCGTTGACGGCCGGCGGCGCGTACTGCGTCCCTGCCGGAGAGCTCTCGCCGGCCAGCGCGCGTACCACCGATGCCAGCGCCGTGTGTTTGCACGGCGCGGCAGCGAGACGAAACTCGACCGGCGCGTACAGGCGTGGAAACTCTTCGTCGAGAAAGCGCGCGCTGGTGCCGCGAAACGAAAAGCGCGGCCCCGTAGGATCGCCGAACACCTCGAGCGCCACGCTGCCGTCCGGTGGTGCGAGCGCACGCAACAGCTCGAACTGTCCCGCGTCGAGATCCTGAAAGTCGTCGATCAGAAGGACATCTCCGACGCCGGCCATCGTTGCAAGGGAACGATCGGCGGCCAGCGCACGCGCCGCTGCCCAGGCCGCGTCATAGAACGTTGCCAGGTCGCGTTCATCGAGATAATTCCGATAGGCAGCGAAAAGCGCCAGCACATCGCGGGCGCGTGGATCGCGCGCCGTGTCGCCCGCCTGTGCGGCCTGTTGCGCGGTGACGCCATTCTGTGCGAGCCGGTGCAGCGCATCGAGCAGCGTGTCGCGAAGCGACCCCGAATCCGCAATGGAACGCAGATCGCTCTGCAGCAGATCGTGGTTGGCGTTCAACACGCGATCGAGTACCACGCGCTCGTCGACGTCGCGCAGTGTGCGCGCCCGTCCCGGTCGCGCCGCGGAGAGAATGCGCGCGGCCAGTAATCCGTGCGTGGTGACCGGCGTGGGCCCAAAGCGCGCGGACTCGACCGGTATCAACCGTTCGAGCAGACGATCCGCCTGCTCGCGACCAAATGCAATCACCAGCGGTCGATGTCCGGCACGCTCGAGATGGTGGAACCGCTCGACAAGAAGCGTGGTCTTGCCGCTGCGCGGAGCGCCCAGGATGCACGCGTGGCCGGGAGCGCGTTCAATTATATCGGCGATGGGACGCGGCGCGGGCATAGTGGCCGCATTTTACCAGAATCGGGTCAGGACTTCTTTCGTTTGCGAAATGCTTCCAGTCTTTTCCCCAACTCTTCTTCGAAACCCTCTTCGGTAGGCTGGTAGAAGGTCCAGCCCCTGAGCTCGTCGGGGAGGAATTCCTGCGGCGCGGCGTTGGGATCGGAGGGCGGATACACGTAGTCCTTGCCGTAGCCCAGGTCTTTCATGAGCGGCGTGGGCGCATTGCGAATGTGGAGCGGCACCCCGTAGGGCGGGTGGTTGTTGACGGTCTCGGCGGCCTTCTCGTACGCGTAATAGACCGACACGCTCTTGGGTGCGAGCGCCAGGTACACGACACACTGCGCCAGCGCCAGCTTGCACTCGGGATAGCCGATGAAGTCGGCGGCGTCGCGCGCGGCCACGGCGATCATGAGCGCGCGCGGATCGGCGTTGCCGATATCTTCGGACGCAAAGCGCACGAGACGTCGCGCGATGTAGAGCGGATCCTCCCCGGCTTCGCACATGCGCGCCAGCCAGTACAGCCCCGCGTCGGGATCGCCGCCGCGGAGACTCTTGTGCAGCGCGGATATCAAATTGAAGTGAGACTCTCCGGCTTTGTCGGTGGCGATGACGCGGCGCTGGAGAGCGTCCAGAGCGACCGCACGCGTCAGTACGCGTGGTGGTGGCGATTGCGCGAGCACACTGCCGGCATATTCCAGCGCGTTGAGCGCCACACGTGCGTCCCCGCCCGCGATATCGGCAATCACGTCGAGCACCCCTTCATCAGCCGTGATTTCAGCGTTGCCGAGTCCCCGCTCCCGATCTGTCAGTGCGCGATCGAGGAGCTTCACGACATCGTCCCGGCTCAAGGGATTGATCACGAACACTCGCGCGCGAGACAACAACGGTCCGATCACTTCGAAGCTTGGATTCTCGGTGGTGGCGCCGATGAACACGATGGTGCCGTCTTCGATGTGCGGGAGAAACGCATCCTGCTGCGCGCGATTGAAGCGGTGGATTTCGTCGACGAAAAGAAGCAGCGGCAGCGGATCGACACCGCGCAGTTTCTGCGCGTCGGCGATGACACGCTTCACATCGGTGATGCTCGAGGTCACCGCGCTGAAGGGCACGAAGCGGTTCTTGACCCGCGACGCGATCAGACGCGCCAGCGTGGTCTTCCCCGCGCCCGGCGGACCCCACAGGATCATCGACTGGGTGATGCGCCCGCCTTCGAGCGCCGCGCGGAGCAGCGTCCCCGGCCCCACAATGCTGTCCTGGCCCACGAGCTCGTCGAAGGTGCGCGGGCGCATGCGGTCCGCCAGCGGCGTGGCGCGCCCGTCCGGCTTCGCGCCGCGGGGTCCGGGCGGAAGCAGCTCGAAGGAATCACTCATGGATGGAATGTAACGAACCGAAGGGCTACGTGTAGACGGGTTTGCGGTCAAAACGATGGTGGGCCGTGATCTGGCGCACGGTGCCCGACTGACTGCGCATCACAATGGAATGCGTCACCGCGCCGCCGGGGACGAATTGCACTCCCTGCAGCACATCGCTCGAGGTAATGCCGGTGGCGGCGAACATCGTGCTCTCGCCACGCACGAAATCATCCACGTGCAGAACGTTGTCGCGTTTGAATCCGCGCGCCTGCAGCGTCTTTTCTTCCTCCGCATCGCGCGGCTGAAACAACGCCTGCAGGTCGCCGCCGACGCACTTGAGCGCGGCCGCAGCCAGCACCCCTTCCGCGCTGCCGCCGATTCCCATGACCACATCCACGCCGCTGCCCGGTATCGCCGTCGCAAGCATGGCGGTCAAGTCGCCGTCGGCGATGAGCGCGATGCGCGCACCCGCGGAGCGCACATCGTTGATGAGCGATTGGTGGCGGTCACGGTCGAGGATGCACACGGTAAGATCCTCGACGTAACAGCGCTTCGCGTCCGCAATGTTGACAAGGTTGTCGAGCGCGCTCGCCTTCAAATCGATGCGCCCGGCCGCTTCGGGACCGACGGCGATCTTGTTCATGTACGGAACCGGCGGCACCAGAAAGGCGCCGCGATTGGACACGGCGATGGTGGCGATGGCGTGGGGACGGCCGTAGGCGAGGGCCTGGATCGACTGCAGGGCGTCGACCGCGATGTCCACATCGGGAATGTCGTTGGATCTGGATTTGTCGGGAGCGGCGACGTTCACATCGGTGTCGCCGATGATGACGTGTCCGGAGAGCTTGACCGACTTCATGACCACGCTGACGGCGTCGCGCGCCGCGCGGTCCGCCGCGTCGCCGTCGCCCTTGCCCATCCAGCGCGCCGAGGCAAGCGCGGCGGCCTCGGTCACACGGACGAGCTCAAGGGCGAGGTTGCGTTCCATGGGGCGCGAATCGCGCGGATCACTAGACCATCGGCCCGGTGCTGCCGCCGGTCTGTACTCCGGATCCTTCTCCGTTCGGCCGCGGCGTGGTGGCCGCGGTGAGGTTTTCGTTCAGCTCGCGCGCCATCTGGTACTGATGGAATGCGAACACAAAAGGAAACAGTGCATAGGCCAGCCCGAACGTCAGGATGTAGACGACGATCGAAATGACCACGGTAATGAAGAACCAGTTCCACTGCCCGAGGTAGATGTAGCCGACGGGGCCCATCAGGAGCCAGGACAGCACGAAGCCGAGAAAACCGGCGAGGCCGGGGCTCTTGGGCTCGCGCTGGGGTTTGAGGCGTGTGAGCTCGCTGCCTTCGAGGAAGGTCGAAACGGAGCTCCGGATGCGGCGACCACAATGGACGCACAGTTCGGCCTTTTCGTCGACTTCGCGTCCGCAGAATTTACAGTACATAACAACCGCCTTCGATCTGCTCTCTGTTAACCACTTTCGTCACGTCAAAGATACGACAGTCGTAAGTCGAAAGTTACCGTCCGAATGCGGAAAGATTGTCCCTGGCGGTGGCGTTTTGCGGCTCGATCTCAAGCACCCGTTTCCACTGTTCCCGGGCTTCCCGCAGCATACCACCATCGGCGAGGGCCACGCCATAGTTATTGAGGTGCGTGACGTCCCGCGGGCTCAGCGCGACGGCGCGCGCGAGGTAGTCGATCGCCTTTTTCTTGTCCTTCTTCCCCCGGTAGCACATGCCGAGCACGTCGAACGCCTCGTCCAGGCTCGGCGGCATGCGGTCGATCTTCGGCGATGACTTCGGGATTTTTCCGGACTCGACATCGAGGGCGAACGGCTCCAGCACGGCGATGGCGTCGTCGTAATGTTGCAGCTCGAGGCGTGCGCGCGCCAGATACACGGTGTCGCTCCACCGCCCGCCCGCGGATTGGAGCAGTGTTTCGAATGCTGCGGCCGCTTCCTGGTTCTTTCCCGCGCGCAGCTGGTGCACGGCGTAGTTGCGGCGGTAC
>JADMIO010921850.1_pt1 | contig 12009 bp, 10 predicted proteins | sample 8958161 | NCBI WGS metagenome assembly JADMIO01 (sample SAMN16585339, study PRJNA669376) | soil metagenome | isolation source: Crop rotation soil | place: USA: Cullars Rotation, Alabama | collected 2011
GCTCCTCGACGGGCCCGGCGCGATCCTCGACGTGGCGCTCGACGGCATCGATCCGGCGCGCGCGAGCGCGGCGTGGCGCGCGGCGCTGAACCCGCTGCTGGATGCTCTCGGATGGGGCGCGGCGCGGGTGGCGTCGCGGGCGCACGCGGGCGGGCTGACCCTCGCCTTCTCGGCTCCCGCCGACACGCTCTACGCGGCGACCGAAGTGAACGAGGCGGCATGGCGGATCGCTTCCGGACGGCTCGCGCCCGCGGTGGACGAGGCGAAGCAGGAAACCCACGAGACCATCGTCGAGTCCTTGCGCGCGGCGATCGAGAGCGAGCGCAAGCCCTGGTTCGAGGCATTGACGCGCAAGGCCCACGAGCGCGGCGTGACGATGCTGGCGGACGACAAGCGCGTCTCGGTCGGGCTCGGCGCCGGCTCGCGCGCGTGGCCGATCGAGGAGACGCGCGAGGCGGTCGAGCGCCTCCCCTGGAGCGAGATCCGCGACGTGCCGACCGTGCTCGTCACCGGCACCAACGGCAAGACGACGACGGTGCGCCTGCTCGGCGCGATGGTCCGTGCGGCGGGGCTCACCGCCGGAGTGACCAGCACCGACCACGTCACGATCGGCGACGAGATCGTCGCCACCGGCGACTACTCGGGCCCCAACGGCGCGCGCACCGTGCTGCGCGACCGGCGCGTGGAGATCGCGGTGCTCGAGGTGGCGCGCGGCGGTCTCCTGCGGCGCGGGCTGGCGGTGCCTCACGCCGACGTCGCGCTGGTCACCAACGTCGCGGACGACCATCTCGGCGAGTTCGGCATCTTCGACCTCGAGGCGCTCGCCGACGTGAAGCTGGTGGTGGCGAAGGCGATCGATGCGCGCGGTCGCGTGGTGCTGAACGCGGATGATCCCCGACTGCTCGCCCGCGGCCGCGCACTCGATCGACCGCTGCTGTGGTTCACGCTCGACCCCGCGCATCCGGTGCTGGCCGATCACCTGGCACAGGGCGGCGAGGCCTGCGTGCTCGACGGCGACCGCTGGGTGGCGCTATGCGGACCCGAGCGCCGAGCGATCGCCACCGTCGCCGACGCGCCCCTCACCTTCGGCGGTGCGGCGCGCCACAACATTGCCAACGCGCTCGCGGCGATCGGTGTCGCGATCGCGCTTGGCCTGCCCGATACGGCGATCCGCGCGGGGCTCGCGCGCTTCGACGGTGACGCCCGCTCGAATCCCGGTCGCGCCAACCGCTGGCGGCTCGGCGGCGTCACCGTGGTGGTCGACTTCGCGCACAACCCGCACGGGCTCACGGCGCTCGCCGAGATGGTGGGGACGCTGCCCGCGCGACGCCGCGGCCTGGTCATCGGACAGGCCGGCGACCGCGACGACGAGGCGATTCGCGCGTTCGCCCGCGCCGCGTGGACGATGCGGCCGCAACACGTGTTCCTCAAGGAGATGGACGTCTACCGGCGCGGCCGTGAGCCCGGCGTGGTGCCCCGGATGCTCGAGACCGAGCTCTTGCGCTGCGGCGCCGAGGCGGCGAGCCTATCGCACTGGCCCACCGAGCTCGACGCGGTGCGCGCGTCGCTGGCCTGGGCCCTGGACGGCGACCTGGTGCTGCTGACGATCCACGCCCAGCGCGACGAGGTGATCGCGCTACTCGACCAGATGAAGACCTCCGGTTGGGCGTCGGGCCAGCCAGTGCCGGGGCCGATGCCGAGCCGCCAGGAGTCGGCCTAATCGGGCAGAGGCGAGCGCTGGCTGACCAGACGCGAACAGCAACGCGCCGCCCGCGAGCACATCGTGGGCGGCGCGTGCGAGCAGGTTACTGCTGAACCTGCCAGTAGCCGTCGACGAATTCGAGCGTGCGCAGCCGCTTGCCGGAGTCACGTTCGATGATGTCGATCGTCTGAGAGTGATGCTCGTTATCGAGATGCTCCGTGTAGTCGTCGAGCGTGGAGAATGTCCGGTTGCAGAACCGGTCACGGTAGTAAGCGCCCGCCGGCGGCTCGTTCTCGACGTCGAGCTCGTCCGAGCGGCGCGATGAGTCGTCGCTGCGATCGTAGCCACGATCGTCACGATCGGAATCGGGGTCGGGGCGATCGTAGTCTCGGTCATGGCCGTCGGAGTCGCGGTCCTCACGTTCGTAGACTCGATCATCGTAGACCCGCTCGCGGTACACGAGATGTGGCGGGCCGTAGATGTACGCCGGCGGAGCGTGGTACCTCGGATAGCCGAAGCTGAACCCGAAGCTGAGGTACGAGTGCGGTGCCCGGTGGTAGCGGAATGGCGCGCGGTAGGAACCGTAGCCGCGGTATCCGCCATAGCCACCGCCGTAATGGTGGCGGGCGCCGCCGAAACGCGTGTACGAGTGTCCGCTTGGTGAATACCCGCCCCGGTAACGGTGGCTGGCGTGACTCGCCGTCGCGAACGCCGTCAGCGCGCCCACGACGACGACCGCCAGCGTGAGCTTCCGGCTGACGCCTCGGATGAACTTGGACATCGTGAAGGACTCCCATCTGCAGCATCACGTGGGGAACGTTGACGGCACAAGTGTGCATCCACCGGGAGACGAGATCAAGCCGGGATTTTCCGAAGCGTCGTCGATCGGTGACTCCCTTTGGAGTACTTGACCACCCGTACCACCGGCGCAATCCTTTGAATGGCGGGGCGCAGGATCACTTCCTGGCGAAAGAAGGCTCCAGATGCGCCGACTCCTGGTGACCACCTGCATCATCCTTGGCACCCTGCTCCCCACACTGGCGCGGTGTCAGCCGCCTTCGCTCCTGGCGGTCTGGCAAGGCTTCGGACGCCCCTGGCATCTTACGTTCGACGCAAGCGGCAACGTCTATGTGACGGACAAGGCGAGGCAACGCGTCTTCGTGTTCACGAGTGACGGCGTTCCCGTCACCTCATGGACCGGGCCCTTGCCCGCGCCTCCGAACTACTTCTCCCCTTCTGGAATCGCCGTGAGCCCTGATGGTCACGTGTACGTAACGACTCCGGACACGAACGGGCCTCCGGTGTTCGTGTTGGCATCGTTCACGACCGACGGCACGTATCTGGGCCCATTGGGCACGATCGGCCAGGGCCAGGGGCAACTCGCTCGCCCCGCCGATGTGGCTCTGGACGGCAGCGGCAACCTCTACCTGCCGGACGATTCCAACTCCCGTGTCGTCGTCCTCAGGAGCGACGGCAGCTATCTCACGGAGTGGGGCGAGTACGGCTCCGGGCCCGGCCAGTTTCACTTCCCGCTCGCCATTGCCGTGAGTCCGAGCGGATTGGTCTACGTCACGGACGACGACAACCAACGGGTCCAGGTCTTCACGACGAGCGGAGTCTTCGTCAGGCAGTGGGGTAGTTACGGTTACGGACAGCCTGGCCAGTTTGCTGGGCCTTGGGGCATTGCCCTGGATGCTGGCGGTAACGTCTACGTCGCTGACGCGGGGAACAACCGCATCCAGGTGTTTACGGGCACCGGTGAGTACCTCACCGAATGGGGCTCGTATGGCAGCGGTCCTGGAGAGTTCTACAGGCCCATCGGGGTCGGGGTCGGGCCCGACGGTCGGATCTACGTTACGGACACCTGGAACAGCCGCATTCAGGTGTTTGGCTCTCTACCGACACCGACACGTCCATCCACTTGGGGTCGCATCAAGGTGCTGTATCGATGAGTCGAACGCCCCCCACGCGGTCTAAGGAGGGTCTTCGTTCGCTTCGTTCGACGAGTGTGGGGCTTTTCTAGGGTGAGCCGGGCGATCCTGTCGTTTCTAGCGATTGCCCTTTCAAGCAACCGCTCCTGCCCGACGGCGCATGAGCGTCCACCCGCCAGCTCCTAACATCGCAGCAGCGGCAGCAAGTAGACCGAATGCCGACGTTGAGGGCACAGCCGCAGCAGGCTGGACGACTCGATAGCTCGTGATCTCGGCCCGCGCATTGGTGTTCCCTGTCTGATCGCCCAGCCCCAGCCTGGGCGGACTCGTGACAGCCAGCACGGTGGTTGTCGCCCGCAAGACGCCATCGACAAAGAGGCGCACGTTGCCGTTCGGCAGCATCTCGATCCGATAGTCATGAAAGATCGTATTGTCGAGAAATACAATGTCGCGAGGGACCGGACAGTCGTCGCGAATCCGATCGGGCAGGAACCCGAACTGAATAGCTCGAGTGCCGGTGTTGACAGAGACCGCGAATCCGTACCCGTAGCAGCCCGCACCCGCATCGCCCTCGATGTTGGTTAGGCGGGCCCGCATTGCGATCACGAGAGACTCCGTTTCGTTGAGCGCTTGGGATCGCGTGTATTGGATCGTACCACCCGACCCCGTACTCATCGTATTCAGTACCAGCACACCCCCCGACACAGAGAACACGGAGGACTCGGGTACCCCGGAATTGGTCCCGCTGGTGGAGTAGGTCCAACCCTGGCTTGAGGGAAGCGATCCGAAGTTCAAGGAAACTTCCGTGGCACTTGAGGAATCGAAGAACATAGTTGTCGCGACAGCGGCGAAGAAGGGGATGGTGAATGGAAGGATACCGCGTCTCGGCATGGGCGACCTCCGCAGAATGGATGAGGGATCGTCTCGATGATGGGGAATTCTATCATGACCGGCTGGCGGACTCACTGTCCGATCGACTACGCCGCCGACCTCACGCGACAATGCCCCCGGGGCTCTGCCGCCTCGGACCAGCTCGACCGTCCGTCGGCGATACTCCGCCGAGGTACTAAGGTCGGGCCTTACCTCTGCTTCTTCGCCATCGTGGCCTCCTCCTGAAGAGACATCCATTCCTCTGGCACCTCCCGTTTTTCACAGTGACCGGAGGAAAGCCATCAGTCCGGGTTGCCCATGCCAGGACCGACGGCGCACATCAGGAATCGCGCACACCTTCAGCGCTCTTGCTTTCATCGTGAGGTCGACCTCCCCATACATGTTGGTGGTGTCGGTGGACACATGCCCGAGCCACGCTCGGATCGTGTTGATGTCGATGTCCGCCCGCAGCAGTTGGACGGCTGTCCTGTGTCGGATCACGTGTGGGCTGACCCGCTTGGTGGCAGGCGACGGAACGTGGCGCAGCGCTGTTCGTGGCGAAGAGGTTGGTGGCCCCGGGGTGAGTCGAACACCCGGCACGCGGTTTAGGAGGTCGTCGTTCGCTTCGTTCGTTCAGTACGACGAGTGTGCCCTACCTCTTGCTACGGGAACCGCCGGCGGCCGCCTCGGGATTGTCGTCGACGACGCGAAGGTGTCCCGAGCGACGAGCATGCAGCCGTCGAGGCATCCTGATTTCCACGTCCTGGCCAAGCGCGTTGAGGAATCGGAAGAGACGGTCGGTGGAGAAACCCTTGAGCTTTCCTCGCACGAGGTCGGACACATCCGCCTGACTCACGCCCAGGAGCTTTGCCGTCTCAACCTGGGTAAGCGAACGCCTCTCCATGATGGACGCTAGACGAGCAACAATTTCGGATTTTGCGAGGAGCTCCGCGCTGTCAAGAAGACCGAGATCCTCAAAGACGTTCCCGCTGCTCCGCTCAACAGGAATCTCGGCCTTTCCGCGCCGCCTCCTACTTTCTCGACCTGGTCCAGCTCGCATATTCCTGCTCGGCTCGCTTGAGCCGCTCCCTGATGAGGTTCAGCTCTCTCTGGGGTGTCTTGATGCCCCGTTTCGATTTCTTCTGAAACGCGTGAAGGACGTAGACCGCCTCCGCGAACCTCACCGTGTAAACGGCGCGGTAGGTGTCGCCGGCGAAGTCATCGACGACTTCAAGGACGCCACCAAACCCGACCAGGGGCTTCGCGTCGGGGTGCTTGCCCCCGAGCTGCGCCACGTCCAGCGCGTGCCCCATCACGTCCTTGACCTCTTCGGGGAACTCGCGGAGCTCCTTCCTCGATGAGCCGACCCAGAAAAGGGGCTTCCTTTGCGTTCCGCCACCCATAGTATGGCATATTTACCATATCGACACAAGGCGGTCCAATCTTGAGGATCGGACTCCGCACACGGCCAGCTTCGGCGGTGCTCGAGGCAAATTAGGTGGTGGCCCCGGGGTGAGTCGAACACCCGGCACGCGGTTTAGGAAACCGCTGCTCTATCCGTCTGAGCTACGGGGCCACACGAAGCCACAGCATACGACGGCAGGCGAGTGCGACGGCTACGCGGCGCGAACGCTCCACTCCTCGTTTCGCGTGGTCAAGGTTACCCTCGTGGCCGTCGCCTTCTTGAAGTTAATCTTGGTGAGCCGTTCCGCCGGGTAGTTGGTCGTCAGTCTTCCTTGGGCGACCAAGAAGCGCAGCAATCGGTCCGCCTGTGGACCGATCGGTGCCGCGTCATTCTCCCAGCGCGAAACAGTCTCATCAGCAACGCCCATGTGTTTCGCGAAGTCCGAGCCCGACCAGCCCAGGCTCTTCCTGAGGAACCGCACCTCGTCACCGGTGAAGCGCGTTGATTTCTCGATTAGCACCTTGGCGAGCAGCCGGTGGAGTTCTTCGAGGTGCGGAATCGAGATCTCATAGTTGCCGCAGCGCGGGCAGCGGGTCACCTCCACGCCGACGAGGGTGATGTACTTCAGGCCGCACTCGTCGTAGCGGTAGTTCTCCTTCCGCGTCTTCATCGGGGTTCCGCACTCTAGGCACTTCATGGGTCTCTCCCGTTCACCGGGTGTTCAGCGCCCGATTCTCCACGCCGTCACGACGACGAGCTCGTGTTCTGACCTAAAGGCCACGACGACCGTGATTCGGCTCGTATCGACGCGGTACCTCCACGTACCGTGTTCGAGTTCGCCCGGCCTAACGACCCCACCGCGAAGCACGTTCTCGCAGTCGACCGTGGTGAGACCGTCGGCGAGCAACTCCTCTTTGGCGTGTCTCGAGTAAGTGAAGCGTCCAGCTCGTAGGATCTCGCGGATCAGCTTCTTCGCGGCATCCGGTGCCAGCGGCTCGTCCATGTTCTCGACGATCCTATGATGTCACTTGATGATTTGTCAAGTCGCCCCGCGCTGATGCATGAGCCTTTCGCCTTTGAGCAGGCCTCCCGCCTGAACCGCGCGAGGCGATCCACGTCATGCGCGACGGCGGCCGGGAGGACCTTGACCGCGACGTCGGGCCTTAGCCGCATGTTGCACGCGAGGTACACCTTGCCCATGCCACCGGTGCCGAGAGGCGCGATGATCTCGTAGGGGCCGAGCTAGAGGCCGGGCAGCCTGCCTCACTTCTTGCTCTCCACGAGGAATAGAGTGGCGTCTGCCGGGTGATTCCGTAGGCGTACGATCGTTCGTCCTGCGTAAGGAAGCTGAGATTAACCAACATCAATCCAACACGGTCCGATGGAGCGATCTCCTTGAAGAGGGTTCGGCGTCCGGTCTCGAGATCGACCCGCTCGACGCGGCTGGGAATCATCGCGTCGCTGCTCACGAGGACCGAGCGTCCGTCCGCGGTCCAGCAGATGAGCCTCTCGAAGTCCGACAACCACGGTATGGGTCGCGGTTCGCCTCCGAAGAGCGAATAAAGGAAGAACTTGCCATCGGGCCCCTTCGCCAGGACGAGCTTGCCATCCGGCGAGAGCTTCCCGCTGTTCGTTCCCGGGGGAGTCATACCCCGCGGGGTGCCCCCCGCCAGATCCTGGACGTAGAACCGTGTCGCCGTGCCCGGCTCGTTGCCGCAGATCAGGATGCTGTCGCCGCTGGGGAACCACTCCGCGGACTCGACATTCTCCAGACCGCCTCGATCGAGATGCCGGAGCTCGCCTGCCCCCGTGGGATAGATCACGATCTGGGGCGGCGTGGACGCGACCACCGCGAGCACGGACTTGCCGTCCGCGGACAGGCCTCTCTGGGTTCCTTCCCCCAACTTCACCACGGGTGATCCATCGGTCTTCCGAAGACCCACCGCGTAGTTGGTCCCCATCGCGGCGCTCTGCTCGCTGAAGATGACCGTCCGCCCATCCTGCGAGAGGATCGCGCCCTCGGAGAGATGAGCCAGGAGAGATCCCGGTCCTCGTTCGACTCGGGAGTGTGGACCATGATCCCATCCCGCTGATCATCCCGGGTCGCGAGCCAGCGTCCATCTCGGGCCACGTCGTGGATCGTGAGCCCGCCGGCGCTCTCGAGGGCAACGCGCCGCTTGCCGGCCAGCGTCACGGCGTAGATCGTCCATGTGTTACCGCCGTAGCTGGCCGAAAACAGGATCTCCGCGCCGTCCTTGGTCCAGGCGATCCCTTCCTCGCCCCAGTAGCCATCCGAGAGCACGGTCTTCTTGCCGTGGAGATCGACGACGTTCACCGAACCGCGATCGTCGAAGCGCGACGGATGCTCGAAGTACGCGATCCGGTCTCCCCGCGGTGACACTCGGAGATCGCTCAGGTACCCACCGGATTCGCACAGCACGTGGCCGATCGGGAACTCGAGTCGATCCCTGCCCTGGACGAGGCGAATGATTGCGAGCTGCGAGCCGTCCGGCGACCAGTCCGCCTCGCGAACACTCTCGAGTATCTCGCGCGGCGCTCCGCCGCCCAGCGGCATGCGAGCCAGCGTACCGGTGAAGAGCCGATGGGCGAGGTAACGCGCGTCGGTGAGCACGGCCAACTCTCCCGTCGAGGACACCGAGAGGAGTTGTGCGCTATGCAGTCCGAGCGACTGGGGCTCGGGATACTCCGGGCGGACGGTGAAGATCTCGGGCGTGTTGCCCTCGCGTGCCGCGCTGTACACGATGGTCTTGCCGTCCGGAGCGAAGGCGGCCCGGAAGATCGCCGCCGGCTGGTAGCTGAGCTGCTGGAAGGTCACTTGCCCGCCCGAGCGATTGCCCGAACGCAGCGCGAAGGTGGCGGCAACCACCGCGAGCACCGCGGTGAGCAGCCAGGCGATGCGCTCGCGGCTCGCGCGTTGCGCCGAGACCGGCGTCGGCACGCCGGCGCGCGAGCCCGCATCCGCAATCCACTGGAGCTCGTGGCTCAGGTCACCTGCCGACTGCCAGCGGTCATCGGGATCCTTGGCGATGCACTGCTTTACCAGACGTTCGAACGCCGGTGGCGCCATGGGTGCCAGCGCGCCCAGCGGCGCGGGTTCGGTGTTCATGATGGCTGCGATCAGCGATGCCTGGCCCTTGCCCTCGAACGCGCGCCTCCCCGTCGCCATCTCGTAGAACACGCAGCCCAGCGCCCAGATGTCGGATCTTGCGTCCGCTTCTCTTCCCTCGAGCTGCTCGGGCGCCATGTACTGAAATGTCCCGACGATCGTGCCTTCGGCGGTCAGTGGTGCGGCAACTGTGGGCGACTGCGTCAGCCCGGAAATTTCTCCACTGCCTCGCGCAGCGCCAGGCATGCCCGCCGACCGCGCAAGCCCGAAGTCCATCAGCTTCGCCCCGCTCTTCGTCAGCATCACGTTCCCGGGCTTGAGGTCGCGGTGGATCACCCCCGCTCGGTGGGCGCGGTCGAGTGCGTCGGCGACCTGAGCGCCGAGTTTGAGTATCTCGGCGGTGGGCAGTGGCCCCTTCGTGAGCCGCTGCGCCAACGTCTCCCCCTCGACCAGCTCCATCACGAGGTAGTCCGTCTCGCCTTCGCGTCCGACGTCGAACAGCGTGCAGATGCGCGGGTGGTTGAGCGACGAGACGGTCTTCGCCTCGCGCTCGAAGCGCGCGCGCACCTCGGGGTTCGCGGATAGATGCTGCGGTAGCACCTTGATCGCGACGTCGCGATCGAGCCGCGTGTCGCGCGCGCGATACACCTCGCCCATCCCGCCCGCGCCGAGCGGGGCGATGATCTCGTAGGGGCCGAGGCGGGTCCCGGAGGTCAGGGGCATCGGGGGAATCTACGCTATCGGCGACGCAGGCGTCCGGCCTCCCAACCGTCGCCATACTTGGCTACCCTTTGGCTACACCCTCAATGACCCAACGTGACCGTTCGTGTCCGCTCAAGTCCATCGAAAAACGATCGCCCCGCTCGGGCATCTCCGGGCGGGGCTTTTCGTTGGCAAGTGTTCCGAATGACACGAGGTCAGCACGCGCAGCGGGGCTGGATTCGTCAGCGGCTCGACTTCGAGAAGGAGAAAGCGCGCAGGTCGGGCGACGCTCGGGATCCTGAGCGAACGCGGCGGGCAATGCCTTGATCGCCAGCTCTTCCGAGCCGCGGGTCGCGCGCGGATCAACGCTTGCGCAGCTTGGAGGTCCAGTCGGACACGATGGTGACCGGCGGATCGCCCGGGCCTGCGGGCGGCATGGTGACGAGGAAGCGGGAGCCGTCGGCCGACACATCGTACCGGGGGGTGCCTCCACTTCCGTGGAACTGGAACAGCGCGCGAATGTCGCCGACCTGGAAGCCGAGAGACGAGGTCGAAGTCGAAACCTCGGCCGCCATCAGGTGATTCTCGGGGTCGAAGAAGAACAACTCACGTCCATTCGGGTTCCAACGAGGCTCGACTCCCCCTGCCTGCGAAACCTGCCACCGCTGCCCGGTGCTAGGAAACGGCACCACGAAGACCTCCGAGCGCCCGGACTCCGTGGCCTGGAATGCGACGAAACGCCCGTCCGGCGAGAACTGCCCGCTGCCCGGCAATCCGGCGGCGCCGGTGATGGGAATCGGCTCATGGGCTCCCTGCACGGGAATCGCGAAGAGGCCGTCCGAAACCCCGATGTCGGAACACCAGGTGATGTAGTAGCGCCCGTCCGGCGACGCGTCGAGAGGCCAGTGCCAGCCACGCCTGCTCAGGAGCGTGTCCTGGATCGCTCCGCCTAGAGTGCGCACGACGTGCGCACTTCCCTTGTCGTGGTCGAGGGCGATGAGCTGGTTGCCGGAGAGCCACGTGACCTGCGAATGGTCGCTCTCGTCCATGGTGAGGCGGCGCTTGCGCCCGGTCGCGAGATCCACGACGAAGACGTCCGAGCGTCCCTGCTCCTCGTTGAGTACGGCCACGGCGGCGAGGCCGCCGTCGGCGGAGATCTCCGGTTGGCCGCCGAACGTGTAACTGGTCGGCTCGCCGATCCGGCCGACCAGGTTTCCGGCGCGATCCAGCCATGCGAGTTGCGTGTTTGTGCGGGCCCTGCCACTCATGTAGCCGAGCAATCCGTTGCGCGAGACCGCAAAGACTCCCCGGCTGAACCGCTCGTCCCAGCGCAGGTCCTCCACCAGAGGCACCGCGGACCCGGAGGTGGCGAGCCGCTCCGCGTCGAACGGTTGCGCCATCAGGATCCCACCGCGAACGAAAAGCAGGTGCCCCGACGCGACTGCCACGTTGGACGCGCCGGCCAGGACTCTCTTCCGCTCGAGCGACTTGAGCGACCCGGCGAAGATGGTCGGCTCCCTGCCGGCTCCGGCGCCGCTGCGGCGCGTGAGGTAGAGAAAGCGCTCGCCGTCCGGCAGGAACGCGGGATAACGATGGGTGGTCTCGTCGAGGGTCGTGTCCATCGCGGTCACGGCGGTCGCGGCGCCTCCATCCGCCGAGATTCGATAGATGGGGGTAGATGCATCGGGGGCGAACACGATCACCCCGTTCCTTCCCCACGATCCGCCGCGAGGATCGGGCGTGTCGGCCAGCGCGATCACCGGCCCGCCCGCCACGTCCACGCGCATCAACTTCGATCGGGCGAAGAAGCCGACGGAACGGCCGTCGGGCGAAAAGAACGGAGAGCTCGCGCCTTCGGTGCCGGCAAGCTCGCGCACCTGCGCGGAAGCGAGGGTCCTCACCCACAGCCGGTCCGCGCCCTCGCCCTTGCGCGCACAGAAGACGAGCGTGGTGCCATCCGGCGAGATCGCCAGTGGCAACGGGTTGCTGAAGCTCGACGAGAACTCCCCGTCTGCGGGCGGGAGCACGGAAGCCTCCAGCGACAGCGGGCGGGTGGCCGAGCGCTGCATCGAGAGCGCGCCGATGGACGCGGCGGCCACAAGCACGACGGCGCTCGCCCACAGCATGCGTTCTCGCCTGCGCCGCGCGACGGTGGGTCCCGCCGTGCTCGACTGCGAGCCGGCGCCGGCGATCCACTCGAGCTGCAGCTTCAAGTCGTGGGCACTCTGCAGGCGCTGCACCGCGTCCTTGGCGAGGCACTGCCGCACGAGCC
>JADMIO011624671.1_pt1 | contig 12007 bp, 11 predicted proteins | sample 8958161 | NCBI WGS metagenome assembly JADMIO01 (sample SAMN16585339, study PRJNA669376) | soil metagenome | isolation source: Crop rotation soil | place: USA: Cullars Rotation, Alabama | collected 2011
CCGCCACGATCACGACCTCGTCGCCGATGGCGGTGCTGGCCACGCACTGGGCGCCGGTGGCGGCGCTCAGCGCCTCCATCTCGGGGTGGGCAAAGGCGACCACCTTGGATTCGGCGGCGACGGCGGCCTGGCCGAGCGCCACGATCGCGGGGCCGAGGCTGAACGTCTTGTCGACCGGGTGGCGGAACAGGTACCCGGCGTCGGACAGGGCCCCGAGCATGCCGTGGGCCGTGGCCTTGTTGAGGTCGAGCCGGCGGGCGAGCTCCGAGAGGCTGAAGAACTCGCGGGGATGATCGCCGAGGAAGTTCAGCAGCTCGATGACGCGGCTGGTGGACGGAGATGGGCGAGGCACCTACGACCTCTCGTTCGCTGTCGGCATCGGTGCGTTCACTGTAGCCCCCGGAACGTGGCGAGCCGGGGGACCGGCGCCGCCCCGCGTATGGTATAGAATACCCAATGTTCGATATAACAAACAAGAGAGATCTTGATGGGTGAGACGGAAGTCGTCGTCGTGGGGGGTGGCATCGCCGGCAGCGTGACCGCCTGCCGGGCGGCGGAACTGGGGCTGCGGGTGACCCTCCTCGACGCCGCCGGCGACCCGACAGGCGGGGGCAATACCGGTCTGTCCGGCGGCGGGATCCACCTCGCCCGCCTGGGCCTCGACGCCGATCCGGCCCGGCTGCGCCGCCGCATCCTGTGGGGGGCCGTCGGGGTCGTGCGGGAGCCGCTGGCGGACCGTGTCTCGGGCACCGCCGGGGTGGCCATGCGCTGGCTCCTCGACCAGGGCGTGGCCCTCGAACCGGAGCCGCCCGGTGACATTGCCGCAATGCTGGCACCGCTGCGAGACCTCGGCGACGTGCACGCCTGGCGGGGGCGGGGCCCGCAGGTCATGTTGAGCGCCCTGCAGTCCCGGTGCCTCGGCCGGGGCGGGCGGATCGTCGGCGCCACCCGGGCCCGCGAGCTGACCATGCGCGACGGGGCCGTCTCGGGTGTCGTCACGGCCGAGGGGCAGCGCTTCACCGCCGACGCCGTGGTCCTCGCCGACGGCGGCTTCCAGGCCAACCTCGAGCTGCGGCGCCGGTTCCTCGGCCCGTCGACGGACCGGCTCTTCCTCCGCGGCGCCCCCCACGGCATGGGCGACGGGCTCTTGATGGGGGAAGCCGTCGGGGCGCAGCTGTCCAACACGGAGTTCTTCTACGGCCACTGCATGCACGCCGACGTCGTCGGCAACGACCGCCTCTGGCCGTGGCCGGCCCTCGACGAGATCCTGACCGACGGCGGCGTCCTCGTCGACCGTTCGGGGCGCCGGCTGGCCGACGAGGGCCGTGGCGGGGCCGTCGCCCGCCTCGAAGATCCGCGCTCCACCTTCGTCATCCTCGACGCCGCGGTCTGGGCCGCGGCCGGTGAGCTGGTCTGGGGCCACCTCGCCACCAACCCCGAGCTCGAGCGCCGGGGGGCCACCGTCCACCGCGGTATGGGTCCGAAGGAACTCGCCCTGACCGCGGGCATCGACCCGGACGGCCTCGCCGCCACGCTCGAGGACTACAACCGGGCCGCCCGGGAGGAGCGCACCGCCGACCTTCCCGTCCCCCGCACCGGGAAGGCGCTCCCCCTGGAAGGTCAGCTCCTGGCCCTGCCGATGATCCCGGGGATCACCCACTCCATGGGCGGCCTCGTGATCGACGCCGACTCGGCCGTCCTCGACGGGGAGGAGCGGCGCATCCCCGGTCTCTACGCCGCCGGCCCCTGCGCCACCGGGCCCCACGCCGGCTACTACGGCGGCCTTGCCACCGCCCTCGTCCAGGGCTACACCGCGGCCGAGGAGATCGCCGCCGGAAGGTCCGCCGGCTAGGGCAAAACGGAGGAGTCGGCCGGGTCCCGGAGGTGGGGCGGGACCCAGTTGGGCTGGAAGGCGGGGAGGAGGAACTCCCGCAGCATCTGCCGGTGCAGATCGGTGTCGTCGGTGATGAGGTCGAACCGGCCGACGAACATGATCGAGATCAGCGTGATCCAGCGGGACAGATCCTTGATGTCGCGCTCCGGCGCCAGCTCGCCCCGCTCCTGGGCGACGGTCAGGAGCGGGTCCCAAATGCGGGCCCCGAGCTCCAGCGCGGCCGAGGAGACACCGGTCACCTGGTTGGGCAGGCCCATGTGCTCCGAGCTCACCAGGAGCTTCACGAAGGGGTCGTTTCGGGTGCCGTCGACCAGAAAGAGCGTGCCTTCCACCAGGGCCTCGGACAGGGTGGGCTGCGTGGCGATGAACGCCCGCCCCCGTTCGATCAGCGCTTCCGCCCGCCGGAGCACGACGGCCATGATCAGCCCGTCCCGGTCGCCGAAGTGGCGGTAGATGGCCGGCCGGGACACGTTGGCCGTCCGGGCGATGTCGTCCATCGTGATCTTGCTCATGCCGTAGCGCTCGAAGCAGGCCTCGGCGGCGTCGATGAGCTGCTCCCGCACCTGCTCCGGGTTCTGCGGCGCGGCGCTCTTGCGCCGGCTGGTCCACCGGAAGGGCAGGGCGTCATCGTCGGAGAGCGGCGCGGGATCGTTCTTCATCTCGTGATCAGGTTAGTGGGGCCGTACGGCCGGCCAGGGCCGACGGCTGGAAGGCAGGAAGGAGGAACTCCCGCAGCATCCGCCGGTGCCCGTCGACGTCGTCGGGGAAGAGGTCCCGCCGCCCGACGAACAGGATCTGGAGGTAGAGGAGCCACCGGCACATCTCGCGGCGGTCGCGGCCCGGGCCCAGCTCGCCGCGCTCCTGGGCGGCCAGGAACACCGGCTCCCAGACCTCGGCGATCAGGTCGACGGCCGCCTCCGACCCGCCGATGACCTTGGTGGCCAGGCCGATCTGGTCCGGCCCGACCACGAGGCGCACGTAGGGGTCGCCCCGGGCGAGGTCGATGTGGAGCAGCAGCCCTTCCACGAGCACGTCCTCGAACGTCGAGAAGGTCTCGATATGGCCGCGGACGGCGTCGAGGATGCCCCGGGCCCGGGAGGCGATGACGGCCATGATCAGGCTGTCCCGGTCGGCGAAGAAGCGGTAGATCATCGGCCGGGAGACGCCGGCCTCCCGGGCGATGTCGTCCATGGTCGTCTTGTCGATGCCGAAGCGCTCGAAACAGGCCAGGGCGGCGTCGACCAGATGGGCCCGGGCATCGTCCGTGTCGGACGGGAGGGTGCTGTTGGCCCGTCGACCGGACCACCGGAACGAGGTCAGGTCAGGCGACGCCGCCGCGTCGGTGACGTTCACCTCGTCGTCGGTGGTCCGGGCTCCGTCCATCGTGACTATAGGAGTCCCTTGTCCCAGGGCTTGCACTGCCGGTCGCCGGCCCCGGGCGCGCTCCACTTGCCGGCCTTCACCTGGACCACCCAGTAGCAGAGTTGCATGGTGTCGCCGTTGCGCTTGGCGTCCTTCGGGTAGGTGAGCGGGCCGGTAATGCCGTCGAGGTCATCCCCGTTGATAGACCACAGCCCGTCCAGGAGACTCTGGGAGGTGGGGGTGGCCAAGTTCCGGCCGGCGTGCTCGAGCAGCTTGCCGGCTGCCCAACCGGTCATCGTGGAGCCGTCCGGCGTGACATTCGGCGCGAACTTGGCCATGGCCGCGCGGAAGGCGACGATGCCCGGGATGCGGGTGTCGAACCATGGAGCGGTCGGGAAGCCGATGGTGTCCCCGTCGAGGTTGGGGTTCTTCAGATGGGTGTCGGCGGCGATCTGGCCGGGATGCCCGTAGACGGGTTTGAAGCTCACGCTGGCGCAGTTGTCGGCCAGCCGTCCGACGCTCTGGGTGTCGAAGGCCATGTACAGCGCCTCGGCCCCGGCGTTGCGGGCCGCCAAGCACTGGGCGGTGAAGTCGGGGGCGGCCAGCGAGACGCTGGCCTTGTAGACCACTTCGAAGCCTACGGCCGTGAAGGCGCTGCTCCGGGCCAGGTTGGTGCAACCGGAAATCTCGACGCAGTAGATGAGGGCGATCTTCTTCTTATTCTGGGGGATCAGCACTGAACCCATCGCCTGGGCGGTCACGTCGGCGCAGAGCGGGTCCGATGACATCTGCGGGAAATACATGGAGTTGCGGGTCACCCAGGGGCTGCAGCCCTCGGTGCCGACGACCGGGATGCGCTTCTCCTGGAAATAGGAGACTGAACCCTGCCCGCTCACCGGGGCCGATGACATCAGGATGCCGACATCGCCCTTCTGCTCGACGAGGTACTGGGCCTGGGACCGGTTGCGGGCGGGATCACCGCTGTCGTCGGCCAGGGTCAACTCGACCGGGTGGCCATTGAGCCCACCGGCGGCGTTGATGTAGGCGACCCACGCCTGCGCTCCCTTCGTGCCGCCGGCCAGCGTGGCGCCGATCGGCCCCGTCAAGGTGCTCAGCATCCCGACCTTGAGGGGGGCGCCCTTCACCGCCCCGGGGGCCGGCTGGGCTCCGCCTCCGCCACCGCCTACGCCCGGCACGCCGGGCGAGGGGGCCGGGGCGGCCCCGGGCGATCCGCCTGATGACTGCGACGGGGACCGGGGCTGCGAGGAGGATTGACCGTTCACCGCCGGAGCGTTGGCGGTCCGGGAGGCCGGAGCCTTGGTACCGGAGGCGGCGGAGGCCGAAGCGGCCGCGCTTCCCGCCGGGGCGGCGGCGGCGCCGGCCACCGGGGTCGTGGCCGCGGTGGCCGCGTCGGGGGCGGCGGACCCGGGATCGGCGGCGGCGGCCGGGGCCCCGTATGCCGCCGGGTCGGTGCCGGCGCCAGGCGCGGTGGTCTTCGCGCCGCCGTCGGCGCCGAGGAGCTCGGAGCGGTTGTGCTGGCTGCCACATGCCCCGCACACCAGTAGCGCGGCGGTCATGAGGCCCAGAAGACGATGTGTTCGGTGATGGTGGGTGGTCTGCATCGTCGTCCTCCCCCTCGGTCGGATCCCCGTTCGAACCGGGCGCGACCGATAGACGAATGAGCCTTGACGTGTAACGCCAAACAAATTACCGTTTCCGTTCAAAGATCGCAAGAGTGATCTAAGGGGTGGGGGGAGCAAATGAGGACACCTCGTGAGGGCGTGGAATCCACCGCGCCGCAGGCATCAGGCCCACGGGAATCAGGCCAGGGTCGCAACCGCTTCTCGGGTCGCTCCGTCCGGCTCAAGGCGCTCGTGGCCGGGGGCCTCGTCGTCGGGACGGCCGTCGTGGGGATGACCCCGGCGCCGGCCGCCGTCGGCAGCTTCGACGGCTCCGCCCAGGCCGCCGGCGCCCGCATGATCTGGTTCGCCGACAAGGGCCCGGCGACCAAGACGCCGATCGACGGGGGAGGGCCGGTGGCGATGGCCGGTCTCGACTCGCTCGGGTCGAGCAGCGCCCTGGCCTCGAACCCCTATCCCGGTGACGTCTTCCTCGCCGGCCCCGGCCTCGCCGCCGGAGCCTTCGGCGCGCCGTCGCTGCCGGGCTACCCGTTCATCGCCCGGGCCGACTACCCGGTGACGCCGCAGCAGTCGGCGTCGACCCCCTTCGGCGACTTCAACGCCACCGCGGCCCCCGACGCCGCCGCCGCCACCGCCACCACCGGGGGCGGCTCCGGCGACTACCAGATCGGACGGGCGGTGAGCCGCGCCGGCGTGAAGGCGCTGGCCGACACCGTGGTCTCCGAGGCGCAGAGCACGGCCGAGGCCATCCAGCTCGGCGCCCTGCACATCGGCGGCGTCCACGCCTCGGCCAAGGTCGTGCTCCGGCCGGACGGGACCCTCGAGCGCACCGCCGACGTCGGATTCGACAACGCCACCGTCGCCGGGACACCGGTCGTCTTCACCCCGACCGGTGTCGTCCCCGCCCCCGGTGTGAGCGCCCCGGCTGGGCCGACGCCGGCCCAGGAGCTGGCGGCCACCGGGATCGACGTCGTCCAGCTCAGCAAGGAGAACACCGCCGACGGGATCGTGTCCGGCGGGCTCCAGATCACCAAGAAGCAGGACTTCGGGCCGGCCGGCCCCGGCTACATCCGCGTCGTCTTCGGCCAGGCCAGCGCCCGGGCCCGGGGCGAGGCCACGGTCCTGACGCCCCCGGCGGGCTCCTCGACGTCAGCGGCGTCCTCAGCCTCGGCGCCGGCTTCGCCGGCATCCGCGGGGCTGGTGCCCGGCCCGATCGCCGGGACCCCGGCCGCCTCATCGCCGGTCTTCGACGCCGCTCCGTCGAGTCGGCCCGCGTCCGCCGCCCGGTCCGCCGAGGTGGGGGCGGACGCCTCCCCAGCTGGCGCGTCCGTCCCGCCGGTGGCAGCCGTCACCGGACTCGCCGCCGCCCCGGCCGGAGGCGAACTCGTCGCCGCCCCGGCCGCCGCCGCCACCTTCCGGACAGTCGCCGCTGCCCAGTCGCCGATGCGGGCCCGCTTGGCCGTCGCCGGTTCGAACCGGCTCGACACCACGCCGGTCTATGCGGCCCTCGTGTTCGCGGTCGCCCTCGCCGCTGCGGCCACCCAGCTCATCCGACGGATCGGGGAGAGGTAGCGCCGATGCAGCTCATGACCTGGATCAAGGTGCAGGCGGACCGCGTCGCCGCCGTGGCGCTCGTCGTGGCCGGCGTCGTCACGCTGCTCGTCGGATGGCAGCAGGTGAGCAACGCCCTCCTCACCAGCGAGCAGATCCCCTACGTCATCTCCGGAGGGCTCTTCGGGCTCGTCCTCGTCGGCTTGGGGTCCGTGCTGTGGCTCTCGGCGGACCTGCGCGACGAGTGGCGTACCTTGAAGCGCATCGAGGAAGAGGTCCGGGCGACGCGGCTCGCCGCCGGCGCCGGCGGCGGCGTCGTCGAGACGGAGGTCGTCGTGCCCGGCGACCCGACCCCGTCACGTTCGGGCAACCACCGGGTGGGATCCGCGGCGGAGCCGAGGTGAGCACGATCTCCCCGGCCGGCGCCCCCTGGAGCCGGCGCGACCGCACCGCGTGGGTCGGGCTTGCCCTGGCCGGGTGCGCCCTGCTGGCCGTCGCCTGGAACGGCGCCAGCAACGAGCTCCGGTTCGAGGACGACGGGGTCTGGCTGCAACTGGCCGTGGCCGGGGTGACGCTGGCGTTCCTGGCCAATGCCGTGTGGTACCTCGCCGGCCGCCGGGCGGTCCGCCGGCTGAGGCGGTCCGTCGTCGAGTCCGCCGGCCTGGCCGGCGGGCCGGCCGGTCCGGCGGCCCCCGGCGCTCCGGCCGCGGCGGCGGTGCTGGTCGCCGCGCCGCAGATGAAGCACTTCCACCTGGCCGGCTGCCAGTTGGCGCAGGGGAAGGCCGTCGAGCCGGCCCGGCGGGCCGAGCACGAGCGGGCCGGCCGGACGCCGTGCGGGATGTGCACCCCGTGAAGGACCTCCTGCCGTTCATCATCGTCGGCGTCACCAGCGGCTCGCTCTACGGCCTCGCCGCCACCGGCCTCGTCCTCACCTTCCGGACATCGGGCGTGTTCAACTTCGCCCACGGCGCCATCGCGGCCGCCGCGGCCTACGTCTTCTACGACCTCCGCTTCAGCGCCCACCTGCCCTGGCCGGTGGCCCTGGTCCTCACCGTGGGTCTCGTCGCCGGGGTGTCGGGTCTGCTGCTCGAGCGGCTGGCCCGGCGGCTGGCCGCGACCCGGCCGGTGATGTCGATCGTGGCCACCGTTGGGCTGCTGCTGGCCATCTCCGGCCTCATCACCTGGCACTACGGCCCGCTCACCCTGCGCTTCCCGCCCTTCCTGCCGACGTCGGGCGTCGAGTTCTCCGGCGTCCAGATCCAGTACGGGCAGATGATCATCATCGCCCTCGGGCTGACCCTCTCCGGCGCGCTGTACGTCCTGCTGCAGAAGACCGAGATGGGTGCGGCCATGCGGGGCGTGGTCGACGACCCTTCCCTCATCGCCCTCACCGGGCGGCGGCCGAGCGTGGTGCGGGCCACCTCGTGGGCCATCGGGTCGGGATTCGCCGCCCTCAGCGGCGTGCTGCTGGCCGCCTCCCTCGGCCGGGACGTCTTCCTGCTCACCCTCCTCGTCGTGCAGGCCTTCGGGGCGGCGGCCATCGGGCAGTTCAAGAGCCTGCCGATGACCTACGCCGGCGGCCTCGCCACGGGTGTCCTGGCCGCCGTCGCCACCAAGGTGGTCAGCGGCAGCACCAGCTCCGTGCTCAACGGCCTGCCGACGTCGGTGCCGTTCCTCATCCTCTTCGCCGTCCTCGTGCTGCTCCCGAAGGGGCGGCTCCCGGCCGAGCGGTCGGGGCGGGTCCGGCTTCCGGAACGGACCCGGGCCGGCGGCCCCATCCGCGCCGCCGGGATCGTGGCCGTGCTGGTCGCCGCCGTCGTCGTCCCGTTCGTCGTCGGCCCCCGCCTCCCGGTCTTCATCAATGCGCTGGTGTTCGTGGTGGTCTTCCTCTCCCTCGGGCTCCTCCTGTGGACCTCGGGCCAGATCTCCCTTTGCCACGCCGTGTTCGTGGCCATCGGCGCCACGACGTTCAGCCACATGACGAGCGGCGCCGGGCTCCCCTGGGGCCTCGCGCTCGTCCTGGCCGGCCTGGCGGCGGCGCCGGTCGGAGCCCTCATCGCCATCCCCGCCGTCCGGCTGTCGGGGATCTACCTGGGGCTGGCGACGTTCGGCTTCGGCGTGCTGATGCAGCGGGTCGTCTTCACCATGGGGGTGATGTTCGGCGGGGGGACCGGCAGCGGGACCCGGGCCGCGCCCCGCCAGTACTACTTCGTGTGCCTCATCGTCGCTGTCGCGGCCGCCACGCTCCTGGTGGTGGTGCTCCGCAGCCGGCTCGGCCGCGTCCTGCGAGCGCTGGCCGACTCGCCCACCGCCCTCACCGTCCACGGGCTCAGTGTCAACGCCACCCGGCTGCTGGTCTTCTCGATGTCGGCCTTCCTGGCCGGGATCGGCGGGGCACTCATGATCTCGCTGGCCGGCCAGGTGCGGGCCCAGAGCTTCGGCCCGTTCGAGTCGCTCACCTGGCTGGCGGTCCTCGCCCTGTCGGGCACCGCCGTGCTGCGCTCGTCGGTGACGGCGGCGCTCGTCCTGGCCGTGCTGCCGAGCTACGCCCCGGCGGGCTTCGCCGACTACCAGGTCATGCTGTTCGGTGCCCTGGCCATCAGCGCCGCGGTGCTGAGCGGGTTCGTGGTCCGCGGCCGCTCGCCCCGCCTTGCCGACCGCCTCGCCCTGAGCCCGCTGCGGGACCGCCTGACCGGGGCGATGGCTGCCCCCCCGGCTCCCGCCGCCGAGCTGGCCGAGGTGCGCGCCTAATGGCCCCGCCGGTCTCCGACGGTCTCCGCCTGTCGGACGTGACGATCCGCTACGGCGGGAACACCGCGGTGTCGTCGATCACGCTGGAGGCGCCGGTCGGCCGCCTCACCGGGCTGATCGGCCCCAACGGCGCCGGCAAGACCACGACCTTCAACGCCTGCAGCGGGCTGCTGGCGTCCGCCGCCGGCTCGGTCACGCTCTTCGGCGACGACGTCACCCACCACGACGCCGCCAAACGGGCCCGCCGGGGCCTCGGCCGCACGTTCCAGCGGATGGAGCTCTTCGACGGGATGACCGTCGAGGAGAACGTCGCGCTCGGGCTCGAGGCCGGGCTCATCGGACGGAGCTTCGTCCGCCACCTCGTGCCCCGCCGCGGGGAGCGGGCCAGGATCGCCGACGCCGTCGACCGGGCCATCGACGGCTGCGGCCTGGGCGACGTCGCCGGCCGCCGGGTGGGAGGACTGTCGACCGGGCAGCGCCGCATGGTGGAGCTGGCCCGGGCCCAGGCCGGCGACTTCCGCCTCATCCTGCTCGACGAGCCGTCGTCGGGGCTCGACCCGCTGGAGAGCCGCCGCCTCGCCGACGTCGTCCGGTCGTGGGTCGACGAGCGGGGCCAGGGTGTCCTGCTGGTGGAGCACGACATGTCGGTCGTCATGTCGATCTGCGACTACCTCTACGTGCTCGACTTCGGCGTCCTCATCTTCGAGGGGACCCCCGCCGAGGTTCGCCAGAGCCCGGTCGTCCAGGCCGCCTACCTCGGCCACGAGGACGCCGCGATCCCTGAGGAAGTGGGGTAGTCATGCTCCAGCTCGAGCGGATCACCGCCGGGTACGAAGGCAACAGCGTCCTGCGGGACGTGACCCTCACCGTGCCGCCGGGAGCGGTCGTCGCCCTCCTCGGCCCGAACGGGGCGGGGAAGACGACTCTGCTGCGGGTGGCCGCCGGACAGCTCGACCCTCAGCGGGGCCGGGTGCTGATCAACGGCGAGGACGTCACCGGCGCATCCCCCGACGGCCGCGTCCGCCGGGGCCTGTCGATGGTGCCGGAGGGGCGTAGCATCTTCCCGAGCCTCACCGTCGAGGAGAACCTCAGGCTCTTCAGCCACCGCGTCGACCGCCGCGACGCGGTGGACGACGCCCTCGACGCCTTTCCCCGCCTCCGGGAGCGGCTGCGCCAGACCGCCGGGACGATGAGCGGCGGGGAACAACAGATGCTGGCCCTGGCCCGCACCTACATCCGCCGGGCCCCGTTCGTGATGATGGACGAGGTCTCGATGGGCCTGGCACCCCGGCTCGTGGGGGACATCTTCGAGTTCCTCCGCAAGCTGGCCGCCGCCGGCTGCGGGATGCTCCTCGTCGAGCAGTTCGTCGACACCGCCCTGTCGATGGCCGACTACGTCTACCTGATGAAGCGGGGCGAGATCGTCTTCGCCGGCGAGCCCGACGAGCTCGACCGCTCCGCCGTCCTGGCCGAATACCTGGGAGCCGCCTGACCATGGAAGACATCGGCTACGAGCCGTTCGACGCCGCCTGCCGCGACCGGGCCTACGAGCTCTACGCCGCGCTGCGGGAGCGGGCCCCGGTCTTCCGGACGGCATCCGGGTACTGGGTGGTGTCCCGCTTCGACGACCTGCGGACCATCATGCGCGACACCGAGCGGTTCTCGTCGGTGGCCAACCAGACGGAGGCCTACGGCATCTCCGACGACATGAGCGATCTCGGCCCCGAAGCGCTACAGGCCCTCTTCGCCATCGTGGCCGACATGCCCATCGACGCCGGGGAGTTGTTCGGCGCCCGGGCGATCGTGGCCGCCGACCCGCCGCACCACACGAAGATGCGGGAGATCGCCAACCGCGGCTTCACGCCCCGCCGCATCGCGGAACTGCGGGACAAGATCTCCTCCATCGTCGACGAGTGCATGGCCGGCATCGACTTCGATGCCGAGTTCGACCTGGTGGCGGAGCTGTGCCTTCCCCTGCCAGTCCGGATGATCTCCCACTTCCTCTCCGTGGAACCCGAGCACTACGCCGACGTCAAGCGCTGGTCGGCGGCCCAGTCGACCGGCCAACTCGGCGCCAACCGCGGGTCGGCCGAATCCCTGGCCATGATGATGTCGATGTTCAAGGAGGTGGCGAACTACTTCTACCCGAAGATCGAGGACCGGCGCGAGAACCCCCGCGACGACCTCATCACCGACCTCGTCCGGGCCACCGAGGTCGACACGCTCACCACCACAGAGACCATCCTGTTTCTGTTCACCGTGATGGCCGCCGGCAACGAGACGACCACCAACCTGATCGGCAACACCGTCGTCGAACTGCTCCGCAACCCCGACCAGCTGAAGCTGCTGATCGACCAGCCCGAGCTGCTCGGGAACGCCATCGAGGAGTCGGTGCGCTACCGGGCACCGCTGCAGTTCGTCTTCCGGGAGGCGCTCGAGGACGTCGTCGTGTCCGGCACGACGATCCCGAAGGGCGGGACCGTCGTGATCCTCATCGCCTCCGCCAACCACGACGAGCGGAACTTCGAGAGCCCCGGGTCGTTCGACATCACCCGCGACGTCGCCCACCACATCGGTTTCGGCCAGGGAGTCCACTTCTGCCTCGGCGCGGCCCTCGGCCGGGCCGAAGCCCGCATCGCCCTGACGGCGCTGCTCCCGCACCTGCCCGATCTGCGGCTGGTGGAGGAGCCGCCGCTCAACCAGAGCATGCTCGTCTTCGGCCACGACCGCATCCGGCTGGCACCGGCCTGATGCCCCCGGTCGGGCATCCGCTCGACACCGGCTCGCAGGCGGCCTTCACGATCGCCAC
>JADMIO011478760.1_pt1 | contig 12006 bp, 9 predicted proteins | sample 8958161 | NCBI WGS metagenome assembly JADMIO01 (sample SAMN16585339, study PRJNA669376) | soil metagenome | isolation source: Crop rotation soil | place: USA: Cullars Rotation, Alabama | collected 2011
CCGCCGGCCGCCACAAATTGGCGCAGGACGAACTCCTGCAGGCGCGCGCCGAACGTGACCGCGTCCGCTACCAGGCGCTGGTCGAAAAGCACGAGATCTCCCGCTCCGAGTACGATCAGCGCGAGACCGAGGCGACCGCGGCCGCTCAGGCAGTGGAGAGCGATCGCGCGCACCTCGCCGCCCTCGAACAGCAAATCGCCGAAGCCCGCCAACTGGTGGCCGAGCGCGACGCGCAGATCGAGGCCGCCAGCAGCGCGCCGCACCAGGTGACCGATGCCCGGTCCAAGCTACAATCCGCCGCCGGACACATCGAGCAGGCCCGCGCCGATATTCACACCGCCGAACTGAACCTCAGCTATACCAAGCTGTACGCGCCGGTCAGCGGCGTGATCGGCCGCAAGACCGTGGAACTGGGACATCGCGTTCAGCCCGGCCAGAGCCTCATGGTCATCGTCCCGCTGGATGACATCTGGGTCACCGCCAACTTCAAAGAGACGCAGCTCCGCAAAATGCGGCCCGGCCAGCCCGTGGAGATTCACGTGGACGCCCTCGGTCGCGATTTCCACGGTACGGTCGAAAGCATGCCGGGCGCGGCGGGTCCGCTGTTCAGCCTCTTCCCGCCGGAGAATTCGAGCGGCAACTACGTGAAAGTCGTGCAGCGCTTTCCCGTGCGTATCCGATTTGACGCCGGTCAGGATCCCGACCACCTGTTGCGGCCTGGCATGTCGGTGGAACCTGATGTAACCGTGAGGTGAACAACCATGGCCGATACCGAACTGGCAGCTCCGCGCACGATCAATCCCTGGTTCATCGCCATCACCGTCACGCTCGCGACGTTCATGGAGTTGCTCGATACCTCCATCGCCAACGTATCGCTCCCCTATATCGGCGGCGGCCTGGCCAAGAGCTACGACGAAGTAACCTGGATCCTCACCACGTACCTGGTGGCCAACGCCGTGGTGCTGCCCATGTCAGCGTGGCTGAGCCGCGTCTTCGGCCGCAAAACGTACTATCTGGGCTGCGTGGCCCTGTTCACGCTCACCTCGTTCTTCTGCGGCATCGCTCCTTCGCTCGGCATTATGCTCACCAGCCGGGTGCTGCAGGGCATCGCGGGAGGCGGCCTGGCGCCCGTTGCCCAAGCCATTTTGGTGGACACCTTCCCGGCGGCCAAGCGTGCCTCGGCATTCGCCGTCTATACCATCGTCATTGTCACTGCGCCGGCCATCGGACCGGTGCTGGGTGGCTGGATCACCGACAACTACAGTTGGCGCTGGATCTTCTTCATCAACGTGCCCATCGGCGTGCTGGCCATGTATCTCAGCAGCCGCATCCTCTCCGACCCGCCGTCCTTTGCGGCGGAGCGCGCCACCGTGCGCGAAAACGGCAAGCTCAAAATCGACGGCATCGGCATCACGTTGATTGCCCTGGCGTCGGCGGCGCTCGAAATCGCCCTCGACCGCGGCCAGATCGACGATTGGTTCGGCAGCACCTTCATCTCCACCATGCTGTTCCTGGCCTTGGCCGGCTGGATCGCTACCGTGCTGTGGGAACTCCGCTCCAAGGACCCGGTGATCGATTTCCGCCTTCTCAGCAACCGCAATTTCGCCATTGCCAGCGTTCTCTTTCTCGTCTTCGGGTTCGGTCTGTTCGGCAGCACCACGCTCATTCCGCAAATGTTGCAATCCCTCTTCGGATATCGAGCCATCGATGCCGGGCTGGTGCTCGGCCCTGGCGCATTCGTCATTACGCTGCTCGCGCCCGTGGTGGCGCGCGTGATCCAGCGCGAATGGATGTCGCCGCGGAACCTGGTAGTGGTCAGCCTGCTGATTGGCGCCGCGGCCATGTGGAACTACAGCACCTTCAACCTGGCCACCGACTATAGGCACTTCGCGCTGGCCCGCGTCTTGCAGGGCTTTGGCTATGCCTTCTTCTTCGTGCCGGTCAGTGTGATCGCCTACTCCCAACTGCGGCCCGACCAGAACAATCGAGCCTCCAGTCTCACTAACCTCTTTCGCAATTGGGGCGGCAGCTTTGGAATCGCGTTCATCACCACTGCGGCCGAACGGCGCCACGAGTTCCACCAGACCATGATGACCGGTGCCATCGGTTCCACCTCGCAGCAGCTCGCCGACCGTGCCGCCGCGCTGTCAAACTACCTCGTCCAGCATGGATTCACCGGTCCCGACGCCGCTCCCGCAGCGCAAGGCTACCTCTACCAGCAAATGCAGCATCAGGTCAGTATGCTGTCGTTTATGGACTGCTTCCGCATCTTTGGATGGCTGACCCTGGCCGCCGTCCCCATGATGTTCCTGGTGCGGCGCTTCAAGAGCCAGTCGGCTCCCTCCGCGTCACACTGACGCGGACCATCCTCCGGAAGCAGATTATCTGCGGGAAGCAGGGACCGGTGGAATGATGATTTCACGCCGCCCAAACAGGCGCGCGTCGAGCGAAACCGCTCCCGGCCCCATCAGCAGAACGGCCAGCAGAATCGTCGCCGCCAGCACAATCGGCAACCCCCGGTCCAGGAGCATTGGATTGCACGCCGGCAGCAGAGAAAGCGCCACGCCTGCGGCGCCCAATCCCGCCACGGCGGCTGCCGGCATCGTCAGGAAGCCAATCAGCAGCAGCGTACCGGCTGCCATCGCCGCTAACCCCAGCAGTGCCGTATAAGACGACCCCGCAGGCGCGATCAGATAACATCTGCCCTGGCCGAGCAGTACGAACGCCAGGACCGCGCGTAACAGCAGGAGCGCGATTCCAGGACCTCCCCTGGGAAAAGTGGAACTTGTGTGTCGCAGCAGATACTACCTCGCCAAACGGCGCTTGTGAACTATCATCTTCAGGTTAGCTTGCCTGGCCCCGCGCCGAATCCCTAAGTGCCGGAGTATTTCCCTACCACTATCTGGGAAGCTGTGGGAACAACCGACTTACGCTTCGGTTACGAACCAGGGTGAGCCGCTGGGAACATCGCGATTACGTTACCGGTTCTGCCGTGCCGGCGGGGGAATAATGATCTCCCGGCGGCCGAATACCCGGGCATCCAGCGAGAACGCCCCGGGACCCAGCACGATGATGCCGACCAGCATGGTCAACGCGAATACGATGGTCCATTTAGAATCGAACAGCGCCGGTGTGCAGAGCGATAACTTCGAAAAGGCGGTAACAATCGCTCCGATACCAACCGCCGTCCCGGCAATTGGTGTGAGAAAGCCAACGAGTAATAGCACGCCTGCCATCGCAAGCGCCGCGCCAAGTACCCCCGTTGTGTATCCGCCACAAACCGCTTGTAAGTACGTTACACCTTGCATTACCAGAGATACTGCCAAAACTGCACGGAGCAGTAAGAGTGCAATTCCGGGCCACCCACCCGGAAATGCGGGAAATAATCGTTGCAGCAGGACCTCCTCGTTCCATCCAGCATCGTAACAATTTGCCTATTCAAGCCTATCGATTATTACGGCTGGGTGAATCCCCCAAGGGTCGGGGTCCGTTCATACCACTATCGGGTGATGCGGAATCATAATTGGATGATTCCGCGGCGTACGGCAATGGCGATGGCGTGCGTTCGGTCCTTCGCGTCCAGCTTGTCCATAATGTGCTTGATGTGCACTTTCACTGTCTCTTCCGAGATGAAGAGCAGGTCGGCGATATCCTTATTCCGGTTTCCGCCGGCGATCCGCCGCAGCACGTCGATCTCACGTGCCGTCAGGCCTTCATCGCTCATGTGCTCGGCCAGTTGCGCGGCAACCTCGGCCGGCACGCGCTTCTTGCCGGCGTGCACCTGGCGGATCACCCCCACCAGCTCGCTGGGAGGCATGTTCTTCAGCATGTAGCCGCGGGCGCCGGCCTGCAGCGCGCGCTGAATCTCCACGTCGCCCTCGAAAGTGGTGAGCATGATGATGCGCGCCTCCGGAAACTCCGCGCGGATGGCGATCATGGCGTCGATCCCGCTCAAGTCCGGCAGGCGCAAATCCATGAGAGTGACGTCCGGCTTGTGCTCTCGAAAAAACTGGATGGCCTCGGTCCCGGTGGCTGCCTGTGACACCAGCAGCATATCCGGCTGATTGTTGATGATGGTCGCAATGCCCTCTCGCAGGAGAGGGTGATCATCGACGCTGAGGATGCGAATGCGTGTTTCGTCGTTCATTTTCCCGTTCCATTCCTGACGCCCGGCGAGGGCTCTGCCCCTTTTCGCCGGAACGGTCTTCCAAACCAGGTAAGCAAGTGGCGGCGTTCATCCTGGAACGCAATATGACTCGGAACCTGCAGCTCGATCTCGGTACCCGCCACGGCGCTGCTCCACACATGCAGGCGCGCGCTGATCCGATCGGCTCTCTCCCGCATACCGGACAATCCCCAGTGGCCGTCGCGGCCGGCTTGGAGCACCTGGGGATCGATGCCGATACCATCGTCGCGCACCAGCACGCGCAAGTGCCGGGAAGAGTATTTCAATTCGATTTCAATTTTCCCCGCTTGCGCGTGGCGAAAGGCATTGATCAGGGCTTCACGCCCGATGCGGTACACCTCATCGCGCAGCAAGGGATGCAGCGGCCGGCGATCGCCATCCACAATTACGCGGAAATCAGCCGGCGTGTTTCTTTCCGGAATCGTGATTTCCTGCGGGATCAGGGCGAACGCCTGCTCCAGATCGAGCGAGACGCTCTGCGTGGCGCGCAATCCTCGCACCGCATGGCGGCCTTCCTCGATCACCTGTCCCATCAGCTGCAGCGCCCGGGTGAGGATCGGCTTCACCCGTGAATCGGCCGGCAGACTGTCGGTGGCCACGTGAACCTGCATCGAGGCGCTCAGGAATCCCTGCAGCAGCGTGTCGTGCAGTTCCTGGGCGATGCGCGTCCGCTCCGCAATGCGCTCCTCCGCCCGCAGGCTGAGGCGTTCCGTCAATTGGTGCAGCCGGAACTGATAGAACGCCCAGATCATCACCACGATCACCGCTACGCACGCGCTGCGGAACCACCAGGCCTGCCACCACAAGGGGTCCACGCGGAAGGCAATGACGGCCTCCTCACTGTTCCACACTCCGTCGGGGTTACTGGCCACCAGCCGAAAGCGATAAGGCCCCGGTGTCAGATTCGTATAGATCGCCTCGCGCGTGGTGGCCGCCTCGCTCCAGCCGTGGTCGAAGCCCTCCAGCCAATAGCGAAAGCGCACGCGCTCCGGCACCGACAGGCTCAGCCCCGTGAAACGCACGGTGATGCGGCGGTAGCCGCCGGGAATGCGCCTCGCTGGGCCCATGTCGATGGCACTGCCATCGGCCAGAACGGATTGCACCAGTGGAATCGCCGGCGCCGAATTGCGGGTCAGGCGCGCGGGATCCACTACCGAGATGCCGTAATTCAGCGAGAACCAGATTTTCCCCGCCGGATCCGCGATCACGGATCGATGCCGCTTCACGCCCCCCGAACCGCGCAGGCCATCGGCAAGGCCGTACTCGCGCACATCCCCCTCGCCCAGCGCGCTCTGCACCAACTTTTCGCGATTCACGCGCAAGACATGGTCTGCCGTGGCGATCCACAGCCAGCCGAACCGGTCCTCCGCCATGCCCAGCACCTGCTGCCCTTCGAGAGTCGCCGGCAGCAGGCCCGGCACCTGGAAGCCCCGCCCCTTGCGGAAGGCGAGCCCCGCCGACGTGCCGACCCACAGCAGCTTGTTTGAATCCTCCAGCAGGCAGTTGATGTTCTCCGAAGGCAGACCGTCCGCCATCGAAAAGCCCCGCCAGTGGTTCTTGGATAGAGCGCTCAGGCCCCTGGGAGTGGCGAACCACATGGTGGCGTCCGAACTTTCCAGAATCGAAACCACCGTGTTGGATGCCAGCCCTTGTTTGATGGTGTAGTTGGTGAATTTGTCGCCGCGCAGGGCGCTGACGCCGGCGCTCAGCGTGCCGGCCCACACCGTCCCATCGCGGGCGGGAAATACCGAATAGACACTGTCCTGCGCCAGCCCGTCGGCATGCGTGTAAGTCCGGCCGGTGAACGCGCTGCCCTCGGTGCGGAGCACACTCAGGCCCCCGCGCTGCCGCCCTACCCACACTTCTTGATCGCGGCCTGCAATGGAATAGACCACATCGTGATCCAAACCGAGCGCCGTGATGTGCCCGTGCTCTCCGTCCTTCACCCACCAAAGTCCGCCGGTCACCGGAGGGAACCACATGCGATTCGCGGCATCCACATAGACCGGGTCGTTGCCATCCGTGGGCAGCCCCTCGGGAAGGGAATAGGTGACGAAGGCGCTATCGCGCAGGCGCTCGATGCCGCTGTCGCTCCCGATCCACAGATTGCCTTCGCGATCTTCGAACATCGCGGTGATGGCTTCGTGCGCCCGGCCGGTTCCCGGGTCCAGCGCGGCTACGCCGTGGTCGTTGAGTCGCAGCAGTCCGCCCGAATCGGTGCCCACCCACAGGTTGCCATCGCGATCCTTCACCAGCGCCAGCACCTGCAAGCGCTGCAGCGCGGGCGAAATGCCCTCGGTGGTGAGCTTGCTGCCGTTCCAGCGCACAATCCCGCTATCGGTGCCGATCCACAGGTTGTTCTGTCCGTCCGGCAGCAGGCAGTTGATCTTGGGGTCCGGCAGTCCTTCCGTTACGGACGCCGTGTTTCCCTGGTACAAGCGGTAAAGGCCGACACCTCGCGTGCCCATCCAAATACTGCCGTCCGTGGTTTGAGCGACGGCCAGCACGGGAGAGCGCGGCAGGTCGCTGACGGGCGCCACGATCTCGAATTTGCCGCCGCGGAAGATGCTGGCGCCATGCTGCATCGACGACATCAACGGTTCACCCTGGTTCCCCAGGCTCATGGCGGTGATGCGCGAGTTCGGTACTGCGAGATTCGGGCCGCTCGGATCGAAAGTGCCGTCGCGATAGCGCACCAGCCTGGCCCCGTCTGAGCGAATCCACAAGGTGCGATCGTGATCGATCGTCAGGCCGAGCACGCTGGCATTGTTCGCCAGGCCGGGAGCATCCTTGGTCAGGCGGAAATTCAAGCCGTCGAAGCGGACCAGTCCCGCGCGCGTGCCGATCCACAGATACCCGTCGGACGATTGCGAGATGGCGTAGACCGGGCCCCGCGGGAAACCCTGGTCCACGCCCCAGCGCTCGTGGATGTACTGTGACATCGCGCGGTTGGGGTCCACGGCATACGCCGTGCCGCAGCAGGCTGCCAGTAGTGCGGCCAGCGCGGGCACAGCCGGACTCGAAAGCCACCTGTGCGGTTTTCGAGGCCGCCGATCAAGGAAGATACTCGAACTTCTCAATGATCACCTCGACCTCATGTTGCACAGGATTGCGTTGGTTTGCGAAAACGTACAGCGTCAGATGTGTCGATTCGCTGCCGGGCGATGGAATTCCCGAAGTGAACAGATGGGCGGCCACCTCATCGTTCTTCCCGGCGCGCGTCGATCCCCGCGTGGTGGTGAAGGCAACGCGTCCCGGCTCCCAATCGTAAGCAAAGGTGAGGGGCCCGGCAGGCGCCATGAATCGCACCACATTGGCTGGTATGTAATAAGGCTGCACCACGTACTGGGCATTCTTGCCGCTCGACTCCCCCCAGCGGCTGATTTCGATATCCATCTCCCGGTCCGGTCCCGAACCATCCCAGCTGGAAATGTTGAGCACCGCGCCCGGCTCGAGCTGGGAAACGTCCGACACGACGAAGCGATAGGATCCGTAGCCCAGACTTCGCGGCAGATCGACCTCTGCGCTGTTCCATTGGTTGTTCTTTTTGGAGATGCGAAGATGCAGGAATCCTTGTGGGTCTACCCAGACGTTCGCCGGGTTGAACAGATTGCGCGAGCCGCCCGGGCTGCCGGGATCCTGCCGCACGTCCCATTCGTACCCGCTGAAATTCACCGTCTTGTGCGCCAGTTGGTCCAGAAGATGTCCGTCGGCCAGCGCGACCGCCCGCACACTGCCGCCCGCCCTCGGCAGATTCTTAATGGTGGATGGAGGGGTGTAATCAGGATCCACCAGCAGGGCGGCATAGGCATTGCCGGGATGAGTGGTGCTCTTCCATGCCATATCGGATTGAATGGTGGTGAAGGGATGATCGGCGAAGGGCTGCACCCACCACACGCCGCTTTGCGCGAACAGCACGATGCGCTGGCCGGGCTGCGCACCCGTCACGCGGCCTTCAATCGGATCGAGCTTCTCCGCACTGCCTTGTCCCGCGGGCGGCAGACGAGTGAACTCGATGGACGGAACCACCTGTGCATGAGGCGCACTGCATCCGGTCACGAGCAGGCAGGTTGACCCCAATAGAACCGCGAGCGAGGGGACACTGCTGCGCCTGGCCGGCAGACGTACGGAACCGGAGCACCGGGTACCGCTACCGTCAGGCAAGTCAGGACCGGCCGCCTGAACCGTTTTGCCCAACGGATTCCCTCCGCACATGGGTCAATGGTCGCACAGTGCGATACCGCCGGAACGACCTCGCCGAGGTGGTCTGATCTTTCATTGGATACTCCTGGAACGAATGTCCGAAAGCCCCACCGGCGTGTTCCACAACCGACAGTAGCAGGTGCGGGAATCCCGCGGAATCACCCGGAATCGGCATCGTTCTGTAACACGTTTGTGGTATCGCCGGGAAGTTTTCCGCGGCCGCATACCGTCGCGGCGCGTTTTTGGGATTGAAACTCACAAAACTGGTCTCCTGATTTTGCGCTGGTTCACTACCACTTTCGTGTGACTTGCATCCACTCCGACCGGGGCAGAAAAAAAGCATTCCATATCGGGATGATCTGACTGGCGGGATGCTTCATAGTGTGGAGTGTCAGAGGAGATTACAAACATATGGCCACCATGCCCCGAACGACTTTGAGCTTTCCCCCAATCGCGGAACCCAATAACAAGATCATCGGCGCCAACCACGGACTCCGTCACGTCATGGACATGGTGCATATGGTTGCGCCGACCGAAGCGGCAGTCATGCTCCACGGCGAGACCGGCACCGGAAAAGAAGTGATCGCTCGCGCCATTCACGAACAGAGCCGCCGAAGCCGCGCGCCTTATGTAAAGGTCAACTGCGCCGCGATACCCGCGGGTCTGCTGGAAAGCGAATTGTTCGGTCATGAGCGCGGCGCCTTCACCGGCGCCTGGAATCAGACCACCGGCCGCTTCCAAATGGCCGACGGCGGCACCCTGTTCCTCGACGAAGTGGGCGACCTTCCCCTGGAATTGCAGCCCAAACTGCTGCGCATTCTGCAGGAGCAGGAGTTCGAACGGCTGGGCAGCGCCCGCACCATTAAAGTGGACGTCCGCATCATCGCGGCCACCAACGTGGACCTGGCGAAGATGGTGCGGGAGCGCCGCTTCCGTGCCGACCTGTACTATCGCCTCAACGTATTTCCCATCAGCCTGCCGGCCTTGCGCGAGCGCGCCGAAGACATTCCGCAACTGGTGTGGCACTTCGCCCGCATGTTCGCTGGCCGGATGGGCAAGGACATCGCCGTCATCCCCGACGAAGTGATGGAGATGATCAAGCTCCACGACTGGCCGGGTAATATTCGCGAACTGCAGAATTTCATCGAGCGCTCCGTGGTGATGGCCTCCGGTCCGGCGCTTCGACCGCCGCTGGGCGAACTTCGCGTCATGGCGCAGAGCGCATCGGCTACCGATGCGCCGTCCGCCGCCCGCACACTGGCCGAGGCGGAACGCGATCACATTGTAGAAGCCATCCGATTGACTGGCGGAGTAGTTGGGGGACGCAGCGGCGCGGCGGCGCGGCTTGGCCTGGCACGCACCACTTTGCTCTACCGCATGCGCAAACTTGGCATCGCACAACCGCGCACCGCTACGGCGACGGCAATTGCGTAATGGGGAGTTTGGCCGGCCTCCCGGAGGCTCCGCGAGGCCGTAAGGATGCTTACGGAATTTTGGCATGTCGGTGACAGAAACAAAGCGCTTATCGGAAATTTTCCGTAAGGATGCCTACGGAGAAAAATGCCCGAAAATCGCGCCTATCGAACTGATAATGTGCGGCTTACTCCATTTTTATACCGAATCCGTAAAAAAGCGGCCGAAAACCGGCCGCTCCCGCTCCATGTGACCACTTACGCCACGCGCGTTTTGCGCGCCGCCTTCGACAGAAAATTCAGCAGCTCCCCGTTGACGACATCCGCGTGAGTCCAGGCGATGCCGTGCGGCCCTTGTGGGATCATCACCAGTTTGCAGTCCCGAATGAAATCGGGCATGCGTTTGCCGCTCTCGGGAAAAGGCACGATGCGATCGGCATCGCCGTGAATCACCAGCACCGGAATGTCGATGCGTTTCAGGTCCTCGCGAAAATCGGTCTGCCACGCGTCCACACAATCGGCGGCGCCTTTGGGTGAACATGCCACCGAGATATTCCAACTGGCGCGCAGGGCAGACTCACTGACCAACTTACCGGCATTCACATCGTAGTTATAGAAGTCCTCGCAGAACTTCAGAAGGAAGGCCGGACGGTCGGCGATGGCGGCACTCTTGATGCTGTCAAACACCGCGCCATCGACTCCCTTCGGATCCTCGTCCGTCTTGCGCAGGTGCGGCGGAATGCCGGAGATGAAGACCGCGTGGCTCACGCGCTCGCTGCCGTAGGCGCCCAGGTAACGCGCCACTTCTCCTCCGCCCATCGAGTGGCCCACCAGCGCGGCATCCCGCAGGTCGAGCTTCCGCAGAAGTTGGTTCAGATCTGCCGCAAAGGTGTCGTAGTCGTAGCCCGACCACGGCTGGCTGGACTGGCCGAAGCCGCGGCGATCATACGTGATGACGCGGTAGCCAGCGTCGAGCAATGCGGGCACCTGTTTTTCCCACGCCCGTCCGCTCAGCGGATAGCCGTGGATCAGAACAACGGGTTTGCCGGCGCCGTGATCCTCATAGTAAAGATCGATGGCGCCGGAGTTCTCTTTACCGACGGTAATGTATGGCAAATGGATGTTCTCCTTTCGAATCTAATGCCTCTTGTGGCGATAACGGTTCAGCCGGCTAGGCCGCCTCTTCCAGTTGCATCGGCCGCGCGGCGCGGTTGTGGCGGGACGCGGTGCGCAGCGCATTTGGCCGCACCGGCTGGAGCTGTTCCCGCATGCGGACCTGCGCGCGGTACAGGCGCGTTTTGACGGCGGGCATGGTCAGGCCGGTGGCAGCGGATACCTGCCGCAGCGTCAGGCCGCCGAACGTGTACAACTGGAAGACCTCCAACAGGAGCTTGGGAAGCTTGGCCGCCGCTTCCGAGACGGCCGCGGCGATTTCCTGGCTAAGCGCCGATTTCTCGGGATTGGGAGCCGTGGAGGGCGTTCTCGCCACGATCTCCAGGTTCACGGATTGCGTCCGGAAGTCGCTGCGGCGCATCAGCATGAAGCATTCGTTGGTGACAATGCGAGTGATCCACGTTTTGAACGCCGCGTCACCGCGAAAACTCGGCAGGTGCCGGAAGGCGGCGAGGTAGGCGGACTGTACCGCGTCCTGCGCTTCCTGCTCCGACCGCAGAAGCCGTCTGGCAACGCGCAGTGAGGATGGGTAGTGCTGCTCAAAGAGTTCGGTGATGGCGGTACGGTCGCCAGATTTGCCGGCGGCGATCAGTTCGGGTTCGTTCTCTCGCATGCCTTCGACAAAGCAACTGGCGCTCCACGAAGCCGCCCAGCGTATGTCTTGCATCTATGGCACTTGAGAGGATTGCGCGGCGTACCGTTGTCGTGCCGGTGTTTGCCCTTCGTCGCGGACTTCGTCTTTTCGACGCGACGGATATTTTGGAGAATGCTAGTGGAGGAGAAAACGAATGAACCAGATTCTCGCGTGGAAGCCGCGGTCGATTGCCCTGGGCGCCGGTGCTACCGGGGCAGCCGCGGCCGGCTCGGTCGCGATCGGGGCCATCGCAATTGGCGCGATCGCGATCGGCGCTCTCGCCATCATGCGATTCACGATTCGCCGCCTGGTGGTGGAGAGCGCCAGGATCGGCTCTCTCGAGGTTGGCGAGCTGACCGTGACCAGGCTTCGCATCGTGGAAGGCAGTGACCGCACAT
>JADMIO011124235.1_pt1 | contig 12004 bp, 6 predicted proteins | sample 8958161 | NCBI WGS metagenome assembly JADMIO01 (sample SAMN16585339, study PRJNA669376) | soil metagenome | isolation source: Crop rotation soil | place: USA: Cullars Rotation, Alabama | collected 2011
CTCCTGGGTGGAACAGAATCGTCTCGGTACAGGAAAAAGATGAGATGAGTGAAAACTACACGCGCACCGAGCAGGGGAAAGTAGTGGGATTCGCCATCATCGCGGCCGAACCCAAGGAACTGACCGTTGTGGCGATAGAGGGCACCATTGACCTCAAAGATCTTTCCAAGCTGGGGAGTCTGGGAATTCCGCAGATTCCAGTCCCGGGACAATCCAAAAACCAGAGTAAGAAGGGAAAACAAGAATGAAGACGCTAGGGATCGCGACGTTGGGAATGATGCTGCTGATTCCGGCCGGCGCCCAGACGCTCGACATCAATCTCGATAGTCTGTCCGCGAAAGCCAAAGAGAAAGCCGAGATTACGCTCGAAGGCGACATGCTTACGAAAGCACTCGAAGCGGTCCCGGATAAACTCAAGGGCTCAACGGCAAATATCAGCCGGCTCCTTGTGCGGCACTACGAATTCGCCCAGGCTGGCCAATACTCGGATGCCGATATCGAAGCGATCCGAAAGCAGGTTTCCGGCGCATCAGGCTGGTCGCGGGTCATCAGCACCAAGGAAGATCACGAGAGCGTCGACATCTACATGCTCAACCAGAGCGGCAAGCCGGCAGGCTTCCTGCTGATCGCGGCCGAGGCGAAGGAGCTGACGGTGGTGCACGTAATAGGCTCCATTGACCTGGCGAGTCTTAAGGAAGTGGTCGACTCGACCATCCAGTACGATTTGAAATCCGCCGCAGGGCAGTAAAACTATCCGCCGCAGGGGGCCGGCCCTGCCGGCCCTAACTGAATCCCCTATTCCCCACTAGACAAAGTACATCTGGGTCTCCTACAATCTCTATGACCCGATGAATATCTCGGTTAAAACAGAGTACGCTCTGCATGCCATCTTCGATCTGGCGGTCCAGCCGCAAGGCGAGCCGGTGAAGATCGCCGAGATCGCAAGGCGCCAAAAGATTCCCCAAAAATTCCTGGAGCTCATTCTATCCAGCCTTAAACAGGGTGGGTTCGTCGAATCGCGGCGGGGCGCCGAGGGTGGATACCGGCTGGCGCGGCCGGCCGACCAGATCACGGTAGGTCAGGTTCTAAAGTACGTCGAGCAGTCCAAGAAAACCCGCCGGGCGCCCGACGCGTTCACCGATTTGTGGAAACGGGTGGACGCCGCCGTCGGCGCGTTAGTGGAGACGACTACGTTCGCCGAGCTCGCGCGGCGGTGGAAAGAATCGCAGACGCGCTTCGTGCCGAACTGGGATATCTAAACTTTAGAACAGCGCATGATCTTCTCCGACAATTCATTGAGCATCGGCCGCACGCCCCTGGTGAAGCTGAACCGCGTGATCGACGGAGCGCCCGTCACCATGCTTGCGAAGATCGAAGCTCGCAATCCCGCGTTTTCGGTGAAGTGCCGGATCGGCGCCTCCATGATCTGGGACGCGGAGCAGCGCGGCGTGCTCAAGCCTGGCAAAGAGCTGATCGAGCCGACCAGCGGAAACACCGGCATCGCACTGGCATTCGTCGGCGCTGCGCGGGGATACGACGTCACGCTCTTAATGCCGGAGACCATGTCGATCGAGCGCAGAAAAGTCTTGAAGGCGCTGGGCGCGAAACTGATCCTCACCGATGGTTCGCTAGGCATGGCTGCATCCATCGCACGCGCCGAAGAAATCGTCGCCTCGGACCCGGATCATTTCGTACTGCTGCAGCAGTTCAAGAATCCGGCAAATCCTGAGATTCACTTCAAGACCACCGGTCCAGAAATCTGGAATGACACGAAAGGCAACGTGGATGTGCTGGTCGCTGGGATCGGCACCGGCGGCACCATCACCGGAATTTCGCGCTACTTCAAGCTCGAAAAGAAGAAGAAGATTTTTTCTGTGGGCGTTGAACCGGAGAGCAGCCCGGTGATCACGCAAACGCGCGCGGGCGATCCGGTACGCCCCGGGCCGACCGGAATTCAAGGCATCGGCGCAGGATTTATTCCCGACACGCTGGATCTGAAGATGGTGGATCGCATCGAGCTGGCCGGCGATGAAGAATCCATCGCAATGGCGCGGCGGCTGGCACGGGAGGAAGGAATTCTATCGGGCATCTCCTGCGGAGCGGCTGTAGCCGCCGCCGTGCGGATCGCCCGGGAGCCGGAGATGAAAGGCAAGACCTTCGTGGTAATATTGCCAGATTCCGGCGAGCGGTATCTTAGCTCGGTCTTGTTTGATGGTTTAGGGGAGTAGAGTAGCGGGCGCTTCTTTTGGGTGAAAAGGGGTTAGTAGCGCCCGCTGTCGTAACGGGGATTTAAGTTACTAGTAAAAACGCTCCGAACCCGGGCGTGGTTACGCACGGGTAAAAAAAATTTTGCGTGTAGACTGGCAGTGTGGTCAAGTCATGGTCCAACGGGACCTTACTTAGGGCGGCTGAGTCATTTGCCGCCCGTTTTCCCGAAATTGTAATTATTGGTCCCCGCCATTTGGCAGGCGAAGGGATTTTACCTGCACTTCCGGGATCGGCCGGGGTGCACAGGGTGACCCTCGTCCAAGCGGCAAGCGAACTGGCCCGATCGGCGATGGCCGAGCGGGGCTTGGCTCCCCTCAGCTCCCTGGGCGGGGAGGCGGTGGCTGCAAGAATTGCGCAGCAGGCATTGGCGCAGGGCGAACTGGCGTATTTTCATCCTGTCGCCGCACTTCCCGGCTTTTCCCGGGCACTGGCCCGAACCCTGCGGGACCTCCGGCTGGCCGGAGCGCAGATCGCAACTCTGGCCGGCGCCGGCGCACCGGCTGCTGACCTGGCTCGGCTGCTCGAACGGTACCAGGCCGAACTGGACGAACGATCCTTAGTGGATCTTCCCGGCCTGCTGGCGCTGGCGACCGAAGCAGCCTTGAGCGGCCGGCATCCTTGGGTCGGCCTGCCGCTGGTCGGGTTGGATGCCGATCTCGAAACGCGCGCGCATAAGACCTTCTTCAGCAGTCTTGCGGCTCGCGCACCGGAGGTTCTGGAAGCAGTATTGGGCGAGGACAGCGGTGGTGAGCCGGCGCACTCCTTGGAACATCTGAGGCAGTATTTGTTCGTGCCCGAGCCGCGGCGGTTTGCCAGGCAGGACGGACGCTTTGAGTTCTTCTCGGCACCCGGCGAAGGACTCGAGGCGGTGGAAATCGCCCGTCGGATCATGCGATTAGCGCGAGAAGGTCTAGTGTTCGATCAAGTCGCGATCCTGCTTCGAAATCCGGACCGTTACCAGCCTATGATCGAGGACGCGCTGGCGCGCGCCGGCATCCCCGCATGGTTCAGCCGCGGAACCGCCCGCCCGCATCCATCGGGCCGCGCGTTCCTGGCCCTGCTGCTGTGCGCGGGCGAAAGACTTTCGGCCTCGCGGTTCGCAGAATACCTGTCGCTCGGTCAGGTGCCCGAGCATCCCGTGCCTCCAAGGTGGGTGGCGTCGGAGGACGAGATTCTCGGCCCTTCGGAAAGCGAAGAGAGCAAGCCTGCAGCCGAAGCCGACCGTCCGACGCCCTGGCGATGGGAGCGGTTGCTGGTAGAAGCTTCTGTGATCGAGGGCGGAAAACGCCGGTGGGAGCGGCGGCTGAACGGTCTCGAAGCGGAATTCACGCTGCAAGAGAAGCCGCTGGACCAAATCCAGAATCTTAAAGAACTCGCCCTTCCCGTGATCGGGATGCTGGAAGCACTGCCTGACTCAGCAATATGGAGCGTCTGGCTGGATCAACTGGCGGAGCTAGCCCGCTTTTCGCTGCGTGACCCGGACCCGGTACTGTCCGTTCTGGCGGAACTCGCACCCATGGGCGACGTTGGACCTGTCGCGCTCGAGGAAGTCGCCCAGGTCCTGAGCGAGCGTCTCCGATTCCTGCGCCGGGAGCCGCCCTCCCAGCGCTGGGGCCGCGTATTCGTCGGATCGATCGACGAAGCCCGTGGACGCGAGTTCGGTATCGTGTTTCTTCCCGGGCTCGCCGAAGGATTGTTCCCGCAAAGAGTCTTGGAAGACCCTCTGCTTCTCGATGATCTGAGGGAGGCGATCTCCGCGGATCTGCCCTTGCGAAAGCAGCGGGTCAATGACGAGCGGATGCGTTTGCACCTGGCCGTAGCGGCGGCACGCGACCGGCTGATCGCTTCCTATCCGCGCATGGAGGTCGCGGAAGGCCGCCCCCGCGTGCCGAGTTTCTACGCTTTGGAATTGCCGCGCGCGATCGAAGGATCGCTCCCGGAGCTGAAAGCATTCGAGGATCGCGCAAGAGAAGCTGCGTCCGCGCGGCTGAACTGGCCCGCGCCGAAGGACCCGGCCGAGGCCATCGACGATGCCGAATACGACCTGGTGTCCATCGCCGGTGCATCCGGTCCAGGAGCGGTGCACTACCTGGTGGAGACGAATCCGCATGTGACCCGGTCGCTACGGGCGCGCTGGACCCGATGGCACGGCTCATGGAAACCCGCGGACGGATTGGTTACCGAGGATCCCGCCGCGCTTGAGGCGCTCCAAACCCAGCGGTTGACGACGCGACCCTGGTCGCCGTCCTCGCTCGAGCACTTTGCGATGTGCCCCTACAAATTCGCGCTGCATGGAATCTACCGGCTCGCGCCCCGCGACGTATCCGAGCCGCTGGAACATATGGATCCCCGTACGCGCGGGGCATTATTTCACGAGATTCAGTTCGAGCTGTTTCAGGATTTGCAGCGTGCGGAACTTCTCCCCGTGAGCGAGGATCGTTTGCCGGAGGCTTTGAAACGGGCCGACGCAATGCTCGATCGGGTGGCGGAGAAATACCAGGAGAAGCTCGCTCCCGCGATTCCGCGCGTGTGGAAATCGGAGATCGAAGACCTGCGAACGGATTTGCGGGGATGGCTGCAACACGTCGCGCGCAACGACGACGATTGGGAACCGGTGAAGTTCGAACTCGCCTTCGGCGATCCTCCAATTGCCCTGGCCGAAGGGGTGAACCTGCGAGGCCGTATCGATCTTGTAGAAAAGGGTGTTGGCCGGGACGTGTATCGCGTAACCGATCACAAGACCGGCAAGCGTCCTGACCCGATCCCGCGGTGGGTGGGCGGCGGCAGGAGTTTGCAGCCTCTTCTGTATGCCCTGGCGGCGGAGCGGTTATTGGGATCGCCGGTGGAATCGGGACGGCTCCTCTATGCGACCCAGCGCGGCGGATATACGCCAGTCGAGATCAAAGTGGACGATCGGTCCCGACTGTTTCTGCAAAAACTCTTGGCCGATATCGACGCATCGATCGCCGGCGGATTCCTGCCGCCCGCCCCGGCCAAGGACGCCTGCCAGATTTGCGACTACCGGATTGTGTGCGGTCCCTACGAGGAACGGCGGCTCGGCAGAAAAGACCGTCACGATGAGCGCCTGGAACCTCTGACCGGAATCCGAGGCATGGCGTGAGTACGTCAGCGCGAGCGGTATCCGACGCAGAGGCCCGGCGCCGGATTCGGGAATCCCTCGACGAGAGCCTGATCGTCGAAGCATCGGCGGGGACCGGCAAGACGACCGAACTCGTCCGCCGCATCGTCGCCGTGCTCGAGAACGGCCGGACGACCATCGACAAGATCGCTGCGGTGACGTTCACCCACAAAGCCGCGGGCGAATTGAAACTGCGGCTTCGCGAGGAACTGGATCGTCGGCGGCAAGAGGTGGCTAACAGCCGCCTGGAAGATGCTCTCGAGCATCTGGAAGAAGCCTCCATCGGGACCATCCATTCGTTTTGCGCACAACTTCTGCGCGAGCGTCCCGTGGAAGCCCGAGTCGATCCTGCCTTCGAGGAGCTGAGCGAGCAGGAAGCCAACCGGCTTTATCAACGTGCGTTTCGATCCTGGCTCGAGCGCAGGCTCGCCGAGCCGTCGCCGGGATTACGACGCGCCTTCGCACGGCTTGCCTGGCGCGATTCCTGGGATAATTCCCCGCCCCTCGAACAGCTGCAGTACGCCGGAAGGAAACTGGTCGAGTGGCGCGACTATCCCACTGCATGGCGCCGCGAGCCCTTTTCCCGCGAGGAAGAAATCGCGACCGTCCTAAGGATGGCTCGCGAGCTGGCCGACCTCAGCTCACGTCCGCGCCGGGTGACCGATAACCTCTACATCGGGCTACAGCCGGTGCGATTGATGGTCCAGAGTATTGCGGCGCAGGATCAGGACTCGCTCGAAGCTGCCGTACTGAAGCTCGGGCGAGACATGCGCCGCGATACAAAAAAAGGGTCGAGCGATTATGGGGGCGGCGTCAGCCGGGAAGACCTGCTGCGGCAGCGCGACGAGCTGCTGCGCTGGATCGAAGACTTCCGGCGCAAGGCCGACGCGGACCTGGCCGCCGAGCTCCGCGACGAGATGTCCGGCCTGGTGGAGGAGTACAACGAGCGCAAGCGGCGGCAGGGCAAGCTCGACTTTGTGGACCTGCTGGTATGCGCGCGGGATCTCGTTCGGGATCAACAGGTTGTCCGCAACTATCTCCAGAAACGCTTCAGCCACTTGTTTATCGATGAGTTCCAGGATACGGACCCTCTGCAAGCGGAAATCCTGTTGCTGCTGGCGGCGGACGATCCTGCAGAGTCGGACTGGCTGAGGACCGCGCCGGTGGCCGGCAAGCTGTTCGTTGTCGGCGATCCGAAGCAATCGATCTACAAGTTCCGTCGGGCGGACATTCTCCTCTATCGGGAAATTCGCGACAAGATGGTCGACCGGGGCTGCGGTCTGGTCGCCCTGCGGAAGAGCTTCCGGTCAGTCCCCAACCTGCAACATTTCGTGAACACAGCGTTTGAAACAGAAATGGATGGCGATGGGCACGCTGAGTATATCCCTCTGGAACGACACCGGGACGAAATCGAAGGCCGGCCGAGCCTGATCGCCCTGCCCGTTCCGAAGCCCTACAAGACCCGCTTGTCGAAAGAGGCTGTGAACCGGTCCCTGCCGGACGCCATCGCTGCGTTCGTGGCATGGCTGATTCAGGACAGCGGCTGGGGGTTCCAGGCCAGGGATATCGCGATCCTGTTCCGGCGGCGGACCCAAGGCGGCCAGGACCTGACGCGCGAGTACGCTCGGGCGCTGGAGGCGCGCAATGTCGATCACCTGCTGGCCGGTTCGAAATCGTTCCACCATCGCGAGGAAGTGGAAACTCTGCGGGCCGCGCTGACGGCGATCGAGTGGCCGGATGATGAGCTCAGCGTATTCGCGACGCTAAAGGGCTCTCTTTTCTCCATCCCGGATGAAGCGTTGCTGGTGCATAAACACAAGCACGGAAGGCTCCATCCATTCCATCGCGACGGCGCCGAGGCTCCGATCTCGGACGCACTTGCGCTGCTGGCGGAACTGCATCGGGAGCGGAACAGCCGGCCTTTCGCCGCCACGGTCCACGCTCTGCTCGAAGCGACCCGCGCGCACGCTGCCTTTCTACTGCGTCCGGGCGGGAATCAGATTCTTGCGAACGTAACCCGCGTCGCGGATCTCGCTCGAACGTTCGAATCGACCGGCGGCGTGTCATTCCGCGGATTCGTGGAAGAGCTCGCGGCCCAGGCCGAGAAAGAGGAGGCATCCGAAGCGCCGGTCCTCGAAGAGGATTCGGACGGCGTCCGCCTGATGACCGTCCATGGGGCGAAGGGCCTGGAGTTTCCGGTGGTGATCCTGGCCGATCTGACGGCGAACCTGTGCGCCCGCGAGCCCGATCAATACGTCGACGGGGCCAAGCGCATCAGCGCCACGCGTCTGCTGCGGTGCGCTCCTTGGGAGCTGCTCGATCACGAAGCGGATGAAGCGGCGCGGGAACGCGCCGAAGGAGTGCGTGTGGCGTACGTCGCTGCGACACGAGCGCGCGACCTGCTGGTAGTCCCGGCGTGCGGCGATGAGCCGTTTCCGCCGGACAACTGGCTGAGTCCCTTGGATAAGGCGCTTTATCCATCGCGCGAAGGTTGGCGAAAATCGACTCCCGCTCCCGGATGCCCTGAATTTGGGGCTGCAAGCGTGGTCGCGCGTCCCATGGATTACGATCGTGAACCCGAGTTCTCCGTGCGGCCCGGAACCATCGTGCCCCATCAGGGATCGCATGAAGTGGTGTGGTGGGACCCTTCCAAGTTGAAGCTCGGCGAAGAAGGCGATCACGGACTCCGGCAGGAAGAGTTGCTCAAAGACGACGGAGGCGCGAGTTCGGCCGCGTATCTGTCCTGGCTCACGCGGCGCGCGAAGACGATCGAATCCGCGGCGCGCCCGGAATTTGCCGTATTCCTGGCCAGCCAGGCAACGGACGCACCATCCGGCGCACTGAGCGTCGAGGTTCTTGCGAGACAAGGCTCGCCCTCAGGCCCCGCAGGCCGGCGATTCGGCGCACTGGTCCACTCGATCCTGCGCGATGTTCCCCTGGATGCCGGGCCCGCCGCGATCCGCCAGTGGGCACAGCTCAACGCGCGGATCGTCGGAGCGCCGCGCGAAGAAGTCGACGCCGCTTGCGCAAGAGTGGAGGCGGCGCTGCAACATCCTCTTCTGCAGAGGGCGCGCGCTGCCGAACGCAAGCATCGCGAGTACCCGGTTATGTTGAAGCTCGACGATGGACGCCTCATGGAGGGAATTATCGATCTGGCGTTCGTGGAAGAGGGCGCCTGGGTGATCGTCGACTTCAAAACCGACGCGGACGTTTCCCGCGCCCGCGATCAATATCAGCGCCAGCTTCAGTGGTACGCGAGCGCGCTCAGTCGCCTGACTGGGTTGCCAGCACGGGCGTATCTGCTCGGGGTGTAGGCCGCCGCTCGACCAGCGTGTAGAGAGCGGGCAGCACGATCAGCGTGAGGGCCGTCGCCGAAACCAGACCGCCGATGATCACCACTGCCAGCGGCTTTTGCACCTCCGACCCGATGCCTTTCGAAAGCGCCATCGGCAACAAACCGAGCATTGCGAGCAGGGCCGTCATCAACACCGTACGGAAGCGCACCAGCGATCCCTCGATCGCAGCCTGACGCGCATCGAGCCCTTCTGCACGAAGTGCGTTGAAGTAACTCACGATGACCACGCCGTTCAGCACCGCCTGGCCAAACAGGGCGATGAACCCGATGGCCGCCGAAACACTCAGCGGGATCCTGGTGATCACCAGCGCCAGAATGCCGCCAACCAGAGCGAACGGAATGTTCGACAGAATCAGCAGGGCGCTTTTCACCGAGCTGAAGGCATTGAACAGCAGAAGAAAGATGAGGAAGATACTAATGGGAACAATCACTCGGAGCCTTCCCATGGCGCGCTGCTGATTTTCGAACTCGCCGCCCCACTGCAGGTAGTAACCCGCGGGCAGGGTCACGTTCTGTTTCACGCGCTGCTGCATCTCGGCGACCGCGCTGCCCATGTCGCGCCCGCGCAGAAACACTCCGATCGCGGCCAGGCGTTTGCCGGATTCATGGGCGATATTCATGCTGCCCGAGCCGATACTCAGGTTCGCAACGTCCTCCAGAGGGACGCGCAGGCCCCGCGGCGTCTCCACCAGAATCTTGCCGATGGTGGAAATATCGCGGCGCTGGTCCTCGCGCAGGCGAACCACGACCGGATACTTGCGTTCGCCCTCCCAAATCTCGGTGGCCTCCTTGCCGCCGAGGGCCGTCTCGATTACGTTCTGTACGTCCACCACGTTCAGTCCGTAGCGCGCCGCGCGGGCCCTGTCGATCTCGATCTGCAGTTGCGGGACGCTCCCCTCGCGATCGATGAACGCGCGAGCCACGCCTTTCACCGATGAGACGGTGTCGAGCACCGCCTGAGCCTTCTGGTGGATGATGCCGAGGTCGTCGCCGAACACCTTGATCACAACCTGGCCGTCGATCTGCGAAATACTCTCCAGAATGTTGTCGCGAATAGGTTGAGAAAAACTGGGTTCAAAACCGGGAACTTCAGACAGCGCGTCGTCGAAACGTTTCAGCAATTCTTCCTTAGTGAGTTTGCTCTTCCACTCCTCTTGCGGATACGTGTCCACCAGGAATTCGGCCATGTTGACCTGCTTGGGATCGGTACCGTCCTCGGGACGTCCGGCTTTGGAGATGACCGCGCGCACTTCCGGGAACTTCCTCAGGATCGATCGCACCCGCGCGCATTCGCGGACGGCTTCCGTGACAGAAATCCCCGGCGGCAGCGTCAGGTTGACCCAGATGGAGCCTTCGTTGAGCTCAGGAAGGAATTCGCTGCCCAGTTGACTGGCGAACAGCAGGCTCGCCGCCAGCGCCATGACCGCTCCCGCAAGGACCAGCACCGGCCATCGGACAGCTTGAACCAGCACAGGCCGATACAGCTTCTTGCACCACCGGACCAGGCGATTTTCGCCGTGCGGCACGCCGCGCCGAAGCAGAAAATACGCCATCACCGGGACCAGCGTCAGGGAGAACAGCAGCGAGCCGAGCAGGGCCGATACGATGGTGTACGCCATCGGTGCGAAGATGCGCCCTTCCTGGCGCTGCAGCGTAAAGATCGGAATGTGCGCGATGATGATGATCAGCATCGAGAACATCGTCGGGCGTCCCACATGCGCCGCAGCCTCGATGATCACGTCGCGGACATTTCCCGGGATCTTGCCCAACGCGGAAGACGCGTGCTGATGCTCGGAAAGCTCCCGAAAGATGTTTTCGAGAACGATCACCGCTCCGTCCACGATGATGCCGAAATCCATCGCGCCCAGCGATAGCAGATTCGCGGGAAGGCCACGGAAGCGCAGTCCGATAAACGTGGAAAGCAGGGCCAGCGGAATCACCGCGGCGACGATGGCGGCGGCGCGCAGGTTCCCCAGGAACAGATACAGCACAATCATCACCAGGATCGCGCCTTCCAGCAGGTTCTTGAATACCGTGTGCAGTGTCGTGTCGATCAGAAAGGTGCGGTCGTAATACGGAACGATCGAAACGCCCTTGGGAAGAATGGAGTCGTTCAGCTCCTGAACCCGCGTCTTCACCGCCTTCAGAACTTCGGATGGATTCTCGCCCTTGCGCATGATCACGATGCCTGTAACGATTTCATCGTTTTCATTCATGCCCACCGTGCCCTGGCGCGGAACCGAGCTGACGTCGACGCTCGCGACATCGCGTACCAGCAGCGGCGTCCCGCCATGCTCGGCCAGAATAATGTTGCCGATGTCGTCGGCCGACCGCAGCAGTCCGATCCCGCGGATCAGATACTGCTGATCGCCCTGCTCCAGGTAACTGCCGCCCGCGTTGGCATTGCCCTGCCCGAGCGCCGTCATCACCTGCTGCATCGGAATGTTGTTGGCCTTGAGTTTGGCAAGATCGAGGGTTACCTGATACTGCTTCAGAAACCCGCCCAGGCTGACCACGTCGGCGACCCCGGGGGCCAGCTTCAGGTAGCGCGTGATCGTCCAATCCTGAATCGCACGCAGTTCCCGCAGATCCTGGCCCGGCCCGTTCAGGCGATACCGAAACAGTTCCCCGATCGGTGTGGACAACGGTGCCAGCTGCACGTCGGCTTTGTCGGGAAGATCCACACCGCGCAGCCGTTCGAGCACCAGTTGTCGCGCCTGATAGTCGGTGGCGCGGTCGTCGAAGGTGACGATGAGGAAGGACAGGCCGAACTGGGTGTGCGAAAACATGCGCACCGCATTCGGCAGGCCGCTTAGGCCGATCTCCAGCGGCGTCGTGATCTGCTTCTCAACTTCTTCGGCCGCGTATCCCGGATAGAGGGTGATCACCGTGACCTGAATATCGGTCACATCCGGAAACGCCTCAATGGGCAGGTTCTGGAACGCCACAATTCCGCCCAGCAGGAACAAACCCGTCAGCAGGAATACGAACAACGGCTGATGGAGCGCAAATGAGACTAAACGCTTGATCATCGGCGCCTAGTCCTGTCTCTGCTTGCGGCGATAGTCCAGCAGCATGGCGCCATCGGTCACGATTCGTTCCCCGGCGCGGAGGCCGCTTGTCACCCTCAAGCGACCCTCGGCGTCGGGCGCGGCGACGATCTGGCGCCGCTCGAAGCGCCGGTCGTTGATCGCCGCGAACACATAGCTCTTGCCGTCCTCTGTGAACACCGCCGTGGCGGG
>JADMIO010991102.1_pt1 | contig 12003 bp, 9 predicted proteins | sample 8958161 | NCBI WGS metagenome assembly JADMIO01 (sample SAMN16585339, study PRJNA669376) | soil metagenome | isolation source: Crop rotation soil | place: USA: Cullars Rotation, Alabama | collected 2011
CGCGACAACTTGTCCACGTGGAATTCTAAGCTTAGGATCCCAATGTGCTGGAAAGTCACGCCGAACGATTGGGGCGCTGCGCTTCACGTCGAAATCGCCGACGAGTCGCGTACACCCCCAATCGCCGTCGGAGGGTGGGATGCGGTTACGAATTCGTGAAGCAGTGCTATTCGTGTGGTGCGCCATCGGCCTCGCGAACGCGGCGGGCGCCCAGGAAACGGTCAACTATGCCAGCCTGGGCGGCCGGGTCAGCGATCCACAGGGCGCGACTGTTCCTGGCGCGCAGGTGCGAGCTCGTCAGACGGAAACGAACGTCGTGGCGGAGACCGTGACGAATGCGGACGGACGTTTCCGGTTTCCCTATCTCAAGGTGGGCCCGTACGAACTGACAGTTCGTGCGCCGGGATTCAAGGACAGCACTCGCTCGTTGAGGCTTACGGTCGCCTCGGCATTCGATGTTCCGGTTACCCTCGCGGTAGCGGGTGTCGATGCGACGGTCAACGTGATCGGTGAGACGCCCGTCCTGGAAGCGTCTCGAAGCCAGGTTGCGGGAACGGTGCAGCAGGCTGAGATTCAGAATCTGCCGATGAACGGCCGGAATTTCCTGGATCTCGCGTTGCTCGTGCCGGGAGTGTCGCCCACCAACGTCAATCCGACGCAACTCTTCGCCGAGACCTCGGCGGTGCCCGGCTCAGGGATCTCGATTGGCAGCCAGCGCAATTTCTCGAACAGCTTCATCGTCGATGGTCTGTCGGCCAACGACGATGCCGCGGGGCTCAGTGGAATTCCGTATGGGATCGACGCGGTCGAACAATTTCAGGTGGTGACGTCTGGAGGGCAAGCGGAGCTCGGGCGCGCGCTCGGCGGATACGTCAACGTCGTCACGAAGAGCGGCACCAACGGCGTGCACGGAACCGTCTACGACTTCATTCGCGACGACAGTTTCAACGCCGTCAATGCGCTCTCGGGGACCAAGCTGCCGATGGACCAGCAGCAGTACGGTGTGAGCGTCGGCGGTCCGATCGTACGCAATCGCACGTTCTATTTCTCGAACTTCGAACAGCGTCTGCTCGATCAATCCGGGTTCGCCACGATCCTGCCGCAGAACGTGCCTGTCATCAATGCCAAGCTGACGGCGGCCGGCTATCCTGGTTCGCCCGTCACGACCGGGACGTATCCCAACCCGGTCCACAGTCTCAATGTTCTCGGGAAAGTCGATCATCAGGTCAGCGGGTCCGATCAGGTCTCCGTGAGATACGCCTTCTATCGCGTCACCTCGGACAATTCACGCGGGATTGCCGCGCTGAGCGCCCCCAGCGCCTCGGCAGGGCTGGACAACGTGGATCATTCGGTCGCGTTTGGCAATACATGGACGCTTTCCTCGAAGACCTTCAACGAGACCCGCGTGCAATTCGCGTACGGCGACTTGAAAGCGCCGCCGACCGACACGATCGGACCACAGGTCAGCATCTCGGGCGTGGCGTCGTTCGGTACCCTTTCCAGCAGTCCGACGCGGCGTCAGAACAAGATGTACCAGCTTGTGGACAATCTTTCGCACCAGGTGGGAGCGCACGCGCTGCGGGCCGGCGTCGACTTTCTCTACAACGATGACACCATCACCTTCCCACGGTCGTCCCGAGGCAGCTATGCCTTCTCGAACCTCGCGAACTTCCTCGCGAGCACGTACAGCGGATTCAGCCAGACATTCGGGGATCCCCTCGTCTCGCAAACCAATCCCAACGTCGGCCTTTACGTGCAGGACGAGTGGAAGATTGGCTCGGGCCTGACGTTGAATGCCGGCCTTCGCTACGACCTGCAGTTCCTCCAGACCATCGACACCGACACTGACAATCTTTCGCCGCGAGTCGGGTTCGCGTGGTCACCGACGCCATCCCACAATCTCGTCGTCCGCGGAAACGCGGGCTTGTTCTTCGACCGCGTGCCGCTTCGGGCCGTTGCCAACGCCATTCTCTCGGCCGGTAACTCGACAGACCTCGCCAATCTGCATCAGCCCAGCGTGTCCGGGCTCATCCCCACTCAGGATGGCGCACCCGTATTCCCCAACATCCTCTCCGAGCGCGTGCTGACGACGACGCTGGTTGATTTCACGACCATGAACAAGAATCTGCAGAATGCGTACTCGGAGCAGGCCAGTATCGAGGTGGAGCGATCCATCGGCTCGGACCGCACGCTCAGCATCGGGTATCAGTACATCCGGGGGCGGAACCTGATCATGTCGGTGAATCAGAACGTGCCCACGTGCGTGGCGGCTGGAACGAACAATGGGTGTCGGCCGAATCCGACATATCGGAACAACAGTCAATATTCATCCGTTGCAAGCTCTGACTATCACGGTCTGCACGTGTCGTTTCTCCAGCGGCCAACCAGCTGGGCAGCCATTCGGGCCACCTATACGCTGTCGAAGGCGATGAACAATGTCGGCGAAAATTTCTTCAGCTCGCCCATCGACCCGACGGACATCATGCGCGACTGGGGCCGGTCGAGCGACGATCAGCGACATCGTCTCGTAATCAATGGGTCTCTCCATACGGCGATGGAGCCGGCGTCGACTACATGGGATCGCATCAGCCACGGATTCCAGGTGAGCAGCATGCTGCAGTTCTACTCGGCGCTGCCTTTCAACATCACGTCGGGTGTCACGAGCCTGCAAGGAACGGCCGGCCGGCCGCTGGCCAGCGGGGCAACCGCATCGGCGAATTTCGACGTGCGATCCGTAGAATTCATCCCGCGCAATGCGGGAGTCGGCAGCGATTTCTTTACCCTGAGTCTGCGGGTGAGTCGCGCGTTCCCGATCAGGGGCACCGTCCGGTTCGAAGGTCTCGTCGAGGCATTCAACGTGACCAACCGGGTCAACAATCTCACCCGGAACGAGACCTTCGGTCCCGGAGCGTATCCGACGAATCCCGTGTCCACGTTCAACCAGATCACGGCCGTCGGAGACCCGAGAACGTTGCAGTTCGGCTTGCGATTGAGCTTCTGATGAACGTCAATATTCGATTCCTTATCGTCCTGACGCTGATCGCCGCGGGATCCACGGGCGCCGCAAGCGACTCGACCAGCCTCGTGGGCCTCAAGGGCCACGCGAACGCGAATGCCTCAATCACGGCGAGCGGTGAGTTCGTCGGCGTCACGTGGGGTGTGGACAGCAAGGCAGGTGGAACAGATATCTATGCTGCGATCAGTCGCGATGGTGGACGCTCGTTCGGAGCAGAGCGACGCGTGAATCAGGCCCCTGGCGATGCAAGCGTGTCCGGTGAGCAGCCACCGCGTATGGCGCTGATTCCGCGCGCGGGCCGCGAGCCATCGATTGTTGTCGTGTGGGCAGCAAAGGATTCGTCCGGCACCAGACTGCTGTCTGCGCGATCCGATGACATGGCGCGATCGTTTCTTGCCCCGGCGGTCGTGCCCGGGAGCGAAGCGCCCGGCAATCGCGGGTGGGTCTCCATCGGCACGGCCAGCGACGGACGGGTCGTCGCCATCTGGCTCGATCATCGCGAACTGGCGAGTGGGACGACTCCCGTCCGTCCCACGGACCACGAAGGACACGAGCACGCGGCCTCGGGTGAACGGCGGACCGAGTCGGTCGACCGCGCCCAGCTCTCGAAGCTAATGTTCGGAAGCTTGTCCGGACCCGACCGATCACGAACGGTCGCCGGCGGGGTGTGCTACTGCTGCAAGACCGCGATCGCGACGGGCGTGGATGGCGCGGTCTACGCGACGTGGCGGCACGTGTATTCAGGGAACGTGCGAGACGTCGCATTCACCCGCTCCGGTGACGGCGGGCGGACGTTCGCCGCTCCGGTGCGCGTCAGCGAAGATCAGTGGGTGCTGGACGGGTGTCCGGAAAACGGCCCGGCGCTGACCGTGGACGAAGGAAAACGCGTGCACGTGGTGTGGCCGACGCTCGTGCCGGGGACCGGTTCCGGGAGCGACCCGACGCTCGCGCTGTTCTATGCGATGTCGGCCGATGGCCGCCGGTTCACGGCGCGGCAGCGGATTCCCACCGAAGGCTTCCCTCGCCATCCGCAGATTGCCCTGGGTTCGCATGGTGAGATCATCGTCGTCTGGGACGAACAGGCCGTCGGAATCCGTCGGATTGCCTCGGCCCGTGGAAATATCGACCGGCAAGGCGCCGTCCACTTCGTGAGGCGGAGCATCGCGGATGCGGGCTTCGCCACATATCCGGTCGTGGCATCCACTACGTCCGGTACAATCGTGGCCTGGACCAGCGGGGCGTCGGGTCAGACCATGATTCGCGCCGAACGGCTTCCGGAATAGGCCGGCCCCCCCCGCCGGAGGAACTCATGTCGGACGTGGTGTACACCTCGAAGGCACGCATCGAACGTCAACGGGGACCGCTGCGGCTTGCCTATCTACCCGGCGAGCCGCAGCCGGTCGTCTTCAGCGTGCATGGCGCAATCGCCGAGCACTACAAGGTCGATCCCGCGAAGCTCGGCGAACCGCGTGCAGCCACGATCGACTACGTGATCGCGGCTACGGCGGGTTGAATGCTCGGGACCTTCGGGGGCGCGCTGGAAGCGCGTCAGATCGATGCGAGCGGAGGACGCCTGGTGGGCGACGTGACCGGTGAAGTGGAAACGGAGGATGGTGTTCTGGTCATCCGGCGCATCCACTTGCACATGCGGCTCGCCGCGTCCCAGGACGTTCTGGACACGATCGAGCGGGTGCACGGCTTTTACGCGATGCGATGCCCGTTGTACCGCACGCTTCACACCGCAATCGCCTTGACGTCGTCGTATGAACTCACCCTCCCGTAGCGCAAGCTGAACGCGTCCGGTGCGACATCCACCGGAGCAGCACCGAGGGGCTGCTCTACATTCCGTGAAAGATGAGGATGTGCTGCCGCGACAGCTCCTCCACCAGCCGTTCGAGCCGGAACCCTTCCGCTTCGACCTCGGTGCGAACATCAGCAACGCTCATCCGATGCGACTCGGCGATCGGAATGCTTGGATCTTCTTTTCGGTACTCCACCAGCACCAATCGTCCATCGGGCTTCAGCGATCTTCGGATGCTCCGGAGCATCTCCTGCGGATGCCACAACTCGTGATAGACGTCGACGAGGATCGCGAGGTCGACTGCGTCGGATGGAAGGCCCACCTCGATTTCGCTCCCCTGAACGACTTCGACGTTTGACAGGTGTTCCGTCCTCGCCTTTTCCTCGATGATGCGGAGCATCGCCGGCTGGATGTCCGTGGCGTATACCTTGCCGCTCGGGCCGACGAGCCGGGCCAGACGAGTCGTCATGTAGCCCGTGCCGGCTCCGACATCGGCAACGACCATTCCCGGCCGAACGCCGATCAGCGCGAGTGCCTGCTCGGGCGCTTCCTCTTGTTCGCGGCTGGACCGATCGAGCCAATTCGTGTCGGTGGCAATCCCCGCGATCTGGCGACCGGTCAGTGGATGAACAGGTGGCGCGGGTCGCGGCTGAGCGAGGAAGTGCGTGCCGGCATAGAACGAGGCGACGCCGAACACGAGCGCGGCGACATAGAACCCGATGGGGCGTACGTTGGCTGATTTCACCGGAAGGCTTCCCGCTTACGCCGCCGTGCGGCCAATCGAACGATCGGCGACGACGGTCACCTCCATGTCGCGTGCGAGGTTGACGATCCGCTGAACAAAGGCGGAGGCAAACCACGATCGCAGGGCGCTCGGCTTCTCCCGGCTGACGAAAATCTGCGCGACGCCGTTGAGGCGCGCGAAGGTGACGAGCGCCTCGGCCACATCGGTCCCCTGGACGATTCGCGTCTCGATTCGCAGGCCTCGCGCGAAGTTCAGATGTCGCTCGAGACTATCTCGGCCGGCCGGCGTGAGATCTCGGAAATCAGGTGTCGTCGAAACGTACGCGGCGAGGCACTCCGTTCGAAGATAGTCGGCGACTCGCCGGCCGCGGCGGATGAGGGCCGCGCTGGACGGATCCGGGGTGATGACGAGCAGCAGCCGATCACGGGCGAGCGGACCAGAAGGAGCGACGTCAACCAGTGCGTCCGGCTCGTCCTCAGGCAAGCGGCTCTCAACCGCATAGGCCGCCTGCCGCATCGCGAGCTCGCGCAAGGCGACCAGCGTCGATTCTTTGAAGAAATTTTCGAGCGCCGCGCGTGCCCGTTCGGGCGGGTAGACGACGCCACGCGCCAGTCGGTTCAGCAGCGCGCGCGGTGTCAGGTCAACCATGACCACTTCATCGGATTGCTTGAGAACCCAGTCCGGTATCGTCTCCCGAACACGTACGCCGGTGCTCTGCAAGATCTGATCGTTGAGGCTTTCCACATGCTGCACGTTCATGGTCGTCACCACGTCGATGCCGGCATCGAGCAGCACGTGAATGTCTTCCCACCGCTTCAGCCGAGGGGAACCGGGGACGTTCGTGTGTGGAAACTCATCGACGATGGCCACCTGGGGGTGCCGGCGAAGCACCGCGTCGGTATCCATCTCTTCGAATCGGCTGCCGCGGTATTCAACCACCTTCCGCGGCACCTGCTCGAGACCCTCCGTCAGGGCGATCGTTTCCTTCCGGCCGTGCGGCTCGAAGTAGCCGACGACGACATCCACACCGCGATCCATCAGTTCGTGCGCTTCCGTCAGCATCTGATAGGTCTTGCCGACACCTGCGGCGTAACCGAGAAAAACCTTGAGCCGCCCTCTCTTCCTCGTCTCGGGACTCATTGTGGAAAGACGCGCACGTCGATGCCTTCCGCGTCGCGAATCAGACGATCCAGCGGCCCGCCGCCCAGCCGGTTGCGCCAGCTTCGGCGCAGGTTGTGGCCGACGTAAATCTGCGTGATCCCGTGCGCACGCGCGTAATCGAGAATCGTCTGGACCGGGTCCTTGCCTTCGAGCGTCTCAACCGTGGCTTGCTGCGCCTTGGCAAGCGTGACATTCCGGTCCAACGCCATTCGATCTTCCGCGGTGAGGTTGTCCTGCATGACATAAATGGCAAACAGCTCGCCGTGGAAGCGGTCCGTATTGCGCCGGCCGCTCGCCAGCATCTTGGCGGCATTGGCGCGCGGGGTCATGCACACGAGAATGCGTTCCTGGGTGCCCCACGTCGACTGGATGCCGTACAAGCGCAAATACGCTTCGAGCTGCCGGTCGACGACGTCTGCGGTCAGCAGCAGAGCCCGCTGACGAAGCTGCGACAGCTGCTGCGACTCGATTCCCGTCTCGGCTTCGGGCGGGGCGTCGACCACCACGACTTCGTCGGCGCGGTCGATGAATTCCTGCGGAACCGTCTCGGCATCGCTGGCGCCGAGCACGGCTCGCACGAACTCTTGCTGTTCGGCAATGTACCCGAGATTGATTGACGTGAGGACGGAGATGCCCGCTTCGAGCAGCTCTTCGACATCCTCGTAGCGCTTGTGATGTCTGGCTCCTGGGGGGTTGTCGTATGCCAGGCCATCGACCAACACCACCTGTGGACGACGGAACAGCACCTTTTGGATGTCGATGACGGGCACGCCACCGATGTCGGTGGTCGGGATGATCTCCAGGTTGCGAATCAGGTCGAGGACGTCAGGGGCTGAATCCGGCTGCATCGCCGCGACGACAATGTCTTCGCCGCGTTCACGGCGGCGGCGCCCTTCGTCGAACAGCCGGAACGATTTCCCGACACCCGACGCGTACCCGAGAAAGATCTTCAGCTGTCCGCCGCGTTCGGCCCGCTCGGCGGCCTCGACCTGACGGAGCAGCGCCTCCGGATCGCGGGGCCCCACAGCAGTCATCGCTTACGACAGGGTATCTCCCCCGCTTTCCTCTGGTCTATCTGTGCGGGAACCGATCGTCCAGCGCCAGATTCAGCTCCAGGACGTTCACGCGGGGCTCCCCGAGGAATCCCAACGTCCGACCTTGGGTGTGTTGCGTCACCAGTGCCTGCACCTGCTCAATCGTCGCGTTTCGTGCCTTCGCGACGCGCGCCATCTGGATTTCCGCATTGCGCGGGCTGATATCCGGATCGAGTCCAGAAGCGGAGGCGGCGATGGCATCGGCCGGAATCGGCGTCTTCGGTATGAACAGCAGCGGCGTCTTCGCGTCGCTGAACGCCTTAATCAGCTTCACGTCATCCAGGTTCCCTTGTGCGTTCTTGAACGCGTCGAGAGGCCTCGATATGTCGTAGGCGATGTCGTTGTCGACCGCATAATGCACGATGCGAACCTTGATCCCGTCGAACCCGACGGATTCCTGCCCCTTCTCGTCCTTGTTGACAATCCCGTTGAGCAGCTTGGCGCTGGTAGGACCCAGATTCGAACCGGCGCTGGCGGTCGCGTCGTACCCGCTGCTGCCCGCGCTCGACGGCCGCGGATGGAAGTACTCGGCCCTCGTGAAATTCTGACCCAGCAAGCGCGAGCCGATCACTTGTCCGTTCGAAACGATCAAACTGCCGTTGGCTCGATCGGGAAATGCCACCTGCGCGATGGCGGTGATGATGGCCGGATACAGGAACCCCGTGATGACGGTCATCACGAGCATCATCAGAAAGCCGGCCTTCAGTTCTTTCAACATGATCGTTCTCCTACGCTAGATGCAGCCACCCCAGGATCCGGTCGATCGCCCAGATGCAGGGAAATGGCGCAATCAGACCCCCGATGCCGTAGATCAACAAGTTCCGGCGCAGCATCTGCGCCGCGCTCTGGGGCCTGTATCTCACCCCGCGCAGCGCGAGCGGAACGAGCGCGACGATGATCAGCGCGTTGAAGATGACGGCGGCGAGAATCGCGCTGGCCGGCGTACGCAAGTACATGATGTTCAGCGCCGCGAGCGGCGGATACGTCGCCATGAACATCGCCGGGATGATGGCGAAATACTTCGACACGTCGTTCATGATCGAAAAGGTCGTCAGCGCGCCGCGCGTAATCAGCAACTGCTTGCCGATGGCGACGACCTCGATCAGCTTCGTCGGGTTGCTATCGAGATCGACCATGTTGCCCGCCTCGCGGGCGGCCGTCGTTCCGCTATTCATCGCGAGACCCACGTCGGCCTGCGCGAGGGCCGGGGCGTCGTTGGTTCCATCACCGGTCATCGCGATCATCCGGCCGCCGGCCTGCTCCTTCTTGATGTATTCCAGTTTGTCCTTGGGTGTGGCCTGTGCGAGAAAATCGTCGACGCCGGCCTCCGATGCGATGGCCGCAGCCGTGAGCGGGTTGTCGCCGGTCACCATGACCGACCGGATGCCCATCGCCCGCAGTTGCGTGATCCGATCCCTCATCCCGACCTTGACGACATCCTTGAGATGGATGATTCCCAGCAGCTGCGACCCGTCCGCCACGGCGAGCGGCGTCCCGCCGGTGCGCGAGATCCGTTCGGACAGCTCTCCGATTTCGGGCGGGATCCGGCCGCCGTGCTGCTTGACGAAGGCCACGATCGCATCCGTGGCGCCCTTCCTGAGCGCACGGCCCTCGAAGTCGACGCCGCTCATCTTCGTGTAGGCCGAGAACTGGATGAACGTCGCGTGGTGGGCGGCGATGTCCCGGCCGCGAAGGCCGTACTTGTCCTTCGCCAGCACCACGATCGAACGGCCTTCCGGAGTCTCGTCGGCCAGGCTGGACAGCTGCGCGGCGTCGGCCAGCTGCCCCTCCGTGACGCCTGGCGCAGGCAGGAATTCCGTGGCCTGGCGGCTGCCGAGCGTAATGGTCCCTGTCTTGTCGAGCAACAGCGTGTTGACGTCGCCGGCCGCTTCGACCGCCTTCCCGCTCATCGCCAGCACGTTGTGCTGCATGACCCTGTCCATGCCGGCGATGCCGATCGCAGACAGCAGCCCGCCGATCGTCGTGGGAATCAAGCAGACCAGCAAGGCGGTGTACACGGCAATCGTCGGAGCCGTGCCGGCCCCGGCGGCGTTCACGCTGTAGATGGCGTATGGCACGAGCGTCGCGACGGCCAGCAGGAAGATAATCGTGAGCCCAGCGATCAAGATGTTCAGGGCGATCTCGTTCGGTGTCTTCTGGCGTTCGGCGCCTTCGACCAGGGCGATCATCCGATCCAGGAACGTCTCGCCCGGATTCGATGTGATCCTTATTTTGATTTGATCGGACAGTACCCGAGTGCCGCCCGTGACGGCGCTCCGATCGCCGCCGGATTCGCGAATGACCGGCGCGCTCTCACCTGTAATGACGGCCTCATCGACCGTGGCGACGCCTTCGATCACCTCGCCGTCGCCGGGAATGGTCTCGCCCGCCGAACAGACGACGATGTCCCCGGCCCGCAGTGTGGAAGAGGGGACGTGCTCGATTCGACCGCCCTCCGACAGCCTGGTCGCGGTCGTGTCGGTTTTCGTCTTGCGCAGTGTTTCGGCCTGCGCTTTGCCCCGTGCTTCTGCCATGGCCTCCGCGAATGTCGCAAACAGCACGGTGAACCAGAGCCACAAGTCGATCTGAAGCTCGAATCCGACGTCAGGCGCCCCGACAACGACGTCTCGGACCAGGAACAGCAGCACCAACGCCGCTCCGACCTCGACGACGAAGATGACGGGGTTCTTCATCAGCGTCACCGGATTCAGCTTCAAGACCGAATCCTTCAAGGCACGCCGCAGGATTTCCGGATCGAACAGCGGTCGCGCCCGGACGAGCTTCTTCGGAATCAAGCTGGATCCGTCGACCGGCGGTTGTGCCGTCGGGACCGGCGGTGGCGGTGGCAACGTCGCTGATGAAGCCATGATTCAACTCCAGACCGGAAACGACATTGACATCATCGAGAACAACCGGCCCTCGCCCATGAGGAAGTGCTCGACAATCGGCCCTAACGACAGCGCCGGGAAGAACGTCAGGGCGCCGACCACGATGACGGTCGCGATCAGGAGGCCGACGAAGAGCGGTCCATGGGTCGGCAGCGTGCCGGCCGACGTCGGCACCACTTTCTTGCTCGCCAGGCTGCCCGCGATGGCGAGAGCCGGAATGATGAAGAGAAATCGTCCGAAGAGCATGCAGAGGCCGCCGGTGAGGTCGTACCACGGCGTGTTGACGGTGATTCCGGCGAACGCGCTGCCGTTGTTCTCTGTCTGGCTCGTGTAGGCGTAGAGAATTTCGCTCAATCCATGAGCGCCGGCGTTGTTCAGATTGGCGGTCGCCGGGCCCGGGGGGTTCCAGTAGCTGTTCTTCTCGAAGGGAATCACCGCGCTGAGCCCGGAGAACACGAGAATGAAGAAGGCCGTCGCGAGAATGGCGAACAACGCCATCTTGACCTCCTTCTGCTGGATCTTCTTGCCGATGTACTCGGGCGTGCGGCCGACCATGAGGCCCGCGATGAACACGCCGACGATTGCGTACATGAGCATGCCGTAGAGCCCCGTGCCCACGCCGCCGAAGATCACCTCGTCGGTCTGCATGTTGAACAGCGGCACGAGGCCGCCAAGCGGTGTATAGCTGTCGTGCCAGCTGTTGACTGCGCCGCAGCTCGCGTCCGTCGTGACCGTGGTAAAGAGCGCAGACGAGCCGATTCCGAATCGAGTCTCCTTCCCCTCCATGTTGCCGCCCGATTGCGTGTCGGTTGCCTCGGATTCGACCCCGAGCTTCGCGACGGTGGGATTCCCAGCCTGCTCGGCGGGGTACGCGACGAACACGCCCATCAGGAACATGACGGACATCGCCCAGAAGAGGGCCCAACCCTGTCGCGTGTCCTTGACCATGTGCCCGAACGTGTACGTCAGTCCCGCACCCAGGATGAAAATCAGCAGCATGTGGACGAGATTCGTGAACGGCGACGGGCTCTCGAATGGATGTGCGGAATTCGCGTTGAAAAATCCACCCCCGTTCGTGCCGAGCTGCTTGATGGCGACCTGCGACGCAACCGGACCCTGCGCGATGGTCTGGGTGGCGCCCTCCACGGTCTTCGCCACCGTGTACGGATGGAAGTTCTGGATGGAGCCGGAGGCAACCAGGATCAGCGCCGCGACGATGGACATCGGAATCAAGATGTAGACCGTCGCCCGCGTCAGATCGACCCAGAAGTTGCCAATCGTGTCCGTCTCGTGGCGGG
>JADMIO011227386.1_pt1 | contig 12003 bp, 11 predicted proteins | sample 8958161 | NCBI WGS metagenome assembly JADMIO01 (sample SAMN16585339, study PRJNA669376) | soil metagenome | isolation source: Crop rotation soil | place: USA: Cullars Rotation, Alabama | collected 2011
TCAAACCCAGCCTTTTCATCACACTCGCCATCTGGGTAGCGTTTTCTTCTGATGCCGTCCTCTGCGCTGTATCCATTTGCTCCAGCCTGCCGCGCAGTTCGAATATAAAGTACGACGAGGCGGCAACATAGAGCACCGCAAGCACAATCAGGAAATTGCGCAGGCCATTACTTTTTTGAACCTGAGGCACACTGTGATCTTCTTCAAACATCGAAACTCCTTAGACAGAGTTACGGCTAGCACCATTATTGTTGTGCAACTGCCGTATCGAGTCAAACGCCAAACGTCAGCTTAAAACGTGCAGCCCTCGATGGGATGTCACGAAAGTCCACAGACCCAATAAACCCGCACAGTAGGGTCTAGTTTCGAAGCTGGTGTCGGAGGAATGATGAAGCTATTCATGGTCGTTGCGCTACTTTTTTCGGCTGAAATCAGTGCACAAGAAGCGTCCGGTCAGGCCCAATTGACACAAATTCAGGCAGCGGGAACCATCGCGGGCGCCGCTCAGGCAGTTAGGGTCCTTGCACCGCAGGCCGGCGAACGCATCACTGGTTCGGCGTTTACCGTCCGCTACCAGATCGTTCAGCCCGGTAGTACTGCCGAGCCCTCCCCAACTTACCGCTTGCAAATGGATGCAGCCGATCCAGTGGAAACGCTGGCTTCCGAGTATAACTTCACCGGTTTAGCTCCCGGCGCCCACACCTTCGTCCTCGACTTAGTTGACGCCAATCACACGCCGATTGCGGGATCTCACGCTGAGGTGAAATTCCTCGTCGTGCAAAACCCACCGCCTGCGGGTTAGCAGACGTCAGGACAGAGTCGTATTGAATACAATGATTGATGTGAAGAGCTGGGACGCGATCGTTGTCGGAGGCGGCATTATCGGTATGTCGCTGGCACTTTCTTTACGGCGCCACGGTGCCGAGGTTCTCGTCTTGGACCGCAATCAACCAGGTCGGGAGGCATCTCACGCTGCAGGTGGAATGCTGGCCGACTGCGAGACGCCCGAGGCGATCAAGGATTTCGCCATCGCAAGCGCACTTCTTTATCCCGCATTTGTAGATATTTTGCAGGATGAGTCGGGAATAAAGATTGATTTTCGCCGGAATGGCACCATTCATTTCGCAGACGAGGGAGAATTGGCGCAATTGTGTCGTGGCGGAAGCCTTCTGACCTCCGATCAAACGATGCAAATCGAACCGAAGATCTCGTACACGGGATCAGCCGTTCTCTTGAAAGAAAACTCCGTCGATCCCAGATCGTTGATGACAGCATGTATCGGAGCCGCCAAGCATCTGGAAGTCGATATCTCCAGTGCCGCCCCGGCTCTAAAGTTAGAGTTAAGCCAGGATCGGGTAGCCGGCGTGCGTAGCGACAAGACTACCTATCGTGCGTCCGTTGTCGTGAATTGTGCAGGCGCTTGGGCCGGCAGCTTCGGCCCTATCCACTTACCAGTGAATCCGGTTAAAGGACATATGGTTTGTGTTGTGCCAGAGAATCATGGCGGCGCGAAGGTAGATCGGCATCTGATCGAGCATGTGGTACGGACCCCTGAGATCTACCTTGTTCCGCGCAGCGACGGCCGCATCGTGTTCGGTTCCACGAAAGAGTATGTAGGCTTCAATAAGAGGGTGGTACCTGCTACGGTCCAAAATTTGCACCAGAAGGCTGCCTACGTGGTACCGGAGATCGGTGAGTATAGGATTTTAGAGAGCTGGACAGGCTTGAGGCCAGGAACTCCAGACAAGCTGCCGATTCTGGGTCGAACTGAAATAGAAGGCTACTTCATCGCGACTGGCCACTATCGTGATGGGATTCTGCTCGCGCCCGAAACCGCATTGCAGATGTCGAAAATAATCCGTGGACAGGAGCCTGACATTGATCTGTCCCGTTTCGATGTGCAGAGATTTGGGTCTGTGGTTAATTCCAACAACTAAAACCCTTTGAGATCATTCAGGAAGGGGGCACATGTTTTGCACGGCTTGTGGAGCAGCGGCCCAGGCAGGACAACGATTTTGCAGCCAATGCGGCCAGTCAATCGACGGGGCTTCGACACCTAAACATACCAACCGAGTTAGGGACCATCTTCGGATTCTCGGAATTCTGTGGATGGTGTATTCGATTGTCATCTTCTTGAGCGGCGCTGCGCTGTTCGTGATCACAAAAACTGCATTGGGTCACTATGGAACGTTTGGAGAAGGGATGCCTCATCCACATTTCCTGCGGCCGTTAATGTCGCTGATTGCATTTTTTGTGACGGCGAAAGGGCTGGCAGGAATGGCGGCCGGCTGCGCGGGGCATTACTCTGGTGCTGGCTTTTCTTTCCCTGCTAAATCTTCCGTTCGGAACTGCGCTGGGAATTTACTCGATCTGGGTGCTTTTATCGCGGGATGCAGATCGACAATATCGGAGCTTGTCTTACGCGGGATAAGCTAACAGCTGGCGAATTCGACTCGACGCGCCTTGCCATTGCTGGTGTTGATCAAAATGACATAAGGCTGAGGCATATCGATTGATTGCGGATAAACCGCGATCAGTCCTGGGGAAATTCTGAGCAATTGGCAGGACTGGACGGCAGCCACGTCGTCGGCGAAAATTTTGTCGTCACGTCGTTCAGTGCGCTTCGGCATGACTGGAATTGTGCTGCCTGATCCTTCGGATGCAAAGGACCGGCAGTAACTTTTCGCGGTTACACTGGTTTCCACCGCGGTTTCCTTTAGGATTGCAGGTCAATAAACACGCTATTTATGGCAGAGAATACCAAATCATTTTTTCGTCAGGTAGCGGACACGATGCTTGACTCCGACACCGAGGCCCACATCGCCGAGCAACGTGCTGGCATCGAGGCCAATCCGGAATGGGCGGAAGGTTACTACCACCTGGCCCAGCTTCTTCGCGTTCAGCAGAATTGGTTGGAAGCAAAGAGAAACCTTTTGATTGCCTTGGAAAAGAAGCCTCTGCTTGCAGATGCGCATATCGCTTTGGCAGAAATTTACTTGTCAGAAGGTGCAGATGCCAAAGCCCGCGAGCATGCCGAGATCGCTTCCCAATTAGGGAAAGACCGTCTATTGGATCAGATGAAACGCCACGGAGCGGTGCGCTAATGCTACGTCGAGACGTGGATAACGCTAGAAACTCCAAGCTACAGGGCAAAGCATTTCGAATCCTCCGCTCCATTGTGACCAGAAAGACTGATCCCCTGATCGGCCTGAGACAACTTTATAGTCTTCAGCGGGCTCATCCGGGAATGTTAAGGGAGCTGAAACCCTTTTTTGCGCTTCCCAATTTGGACCCCGACAGCCCCGAGGGACAGGCAGGATTAAAGCGAAGCATCGTGGCCTTGGCGAAAAAAATCGTCCACCCTCCCGAAAAATGATTTGGGAGCGATTTGACGATCGGACAATTCCCTGCGTCCGCTGATTTATACTTCGATCACATTTTGCAATCGTTCGGCTCGATTCCTGCGGCATCTTTAAGGAATTGGAAGGGAGGACTCCATGGCCAGCACCGCAGTTAGTTTCGCTCGCGAAAATCAGAAACGATTCCTCGAAGAACTCAAAGACCTTCTTCGCATTCCCAGTATCAGCACTCTGGAGGACCACAAAGGCGATGTCAGAAAAGCAGCTGAATTTGTAATCAGCGAACTAAAGAGGATTGGCTTCGAGAACGTTGAACTGATCGCGACCAAGGGCCATCCCCTTATTTACGCCGACTGGATGCATGCCAAGGGAAAACCAACGGTATTGGTCTATGCGCACTTCGACGTGCAGCCTCCCGATCCCCTCGACGAATGGACCACTCCTCCGTTCGAGCCAACTGAGCGTAATCAAAATATCTACGCTCGCGGAGCTGTGGATGATAAAGGCCAGCTTTGGATGCAGGTGAAGGCATTCGAATCTCTCTTCAAGGCAGGAAATGGAAAACTGCCCATCAACGTGAAAGTGATCTTTGAGGGTGAAGAAGAGGTTGGCGGCGAATCGATTGCGGAATACATCCGCAAGAATGGCGACAAACTGAAGGCCGATTTCGCGCTCGTCTCCGACACAGAATTATTCGCACCCGATCTTCCCACTCTGTGTGTCGGGTTGCGCGGTCTGGTTTACACCGAACTGGAAGCGGTAGGAGCGATGACCGATCTCCACTCCGGAATGTACGGAGGCGCCGCACCAAATCCACTCGAGGCCCTGTCGCGAATCATCTCGAAGCTGAAAGATGATAATGGAAAGATCCTTATCCCGGGTTTCTACGACAAGGTCAAAGAACCTTCCGCAGATGAACTAAAAGCCTGGAAGGCCCTTCCCTTTGACGAAGAGCACTATCGTAAGACGGAAGTCGGATCGGACGTTCTCACCGGCGAGCCGGGCTACGGAGTTCTTTACCGTACCTGGGCGCGCCCGACGTTGGAGGTTCATGGAATGCCCGGCGGTTTCACAGCTCCCGGCGCCAAGACCGTAATCCCGGCAAAAGCCTCTGCAAAAGTCTCGATGCGCATGGTTCCCGATCAAGATCCGGATGAGATTTTGAAGAAGTACACCGACTTCGTTAAGTCCATTACGCCCAAGGGCATCAAGATCAACATTAAAGTCTTGAGCAAAGGCGAGGCGATTGTCGTGGGCACAGATAACAAGTACATCAAAGCCGCCACCGAAGCTCTACATGATGTCTTTAAAAAAGACACGGTTTACATCCGCTCTGGTGGCTCCATTCCTATCGTCACAGACTTCGAAAAAGTTCTGAAGATTCCATCCGTGATGATGGGATTAGGTCTGCCTGACGACAATCTTCATGCCCCGAACGAGAAGTTTCACATTCCGAACTTCTATCGTGGGATCGAAGCCATCATCAACTTCTTCCACCGGGTGGGAGCGTAACTTCCGAGACTACCGCGACCCACCCTTCTTCCTCAAACGGAAATGGGTGGGCAACTCACCAGAATTGTGAAACATGGCTCAAGCATCTGTACTCATGCTCGAAGGTCGACGCCGAGCTGCTGAATTTAGCGGTGGCACCAGCGCCGATCCGATCTACGCCATGATCGAACGCGTCATTGAATTAGAAAATTTTAGAGGACGCCTGCTGGACTACGGCGCAGGAACTGGGACCCTGAGCCGACGACTACTTGAACTTCAACGTTTCGATCAGGTTGCAGCTGCCGACATCATGCGAGCTCCAGCCGACCTCGTTGGAAAAATCAGCTGGCTCGAGCAGGATCTCAATCTTCCGATGCCTTGCGAGGATGAACTTTTCGATGTGATCGTGGCCGCTGAGGTCATCGAGCATCTGGAGAATCCGCGATTCATGATGCGTGAACTTTTTCGATTGCTGCGGCGCGGAGGAAAAGTCCTCGTGACTACTCCCAATAATGAAAGTTGGCGGTCTCTGATTTCCCTGTTAGTGCGTGGTCACTTTGTCGCACACGACGACTCCTCTTATCCAGCTCACATCACAGCTCTGCTTCGAAAAGATTTGAAGAGAATCTTTGAAGAAGCCGGATTCGACCCTCCAACTTTTCATTTCACCGATCACGGCGGCTTTCCCGGCGCTCCCCAAAAATCCTGGCAACAGATCAGCTTCAATACCTTGCGGGGACTAAGATACAGCGACAATTTGATGGCGATGGCCAGCAAGCCTGTCTAGGCCCTCTAAATGGGGGGTGGGTTAACTATCCGCATTCTTCATCCGGCCCGAAATGTATTGTCCTGTAATTCGCCAAGCGATACCTTGCTAGGCGAATTTGTCCGTATTTTTGGGAATCTAGCGCTGCAGGGAGCCTGGAACATGCCATCTTTCGAAAACCCGAAATCTAGCTCGCGTTCAAGTTCCGCCACGAAGCATCAGAACGTCGCCACGATAGTTAAACAACTAGCAGTCGGCGGGTTCACTCTTCTCCTCTTCTCAGCACTTGCAATGGCACAGGAATCAGGGGTCACGCATCAAAATCCAGATTACCCATCTGGCCCGCCTTATAGCAGTGTTCCAGATCCTGCCACATTCAAGTTTCGCGATCTTCGAGACGAGTTGCGGAACAAGATGACCGGCACGTATACGGTGTCGTCGACAGGGGACCTTTTTTTCCGCTTCCCTGTATCGCAAAGGATGAGCCCGCAACTGCGAGACGTCTTGCGCAGTGCCGACACCACCGTCGGGAATCTTGAAGGCGGCATGAGCGATTACCCGCAAGACAGAGCAAAAGTAATGGCTGACATGGGGTTCGATCTCCTTGCTCCCGGCGAGGACGACACCGTTGCAGGTTATGAGACCAGGGCAAAATATCTGGCACCGCTCGGAATAAAAGTGCCCGGCGCAGGCCTCAACTTAAATGAAGCCCGCAGGCCCGTGTTTCAGGAAGTTCCCCAGGGCCTGGTCGCTTTTCTTCATGCATGTCCGGGGAACAATCTATGTGGAACGGCAGCCACAAATGCTGGAGAAAGACCAGCGAAGGCCGGCGTAAATCCGCTCGGCCTGACAGTCTGGAATACGGTCACCGCAGAGCAGTTCAATCAACTGAAAGCGATGCGGGATTCAATCGTCGCACGGCGAACCGAAGGCGACGTTCTAGTGCCTAGCGCCCTGCCACCCAACGAGCCTGCAGGTCGTTTGACCCTGAATGGGGAACACTACATGGTCGCCGACAAGCCCGGCGAGATTCACTACGAGGTCGATCCTGCCGATGAGCAAGCCCAAGTCCTAGCTGTACGTAATGCGAAGGAGGTGGCTGATTTCGTTATCTTTCACATGCACGTGCATCAAAACCGCCACGCCTTTCAGCACTATTCCATCGACAACTATCCGCCGGACTATTTGCAGCCATTGGTCCATAAGTTGATCGACAACGGGCTCGACATGTATTTCGGTAGCGGCAATCACACAATGCAAGGAATCGAAATCTATAAAGGTCGTCCGATTTTCTACAATCAAGGAAATCTGGGCATCGATCTCTTGCGAACTGTTAATCCGCCTCTGGGCTCCGGAAACTTGACTTCAACGGAAAGAAACGAGCGGGTTTACTTCCATATTTCCTGGCGAGACGAAACCAGCAGCATCGCTTATATCGCTAGCACTACATACAAAGAAGGCCGCCTCGCCGAAATTCGTATATATCCTGTCGACATTGGCCTTGGAAAACTACCATGGTCTAGAGAGAACATTCCGCAAACCCCGACGCCGGAACGAGCACGCTTCATTTTGGAAAGCCTACAGAAATACTCACAACCATTTGGAACAAAAATCAGTATCGAAAACAACATCGGCGTCATACGGGTTCCCGCGTCCGCCACGGTTGATGTTGGTGGAGACCTTGTGATCCCGGGGCGGCCGGCCGGCGGAAAGTAAATGCGATTGTCGGTTAAATCTTACCCAACGCTGCCTGACTAACAAGCGAGCCAACGTTTCCTACGCAAAAAACCCACATCGGCCGAAGACGACCGGTGTGGGCACGTTTGAAACTCTGCCTATCTCTTTGTCGCTGAGGAATCCCACTCAAGCCAATTAAGGCTTGAGCGGGAAGTCATCCGTGTTTCTTAAGCGGCGCGGCGACGGCGCGCAATGAAGCGGCCGAGTCCTGCTAATCCGCTACCTAAGAGAGCCAATGATGACGGCTCGGGAACGGCAGGAGTAGTGGAAGTATTCGCCGAAAGCGTTGTGACATTGAAATTAATCGACGATCCGTTAATGCTCCCAGCCCCACCACCATAGGAGAGATTCACGGTCGAGAAATTCAGCCCCGGGTTCAGATTGATGGGATTGCCAAAGAACTGATTGGTGTCGCCGAATTGGGTGTTGAATGATAGACCGCTTCCATTGCCGTTGTAAGTGATCTGATCGCTATTGCCTCCGCCCGTCTGGAATTGCAGCTGACCACTTGTAGCAATGAAGGTTACGGTTTGGCCATTGAAAGTAAACTTTTCTACGAGGTTGTTGCTGGCGCCTACCGTCCAGGTGCAACCCGACGGCGCGTTGTTGCATGGGCCAAACGTCGTCGGATCCCATGAGACCGTAGCGGTGTAGTTGCCGCTGCTATAGCTGGTATTCGCGGGTCCGAACAATCCGGTCGCATCGTAGATGCTGTAGATACTGCCGCTGAAATTTAGGGTTGTGATGGAGCTTGCAGATGCCGAAATGCTGACAAGTGCAAGGAAGGCTGCTAAAAGAAGTCGCTTCATTAAAATCCCCCGATTGAGTATTCAGTGCCTACACCTGTACCTGGGGGAAGACATAGTACGTGGGACATAGGGCCACGATGGCTGCGATTAACGTTAAAGTCATGTAACCAGCAAGTCTATGCTGCATTTGGGTGAATGCCGGGGCGCTAGCCCAAAAGGTTATAACACTCCCTTAAAGACTGAATTCGAGGGAAATAAACAAAACGAATCGAGACAGTCTTTCTTGCATCAAATCGGCTAGCGAGAGCTGTCTAAACCGATCAGCCCGGCTCCTCTTGCCCAAGAGGAGCTGACGTCACCATTTCTTTCGATCCACTTACCCAATATTGCCCAGAACGACGCACCCCTTGAAGAACGCGAACTTGCCTTGGTCAGCCGTTTAGCGATGAAAACAGATAGACTCATGCGACATAGGGATGAACCACATTGAGTTTGCGATTACAAAGATCGCGTGCGCAGAGACACGCAAAGAAATATCTACCGCTCGTGACGTTGTGAGGTTGCACCGTCAACTGCACGGCTGTTAGGTCAAAATCAGTACCCTGCCCCGCCCTCAAAAACTTCTTCCGGGAATCTTGCTTATGAACCTTCTTTTCCAAGGGGGTAGCCACGCTCTGATCTAATTGTTCACTTTATGTTTCGTGAGCCTACGTGTCGACCGCTTCTCTGTGCCTGTACTACGCTAACGCGCTAGTTAAGTCTGGCAATTGCTCTACCGACCTCCTCGATTTACCTTTTCGAATCGTCGGCATTTCGCTGCAGACAAGGGTTTTGGATCGATCAGATACAAGAGAGGGACACCACGACAATGAAAAAGACTTTCATGATTGCAGCCATCCTTGCACTTTCGCTTGGGCTCGCCGGCTGCTATATACCAACCACAACCACTGTGATCGCGGCCACGAATTTTCCAACGGGATCGAGCGACACGTTCACTGCGACCGTTAAGGTTGATTTGGGAAACTATAATCTCCTGTCGGTGAACACCTTAACCACGCCGACACCTCAACCGCAGGTTTGCTTTTATCAGGAAGCACATCGCGAAACATTACTGGGTTGCGTCAAGCTGACTTCCAGCATGGTGACTGGAAACATCGGAACTGCGACGCTCAAAACCAAAGCACTGGACACTACCAAAAAAACCTCTTACGTCATCGCTGTATTCAGTGATCCAACGGGATTTTTCGCTTCCAGTACCTCAGAGAAGGGTGCGCCTCTCTGGTACTAAAGAACTTGGACTATTTGGAGTATTCACCTAGTTGAAGGTGGTCAGTGGGGACTTCTCTAAAAGAAGTTGAATGCCTATTCAGAGCCGCTCTTCGGAGCGGCTTTTTTGTGCGCTTGCCGTACTGCACCCTTCGCGCTACAGTAATGAGAGCTCTGTTATTTCTTCCTTCCTCACCTCTTTATCACCCGCTTACGTGGTAGGACGCATATTGCCGCGCGGACATTTTTATCCGAAGAACTTTCTCGCGTCGATTGCTTGCTACATGACAGGTGCAACATAACGCGGTTTCCACAGAAATACCCCAAGATATGGGGTTTAGTCTGTTGACGCTGCTTCTCTTGAAGGCTAGATTTGTTTCAACTTCGTGGATCTTTTTTCGGTGAACTAGCCCAGCTGGGGCCATTCCGGAAAAGACACAGCGGGTCGAAGCAGTCAGGCCGCCGTTGATGAACCTTCTTCTGCGGCGGTCGTCGCGCAAAAAAGGAGTCGTATTTTGCTCAAGCTGAAAAAGCTGCATGTCCTGGGATTTAAATCCTTTTGCGATCGCACGGAGCTGAAGTTTCAAGGTGACGGTGTAGCTGCCATCATTGGGCCCAACGGTTGTGGAAAATCCAATATCTCTGACGCCATCACCTGGGTGCTGGGTGAGCAATCGGCAAAATCCTTGCGCGGCGCGCGCATGGAAGATGTGATCTTCGCGGGCACCCGAGATCGCAAGCCCACCGGTATGGCCGAAGTGTCTTTGACACTGATCGATCCAGAGATCTACGAAGGAACAATTCACGCCGAACCAGAAGTCGAGATTGTCGACGAAATCGGCGAGAACGATTGGGATGAGCAATCTCTCCGTACCTCGGCGGAACAGGACACTGACGCCTACACAGAGGAGGTTCGTCCCGGACAGACAGAAGAAGTAACCGTAGAAGGCCAGCCGATCGACGCGGCCAGTACAGCGCATCCTTCAGAAACACCGGAACTTTCGGCTAGCGAAGGCGCAGAAGATTCCGCTGACTCGGAGCCAGCCCGACTCGAGGCGCGCACCACCGGTCCTCAAGTGGTTCTAAAGATCCGTCGCCGCAAATTTAATCGTGTCACGTTTAAGAAGGGCGAAATTGTAGTCACCCGTCGTCTTTTCCGGTCCGGCGAAAGCGAATACCTGTTGAACGGGAAGCTATGCCGTCTTCGTGATATCCAAGACATTTTTATGGGCACCGGACTTGGTCCCGAGTCTTACGCGATCATCGAGCAGGGTCGTATTGGACAGATCCTAAGCAGCAAGCCCACTGACCGCCGTGCCATCATCGAAGAAGCGGCGGGCATCACCAAGTTCAAGACCCGCAAGCGCCTGGCGGAAGCACGCCTGGAAGAAGCAAAGCAGAACCTCTCCCGTCTGAACGACATCTTTGACGAAGTGACCCGCCAGATGAATTCCCTGAAGCGTCAGGCTGCAAAAGCTGAGCGCTACGCGAAACTTCGCGACGAGATGCGCGACAAACTCCGCGTGGTCGTAGCCAGCAAGTGGTCGGCGCTAGTGAGCGAACAGAGCCAACTCGAAGCGCGGCTAACGGAACTGAGCAATGACATTCAAACTCGAGGCGAGGCAGTGCGCGGCCTCGAAGAAGAGCATGCCGGCGGCACCCAACGTGGGTACGAAATCGACGCAGAGGCTCGCACCACCCGGGAACGCTTCGCCACTATCGTGCGAGAGAGCGATCGGGCAGCAACCCGCCAGAAGAACAATGAAGAGCGCTGCGTTGAATTAGGCGCGCGAATGGAAGCAGCTCTGCACGATATCGCTCAGGGAGAAGAACGCCAGAGAGAGCTACAGGCTGAACGCGACAGCCACAGCAACATCCTGCGCACTGCGGAGATCGATGTCGCTCGTGCCCGGGAAGAAGCAGATCAGAGGCAGCAAGAAGCGCGATCAGCCGCCGGCGCCTTGTCCGAAATTGAGCGCCAGCAGGAGCAGCTGCGGATTGAAGTGATGCAGGCAGTTTCTGACGCTTCTGCTGTACGTAATCAAATTGCGCAAGCCACCGAGCAAATTGCCAGTCATGATCGCGAGACGGAACGCCTCACTCGCGATATCAGTGCTGCGAATTCTCAGATCGAAGCCTTTGGCTCTCAACGGGGACAGATCGGTTTTGAGTTCGAGTCCGCTTCGGAGAGGGTGAACGGCCTCACGACCCAAATCTCCGACACCCGCATCCTCTTGACGGAAAAGCGGCGACAAGAGAATAAGTGCAAGACCCGTCTCGACGGTCTGCGTGCGGAGTACGCGACCTCGCTCGGTAAGAAAGCTTCGCTCGAAGCGGTAATCGCCGAACACGGCTACTCGACAGAGTCCGTACGCAAGCTATTTCAATCTGGAATGTTGCAGGATCAATTCGCTCCAGCGGGCGTCCTAGCAGACTTTCTCGAAGTCGAAGACCGCTATGAGCACGTAGTCGACGATTTCCTGCGTGATGAGCTGAACTACATCGTTGTGAAATCTTGGGACGCCGCCGACCAGGGACTGCAACTTCTGCGCAGCGATGTCGATGGGCGAGCCACCTTCCTGGTTCATCCCAACGACTCACAAGCAAAGTTCTCGTTCCAACTCGATGAAGCTGC
>JADMIO010634718.1_pt1 | contig 12002 bp, 6 predicted proteins | sample 8958161 | NCBI WGS metagenome assembly JADMIO01 (sample SAMN16585339, study PRJNA669376) | soil metagenome | isolation source: Crop rotation soil | place: USA: Cullars Rotation, Alabama | collected 2011
GATCCGGCCCCGGCGTCCCAAGGACCATATCAAGCCGTCACCGCCTCGCTGTCCGACATCAGTCCGGTCAAGAACAACGATAGCCAAATTCGCCAGCTGCAATACTCTCAGCCCACCGACACTTCCAGTCGCCGCAGTCAGTCCTACGGCAATTCCTATCTGCCGACGAGCAACGATCCAGCGGGCGGATCCACCGCGCCAAGCACATCGCCACCGTCCTCATCCCAGTACAGCGCCGCCGGCTCACAGTATGGAGCCTCGCCCTCGCAGTACGGCTCCAACACCTCGCAATACGGCTCAGTCACTGATTCGGCGCCGGCCACTCTACCGGCTGACCCGACGGCGACGCCAGCGTCGCCCACCAACAGCGAGCCGCCTCCACTCAACCCCTACCGCTCCGAAATCACAACCCCGACCAGCGCTCCTTCTGCCGGAATCCAGCCGCCAACCACGCTGCCACCGCTCAGCCAATCGCCCTACGCCGCCGCCACCAGCACAAGTAGCGGCGCCTATGGCCAAGCGACGACCGACCTCTCCCCGCGGACCGCGCCAACAACAACCGATTCAATCCAGCCCATTACCATCCCCACGAATCCACTACCATCCGCTCCCGCAACGAATCCTTACGCTAGTTCACTGCCACCGAGCGGCCCTCCAGCGACAACAACCACTGTCAGCGGCGGCATCACTGCTGGCCCCACCTCCTCACTCGCCAATAATTCGCGCGGCAGCCTGCGCAGTACTGGCACTACCACGCTCTCCGCCCCCACGCCGGGCGAACGCCAATTCGAAGGCCCCCAGCAGCCGTCCGTCGCCCTCGAAAAAGTCTCGCCGAGCGAAATTCAGGTCGGCAAGCCGGCCACCTTCGCCCTCTATGTCCGTAACACCGGCCAAATCGCCGCTCAACATGTCACCGTCACCGACCACGTTCCCAACGGCACGCAGCTAATCGACGCCCGCCCTCAACCGCAGCAATCGAGCGACGGTTCGCTAGTTTGGAACCTCGGCACGATGCAGCCAGGCGAAGAGACGCAGATCACGCTGCAAGTCATGCCGCAGACCGAAGGCGAAATCGGCAGCACGGCCCATTTAAGCTTTGCCGCCGCGGCCACCAGCCGCTCGATCTCCACGCGGCCGCAGCTCACGATCGAACAAACCGCCCCGCCCAAGGTGCTCATCGGCGAGCCGCTCATCGTCGGCATCACAATCTCCAATCCCGGCAGCGGCCCCGCCACCGGCGTCATCATCGAAGAAGACGTCCCGGCTGGTCTGTCGCACGCCGCCGGCTCGCAGCTCGAATACGACGTTGGCGTCCTGCGGCCCGGCGAATCAAAACATCTCGACCTGTCGCTGCGGGCCGAGCGAGCAGGAGTCACCCAAAACCGCATTCAGGTCCGCGGCGACGCCGGACTGGCGGCTCAGCACGTTGCCCAAATCGAAGTCGTAGCCCCGCAGCTCCAAGTTGTCGTCGACGGCCCCAAGCGCCGCTTTCTCGATCGCCAAGCGACCTACACGTTGCAGATCGGCAACCCCGGCACCGCCACGGCCCGCGACATCGACCTCATGGCTTACCTGCCGCGCGGCATGAAATTCGTCTCCACCGATTCCCAAGGCCGGTACGACCCCTCGCAGCACGCCGTCCTTTGGAGCCTGGCCGAGCTCCAACCTGGCCAAAGCGGCGCGGTCAAGCTCGCCGCGATCCCCATCGAGCCCGGCGAGCAGAAGATTCAAATCGAGGGTCGCGGTGCCCTGAATTTAAGCGCCAAAGCCGAGCAGCTTGTCCACGTCGAGCAAGCGGCCGAATTGGTTCATACCGTCAAAGACCTCGACGAGGTCATCGAAGTCGGCAGCGAAACAACGTATGAAATCCGCGTGAGCAACACCGGTACCAAGGCCGCCACCAATGTCCGCATCGCCGCAATCATGCCGCCCGGCCTCGCCGCCATTACCGGCGACGGCCCGACGCGCTACAGCGGCGACGCCACACAAATCACCTTCGCCCCGCTCGAACGCCTCAATCCGCAGGAAGAAGTCCTCTACCGCGTCCAAGTCCAAAGCCGCGCCCCCGGCGATCAAATTGTCCGCGTCCAACTCTCCGCCGACGACCTTCCCACCGTCACCCGCGAAGAAAGCACACGGGTCTATCAAGATCGTTAATTGCCAGTCTCGCCCAGATCACACGCGATTCGCTCGCAGCTCCGCCAGCGAATAATGCGTATCGCGCCACTGCATCCCGCCTTTGTAATACGTCAGCAGCATCGTCCGCCATTGGATATAGACCAGCAAGATCGCGGCGAGGGGCAAGCCGAGCGCACAGCTCAGCGGCGCGCGAACGATGCGTGTGCCGCCCGCGGCTATTGTTAATAACGACAGGCAAACTGCCGCATAAATCCACCGCGCAGGTCCTGGCACAATCAACACCGCCAGAAACGGCCACACTCCGCCGATCAGCACGAACAGGGACCCCGCGATCATCAGCGTCGGCCGATAATCGACACCCGCAAACGCGTTCTTCTCCATCGCCCGCACCAGCACGCCGACCGTCGGATACATCTCGAGCGACAACAATCCCCGCGCATCCACGAAATCTGCCCGGCAACCGGCCAGTTTCAGGATCTTTCCAAGTTTTAAATCGTCATCCGGTCGCATCCGAATCGACGTATGCCCGCCGATCGCCCGATAGGCCTCCGCTCGCACCAGGTTGAACGCCCCCACGCCAATATGCGCCTTGCTCTTCGGATTCCGCAGCGACCACACCCGCACAAACATGAACAGGACAATCGCGAACGTGGCCAAGAACGATCGCATCAGCCACGAGTGGGAATGAATATCGGGCCACGCTGTCAGATGATCGAGCTTGTCCCGCTGCGCATATAAAATCGCCCGCTTGAGCACACTCGGATCAAACACGATATCCGCATCCGCAAACAACAGCCACTCGCCGCGCGACCGATCCGCGCCATATTGCAGCGCATGATTCTTTCCCAGCCATCCCGCTGGCAACTCCGTCAAGTGCACCACATTCAACTGCGGCAACTCCGCCGCCAAGCGATCCAGAATTTCGCCCGTTCGATCGGTCGAGCGGTCATTGATAATCGTGAATTCCAAATTCGGATAATCGATCCTTGCCAGCGACCGAATCGCCGCCTCAACATGCTGCTCCTCATTCCGCCCCGGCACAATCAACGACACACTCGGCCACGAGCTCAACTCTTTCACCTGCACGTCATTGAGCCGCCGAATCGAAAAGTAGCCGGCGACCAGCAAGCCGAAACAAATCACGACGATGCCCAGATTCGCCCAAGCAAGACACAGCAGTGCAATCGCAAGCCATCCCGGCATCATTCACCTACTCACTCCGCCGCCATCAAAAACGTCAACAGATCCGCCATCCCGGCCTGATCGATCTGCTTTTCCATTCCTTCCGGCATCAGCGACATCCCCGTGCTCTTCAATTGTTCGATATCGATCCGCAACACCGTGTCCGTCGCATTATCGGCTCGCTTCAGCGTAATGCTCGTCGCCGTCTCTGCCGCGATCAGTCCCGTCAACTGCCGTCCATCCGTCGTCATCACCGCATAATTCAGATACTGCGGATTCACCTCCCGATTCGGATCGAGCACATTCAGCAAAATCGCTTCTGGCCCACGAGCCTTCATCGCCGCCAGATTCGGACCAATATCGTTACCGACCGGCCCCACCTTATGGCACGCCGCGCACGTCTTCGTAAACAACTGCTTGCCACGCTCGGAGTCGCCTTTCATTTCCAAGACGCCGCGATACGCATCCACCACATCCGACCGCCGCCCCAGCGAACTATTAACCAACAACTTGTTCGCCCGCGTCCGTATCGTCGAATTCCGATGTTCGGCCAAGAGCTTCAGTTTCACAGGATCGATGTCGCCTGTGCTCAATTGCCCCGATTCAAGCGCGCCCAGCAGCGAATTCGTCCACGCCGCTCGCGAAAGCAGCAAATCCGTCGCCTGCCCCTTCAGCCGCGGGCTCAGACCCGCAAACTGCGCCAAAGCCACATCCGCAACGTCCGCCGCATCGAACGCGGCCAGTGTTGAAAGCACCGCAGCCTGTAACTCCGCCGCAACCGCCGGCGACAACAGCGACGCCAGCAAATCCTTGTTTTCGGCAAAAGTTCCCAGCCGCAATTGCTCCACCGCTGCCGCCCGCGACTTAACAGGCGTCGCTTCATCCGTCGCCCGCTTCGCCGCCGCAACCAACAGCGCCTTCATCAGCGCCTCCGCTTTCCCTCCCGTCGCCACCGCGATCTGTTCCGCCAGTGGCGTGCCACTCTTCGCCCCCAGCCGCTGAATGATCGCCGGCAATGCCGGCGAATTCGCCGCGGTCAATGCCTTTAGCGCCACCAAAGTTTCCTTCACATCCTCCGGACGCTGCTGCCGCCCAATCTGCGCCGCCAAACTCGCCAACATCTCGCGACCTTCCTTCGCTTCCACGAACGACTCGTCACTGGCCAATTCCTTGAGCACTGCTCCCGCCCCTTCACCCAGCGAACTGAGCACCGCCATCCGAACGTAGCCATCATTCACATCGCGCTTCGCCAGTTTCACGAGCGCCGCATTTCGCTCCGCCGAACTCGGCAGTTCGCCGAGCGAAAACGCAACCTGGTACCGAACTCGCAACGCCCCATCATCCGTCATCGCGACCAATTTCTGCCGGATCGCCACCGATTTGCTCGCAAACTTCTCCGCCAACCGCACCGCATGCTCGCGAACCCCAGGATGCTCGTCCGCCATTCGCGGCAGCACGACCTGCTCGCTCAGCGAATCCAGCCCGGCCAAAGCATACATCGCGTGCATCCGCCCCAGCGGCGATTTCGACTCACTCGCCAGTTTCTCCAATCGAGCCACCGCCGCCTTATCCTGCCGCTCAAACAACAACCGCGCCGCCGTATCGCGATACCAACCGTTCGGGCTCTCCAACTTCGCAACCAGCTGCTCCACACTCGCATGGCCCAATTTCGGCAGCCCCGGCTGCTTGAATCCCTCCGGCGCCACGCGATAAATCCGCCCCCGATCGCGCCCGCTCGTCAAATCCAAATGCTTCTTAATTACCGGCGGCAAACTCGCCGGATGCTCAATCACCTCCCGATACATATCGAGGATATACAACGTCCCATCCGGAGCATTCGCATACTGCACCGGCCGAAACCAAATATCGCTGGACGACACAAACTCGCTCTTCTCATCGATCCGCCGCCCAATAAAACCGACGCCATCGGGCTCCAACTTCTTGCGATGCACCAGATTGCTGCCGACATCGCCCACAATCGCCACACCGTGCCATTGGCTCGGCCACGCATCACCGCGATAGATCGTCGCCCCCGTCGCACCCGTAAAATAACCCGCCGGCCGCCCGCCACCTTCCACTACGCCCGGCACGACGCCCGTAGCTCTTAGCCGCGTCCGCACAATTCGCCATGGCTCAACCGGGCTCGTGCGAAACACGTCCGCCTGCGGCCCATCCGCCGCAATGCTCCGCCGTGGCGATGGCGCGGCGATATACGGATTGCGCCCCAGATACCGATCCTCGTACATCACCTCCTGCAGGTGATCGCTGTTCGACGACACAAACCGATTGCCCCAATCATCGAACGACATCCCGTGCTGTGCCCCGCCGCTCACCGGCGTCACGCTCCAATCCCGCGGATCGATCGCAATGTCGCGCCCTCGCAACGTCAGCGGCCGCCCCTGCTCATCCCCCGCCTTCTTCAACTCAGCGCCCGTGCTGCTAAGCGACAAATAAACCCGGTTGTCCAAGCCCCACTGAAACGAATTCGCCAAGCCTTGCACGTTGCTCGTCCCAAAGCCCGTATACAGCGGCCGCCGCTCATCCGCCTTCCCGTCTCCATTCGTATCCTTCGCATAAAACATGTCCGGCGCGTCCACGATGATCACGCCGCCCATCCAGCAAAAAATCGCCGTCGGCCACGCCATCCCATCCAAGAAAATCGTGCTCTTATCAAACCGGCCATCGCCATTCGCATCCTCCAGCAGCCGAATCCGGCTGACGTGCTCGTCCTTGTTCTCCGAATACCCCCGCATCTCCACGACGAACAGCCGCCCGTTCTCATCAAACGCAATCGCCACCGGATCGGCCACCAGCGGCTCCGCCGCCACTTGCTCGATCTTGAAACCCGCCGCGACCTGAAACGTCGCCATCGCCTCCGCCGGTTCCTTCGCAGCAATCCGCGGCAACTCCGCCGCATAATCCCTATCCACCGAATCCTTCGGCTGAGCCAAAACTGAGCAGCAAGCGGTCCCGAAGAATATCGCCGCGGAAAGAAAAACCACAAAGACTCGAAGATCACGAAGAAAGAATAATGAAGCGAAATCCCTATTACTTTGTGCTCTTTGTGTCTTTGTGGTTTCCATCGGTTCGCTACGTTATTGCAGTCAGTTCGAGGTTTATCGGTTGCCGGCCGATTTTCGCACGGAAAACACGACTACACAACACGCCGCCGCCATCATAAATTGATACTGCATAAGCGTTTACTACTCGCAGCGTTCTTGAAAACACCTCGGAGCCCGTTTTGCCCGATCGCCCACCACCTAAGCCCACCTTCGAAAGCCTCGGCCTCTCGGACATCATGCTCGATGCTCTCGAGCAGGCCGCCTACGAATATCCCACGCCGATCCAAGCCGGCCTCATTCCCCTTGCGCTCAAGGAAATCGACGTCGTCGGCCAAGCCCGCACCGGCACCGGCAAAACCGCGTCATTCGCGATCCCCATTCTCGAAAAGCTCCGCCTCAAAGAAGACATCCACCATCCGCAGGCGCTGGTGATGGTGCCGACGCGCGAGCTGGCTGTCCAAGTCAAGGACGAGATCGTCAAGCTCTCCGAAGGCCGCCGCGTCCATTGCGTCGCCGTCTACGGCGGCAAACCCATCCGCCAACAAATCGAAAAGCTTCGCCGCGGCGTGCACATTATCGTCGGCACACCTGGCCGCGTCCTCGACCACCTCGCTCGCGGCACCGTCGATTTCTCCAAACTCTCGTTCGTCGTCCTCGACGAGGCCGATCGCATGCTCGACATCGGCTTTCGCCCCGACATCGAGCGAATTCTCAAACGCTGTCCCGCCTCGCGGCAAACGCTCCTCCTCAGCGCCACCGTCCCGCCGCCGATCGCCAAGTTGGCCGAGCGCTACATGCGCAACCCACAGACGATCAATTTTTCACCCAAGGACATTTCGGTCGAAACGATCGAGCAGTTCTATTTCACGGTCGATCCGCAGCGAAAATTCGACTTGCTGTTCCGCTTGCTCTCCCGCGAAGAGCCCCGCCAGGCCATCATCTTCTGCCGCACCAAGCGCGGCACCGAGAAAATCTTTCAGCGTCTGAGTAAAAAGCTCGACGGCGTCGCCTGCATGCACGGCGACATGAACCAGAGCGGCCGCGATCGCGTCATGACTGATTTCCGCAGCGGCCGCGTCAAAATCCTCGTCGCCACCGACGTCGTCGGTCGCGGCATCGACGTCTCCAGCATTTCGCACATCATCAACTACGACATCCCCAGCTTCTGCGACGACTACGTCCACCGCGTCGGCCGCACCGGCCGCATGGGCCGCGAAGGCGTCGCTTACACCTTCGTCGCCCCCGACGAAGGCCCCGAGCTCACCCGCATCGAAGAGCGCATCAATCTCCTCCTCAAGCGGGCCGAGATGAAAGATTTCGAATTCCGCGCCCGCGAAAACCTCGGCCCCGGCCACGTCGGCGGCGACCACGACGGCGATGGCCAATCCGAAGGTGCCATCGCCACCCCACCTCCCCCCGCCTCCGCCATGCGCCGCCCCCCCAAGAAATACCGCCGGGCACTCTAATTGTGGGGTAGGCGTCTCGCCTGCCGTACTCTGTAGGGAACGCCCTCTGTGGCATTCCGCTTCAGTTCGTTGCGATGCGCAAGTCCCCACCACGCCTCTCCCTCGACCGCTAGTGCTTCCGGATCCTTGCTCTCCTAGCCGGCCTTGATTGGAAACCACAAGGTCACAAAGACCACAAAGAAAACACTCCTTCGTGCCCTTCGAGTCTTCGTGGTTTATCCCCTCCTCCGGCCTTAACGCGCCGAGCCTTCCGCATCTTTCCGAGGCCCACCTCCACGCCTCCTCTGTGCCTCCGTGCCTCTGTGTGAGATTTCTTCGCCCAATCAATTTAAACAAGGGTCTCCCACAAGCCCTGCGTTTCCTCCCATCGCAGCATTGCTCCTTTGCTCTCTTCTACTCCCTCTCTGCCTCTCTCCGCGTCTCCGCGTGACGGTCCCCAAGTCGCCCCAACTATTTCGAAAAATCTTTTTTTCCCTTGACTGAAATGGACCAGACTAGTCCAACCCCCTTCGTACACTCCTGACCGGAACCAAACCAACTTTGGCCATCTCGCGGCCTTTTTTGGTTCTTGGTTCTTGGTTCTTGGTTCTTGGTTCTTCGGTTCTTGGTTCTTCGGTTCTTGGTTCTTCGGTTCTTGGTTCTTGGTTCTTTTTTCCAGGAGTTTCCCATGCTGACCACACTTCCTCCCACTCCCCGCGATTTCGAAATCCACCGCCTCGCCCTCGTCGAATTCCGCTCCACCCGCCAAATCGCTGAGAAATTCGGCATTTCCCAAACCCGCGTCCGCCAGATCACCGCCCGCGTCTCCCAGTGGCTCACCGACATGCTGCCCCTCAAGTCGGAGCAAGACATCGAAAAAGAAAAACGCTTCGCCATCCACCTCGCGGCTGCTCAGCTCCAGCACCAGATCGAAACCCTCCAAAACTTCTGGGACGGCTCTGGCGACCCCAAATACCTCCGCCAACAAACCCGCGCCATCCTCGCCCTCGCTCGCCTCGGCGCGCATTCCCACACCCTCGACTCCCTCGCCGCCTCCGTTTCCGACGAATCCCCCGACACACTAACCCGACGCGCAAGCGAGGGACAAAACGGTCGGCCATTTACCGACTCAGCCAACGCCTCCCCAGCCGATACCACTTCCTCTTCATTCCCCACTCCGCATTTCGCACGTCGCGCCTCCTCTGAAATCCCAAATCCCAAATTCCAAATCCCAAATTCCCCGCCTCCCCCGCTTGGGGACTGCTCACCTCCCACGCATCAGGCCTCAGCCCTCGCGTCTGAAGCGTTCCCCACCCCCGACAACAACTCCTCTCTAGCCAACGACTTATTCTTCGGCCCCACCGCCGCCCAAGACACCCTGAAAGGCCTCGACATCATGGAACAACGACTGCTCAGCCTCATCAACCAGACCTATCCCGAACAAACCGACCGCCGCCAGCGCCTCGACGAAACCCTCTCCGACCTCCGCCAATCCCGCGCCAACTTCATCCTCCAACTCGGCCCCAACCACCCCGTCGCCTCACCAACCCACGACACCTCAGCTCCATCCCCATCTACTATTCCCTAGCTCGATCTCCTTCTCCCCTTGTCTCCTTGTCTCCCTGTCTCCCTGTCCAGGAAAACCCATTCAGGAATTGCTTCATATGGCTGCAAAAAAACCACAGAAGAAATCGGCAGCGGGGCATCGTGAAGAATTCACGACCGAAACTCCGACGCTGGGAACGTTGAAGGCCTTGCTCAGCACATTGCCCGACGAGGCCAAGCTGGACCTGGCGTCTTCGTTGATCGCCGGCCCACCTGCCGATTTTTTTCCCGCCCCGCAAAGGCCTCGCACCAAAGCCCAACGCGAAGTCGATCACCTCGTCAACGAAGCGCGAAGTCAAGACAACGCCGTTGCCGCGCTGTCGCTGCTGATCGAGGCCGAAGCAGCCGCGAAAAAGGCCGTCGGTAAGCGTTTTGACAAGTTCGTGGGAAGGATGGGCGACAACCCTGCCGGCCGAGCATATCTCGAGGTGAAAGCTGAGCTGGCTCAGGCCCTCACGATGGCCCGCCAACGTGAAGCAGCCCTAGGTCGCCTCGAAGAGATCTATCGCCTCGACCCGGCTGATCCGCTCGTAATTCGCGAATTCTTACTCGCGCGCTATCTCGATCTCGATCGAAACAGTGACGCCGCCGACCTGCTCGAAAACGACGCGGATGAGCCCTGGGCAGCCTGGCTGTTTGGCCGCGTGCTGCTTGCGCTGCGCCGCGGCGAGCGTGGCCCGGCGGCCGACGACCAACTCAAAACCGCTCACCGAGCCAATCCCTATGTGCTGTCGCTGCTCTTGAACGAGCGCATGCCCGATCCGACGCCCCCCGCCTCGCTTGAAACGGGTGAAGATAGCGAAGCCCAGTCCTTCGCCGTCAATTATCTGCCCGCCTGGCGCGATACGCCCGGCGCGATTAGCTGGCTCCGCGAATCGGCTCTCCGACTTAAGCTCGAAATCAGCCCACGCCCCAAATCTGCCGGACCGCCCTGTTTGTCCGCTCAAGCCTACGCCGACTTGCCAGCGAGTCAGCATCCCGCTTGGATGGTGATCTTGCATCAAACGCCAAAGGGCCTCTTCCCCAGCGAAGGGCGACCGATCAACCATTGGCTGACCGTGGCATTTTCTTCCCAGAAGGATCTGATCGGCTTGGATGCCGCCGGCTGCAAGCCGTCTGCTCGCCAGATATGGTCCAGTCTGACCGGCTTCATGCTCGATGAGGAGTTCGGCGGCCGGCCGGAGTCAATTCATGTTTATCCGGCCTCGCTGGAAAAAGGTCTAAAGAAAAATGCCGACCGCGCCAAAATTAGTCTTCACCCGCTAGGCCAAGGCGAGCAGTTCGCCGCACTGCTGAGCCAATTAACCGAGCGGTTGGTCGGAGGAACACAAGCGGCCCGCGCTCTGGGTCCGGATGCAATCCGTCGCACACCGCTCGATGTCGATGAGGTCTGGGAAGCCGCGGTGGTCCACTTCCAGGGCCGCCTGAAAGTCACTGGCCATTCATTCCGGCCCGCTACCGCCCTGGTGATGTCACGAACCACTGGCCTGCTCCTCTGGCACGAGCTTTTTATGGACGCACCACCCCCGGGCGCGCTTTCGGCGGCCGTGCAAATGGCAATCACCCGGCCCGCTCACGGTCCCCCCCGTCGGCCAAGGCAGGTCGTTGTCCGCGATCCCGATGAGGCGATGACTCTAGCGGCTCTCTCCGATGAAGCTGAATTCCTTTGCACCACCGAGCAGGATCTATCCTTCATCGACAATGCCGTGGCTCGTCTCTTCCGCGAATTCTTTGACAGTAACCCACAAGCGGTGCTTACCAAGGGCGTAGGAACCACGCCGGCCGACCTCGAGCGATTCTACGAGGCAGCCGCTGCGTATTATCGTGCCCGCCCGTGGAAGCAGTTCGCCTCAGACGAGCTTCTCACTCTCGACTGGCGGAAAAACACGGACCAGCGGCGCTACGCTCTCATCATCGGACAATCGGGGCTCAAGCTCGGCATGACCGTCTTTCAACGATTGGCGGATATCGAGGCGATGTTGGCCGCGCATTCCGAGCGCATCTTCGTCGACAGCTGGAGCGTCACGTTCGGCGAAGAAGCCAGCATCGCCCCGGCCGATCTCGACACCATCGAACAGTTCGGCTGGCCCATCGCCACCCCCGAGGCCTATCCGGGTGCCCGTCGCATCCATCCCGGCCCATCCCCCGCTGCTCCTTGCCTGGAAACACCCACCGCCGAAGACTTACAATTCCTCACCGCCTCGCTGGAAGCAATCGCCACTTTGGCGAAAAATCGCGACCAAAAAGGCGCGACTGTTTCCATCGCCGGAACCACCCTCACCGCAACCCGCCTCGGCCCCCTCGATTCGCTCAACCAAAGCGAGCCATAACAGCCAACGATCGCGCCAACGAACGGACAAAAGGATCGGCGATATGGTTTCCTTCAATGCCCAAATCCGTGTCATCCGCGTTCATCCGTGGCCAATATTCCTTTCTTCTTTGCGCCTTTGCGCCTCTGCGTGAGCTTTTGTTCTGCTTCAACAATCGCTCGATGCCGATGCGAACCACCTTCCGTTCAATTAAACTTTCAACCAGACAAAGAACATGACCCTATTTTCAACCCCTCCCA
>JADMIO011127040.1_pt1 | contig 12000 bp, 9 predicted proteins | sample 8958161 | NCBI WGS metagenome assembly JADMIO01 (sample SAMN16585339, study PRJNA669376) | soil metagenome | isolation source: Crop rotation soil | place: USA: Cullars Rotation, Alabama | collected 2011
AAACCCCGCCGGCCACATCTACTTCCACCTCTTTTTCTTTTTCCTGTACTTCCTGCGCGGTGCAGCTGATCGTTTTTAATCCAAACCGGTGTGCCTGTTCTGCGAGATGTTTCTCATGCTCTGCCGTCTTCGCTGATTTGTACAGCATCCAGCAGCCTTTCTCTGTCAAGTCGAAAGCGGGCAGGTCCTTCTTCAGGTCATTCATCAGCTCGCGGCTCAGCTGGAGAAGATTATTGAGATGGGGAGCGCTGTCGGCCACGTTCTTTGCATTCGCTTTTTTCCAGAAGGTCATCCCCCAGCGAACAAGATCAAGGTTCAGCCTTGGTTTGATATAAAAGGGGGAGGAAGAGCTCATCATCCATTTTAATCCCTGTGAAACGATACCGGGAGTGGCCAGGGGGATAAAATGGGAAGGCGAAATATATCCCATATTGCCAAAAGAACAACCGTCTGTGATATTTCCACGATCGATCACGGTTACTTCGTGCCCGGCTTTCTGCAAGTAATAAGCGGAGCAAAGACCAATGACCCCGCCTCCAACTATCGTTATTTTCATGAGCCCAGTCTTTTATATTTGGTTCCGATATAATCCACGAAATCGGGTTCCAGTCCCTGTTGCCTGATAAGGGTCTGCACCTGTGCGCGGTGATGAATGGAGTGATAGTTCAGCTGGAGGGCTATATCTTTCAGCGGAACGGACCAGTGAGCACCATCATATCCTACAAACCGCACTTCTCCCGCCAGTTCCTCTTCTGTTTTTGTTTCAATAAACCGGATCCAGGACTGCAGGCTTTTGTTCCACACTTCTTCCAGTTCATCCAGTTCGTAAACGGGTTCCCACCAATCCATTTGCGGGGCTTCGGGGTATAGTTCGATCCGCTTCAGCCATTTATCCTGCGAATTGACCAGGTGGCTGAAATAACGGATCGCTTCCGTTTTGTCCGGCAGCTGCCGGATCTTATCCAGCAGTTTTTTGTTGGCCCCGTCATTGAAGAGAAAGGTTTCAATAAGGTATTGTTTCATAAAGAAGCTTTAAAGGATCACATTTCAATGATCATGTCTTCCTCTGCCACACCTAACCCGGATTTTTTTACTTTATCTTTTTCCTGTGATGTTTTTCTCAGCAAAGGGTTGGTATGATTAAAATGGATGAATATGATCTTTGCTTTCTCCGCCGAAGATAAGGCTGAAAACTTTTCCAGGCTTTCTTCCACGAAAGGATGCGGGACCTCGCTCATGTCACGACCGGGCAGTTCGCCATTCCTGTAAAATGTGCCGTCCAGCAGGGCGATGTCGACTTTCCCGATCTCTGCCAGGATATCTTTCCCCCATTTTTCCCATTTATCAATATCCGGGATGAACAGTACTTTCTTTCTATCGCTCTCCACCAGGAATCCCACCGTTTCAGAGAATTCATCCCGGTGCGGCACTTTCACGGGAGTGATCTTTAAAGAAGGATTGAGCGCTACAGTACTATCGGCGTGCAGCTTATTTAACCGGATATTATCCAGGTTCACCAGCTGGCTCCAGGGACCATTGTTCCGCAAAAAAGAATCCAGCCTTGGCATGGCCCAAACCGGGACTGACTGCGCTCCCATCGCTTCCCTGCCGAACTGCAGGAGCCCGCTGTAATGACCGATATGGGCATGGGTGATAAATATGCCATCAGGAGTATAATCATCTTTTACAGGGAGGTAGGATTGAAGCTTATGCAACTGTGAACCGATATCGGGAGTTGCTTCAAACAACCAGTATTGTTTGGTTTTGCTGTCCACTAATGCCAGGCAGGTGATATGTTTCTTTTCTTCTTTACCCTCCCAGTAAGCTGTGCAGCAGGTTTTGGTGCAGCCCATCTGCGGGTAGCCCGCATCCTGTACGATGCCCAGCACGACCAGGAATTTTTCGGATAATTGTTTTTCTTTTGTGGGGGCTGACCCTCCCTTTGAATGGCAGCCCGGGACAATAAGGGAGCAAAAGACAACAAGGGATAAAAATTGTTTCAAGTTCAGTCGTGTTTAGAGCACCTGGAATCCATAAGCATAAGGATCATCTTCTTTATCGATCCAGATCGTATTGTAGCCGTAGATCTTTGCCCAGCCTTCCACCGAAGGACGGATGGCGGGTTTTCCTGCCAGTGTCAATTCCTCTTCGATCCGGCCGGTAAATTTGCTGCCGATGATGCTTTCATGAATAAACTCCTCTCCTTTTTTCAATTTTCCTTTGGCATACCATTGGGCCATTCTGGCGCTGGTACCCGTACCACAGGGAGAGCGATCGATCGCCTTATCGCCGTAAAAAACCGCATTCCTCGCAGTAGATTTCTTATCCAGTACCGCTCCTGTCCATAAAATATGCGAACACCCTTTTATCGTCGCGTCTTCGGGGTGAACGAATTCATATTTTGCATTGATACCCTTCCGCAATTCCCTTGCCCAGGCGACCAGTTTATCAGCCGTATAATGTTCCAACCCTTTAAAATTCTTTTGAACATCTACGATCGCATAAAAATTCCCGCCGTAGGCCACATCGATCACCAGTTCTCCTAATTCAGGGCAGTCGGCCTTCAGTTCTGTCGAATGGAGGAATGCCGGGACGTTTGTCAGTTTGACGCTGCTTACTTTGCGCTCACGATGGACGATGGACGATGGTCCATGGTCCATCGCAGATCGTCCATCGTCAGTCTTATATTCGATCATTACCAATCCTGCCGGCGTTTCCATCCGGACAATTCCCGGCGTCTTTGGTTTTATCAACCCTTCTTCTATCGCAATGGTGATAGTCCCTATCGTTCCGTGTCCGCACATGGGGAGGCAGCCGCTGGTCTCAATGAACAGGACGGCTACATCGTTGGCCGGGTCATGAGGGGGATAAAGGATACTTCCGCTCATCATGTCGTGGCCCCTGGGTTCGAACATCAGGCCGGTCCTGATCCAATCATACTCTCTTAAGAAATGTTGTCTTTTTTCGCTCATATTTCTTCCTTCCAGGACAGGTCCGCCTTCCTTGACCAGCCGGACAGGATTTCCGCAGGTATGTGCGTCGATACAAGAAAAAATATGTTTCATAATTTTTACTTCGAACAACTCATGAAGGGTTTACAACCCTTCATGAGTTGGGTTTACAACCCTTCATGATTTGGGTTTACAACCCTTCATGACTTATTTCATGATATTTAATAAACCCTTCCCGTCCTCCAAAAATCTGAAAAACAGACTCTCTTTCCAAAATAGTCTCCCCCGTCTCCAATAATATCCTGTAAGAACTATAAGCCCATTCATCTATCGATCTTACAAATCTATGGTGTACAGGATTTGCATGAATATAACGTACAACACGGCAAAAAGAAGCATCTCCTATCACTTCTTTACGTTTGATATTCTGCATGAACAAACTACCCATCCTGTGATACATCTTATTATAAGCCTGGGCATAACTGTTGAAAAGGTTAGAAAAGGATTTGCTTACTTTTTTAATCAAAAAAGCTTCATCAATTGGTTTCCAGGAATCTTTGGCAAGAGACAGCTGCTTGAAATATTCTCCTAATTCCTTTTGCCCCCTGATCTTCAACATGATATGAAAATGATTCGGCATCAGGCAATATGCATAGATATTGGCTACAGGCAATATATGCAAGGAAAGCCTGCGCAGGAAAAAGTCATAGTTAGTTTTCTCCCTGAAGATATTTTCATACCCATTAGAATGATTATACACATGATACATGCAGCCTGGTAGTATTTTTTCCATAACTCATGAAGGGTTGTAAACCCTTCATGAGTTAAAATACTACCTAAATAAAATCTACCCCCCGGGAAAAAACTTTTAAGAATTAGTTTTTTCCCAACGTTAATCCAGGACCACGTCCAATATATATACCCCTCTCCCATACGTCGCGATCACCAATTTGCGGTCCCGCGGATGAATGAACATATCGTCCACCGCGACGGCCGCCGGCATATTCCCGTTCAGCGCCATCCAGCTCTTTCCCATGTTCGTGCTCATATATACGCCCATATCGGTCCCACAGAAAAGCACTTGTGTATAGCTGTCCGTATCTCCTTCGATCAGCACATTGGCAGGCGAAGCCGGTAGGTTACCTGCAATTGACTTCCACGTGCTGCCACGATCATCCGACATATACAGGTAAGGAGTATGATTATCCGCTCTCCTGTCATTGAGCGTCAGGTAAACCCTGTCCGGGTGGATCTGCGAGGTGGAGATCTTCGCGACATGTTTATTAAAAGGCAATCCTTTGGTGATCTCTTTCCAGCTCAGCCCGTCGTCCATGGTCAGCCAGACACGGCCATCGTCCGTTCCCACATACAGGATACCTGCCCTGTTTCCTTCCGCGATGGCGGTGATGGCCTGGTGATAGATCAGGTAAGGGTAGACACCCATTTTTGATTTGTCATTATAACTCAGGTCAGGACTGATCATCTGCCAGGTGTCTCCCCCGTCGATGGTTTTATACAAATGCTGCAAACCATGATAGAGTATTTTATTATTGTACCTGGATAACAGGGTCCCTGCCAGCCATTCGCCCCGGAGCGAATCGATGGCACCGACAGAAAATAATTTGATCCGCTGGCTCCGGATACTGTCCGGTTTGCTCATATCACTTTTCATCAGCCGGCCATAATAGGTGCTTGAAAAAACGATATTGGAATTTTTCGGGTCCACCTGTACCTGGGTTCCTTCGCCGCCGGGTGCATAATCCCAGGCCCGGATGGTGGAGTCCTGCGGCTTTCCAAATGTGTTGTTACTGCTCCCGGTGAAAGTCCCCTCGTCCTGGATTGCGCCAAAAACATTGAAGGGTTTTTCCATATCATAGGTCACCGTATAAAATTGGGTAGTGGGTATCTTATCAAAGAAATTATTCCATTTCCTGCCGCCATCGAGTGTTGTGCTTACACCCCCATCGTTGCCGAGTAGGATCCGGTTCGGGTCCTTTTCATCAAACCACAGCGCGTGGTTATCGCCATGGATACCCTCGCTGGAACGATCCGAAGGCCGGAATTGTTTCCAGGTCTTACCACCGTCCTCCGATTTTGCGATGTTCACGCCCAAAGCATAGACCTCGTTCTCATTTTTGGGGTTGACGCGGACCTGGCTGAACACCCATCCATAAGTACCTGAGAAAGGTTTGAAGAAATCATGGACCTCTCCCATTTTTTCCCAATGCTCTCCCTTATCGTTGCTGCGGTAGATCGCCCCGCCGATCACCACTTTCTGTACCTGCCTTTCGTAACTGTCCGTTTCGCCGGGATTGGGGTCTCTTTTCTTGTTATGGTCATCTACAAAAGCATATACCACGTTTGGGTTGGAATGCGAAACGGCAAGACCGATCCTTCCTGTCAGTTTGGTATCGGGTAATCCTTTATCAATGATCTTCCAGGTCATACCGCCGTCGGTTGTTTTGTAAATATGATCGCCGTCCTCCGGCATAGGATCACTCCAGCGGCGGCGGATGCGGTTCCACATGGAAGCATACAGGATATTGGGATCGGAAGGGTCCATCACAAGATCGATACAACCGCTTTTCTCACTTTCATTCAATACCTTTTTCCATGTCTTGCCTCCATCATTGGTCATATACACACCGCGGTCCTTATTATAGCTCCACTCATTCCCGCTGGCTGCGACGTATACCTTGTCGGGGTTTTTAGGATGCACCACCACCCTTGCGATGGTGCCGGTATTTTCCAGGCCGATATGCCGGAACGATTTTCCGCCGTTGACCGATTTATACATCCCGATCCCCGGTAATGAGGCCCTGAAGATGTTCGCTTCCCCGGTCCCTACATACAGGATATTATTATTCGAAGGAGCCAATGCGATATTCCCGATCGAAAGCGTGGCTTCTTTGTCGAAAAGCGATCGCCAGGTTTCGCCGCCGTCCTCTGTTTTCCAGAGACCGCCCGTGGCAAAAGCAGCATAGATGATCTTCGGGTTGCCTGTCACGCCCACTACATCGGTACTGCGCCCGCTTTTATTATCCGGCCCGGCGAGCCTCCATTGCAGGTTCTTATACGGCGATTGTTGCAACAGCTGCTGTTGTTTTTTAAAAGCTGCCATTTTTTGGGCACCGGTGGTCACCTGCGCGCGGGAAAGAAAGGGCAAAAGACCAAGAACCAGCAAGGGCAGGCGGGTGAATAAAAGGTATCTTCTCATGACGGGGTTTTTGTAAATTCGTAATTATTATTGCTTGATCATGGAAACTTACGGAAAGATACTGCTGATTGCCATGCCAGCCTTCCTGGCCCTGGTTCTTTTTGAGAAATGGTGGGGTATCCGGAAAAACAAGGACACGGTCCGGAATATGGACATGGTGAGCAGCCTGAGCAGCGGCGTCACCAACGTCACCAAGGACGTGATCGGCCTCTACCTCGTCATTCTTTCCTATCCCTTCTTTTTAAAGAACCTGGCGGTCACACATGTTGCCAATACGGTCATTGTTTATGTGATTGCCTTCTTTGCCCTTGACTTCGCGGGTTATTGGGTACACCGCCTGCAGCATGTGGCCAATTTCTTCTGGAACGGTCATATCGTTCACCATAGCAGCGAAGAATTCAACCTCGCCTGTGCATTGCGTCAAAGTGTCTCCGCGATCGTAAAGACATTTGCTATCTTTTTATTGCCGGCCGCTTTGCTGGGTGTACCCGCAAATGTGATCAACGTGATCGCACCCCTCCACCTGTTTGCGCAGTTCTGGTACCATACCCAGCATATCAACAAGATGGGCTTTTTGGAAAAGATCATCGTCACGCCTTCGCATCACCGGGTGCACCACGCCATCAACCCCGAGTATATCGATAAGAACTACGGGCAGATCTTTATTTTCTGGGACAAACTATTCGGTACTTACCAGGAAGAATTGCCGGACGTGCCTCCTGTCTATGGTATCACGAGACCGGTAAGGACCTGGAATCCCCTGAAGATAAATTTTCAGCATGCATGGTTGCTGATCAAAGACGCCTGGCGGACAAAGAACTGGAAGGATAAATTCACCTTATGGTTCCGGCATACCGGCTATCGTCCTGCTGATGTAGCGGAGAAATATCCCGTCTACAAGATCGAAGATGTCTATCATTTTGAGAAATATGATACAAAGACATCGCCACTGTTCAATACCTGGACCTGGATCCAGTTGCTGATGATACTCCTGTTCACCAGTTACCTGTTTGGCAATATCGCCCTGATCAACGGTCTCGATAAATATTATATCATCTGGTATGGCGGGTTTCTTTTTCTCTCGGTCTATGCGCTCACCGACCTGATGGACAGGAACCTCTCTGCTATTTTTGCCGAAACGCTTCGAAGCGGGCTGGGCCTGTATTTCCTCTATAGCCAGGATGACTGGTTTGGTGCGGGTGGTTATCTTTCATCGGCGAAATATATTTTAGGGACTTATTTTATCCTTTCTCTTTTGATCACGGGATGGTTTGTAATGAAGCACCGGAAAGAAGATACAAGTGTACTGTCGCCGGCCGGTTAACAGGATGCTCAGGGGGTTAAGCGGATATCCTTCACCACTCCCTCCAGCTTATTAAAAGACCGTTCAAATGCCGCTTTCATTTTGCTTTTCCCGGACAGGTTGAATAAAAGATTTCCTATTATGTTTTTCCGCCGGTAATAATCGAGGGTAAGCAGTACTTTGTTATTTGCAGTTTTTTCCAGGGTAAAATACAGCGCACTCGTTTTCTTATCATTCGTTTCGCTGAACTGGATCTTATCCGGGTGAAAAGAATAACTGCTGGAGTAAAAGACCTCCTGCCCGTTTTCCAATATGGTTTTCCGCTTCATCCCTACCCGTGGCAGGTAATGGCCGAGTTCTTCCACGGACCTTACCCCTTCCTGCCAGCGACTGCGGTGACGGAAATCGCCGGTCGCATGAAATAAAGCGATGATATCCGCGTCATATTCTTTCGATACGCTGAACATTTTTATTTTATGGGGAAGTTCCAGCTCCGGCAGCGGGTCGCCGGGTATGTCTTTTTTTAGTTCGCCCAGCTGTGTATACCGGAACGCTATCTCGCCGTTCTCGGTTTGTTTGCTGCTGCTGTCCCATTTCATCCAGCGGGCAAGCCCGGCCGGTTCTTCTTCCCCGATAAGATCCCGGGTCACCAGCCAGTATTCATGATCGGCTATATCGTTCTTCAACAGCTGGTGAGCGACGATCACATCTTTCCCGATCAGTTTACTGAAATGTTTTACGTTGTATCCCGTGAACTCGCCATAATGGGTGATCACTTTCAGGGTGAGGTTGACAGCCGACATACAGGCTTTGCACTGGCAGAATTTATTAAGATCGTAAAGCACCAGGCTGCGGTGGAAAGCGCAGAACATTTTCTCCACCTGCTTATACAAAGTCTCGATCGGGGGAGGCTCGCCGAAACGGTAAAATAAGATCGCATCGCCTTCGATCTCCGAAACCTCGAGACCCGTTTCATTGGAATTGATAAGTATCTCCAGCAATTCCTGGATAATGAGACGGCTGTGCCCGATCTCCGTTTCGTTGATGAACCGGGTAAACCCGCTTATATCCGGGATAAATAACAGGCCCCTGTTCTCCATTTTTTTTTATAAAGTTAGCAAAATGAGGCGATGGTTCATTGTCCATTGACAATGGACAATGGACGATGGACCATCGACCATCGACATCATCTTTTCATCTCTCCATTCACCGTCCTCCATATCTTCAAAGGATTCTCATTTTTTAATTCCTCGGGCAACAGTTCATTGCTCCAGTTCTGGAAAGCCACGGGCCGGGCAAACCGTTTGATGCCGTCAGCGCCGACACTCGTGAAACGGGAATCGGTAGTCGAAGGAAAAGGTCCCCCGTGCTGCATGCTCAGGCAAACCTCTACGCCTGTCGGTACGCTGTTCATGATAAAACGCCCGCAGATATTCTTTATCGTGTCCACGAGTTCCGTGTTATTTTTCACATCCTCATCCGTCGCCATCAGGGTAGCTGTCAGTTGTCCTTCGATATGACGGGTCACTTCCAGCATTTCGTCCAGGTCCTTGCAGCGGATCACCAGTGAATAAGGTCCGAATACTTCCTGGTGCAGCAGGGGATTATTGATAAAAGCAGCTGCCGTCGCCGAGGCAATGGTGGGTAATCCCTGGTTGGTTATGGGTGCTGCTTCCGCCACTGCCACCGTTTCCACTTCCTGCTGCGAAAGTGCATTCGCCCTTTTTTCAACATAGTTCTTGAATATACCCGGGTTCAGCATGTCGCCCGGCGGTATCTTTTTTATTTCTTCGGATAAGGTCCCGATGAAATTTTGCAGGTCGTCATTATCGATCCCGATGATCAGTCCCGGGTTGGTGCAAAATTGTCCCACCCCCAGTGTAACGGAACCGGCATACATTTTTGCAATATCGGAGGCCGCCGCCCTCATTTTTCCCGGTAATAAAAAAACAGGGTTGATACTGCTCATCTCCGCGAAGACAGGAATAGGTTCCCTGCGCTGGCCGGCCCAATCGAATAATTGTTTGCCCCCGGCGAAAGAACCGGTGAACCCGACCGCCTTTGTATAAGGATGTTCCACCAGGGCTTTACCCACTTCAAAGGAAGCGCCATGAACATGAGAAAAGATACCTGCCGGCATATAAGCATTCGCGGCTGCCTTTAAAATAGCGCCTGCGACCATTTCACTGGTTTGTGCGTGGGCGGGATGCGCTTTTACGATCACCGGGCAACCGGCTGCAAAAGCCATGGCCGTATCACCACCTGCCGTTGAATAGGCAAAAGGAAAATTAGCGGCCCCGAAAACAACCACGGGTCCCAGTGGTACCAGCATCTTACGGATATCGGGCTTGGGAGGATTCCTGTCAGGTATCGCCGTATCGATCCGTATATCAAGCCAGTCGCCTTTTTCACAGGCATCGGCATAACTCGTCAGCTGGAACATTGTCCTTGCCCTTTCATTCCGCAGCCGGGCCTCGGGCAAGTGCGTCTCCTCGCCTGCCACTCTCAGTAATTCATCGCCGAGGTTATCGATCTCTTTAGCGATGGCCCGCATGAAAGCGGCTCTTTGTTTCAGGGAGAATTTCCGGTAGGTATGAAAAGCCTTCCAGGCATCCTGCATCAGCGTATTTATTTCTTCAGGGGTATGGTCAGTATAAGTCATAGTAATTCTTCATTTGAGAGGATACTTTGTGTTCTTTGTGCAACCTTCATGCCCTTTGTGTTGCAATAGCACAAAGAACATGAACAACCACGAAGTCCACAAAGGCCTATAGTTTGGGCCTGCTTTTTATTCCGTCCTCAATCACCTTCAAAATCCGTTCCCTTTCTTCTCCTTCAAGCATTAATCTTGGCGCCCTGACATATTCACTGCCGATCCCGGTTTGCGCAGCGGCCAGTTTGATGTATTGTACCAGTTTAGGGTGGATATCCAGTTCCAGCAATGGCATGAACCAGCGATAGATCTTTGCTGCTTCTTCTATTTTCCCCGCTTTCACCAGGTCATAGATCCTGACCGTTTCCCGCGGGAAGGCGCAAACCAATCCTGCCACCCAACCATCGGCACCGAGGCAAAGTTCTTCCATGGCCAGTGTATCGACCCCGCAAAGGATGCTGAAACGGTCTCCAAACCTGTTTTTCATCCGTGTCAGGTTGGTCACATCCCTCGAACTTTCCTTTAACGCGGTGATATTTTTACACGACAGGAGTTCGTCGAACATCTCGGGCCGCGTATCGATCTTATAATCGACAGGATTATTATAGATCATGACCGGCAAGCGGGTAGCATTTGCCACCGCTTTAAAAAAATGGATAGTCTCCCTGTCGTCTGTCTTGTAACGCATCGGCGGTAACAGCATGATACCATCTGCACCCCATTTCCGGGCATTCTCAGCTTGTTCGATAGCATCGCTTGTCCTGCTTTCTGCAATGTTGACGATGACCGGGATCTTTTCATTGAGATACTCCACCGCAAATTCAGTGAGTTCTTCTTTTTCTTTTTCCGTTATCGTGCTTGCCTCGCCAAGGGAGCCGCCGATGATAATGCCGTTGACACCTGCTTCGAGTTGTGCAGCAAGGTTTTTTTCAAAAAGACCCAGATCGAGCTGCTCCTCTTTTGTAAACGGGGTGAGCAATGCCGGGAAAACGCCTTTCCATTCAAAAGACATAATGATTGTTGTTTGTGACTAAGGTAAGACAACAAATGTGGAAATGTGGAAATATGGAAATGTGAAAATGGAAGATACCGGTCAGCCATTGACATTTATCCCAAATTTTTTACAAAATCGTAAATAGCCTGCTGGGCTGCCAGTAATTGCTTCCCGTTCTCTACGCGCGGGTTCGTTAATTCCGGTGTGATATAGACCGCTTTGGCATTGTCATTCAACTGAAGCTGCAGTATTGTATTCAGTTCCTCACCGAACTGGGGATCATAGACCGGGAATACGACCTCGATACGGCTGTGGAGGTTACGGTTCATCCAGTCGGCGCTGCCCATGAAATAGAGCGGTTCCCCGTTATTGTGGAATACAAAGATCCTGGCGTGTTCAAGGTAACGGTCGACGATCCGGTGCACGGTGATATTTTCGCTCTGTCCTTCCATACCGGGGGCCAGGCTGCAGATACTGCGGACCAGCAGCTGCACTTTCACACCCGCCTTGCTGGCCTCGTAGAGTTTTTCGATCATGGCCCTTTCCTGCAGGTTGTTCAGTTTGATAATGATGCCGGCAGGTCTTCCCTTCTTAGCATTCTTTATTTCTTTTTCAATCAGTTTATCAAACCGTTTGATCAGGTTGAATTGAGACACCAGCAAATGACGGAAAGGTATTTTCATATACTCGGCCGGTTGCTTGCGGCTCTGGAGATAATCAAACAACCATTCCAGTTCGATACCCATTTCCTTGTTGGAAGTGAATAAGACATGGTCGGTATAGAAACGGCCCGTAGCTTCGTTGAAGTTGCCGGTGGCCATGAAAGAATAATTCTTTGTCTCGCCGTCCTCTACTCTTTTTACCAGCGCAACTTTGGCATGT
>JADMIO011624672.1_pt1 | contig 12000 bp, 9 predicted proteins | sample 8958161 | NCBI WGS metagenome assembly JADMIO01 (sample SAMN16585339, study PRJNA669376) | soil metagenome | isolation source: Crop rotation soil | place: USA: Cullars Rotation, Alabama | collected 2011
CGCGACAACTTGTCCACGTGGAATTCTAAGCTTAGGATCCCAATGTGCTGGAAAGTTTTTACGCCGGTTTTATCGACTACGCTACGGAGCGGGGCGCCTACCAAAGCGCATGGGAGTTCGCCGAATAAGTCGGGAGTCATTAGCCCGGAGTCAGCACCTCCTATCGAAGCCACTCAATACTCACGCCTCCTGGCTCACGACCAACTCCCTGTCGGGTATCGATTCATCCGTAAGCACCACCTTACCCCTGTTTTTGCGTGTTACGCGATGGAACAGGGAAATCTCGCGGTCGAACAGGAAACGGAAAAAGAGTTTCGTCCACGACCTATGGCTGCTCAGCGAGTCATAAAAAGAAGGGGCCGTATTCTTTATCTGCGGAAGACGGTTCCACGGAACGGATGGAAAATCGTGGTGCTCGTTGTGGTAGCCCACGTTAAACGCCACCGAATTCAACACACCGTAATAGCTATAGGTTTCCTGTTCGCCATGCGTCAGGTAATGCTCCTGTATCCAGCGCGCGCCCAGCGGGTGCAATCCTACCGAAAAGAAAAAGCTGGCCAATAAAAACACGAAGGCTTTAGTGCCCAGCAACCAGAAGATGGCGGCGGTGAATACGATCTGCACCAGCCAGTTGAGCGCCGTCCACGTGTCGAAAGGCTTTATCTCTTTCAGCCTGGATATCCTGAATACCTGGAACACCGGGTAAAAAAGCAGCCATATCACTTTCCCGATAAAATAATTGTTGATCAGCTTTGCCTCCCAGCGATTGGGCAGGTCGGCATCGAGCTCATGGATACCCTGGAAAGAATGGTGCTTGATATGGTAACGCTCAAACGATACCGAGCTCGGGAATATCTGGGGCATATTGGCCAGCATGCCCGCCAGCCGGTTGGCCGCCTGGCTCTTAAACAAGAGCCGGTGCGCGCATTCATGGATCATGACAAACAGGGAGTGGTCGGCAAAAGCGCCCAGGAAATAGGCCGCGCCAAACACTATCCACCACGACTTATCCGATACCAGCCAGGCAAGGCCTACCTGGAAAATAACCAGCCCCAGGATAGCAAAAAAGGTAAGCGGATTTTTACCGATCAGGTTTCTTACCTGGGGGTGCTTTTTCAGGATTTGCCGGGTGCGAAGGCGATGCGGCTCGGACGTAGTAGACTGGAAGAAATCGGTTCTTGTTGCCATAGCGGACAAGATAATGATTCTCCGCAAACCAGCCTGTTTTTTGTGGAAAAAAAGCCTATTTGTCAGGATATTCCCGCGCCTGGTAGCGAATTATTGTCAGGGCGTTAACTTTTCATATACCTGCGTAGAACCGCCATCCACGGCGAAACAGCCCGAATAAAAGGTCAGCTTGCTGCCCGACAGGGTGACAAATACCCCGGTGCCGCTGTAATCATTGTCGTACACGATCCGGGTGCCTACCTGCGCCTCCTGCACAGAACAGGGCGCGAAAGTGTCCCTTACCAGCAGGTATTGCCCGCTTTTGGTCAGTTGCCCGTTGGTATACGCCTTGTAGGTGTTTTCGGTAAACACCAGCTTGTTGCCATTGCCAGGGTCAAATGTTTTAACAGGCGTGATGCTGACCTGGCTTGATCGCAGCTCCCAATCGCCCTGTATTACAGAAGTGTTTGTATTGTCTTTTTTACAGCTTCCCCAAAAAAATGCAGGGGCGATGATACACGCCAGTAAGATAAAACGGTTCATAGATATAGTTTTATCCCCTGACACGCCAAACGGAAACACCGTTGCATTCTTTTCTTTTCGGGCTAATCCAGCTTTCCTTCCTGCGCCTTTTGCTTCATCTGGTCGTTGGCCATGATGGCCAGCTCCACGCGGCGGTTATTGGCCCGGTTGGCTTCGCTGGTATTGGGGTATTTGGGTTGGTTGGGACCATACCATTTTATCTGGAAGCGGCTGCTGGCGACGCCTTTCGATTCGAGGAAGTCGGCCACGGCATTCGCTCTTTTTTTGGAAAGCTCCATATTGAAATCAAGCGGGCCGGTATCGTCGGTATGTCCTTCCACCAGCAGGATCGTTTCGGGGTCTTTTACAAACACCACCGCCGCCTTTGCCAGGTTTTCCTTAGCCGCATCGCTGAGGGTGCTTGAATTGATTTTAAACAGCAGTCCCGAGTTGAAGGTTACGTTGATGCCTTCGCCTACCCTTTCCACCGTGGCGTCCGGAACGGCCTGTTTTACTTCTTCCGCTTTTTTGTCCATGTGATGTCCAATCACATAGCCCGCACCGCCGCCTACGGCAGCGCCTATCAGGGCGCCAATCACCGAGCGTTTGCCGCCACCGCCGATAAGCGCGCCCGCCGCAGCGCCGGCTGCCACACCAATGCCCGTACCTTTCTGTGTTTTGTTCATGCTTTTGCAACCCGGTAAAAGACCCGAAACCAGGAGTATCATCGCTGCAGAATAAAAGATCGCTTTTTTCATCAAATAGTTTTTTTTAGTGGTGTAAGATGTCCGAAGGAGCCGGGCGTTATTTGCAAACCGACAATTGTATCAAATCGATGGCCCCGTCCCGTACGCCTTTTTGCTGTGCCGACTGAATGCTGCCGCAAAGCGTTTGCCGGTCGGCGCTGTTTATCTTTTTGCCCAGTGCGCCTGCATCATTCGTGCCATATTTTTTCTGGTACAGCTTTATGGTAACGACGGCTTTGGCCTTCCAGGCCGTGGTATTGTTGCCGTCCTTGGCGATGGCTTCTTCATAATTGCCGATGGCCGCCTGTAAATTGCCCGCGGCCACATTGATATCGCCGCGCTGTATATAAAAGGCCGTATTGCTGTTATCGGTATTGATGGCCTGCTGTATATTGTTCAACGCCTCATTATACATCTGCTGGCGGGTATCTATTTCGGCCATCTTTGCATAGATGGTCGCGCGCTGGGCCGTATTACGGTTCTTTTGCGTGAGATCGGTAATGGTATTCAAATCGGCTTTGGCGTCGGGGTACATGCCCAGCCCTATTTCGGCGCTCGCTTTTGCAAAAAGATTGTCGATGCTGGTTTTATTGATCTTCAAACCCTCCGTGGCCGCCGCTATCGCGTCGTTGTATTGCTTCAGCCCGTTGAGCGCCGCCGCCTTGCCGGCATAGGCTTTCTCTTTGGCGTCGTACGCATTGCATTTCTGAAGTACCGTGTTGAAATTATCGAGCGCGCCGGAATAATTGCCCGCGGCATTTTGCGACTGGCCGCTGCTGATCATATTATAGCAGCTATTCGACATAGTGACCAGCCCGCTTTTACAATGACTGAAAACAAGGGCAATGGCAATAAGGCCAACGGTGGTAAGGCGATTTTTCATAGCGTTCATACATTAGCGACGCAAAGATATAGAATTATTTATTTACTTTTAGACCGATAAACGACTGCCGGTTGCTGCTTAATGTATCATTATAAAGACCATACGGATAATGAAGCCCTGTGGAATAACTTCCTGTCGGGCGATTGCCAGGCCCTGGACAGGCTGGTAAAAAACCATTACAATTTATTGTATCAATACGGCTGCCGGTTTACCCGCGATACCGGTCTTGTAAAAGATTGTATCCAGGACCTCTTTCTCTATCTCTGGCATAAAAGAGCCGCCATCAGCCCAACCCCATCGGTACAGAATTACCTGGTAAAATCATTGCGCCGCCGGCTGCAAAGGGCGTTGTCGAAAACCAACCATTCCATTATGCCGGGCAGCGGTATGATGGAATTTATGGCGGGCAATGAATCGCCCCCCGAAACCGACATCGTGGCCAAGGAGCAAAGCGCCGAGCTGGCGCGCTGTATCGGTAAGGGCATTGCTTCCCTGTCCAAACGGCAGCAGGAAATCATCCATCTCCGTTTTTTCCTCAATGCCGATGCCGCGCAGATAGCCGATATCATGCAGCTCAGCCGCCAGTCGGTATACAACCTTTTACACGAAGCCATCTACCAGCTCCGCATTATCAGCGAGTTGTACCTCAAAACGGTCATAAACACCGGCTTCCTGCTCCTTATCATCGCCCAGGCCCTCCGGCATTTCTAAACCTACCCCGTCCCGTAGGGACGCCTGGTGGGTAACCTCATCAATCCATCCTCCCCCAAAAAAAATATTTCAAATAACCAGTAGATCCTTTTTATCGCTGTGTATGGTACATGGAAAGAACCTTTCCTCACACCACAGCTACCATGAAAAAAGACATCAACAGCATCGACGACCTGGTTGCCAGTGAATCCTTCCGGAAATGGATAATGGACAAAGACCCCGAAGAAGCCATTTTCTGGAACCAATGGATTGAGCAAAATCCCGCCCGTATCGAATGGGTGGCGACGGCAAAGGCCATTATTACCTCGCTCACAGAACATATTCCGGCGCTTTCCAACGCCGAAGTGGATATAGAAGCCGCTTTGATCCAACAGAAGATTTTAGCCGCAGGCGATACAAGCTATTACGCCGAAGAACCACCCTATCTCAACCCGGAAAACGCTTCCAGCGGGGAAGGCGCAAAAGTCATCCCCATTTTTTCCCTCCGTACGAAGCTTGCGGGGGGCGCTGCCGCGGCTTTGGTCATCTTGTGCGCCGGTTATTTTATCATCAGCAACAATACCGGGCAGCTTGCTTCGGCCAATGCCTATAAAGCGTTTTTACAGGAAACCAAAAACAAGAGCTTCGAATACAACAACAGCTCCGATTCCGTTCAGCACGTGCTGTTGTCCGATGGCAGCGAGGTCTTTCTCGAAAAAGACAGCAAGCTGAGCTATGCCGCCAATTTCACGTCGGGCAAAAGAGAGGTCTATCTTACCGGCAACGCTTTTTTTACCATCGCCCGCAATCCCTCGCGGCCTTTTATTGTATACACGCAGGACATCGTTACCAAAGTGCTCGGCACCAGCTTTCGCGTAAAGGCGATGGCGGGCGAAAAAACGGTGAGCGTACTGGTAAAAACCGGAAAGGTATCGGTATTCCGCCGCGAAAACTTCACCAGCTCCGACGCCATTTCGGGCACGCTCAAAGGCATCGTGCTGACGCCCAACCAGGAAATGGTATACGATGTGGTGCATGAGCAGATGAACAAGGCGCTGGTGGAAACGCCCACGCCCACCAAAGATTCCAGCGTCAGCTTCGTATTCGACGATACGCCCGCTACCGAAGCCTTCAAAAAGCTGCACGAGGCCTATGGCATTACCATTGTCATGGACGAGGAAGCCATGGCATCCTGCACCATATCGGCCACGCTGGGCAATGAATCGTTTTATGAGAAGCTCAGCTATATCTGTAAAATAATCAACGCCACCTACCAGGTCATCGATGGCAATGTAGTCATCAATGCCAAAGGATGCCGGCCATAATTTCTTCTTAACCAGCCAAACCAACTGCCACATGATAAAAAATAACGGACCTACCTAAAAAAAGAAGCCTGTAATGTTTGCCCATTACAAGCTTCCATGAAAGCCTGTATGCCCTGCCTGGAAGCATCGACGATACAGGTCGTTTTGTTCAATTAAGTATCAAACTAAACTGATTGCAAATTATGAAAAATGTTCATTTTTCAATAGTCAGAGCCATTATGAAAATTTCTGTCGTCCCGGCCATACTACTGCTTAGCTCCTTCTGCGCCCTTGCCAGGGAAGTACACGGACAGGAGGATTTGTCGAAAAATGTAACCATCACCGTTTCCAACAAGGAGCTGAAAAACGTGCTGAAAGACGTAAGCAAAATGACGGGGGTAAAATTCCTGTACAGCCGTGAGATCATCCAGTCGGATAGAAAGATCTCCGTATCCGTAAAAGACAAACCGCTGTCCGATTTTCTTTTCCAGATACTATCGCCGCTGCACATCAGCTTTGAGCTGGATAAAAAAGGGTACATATTCCTTAATACCGTTTCCCCAAAGGAAGTCTCCGCCACTGAAATGCCCCATGGCGAGTCGCCCGGCCCGCCGCCCCGTAAGATCTCCGGGAGGATAACCGCCGACGATGGATCGCCTATCGACGGCGCTACCGTACAGGTAAAAGGCCGCGCCCGGGCCACGGCCACCGATAAGGACGGGCGTTTCGAAATCACCGTGGCCGACAACGATAAGGCGCTGCTGGTATCGGCCATGGGCTACGAAAAAAAGGAGTTGCTTATCGACAATGGCGACAGCTATACCCTGAAGCTGGCCCGCGTGGCCACCAACCTCGACGACGTGGTGGTGATCGGGTATGGCGAACAGAAAAGAAAAGACGTGACCGGCGCCATCGGCTCCATCAAAGCCGACGACATTAAAAACATACCACAAACCGGTATCGACCAACTGATGCAGGGCCGCATTGCCGGCGTAAGCGTGGCCATGAACTCCGGCGAGCCCGGCGGCGGCGTATCGGTACGCATCCGCGGCGTCACTACCCTGCAGAAGAACGCCGAACCGCTGTATGTTATCGACGGCGTGCCCATCGATGGCAACAGCAACAACGATGTACTTTCCCTGGGCGGCGACGGCGAAACAAAGATGAGCGCCCTGAGCGGGATAAACCCCAGCGATATCCTGACGGTGGACGTATTAAAGGACGCTTCCGCTTCGGCCATCTATGGCAACAGGGCCGCCAACGGCGTGGTGATGATCACCACCAAAAAAGGTAAGTCGGGCGAAGGCAAGATAGCTTTCAACACCTACCTGGGGCAACAGAAAGTATATAAATACCTCGACGTGCTCGACCTGAAAGGCTATGCCGCTTATAAAAACAGCATTGCCGATTTTCTCGGTACGGCGCGCCAGCCCGAGTTTGCCGACCCCAGCCTGCTGGGCAGCGGCACCGACTGGCAAAGACAGATTTTCACGCCTGCCCTGCAACAGAACTACGACCTGGCGCTGTCGGGCGGACGCCCCGGCGGCACCTACTATATCTCGGGCAACTACTACAAGCAGGAAGGCACTATCATCGGCTCGGGCTTTACCCGCAAATCGGTACGCCTCAACCTCGACAACCAGGTAAAACCCTGGCTCAAGGTGGGCGCCAATGCCACCTACAGCGCTACCAACCAGCAGGTGACCCTGGCCAATACCGTTAGCGGCATCGTGGCGCTGGCCATTATGCAGTCGCCCGACGTGCCCGTATACCAGGCCGACGGCAGCTTCGGCGGGCCCGACGACTCCACCGGCTTCGGCGCCATCGGCGTAGGCAACCCCGTGGCGCAGGCAAAAACCTGGCAAACCAACCTGCTGCGGAACAAGCTGATGAGCGATGTGTACGGACAAGTCAGCTTTCTCAAAAACTTTACGTTCCGCAGTGATTTCGGAACGGATATGAACTGGAACACCTCATCCACCTTTTTGCCCACCTATGCCTGGGGCAAAGTAAAAAACAACATCAACAAATACACGATCCAAACCGCCAACTCCAATTTCTGGAACATACGAAACATACTTACCTGGCATGCCGTCTTTGGCGCGCACGATATAACGGGCATGGTGGGGCAGGAAGCCAACAAATACCAATACGACAATGTCACTTCCTCCCGCTCCAACCTGCCCTCGAACGATCTTACCGCGCTGAGCCTGGGCGACCCCGCCACCGCCGGCGCTATTGAAAGCAAGGGCCAGTCCACCCAGGAATCGTATTTCGCACGGGCCATTTATTCCTACAACAACCGCTATGCGCTGACAGCCACCCTGCGCAGGGACCGCTCCTCTAAATTTGCACCCGGTCACCAGGTGGGTTATTTCCCCGCGGTATCGGGCGCATGGACCCTGAGCCATGAGAAATTCATGGACCACTTTTCGTCCAGCATCAACCTGCTGAAGCTGCGCCTGGGCTATGGCGAAGTGGGCAACCAGAACATACCCAACTATACCTGGGGCACCTCGCTCTCGTCTACTTTCAGCAATGCCTCGGTAGGCTCCGGCAACGTGCTCACGATAAACAATTTCGCCAATCCCGACGTTACCTGGGAACATGCCACCCAGTGGAACCTCGGTGCCGATATCGCGTTGTTTAACCACCTCAATGTATCGGTGGATTTATACGATAAGATTTCCTTCAAATTCCTGATGCAGATGTCCTATCCCTATTACCTCGGCGCGCCGGTGCAGGGCGTGGGCATCAATCCTCCCTATGCCAACCTGGGCAAAATGGAAAACAAGGGTTTTGATATCACCATCGGCTATCACCTCTCGCCTTCCCGCGCCTTTGGCTGGAACAGCTCGCTTATCATCTCGCATTACGTAAACAAGGTAACGGAGCTGAGCGGCCAGGCGTCCAGCATTATCCGGTCTATCAATACCGGCAATACCAACATTACCAAAACAACGCCGGGAGCGCCCGTGGGCCAGTTCTTCGGCTACCAGGTGCAGGGACTGTTCCAAACGCCGGCGCAACTGCTGAAAGCACCCGTTCAGAACGGCAAGGCGCTCGATCCCAAGCTGGGCACCTACCTCGGCGATATACAGTTTAAGGATCTTTCCCGCGACGGCGTAGTAAACGACTCCGACCGCGCCTATATCGGTAATCCCAACCCGAAATTCACTTTTGGCTTTACCAACGAGTTTACCTATAAAGGTTTTACCCTGAGCGTTTTCCTGCAAGGCTCCTATGGCAATGATATTTATAATTACGTGCGCGTATGGGGCGAGCGCATGAGCACCACCTCGGGCAACCAGATGGCTTCGGTGCAAAAACGCTGGACGCCGGAGAATACCAATACCACCATGCCGCGCTATGCCAATGCCGACCCCAACGACAATGAACGCGTATCGGACCGCTTCGTGGAAGACGGCTCTTACCTACGCATTCAGAACGTGGCGCTGGGCTACACCCTCTCCGCCGCGCAACTGCCGTCACGGCTCCGGTTCGTGCGGTCGGTGCATTTCTATGGCTCGGTACAAAACCTCTGCACCTTTACCCATTATACCGGCCTCGACCCGGAAATCGGTTCCTACAATGGCGACCCCCTGCTGACGGGCGTGGACGTAGGCCGCTATCCCGTGCCAAGGACCATCACCGCCGGTGTAAACATAGAATTTTAATCATCCGCTAAAACGATGACAATGAAAAATGCTTTTAATACAACAGTGCGTGTGTTTGCAGTCGTAGCGGTATTGAGCCTCGCGTCCTGCAAAAAATCATTCTTCAACGGTGTCCCCACCGATCAATATACCCTCGGCAGCCTATACAACAGCCCCGCCGAAATAAAGCTGGCCACGGGCGCCCTGTATGGCAAGCCCTGGTTTTATTTCAACTGCCAGTACAGCATGGGCATCGGCGATACCTATGCCGGCAATTCGACCGGCGATGCCGATATCGATATGACGCAGTTCCAGAACATGAGCATCACCCAATCCAACCAATACATTTTTAAAGGCTGGGCCTCTTTATTCCAGGTGGTGGGCAATGCCAATAACATCATCGCCAACCTGCCGGCCAATTCAACGCTCGACAGCGTCACCGTTACCACCGCCGTAGGCGAAGCCCGCTTTATGCGCGCCGCCGCTTATTTTTACCTGGTGCGGTTATACGGCGCCGTTCCCATCGTGGAAAATATTTCCAGCGATATTTTCAATTACCAGCTCCCGCGCAACCTCGTTTCCGATGTGTACAAGTTCATTATAAAAGACCTGCAATATGCCGAAACCCGCCTGCCGGTAAAAGGCGCTTACCCCGCCAGGGTCACTGCCGGCTCGGCCAAGGCGCTCCTGGCCAAAGTATACCTCACGCAAAAGGATTATACCAATGCCGCCGCCAAAGCATGGGAGGTGATCAGCAACGAAAGCGTCTACGGCTACGGGCTGATGACCAACTACGCCGACTTGTTTTTAACGAGCAACAACAACAACAAGGAATCGCTGTTCGCCCTGCAATGGGTGGCCAGCAATGCCGACGGCAGCTATGGCACGGGCAACGTGACGCAGGCCTATTGCGCCGCCTACGGCCAGGGCCTGACCGGCAGCACCGACGGCTGGGGCAGCTTCCGCCCTACCCTGGACCTGCAAAAAGAAGTGGACAGCGGCGACCTGCGGCGCAAACCCACCTTTATGCTCAAGGGCGACTACTATCCCGAGCTGCTGAAATCGAAAGGCGGATACACCTACCCGGGCAACAACCTGTCGAGCACCAATGCCAGCGTAAAAAAATACGTGGTAGGCACCTATGACGACAACAGCACCACCGGTGGCGTCTATTTCATGTCCACCAGCATCAACACGTATATGATCCGCTACCCCGATGTGCTGCTCACCTATGCCGAAGCCGTACTGGGCAGCAATGCCTCGACCACCGATGCCAACGCCCTGCAACAATTCAACCGCGTGCGTGCAAGGGCGGGCCTGGCGGCAAAGACCAGTCTCACCATTCTCGACATCCTCCATGAAAGAAGGATGGAGTTTGCCTTCGAGGGCCAGTACTGGTACGACCTGCTGCGACTGCCGCAGGCGCAGGCCATCAGCATCATCGCCAACCAGGAGCGCGGGCGTATCAACGGCAGCAATGTGATCACCTCCTTTAAGGTGACGCCTACTGCCGCCAGCTTTGCGATGCCTATTCCGCAGTCGGACATCGACAACGATCCAAAGCTGTCGCAACCCCCGGTGCCTTATTATTAATATGTTACCCCTAACAATAAAAAGCTTCGATATGAAAAAATTATTGCTATATAAAATAAGCCTGCCGGTAGCGCTTATCCTTGCGTTGGCCATCGGCTGCAAGAAAAACAGCGGCGACCCGCCCGCCCCCTCCGGCGGATCGCTGAGCGGCCTGAAGGCCAACCCCGACAGCGCCCTGCCCGGCGCCATGATAAACATCAATGGCAGCGGCCTGCAGGGGCTGGTAAAAGTGACTTTCGATACCATCCCTTCGATTTTCAATCCCGTATACAATACCGAAACCAACCTGCTGGTGTATGTGCCCAACAATGCCAAATACGGGGTGCAGAAAATAACCCTGACCAATGGCATCGGCGGAAAAGCCCAAATCAGCTTTAAGGTGATACAACCCGCACCGGTTATCAGCATCATCGCCCCGCTCAGCGCTAAAGTAGGCGATACCGTAACCATCACGGGTAATTATTTCAGGAATATCGTCTCCGTATTGCTTGGCGCTATTAAAGCGCAGGTGGTAGATTCATCGTCTTCCACCACGTTAAAGTTCAAAGTACCTGCGGGCGTACCGGCGGGGTTGGTAACCGTTACCACCGAAACAGCCATAGTGATAGCCGATTTCGACGGTGGCGGCCTGCGTCCTGATGGAAACTCCTGGTATTCCTATGGCGACATGACCTCCAAGTCCATCGCCAGCAGCAACCCCACCGCTATCTCGGGCAATTTCATCAAAGCGGTATCGCAAACCACCAGCACCGCCGGCTATGCGGGCATTTCCACCTATACCGCCGCCAGCGGCTCGCAACTATTGGGATTGACCACCGCCGCCAGCGCTACCTATATTAAGTTCGACGCCAACAGCAATGGATACACGGGAACGCAGTTGCAGGTAAACCTTGGCGATGCCGCCAGCAATAACTTCAACCGGGTAGTAAACATCAACTGGACCGGCTGGCAAACCGTGACCATCAAATTGTCGGACTTCTATTTCGGTTACGGCACGGATGCGTCGAAAGTGGTAGACCCCACGCAGATAACCACGGTTAAATTCCATTTTGTCAACTACGTGGGCAATCAAAGCGAAGTAAACCTCGACAATATCCGTTTTACCTATTAATTCATGGTGACCACCTCACTATAAACTATTTATTATGCATCGTTCATTCAATATATTCTTTCCGGCCATCGCTATGGCTGTGGCTGTTGCCGTATTGCCGGCCGCGGGCTGCAAAAAAGCCAGCTATACGCCGGCTACCATCAATGCCGACAGCACGCTCACCCTCAAAGCGGCGGCCCAGTACCCGCTGGGCGTGGGCGTCGACTACAACCTGCTCGTGGGCAACCCCAGCTATGCGGCCATCGTCAAAGCGCAATTCAACAGCGCCACCGCCGGCTATGTCATGAAGCATGGCGCGGTAGTGCAGGCCAACGGCAGCTACAGTTTC
>JADMIO010941481.1_pt1 | contig 11999 bp, 8 predicted proteins | sample 8958161 | NCBI WGS metagenome assembly JADMIO01 (sample SAMN16585339, study PRJNA669376) | soil metagenome | isolation source: Crop rotation soil | place: USA: Cullars Rotation, Alabama | collected 2011
AATAACACGACTTTCTATATCGTGTTTTCGCTGGCTGCTCTGACCGCGGCGACGCTGTTGAACCTGGTCGGCCTGGATGTGGGCAAGTGGTTGAACAACGTCGGCGCGGTGGCCATGTGGGTGCCGGTTGGGGTCATCATCGTCATGGGTGGGATCGCGTGGCATCGTTTCGGTCCTGCCACCTCTTTTAGTCTGCACTCGATGACGCCCAGCATGCACTTCAACGACATCATCTTCTGGTCGGTGCTGATTTACGCTTTTGCGGGGTGCGAGACGGCTTCGCTGATGGGCGACGAGATCAAGAATACCCGGCGCACGATTCCCCTGGCGTTGTTCATTGCCGGGGTGACGGTAACAATCTGCTACATCGTGGGCACCATGAGCGTGCTGGTGGCGTTGCCGGCCTCGCAGGTGGGAAACCTGGAGGGGCTGATGCAGGCGATTGCCGCGACCGCACATCGCATCGGGTTCGAGGGCATAATTCCCCTGGCGGCATTTCTGATTGCGCTGAGCAATATCGGCGCTGCGGGAGCCTACCTCGCAGCCGTAGCACGCCTGCCGTTTGTGGCCGGGCTGGACCGGTTTCTTCCTCCGGTGTTTGGAGCGCTGCATCCGCGATGGAAGACGCCGTGGATGGGCCTGCTGACACAGTGGGGGTTTGGCGTCCTGTTCATCTTCTTGGGACAGGCCGGCACCAGCATCAAGGGCGCGTATGACGTGCTGGTTGCCATGGGCGTGATCACGTATTTCATCCCATTCGCGTATCTTTTTGCAGCCATGCTGAAGCTGCAACGCGAGCCGGCGGGCCCGGAGGTGATTCGTGTCCCTGGAGGAAGACCGGTTGCGCGCTTGGTGGCTGTCGTCGGGCTGATGACGACGATGTTTGCCATCGTGATGTCGGTAATCCCGCAGCCCGATGAGCCCAACAAGCCGCTGGCTGTGCTGAAGGTGGTAGGGCTGTCGGGATTGCTGGTGTTGATGGGGGCGTGGATTTATTGGGTGGGACGAAGAAGGGTCAGGGGTGCCTAAAATACATGGACATTCTCCACGGTATTTTCTAGATTGAGCGGAGAATCTTGCGCGTCTGTCCGAGGGATAGGTGGGAATTATCGATCCAGAGGTCTCGTCCAAGGTGCAGCCGGAGTTGATAGGCGGCGAGAGTCTCCTTTGGACCGGCAAGCCGAATCCGCGCGTCATTTTTCACGCCGATGATGTCTTCCTGATCCCCTTCAGCCTGCTCTGGGGTGGGTTCGCAATCTTCTGGGAGATGGGTGTGCTCGGCCTTTGGGGCAATTTCGGCAAGGGTGGGCCTGCTCCGGTGTTCTTCCAGATCTGGGGGATACCGTTTGTTGTGATCGGACAATACGTCATCTGGGGTCGATTCGTGTGGGATGCATGGCTGAAGAAGCGCACCTATTACGCGGTGACGGACCGCCGCGTTTTAGTGGTCCAGGAAGGGCGGGCCCGAAAGACAAGCTGGCTTTACATCAATTCCATTCCGACCGTGGAACGCGAGGGTCCTGGACCTGGCACTATTTGGTTTGGTCCAAAGGGTCCTCTCATGACGGGCAGGAGACAAACATCCCGCGGGTGGAGTCGTTTCAGCGTTGGCGGAGTGCCGATCTTTGCTGATATCGACGACTTGGACTCGGTCTATCGGCTGGTACTGGAGTTGCGCGAGAAGTCCGATCACACAGCAACCGCCGCAACAAAGTGACACGGCTGAGGTGACTCTACACCGGCACAGCGGTCTTCCTCGCCGGATTGAAAAACGGCAGCTTTACAACCGTCGCAGTGACTTTCTGCCGCATGGCTTCGATGGTGATTTCCATCTGCAGCCTGTTGCCTTCTCTTGCGTGAGCGGTCTCGATACTTCCCAGCGCGATGAGCTTCTTGAGTAGCGGCGAGAACGCGGTCGTTGTCGCCCGGCCGACGTGTTTGTCGCCGACATAAATAGGGACCGCGACGCGCGATGCCTGAGTCGGCGCAGCCGGGGTCAGCGAAAATTTCTCGTGCAACTCCTCGACTTCGACCCAATCCACTTCGAGTCCCACCAGTTGCCGCGCTACGCCGTTCTTATTTTCCTGAACCAGAGCAGCCTTGCCGACAAAGTTTTCTTTGTCGAGATGCACCATGCGGCCGAATCCTAGCTCATAGGGCGAATATTTCTGCGACGGGATGAGCGCCTTCTTGCTGCTGATATAGTCCACTTCGATCAGCAGCAGGCCAGCTTCGACGCGGGCAACATCGAGCGCCAGCATCCCGGCCGCGTGGATGTCGAACTGCTTGCCGGTGACCATCAGCGCGTCCCAAATCTTGACGGCGTCGTTCCATGGAACCCAGATCTCGTAACCCAGGTCGCCGGTGTATCCGGTGCGCGAGATGTCCACCGGCACGCCAGCAATCTTGCCTCGAGTCACGCGGAAGTATTTCAGGTTAGCGATGTCGGCTTCGGCGACTGCCTTGAGAAGCTTGGCCGAAGTCGGACCTTGCAATGCCAGAGCTGCAACTTTTTCGGAGATGTCTTCGATCTGGACATCCATGTTCAGGCCGTTCTGGCGAAACCAGCGCAAGCTGGGATCGGCAGCGGTCCAGCGATACTTGTTCTCTTCGAGGCGAGTGATGGTGCCGTCGTCAATCACCTTGCCCTGCTCATCGCACCAGCAACAATAGATGACCTGCCCGACCTTGGCCTTGTCGATGTCGCGGGTGATGACGCGATTGACCAGCTTGGTGGCGTCCTTGCCGCTGACGAGGTACTTATAGAGCGGGGAGATATCAATCAGCGCGCAGGCGTTGCGGATAGCGTTGTACTCGTGCTCATGATGCACTTCGTAAACGCTGACCGTGTAATAGCCAGACCACTCGCGGTAGTTGAGGCTGTGGCACAGGGCAAAGGTTCTCTCGTGGAATGCGGTTCCGACGGGCATGGGTCTCCTGAAATTGTCGAAAGCGGATTATATGCAGCAGCGCGCGCCGGGAGCAACTGCAGGGGCGCGACAAACCCGCCGCTCTCCGATAGAATGAGCGGTCGAATCTCCTATGCGCCGCGTCCTCATCGAGTGGAGCGTTCTGCCCAGTGGCCTCTGAGCCGCCGCGGTGCTATCGTACGTCTGCGCATTCTCGGCATAGATTTCCAGTCATGTTTCCGGTTTGACCTGAAGGCTGACGGCTGTGGCTGACAGCTGAAGGAGCCAGCAAATGGCCAGTTCCAAATACGACGTGATCGTGATCGGCGGGGGCCACAACGGCCTGGTGAACGCCGCCTACCTGGCGCGCGCAGGGAAGAAGGTCCTGGTGCTGGAGCGCCGCCATGTGCTCGGCGGGGCCGCGGTCACCGAAGAAGTCTTCCCCGGATTCAAGTTCTCAGTGTGCTCTTACGTGGTTTCGCTCCTGCGACCGGAGATCATTCGCGATCTCGACCTTCCTCGCCACGGGCTGGAGATCCTCCCGCTCGACGGAACCTTTACGCCCATGCCGAACGGCGATTATCTCTGGCGCGTGAACGATCACGGGAAGACGCGACGCGAGATTGCTCGCCACTCCAAGCTTGACGCCGAGGCCTACGAAGAGTTCGGCAAGTCCATGCAGGCGATGTGCCGGTTTGTGAAGCCCATTCTCAGCATGGTGCCGCCCGACCCCGCGACTCTGAACCCGCGTGAACTGATGAAACTGCTGTTCATCGGCAAGCGTTTTCAGGGCATGTCGAGCGAGGACAAGTACAACCAGGTGCAGTTGATGACCATGAGCGCGGTGGATTTCCTCGACCAGTGGTTCGAGACTGACGTGCTCAAGGCTACGATGTCGGCGTCGGGAATCATCGGCACGTTTTTGGGCGTGCGTTCACCCGGAACAGCCTATGTTTTGCTGCATCACTACATGGGAGAAATTGACGGGGCGTTTCGCTCCTGGGGGTTTGCGCGGGGAGGCACTGGCGCTATCTCCAACTCCATCGGCGACGCGGCGCGCGAGGCCGGGGCAGAAATCCGCACCGAGGCGCCGATCGCGAAGATCATCGTCAAGAACAATCGCGCCAAGGGCGTTGTGCTGCAGAACGGGGACGAGATCTATGCCAACGTGGTTTCGTCGAGCGTCGATCCGCGGCTGACGTTCATTCGCTTCATGGAAGACGGCGACCTTCCTTCGAGTTTCCTCGACGAAGTGCGGCGCTACAAGTTCCGCGGCTCGTCGGGCAAAGTGAACCTGGCGCTCGATGCCCTGCCCGATTTCAAGTGCATGCCGGGTCCGGGGGCTCACTTGCGCGGCGCAATGTCCATCTCGCCCAGCGTCGAGTACATGGAACGCGCGTACGACGACGCCAAGTACGGAAACTTCTCGCGGCGTCCGTACATTGACATGGTCATCCCAACGCTGACTGATCCTTCGGTTGCGCCGCCGGGAAAGCATGTTCTTTCCTGCTTCGTTCAGTACGCGCCCTACAAGCTGCGACCGGGTCTCAACTGGGACAGCGAGCGCGACAATTTCGGCAACAACGTAATCAACACCATTGCCGAGTATGCGCCAAACATCAAGGACATCATCCTGCACAAGCAAGTCCTGACGCCCTTGGACATCGAGAGGGATTTTGGCCTGAGCGAAGGCAACATTTTTCAGGGAGAGCTTTCGCTGGAGCAACTTTTCTTCCTGCGCCCGGTGCCGGGATGGGCGCAGTTCCGTACGCCGATCAAGAACCTTTATTTATGCGGCTCGGCCACGCATCCGGGCGGCGGCATCATGGGCGCGCCGGGACGCCTGGCGGCGCTGGAAATTCTCAAAGACATCAAGGGAGCGGCCTAGACCATGCCCGATCGCGATGTGGTAATCATCGGTGGCGGCCACAACGGTCTGGTGACCGCGTTTTACCTGGCCAAGGCAGGCTTCAAACCCGTAGTGCTGGAGCGCCGCGCCCAGGTAGGCGGGGCCGCCATCACCGCCGAGTTTCATCCCGGCTTCCGCAGCTCGATTCTTTCGCACGCCGCCGGACCCATCCGTCCTGACATCATTCGTGACATGCAGCTTCAAAAGCACGGGCTGAAGCTGATCACGCCCGACGTAGCGATGGTGTCGTTGTCCCCGACAGGACGCGCCCTGGTTCTCTATAACGACGCGCGAAAGTCTGCCCAGGAGATCGGCAAATTCTCCCAGAAGGACGCGGCGCGCTATCCGGAATTTCAAGACTCTCTCGGCAAGATGGGCAAGGTGATCGGGCAGGCGCTCGAGCTGGCTCCTCCGAACATTGACGAGCCCAGCAAGGGCGACCTGTGGGGAATGTTGCAGACCGGGCGCTCCATCCGCAAGCTGGGCAAGAAAGACATGTACCGCCTGCTGCGATGGGGACCGATGGCAGTAGCCGATCTCGTCGCGGAAGCGTTCGAGACCGAGCTGCTTCGCGCCACCATCGCTGCCCGCGGAATTTTCGGGACGTTCTTCGGACCGTGGTCGGCCGGCAGCAGCCTGGTGTTGCTGATTCGCGCCGCCGGCGACGAGCATCCTGCCGGGTCGGCTTTTTTCGCCGCTGGCGGGATGGGGGCTGTGACGCAAGCGATGGCGAACGCTGCCAAGCAGGCGGGCGCCGAGATCCGTACCAATGCCGACGTCATCGAAGTGCGCATCAAGGACGGAATCGCGACCAGCGTTGTGTTGTCCACTGGCGAAGAGATCACAGCCAAAGCAGTCATCTCCAACGCTGATCCCAAGCGCACGCTGCTGAAGCTGGTTGATCCCACTCACCTGACGCCTGACTTTGTCATGAAGCTCCAGCACTACCGCACGCCGGGGACGGTCGCGAAGGTGAATCTCGCCCTGTCCGGCCTTCCGAAATTCACCGCGTTGAACGGAAGCACAGAGGCGTTGAACGGGCGCATCATGATCGGCCCTGAAATCGATTACCTGGAGCGCGCCTTCGACGAGGCCAAGTATGGCAACTTCTCGCGCCAGCCGTATTTGGAGATCGCCATTCCGACCTTGACCGATCCCTCGCTCGCACCTGCCGGCAAGCACGTCATGTCCATCTACGTGCAATATGCGCCCTACAAGCTGAAGAACGGCGATTGGGAGAGCCAGCGAGTTCCGCTGGGCGATGCGGTGGTCAAGACGATCGCGCAGTACGCTCCCAACCTGCCGGAACTGATCCTGACGCACCAGATCATCACGCCGCACGACCTGGAAGACACGTACGGTCTCACGGGAGGGCACATTTTTCACGGCGAGCTGGCCCTCGACCAGTTTTTTACCATGCGCCCGCTGCTGGATTGGGCGCGGTATCGCACTCCGATTCAGAGGCTGTATTTGTGCGGGTCCGGCACTCATCCGGGTGCCGGCCTGACGGGAGGCTCGGGCGCCAATGCGGCGCGTGAAATCCTCAAGGAGCTAAAGAAATAAAGGGTGCCTACCGTCGCGCCACTTTGGTAACCACGCTAACGAACATCCTTCCGGCTAACATCGTGATAGCTTAACTGGGATACCGCTCTCTTTTTCAGGCATCCAAGGGGAGGCGTCTGCGGGAGTGGAGCTTGGCTGAAGATCCGAAGTGGGACCTTGCCATTCTGGCCACCGTCCAGGGCTTCTACGAGAAGCTCTTGCAGGACTACGTTGGCGGCGAAGTACCCGTGCCCGCCGGCCTGGAAGCTGTATCTTTACAACAAGACGAAGTTGACGTTCAGCAGACTCTCGCGCGCATGCGGGCCTGGCTGCGTATGCTCGACATGGCAATCTCGCCCGCCATGCTCCGGCGCGCGTTAACCCCGGATACCGATCCCGAAATCGCCGAATCCTTGTTGCGCTACCTGGTCCGCAAGAAGGAACTGACTGACATCAATCGTGACAAGACCGACCTGGTGGCGACGTTCCTTTACCGCCATCCCCGCGTACCCGGACAGTGGGAGCGCCGGGGATATGGCCTGGACGGCTCCATTCCGCTGTCGCCGTTTGAAATTGCGCTGATCGAGATCCTTGCGGACACTGACGCTCCCGCCCTGAACGAGGAGCATGTGCAAACCCTGCGCCGTTTCGATGAAACGCGACAGGAAGCCGAGGGCTTCGCCGATCTCAATTCCCTGCTGAACTCGGGCATCATTGCGCGAGTGCGGGAGATGAAGACCTCGCTGGAGGCGTCGTTCTATCATCCCGGGGCGCTGGCTACCATCGCGCCGTACAACGCCGCGTTTGGCAAAACGTTCGACGGACTATTTCGCGCTGCGACCTCAGAGATCCGTGAGTTCGCGCAAGCGCTCCAGGAGCAGGGTGGCAGCATACTGGGCACCGTGGACGGGGTTGACGTAACCGTGGATCACGTCGCGGCGCTTCAGGAGAGCGAGTTGCTCAAGATTGACTACGGCACCGCGCTGGACAAGTTCCGGCGGGTGTCGAACCTTCGAAAAACCTTGAAGCTGCACCCTCCCATGCGGCAAAACGTTCCTCAGGCGGCGCGGGCGACGGCCGCCGGATTCGGCGGAGCCGGAAGCAGCGTCGTATCTCATCGCCCAGCAGCCTTCGATCTGCGGGGCATGCGGGCCAGGGTGACACCGCAGCAGATTCAGACGGAAGAGATCAAGCTGCACAAGGTGGAAGAGTCGATTCGCGTGTTCGTGCGAGTTGCCGATCCGAAGTTCCGCCAGGTTGTCCCCATGCGCTTTTTCAACCTGACCTTGACTCCGGCGGAGGCCAGTGCTTACTGCAGCGATTTCGCGGACGACCAAGGCTTCAATGCCCGGGTGGCGCGGATGTTGCTGCGCCTGGTCGCGGTCGGGGCACGCATTACCACAGAGCTCGAAGAATTGCGGCGCGATGAGAATTCCTTCTCGCTGCAAAAGCTGCACGCCGATTCGCTCGCCGTATTGCTGCAGATCGCCGAAGTGCTGGCCCATCAGGCCGATCAAGTGGCAGTTCAGGCGATCGAACAAACCAGTCATGATCACGCCGAAGCCATCAACACGTCGCTGAAGAAGTTGCGGGACCGCGCCGATCTGGCCACTCGAGTCCTCTCCCCTAACGTGTAGGCCTTCAATCAACACAACCATAGAATTTGTCATCCCGAGCGAACGAGGGATCTGCATTTGTCACAGCGGCCAAAAGCAACCCCGGCTTTTCTCACTCACGTACTTGACTGCGTCAAGTACATAGTTGACAATTGCCGTATGCTCGCCATGGCCACTGCCATTCCCGAAGACACCGTCTCCTCCGTACGACGTTTCAACCGCTTCTATACCCGTCAGATCGGGCTATTGCAGGAGGGACTGTATAAAAGCGAGTTTTCGCTGACCGAAGTCCGGGTTCTCTACGAACTCGCCCACCGGCAGCGGCCGACGGCCACGGAGCTGGGAAAAGATCTAAGCCTCGATGCCGGGTATCTGAGCCGTATCTTGCGGAGCTTCGAGAAGCGAGGGTTGCTGAAGCGCGAGGCATCCGAGAAAGACGGGCGGCAAAGCCACCTGCAACTGACCAAGGCGGGGCGCGTCGCTTTCGCTCCCCTCGATCGGCGTTCGCACGATGAAGTGGCCGCCCTGCTGGCGAAGGTGTCTTCTGAGGGGCAATCCAAGCTGATGCAAGCCATCAACACCATAGAGGATGTGCTGGCTAGCAGGAAACCGGCAACGACTCCGTATTTGTTGCGCACTCATCAGCCCGGCGATCTCGGCTGGATGGTGTACCGCCACGGCGTCCTCTACTCGCAGGAATATGGATACGATGAACGATTCGAGGCGCTGGTGGCTGAGATTGCGGTGTCTTTCGTGCAGCATCTCGATCCAAAACGTGAACGCTGCTGGATTGCCGAAAAAGATGGCGAGCGCGTGGGGTCGGTCCTGCTGGTGAAGAAATCGAAGACAGTAGCCAAGCTACGCGTGCTGCTGGTCGAGCCTTCGGCACGCGGGTTGGGCATTGGTCGCCGGCTGGTGGAGGAGTGCGTCCGGTTCGCCAAGCAGGCAGGTTATAAGAAGATCGTTTTATGGACGCAGAGTGAACTGCACTCAGCACGCAAAATTTACCAGGCCGCCGGCTTTCGCCTCACCGGCAAGCAACGTCACGATAGCTGGGGACGCACCGGGTTAGTGGCTGAGGTGTGGGAGCGAAAGGTGTAACCGACTGAAGCGGGAGAGCGATTCATTTGCCGGCTGCGGCAAGCAGCGATGAGAGGGTGAGTTCTCCTTCACGTAGACTGTGGTAGTCAACGTTTGATCTCGCAGTTTTACGGTTAACGCGTTGTACTTCCTTCAATGAGCCCCGTCACTCACTTTCTGACCGGTTGGGTGCTGTCGAACTTGGCGAACCTGACTCGGCGAGAACGTGCGTTAGTGACGTTCGCCGGAGTTGTGCCCGATGCAGACGGCTTGGGCGTCGTTGCTGATTTCGTAACGCGCAACTCAGCGAATCCAACGGACTGGTTCTCTCGCTATCACCATTCTCTGCATGATCTGGGTTTTGCCTTGGTAGTTAGCGCGGTTTGCTTCGGGTTCGCAAGTCAGAGATGGAAGGTTGCAGCTCTGGCGTTTCTGAGCTTTCACCTCCATTTGCTGGAAGATCTTTTGGGCTCCCGAGGCCCTGACAGCTACCAGTGGCCGATTCCTTACCTCATGCCATTTTCATCCGCCGTGCAGATTACCTGGCAAGGACAGTGGGCACTCAATGCCTGGCCGAACATAGTCATCACCATTGCTCTGCTTACGCTAACCCTCTACTTAGCGTGGTCGCGTGGCTACTCGCCGGTGGAAATATTTTCGAAGAACGTAGATCAAGCCTTTGTGGCTGCCCTCCGGCAACGGGTCCCGAGGAAGGGTTCGATATCCTAATTCGTCCTCAGGCCAGCACTCCCAGAAAGTCGCTCGTCCGATTCTCGAACCCGGGGAACACTTGGTCCAAAGCCCGATTGCCAAGATGGCGATAGACGGCCTCGCCCATGACGCGGCGGAAGTCGGTGGTAACCGCCAGATCGCGGCCCTCGTGCAACTGCGCGGGATCGAGTCCTGGCCAACGGCCATACACCTTTCCGCCCTTCACCGGTCCGCCGAGGACGAACATCACGCTGGCATGTCCGTGGTCGGTGCCGCGATTACCGTTCTCCCTCGCAGTTCGCCCGAACTCCGACATGGTGACGACCACTGTGTCCTCGGCGAGATCTCCCAGGTCCGTCCAGAATGCGGCAAGCGACTGCGAGAAGTCTCGCAAGAGGTTCGCCAGCGGTCCCTGGGTATTGCCTTCGTTCACGTGATGGTCCCAGCCTCCGATATCGGCGAAAGCGACCTGCACACCCAGATTCGCTTTGATCAGCTGTGCGAGTTGCTGAAGGCTCTGGCCAAAGCGTCCCTGCGGATATTCAGCGCCCGCCGCCGGCGTGTACTGCGACGGATTCGCCGCCTTCAGCATTTTCACGGCCTCGAAGGTTTCCTTGCCTGTCCCGTGCAAGACCGAATCCACCGATTGGGAGTACATCGCTTCAAACGTATTCGCGGTCGAACTGCGCCCGCCGACCCCGAATTGATTGACGTTGTTCATCGCTACCGCGGGCTCACTGCCGCAGAGAATGCGGGGAAGCGATGGGCCCAAGCCGATGGCCCGAAAGGGAGAGTTGTCCGCAGGCGCGGAGTGCAAGGCGCGGTTCAGCCAGCCGTCCCCGGTGACCTTCACGCCGGGAGTTCCCGACTCCATGAAATCCTGCGCGTCGAAGTGCGAACGAGTCGGGTCGGGCGAGCCGGCAGCGTGCACAACCGCGAGATGATTCTGCTTCCACAATGGCTGCAATGCCGACATTGAAGGATGCAGTCCGAACCTGCCGTCCAGGTCGATCACCGCACTCCGTGGAATGTTGATGGACGGGCGCATGGCGTAGTACGCAGGCTCGCCGTGGGGGACAACGATGTTCAGGCCGTCGGCGGCACCGCGCTGGAAGATGACGACCAGCCGTTTTGCCCTGCTCGTCTGCTCGGCGCCAAATGCTGCCCGTTGCAGAAACTGCGGCAGTGCAGTTGTGCCGACGGCGGCCAGGGCCGAATTGCGAATGAATCCACGCCGGGTGATTGACATCATCTCCTCTGAAATTCCGGCGAGCCGAGAATCAGTCCGGCAATTGTCGCCAGGTTGGAATCGCTTTTCGTATTCTGCATCTGCGAGGCAATGGTTTGGTGTGTCTGAGACGAGACATCGCCGGCCAGCAGGTTCTGTTCGAGCGTAGCCAGCACATTGTCCGGGCCTGCCCGCGTACCCACCATGCGTCCGGAGTCGACTTGCACGCCCTTCAGGCTTCCGCGTGCGAGAGCCAGCGCGAAGTTCATGCGATCCAGCAGCGCCGACGAATTCACCCAGGAATCAGCTTTCATCGAGTACCCGGTCGGCGGCTGCATGCCATAGAGCGGCATTCCCATTTTCTGGAGCTGGCGTGCGACCAACGCTGCGTCGCTGACGTCGGCATCGCTGGCACGCAGGGCTGAAACTACGAACTCCAGCGGGGTTTTCACCTTCGCGCGATACACACTCTGATCCCAGAACTCCGGCGAGCGGAACAGCGTCTTCGGGACTTCCCGGATGTCGCCATCTTTCTTCCGGAACGTGTGGGCCATCCGGTCCACCAGCGCGGGCGGCGGATTGTCCGAGACGAACCGCACCGCCAGCTTGTTGCACACAAAATGCGCTGTGGACGGATGACGCGCGATCATGTGTAGCACGTCCAGCCCCTCTTTTTCTCCACGATCTTTGATGCGATGGCCGAGAACGGTCTTATCACCGGGATCGTGCATGCGTTCATCAAAAGTAAAATCCCCACCCAGCCGTGGACGTTTGACGGTCCATCCAGTGAAGACACGCGCTACCTCGGTCACATCTTTCTGCGTGTAGCCCCCATCCACGCCGAGCGTGTGCAGCTCCATCAGCTCGCGGCCATAGTTTTCGTTCAGTCCGTTGCGTTTTCCCTTGCCCGGTCGGCGGCCCTTTCCGCCTTTGGCCGCGGTCGAGTTCGGACCCACGCTCAACCAATTGTCGAGATAGAACAGCATGGCGGGGCTTTTTGCGGT
>JADMIO011430640.1_pt1 | contig 11999 bp, 9 predicted proteins | sample 8958161 | NCBI WGS metagenome assembly JADMIO01 (sample SAMN16585339, study PRJNA669376) | soil metagenome | isolation source: Crop rotation soil | place: USA: Cullars Rotation, Alabama | collected 2011
GGCAGCCACAACCTGGCGCGCTCGCGGGCGCTGAATTCCGCGGGCATCACACCGACAATGGTGTGCGGCGTCCCGTTGACGCGCACGCTTCGATTGAGAACATTCGCGTCGGCTTGGAACGCGTCCTGCCACAACTGGTAACTGAGGATGACTGCATTGGGCCCGTTTGGCGCGTCTTCCTCTTTGAGAAATGTGCGCCCCAGGAAGGGCGGAATGCCGATCGTCCGGAAGTAACCTTCGGTGATGCGGATGGAGGTGACGTGTCGCGGTGAGGTGGCGGTTTCGAGATTGACGCCGCGATAGAGGAATATGGTCGCTGAGGAGGAGAAGCTGCGCGCGGTTTGCACGGCGGCGAACTCCCTCGGTGACGTGGCGCCGATCTGCTGACGGCTCACGACGACGACAGTGGACGGGTCGGAATAGGGTAGCGGCCGGAGGATCAGCTCGCTCAGGAAGCTGAAGATGGCCGTGTTGGCGCCGATTCCCAGCCCGAGCATCAATACGATCATTGCCGTCACGCTGGGAGTGCGCCGGAATGAGCGGAACGCATATCGCAAATCCATGCGCACCGCTTCGACCCAGGCGAAGCTGCCTTGTTCTCTAAACTGTTCCTGCATCTGTGAAAGTCCTCCAAATTCGCGACGCGCGGAGAGCCTCGCCTCGACTGCGGATTGACCCTGCTGCCGGTATTTCTCTGCCAGCATTTCGAGGTGAAATTCTGTTTCTTCCGCCAAACGCCTTTCCACTTCGGATTTGTGGAAGAGCCCGCGGATCCGTTGCAGCAGCTCGTTGAGAGGTTCCATAAGAGCTACTCCGCCGCGAGCAGGCGCGACATGATCGCCACCATTTGCAGCCAGTTTTCCGTTTCCGTCGTAAGGCGTTTGCGGCCGGACGGCGTGAGGGAATAGAAGCGAGCTTGCCGGTTGTTCTCGGATAAGCCGTAGGCGCTACGAATGAGGCCGCGCTGCTCGAGCCGCAGCAGGGCAGGGTAGAGCGACCCCTGGTTCAGGTTGAGGACACCCTCGGAAATCATCAGCAGCCGCTGGGCGATCCCATAGCCGTGGGTCGGGCCGAGGGTGTCGAGCGTTTTCAGCACCATCAGGTCGAGGGTGCCAGGGAGGACTTCCTGGGACACGGGCGATCTCCTTTAGTTGAACTACAGGAGAGTATACGGTCCCAGAGTAAAAATGTTTCAAAAAAATTCGAGTCGCAGCGGGCAGCCTATTCGAACCAGTTGTTCCCCAATGGTGCCAGCGGAAGCGCCAATGGGTCGTACTCGTGCTGGACGAACTCCGCAGTGAAAGAAATGAACCGCATCCGGGCCTGAAACTGGGTCAGCGGATCGTCGGTACCGGTCACGCGGAACGAAGTCAGAAAACCGGCGAAATTCGAAACGGCGGCCAGGTCTTCGAAGGTCTTGAATTTCAGATAGGCGGTGCCAACTTCCTTCGGACCGGAGGTCAGTTGTTCGGTCACATGACAGTACAGCGTGGTGTAGTCCTGAAGCACCTCATTCACCGCGATGGCATCCTGATCCTTCTGCATGTACTTGACACCATCGAAGTGGAAACGCCGCGTGCCGAGATTGAATTCCAGGTGATATCGCATCTCCGACTCGCCCGTGGCCGGGTTGACGCGGAGGTAGTTGAAGCGGCTCGAGGACTCGTCGATGGGGAGCGTGACCGCTGCCTGCCCTTCGAAATTCGCGAATGTGATCGCGCCTTTCAAGGAGGCTTCGTGTTCGTAGCCGTCGATGAACTCGTTCACATCAGCGACAGTCATCCGAACGTTGAACTGGCAGGCGACTGTTCCAGGTACGCGAGCAGCGAGTGTAAGATCGCCGGGACGGCCTGGCGCCGGAGTGCCTTGTCCGGCGAAGTACCAGCCAACCATTTCCTCATCAAACGTCATACCGACACCGTCGGGCAGCTGCGCATCCAGGAACGGACGCCACAGCGTGGAGGTGGGCAGCGTTTTCCCCGCCGCGCGGCGCAGGATGTAATAGAAGCCGAACCTCCCGCCCGTTTCCGTGTGAAACAGCCCCAGTGACTGGCTACCGAAGAGCGCTGCCACGGCCGGGGGCAGGGACGTTACGTACTTCCCGACCAGCAGATCGTCGCTCACCTTGCGAATCTCGTCGTGAAACGCAGTGAAGTCGTTCAACTGGAAATGGTCCTGGAGAAATGTGGGCGTGAGCAGTCCCTCCATCAATCCCATCAACTGGTAGCGCGCTTCAAACTGTCCGCCCGGTTTGCTGTCGAATTCGAGAAACGCGAGCCCGGCGGCTTCGTTCGCGTTCGAGATCGTATCCATTCGCCACAGGCCGTCTAATTCGGCAGCTGTGGGCGGCGCACCGGCGGCAAACAGCGACTTGTGATCATCCACGGTCATGTGATCCAAGCCATAGATGCGCGTCATGGGGAAGGTGAACATGCGAATCCCGTTGGGATAGTCGCCGAGGTAAACCCGTCCAATCATCAAGTCATGGTTGACGATCTTGAACACGTCGTAGAAGCCTTGCCAGGGCGGATCGAGATAACGCAGCAGGATGTAGCGGCCCGGCTCGAGAGTGCCTTTGCTGTCGTAACCCACTTCGATCTCTTCCAGGCTGTTGCGTGCGTGAATCCGGTCATCTGTGTCGCTGGTGATGCCGGTGAAATCATTTCCCTGCCGGTGAAATTCTTTCTTAAATCCGGTGAATATTGCCGAGGACATGATGTTCAGCACGTGGCCGTGCGGAAAGAATCCTTTCCAGTACCGATCGTTGCGGATGGTGCCGCCGGCGATGTCGATCGCGGGCGGGCCGCCTTGATTCAGGAGTTGGGCGATGGGCAGCGTGCTACAGCGCCGGAAGAGCGTCTCCAACTCTCCTTCTTCATAACCGATCGCGTCCAGCGCGCTGAGAGAGGCCATGCTCACCGGGCGCACCGGTTCCGGATAAGGCACTCCTTGCAGGGAACGGATGTGATGTTCCGCCGCGCGCTCTGCGACCGCTGAAATCGTCATGAACGGATTCACGCCCAACGCGCTCGGGATCACGGATCCGTCGGCGACGAAGAGCCCTTTGTGGACGCCCCCGTCGCCGGCATAGACCCGTCCGAAGGAATCGACCGCACCCTGCAGATAATCGTCGCCCATGGGACAACCGCCGAGCGGATGGGCGGTGATGAGGTGGCGCAGGTTGAATACATTCCACGTCGGGTTGGAAATGAAGTTCCCTCGCAGCGCCCGGGCATGACGTCGCAATTCCTCATTCATCCGCGTGAAAATCTGCTGCTGCCCGGCTTGGTCCCAACTGATGCGGATACGCCCGTCGCGCTCGAAAAACGGCCGCTCAAAGAGAATGACGCCACGGGCGTTGTCCTGCCCCATCACGAGATAGAGCATCGAATGGTTCATTGCGCCGTTGGGATTATGGCTGTCGCCGCCGATCGCCAAGTCCAACGCCAGTCGCGCTGCCTGCTGATCCTCGTTCCCCGCTACAGTATCCTGGCCGCGAATGAGCGCGAACACAGCCTTAGCCGCATCCACGTAAGCGCTCGGGAACGAAAAATCCTGGACGGCAATTCGCTCGACTTCGGGCAGATCCTTGGCATAGCGAACCATTCCGACGATGTTGGGGCCGGGCGCCGCGGACTGCCCCGTTCCAGGCGGCGTGGAGGGACGGTACCCGAGGACATCGGTTTCGAAGTCGCCGTTGTAGGCGAGACCGAAGAAGTCCGCGTTGCCGTTGAACCGGGTTCCCAAAGCCGGCGACACGGACAGCCCGTGCGACTCCGAACGGAGGAGCAACTCTGTCGAGTTTAGCGAACCAGCGGCGAGAACCACCTCGGCGGCGTCGATCTGGAACCCTTCGCTGTCGTCGAACCCGACCACGTGCTTTCCATGAATCCGCCATCCGTCCGCACGTTTCTCGAGCCACTCCACCTTCGTTTGCGTGAAGATCGTAGCGCCTGCCGCCCGTGCCATCGGCAGATAGTTCATGTAGACGGTGTTCTTCGCCTTGACATTGCAGCCGCTGACGCAGTTGCCGCAATTGATGCACGGCTTCTGCTGTACTCCCTGCGCGTTGGGACCGTCGATTGTGAAATTCACGGCAATTCGCAGCGGCGTGACACTCGAACCGAACTCGCGCGCACGGCGGTCGAGCGCTTGCACCTTCTTCAATCCCATCGCGTGTGGATGCACGCTCGGCGCGAGCACTTTTGCGGCCCGCTGGTAGTAGGGCCGCAGCTCGTCGAACGTGATGGCCGCCGGCCAGTGGAGTTGTTCAAAGACTTCGCGATCGGGCACGATCGCCACATTCGCGTTGATGAGCGACGTGCCGCCGAGGCCCGATCCTTTAATCACCGAGATGTCGCGATGCGTGAGGAGCTCAAACAGCCCTAGCGGATTCACATCGCTGCGGGCCGCAGCCACCACTCCGTCGATCGATTCGGGAAACTCGCCAGGCTGCCATTCCTTGCCCCGCTCGAGAATGCAGACCGAAGGTTTGGGACTGATGGAAGCGGAAGCCAGTCGCGCGGCCGTGATCGCGCCTCCATACCCTGAACCGATCACCACGACATCGTACTTGTCTTTGTGTTGCGCCCAGGACGTGGACAGCATAGATCCTCCGAGTAACCGTCGAGAGTTTCCGCTGAAAGGAGCGCCGGAAAGGCGTCAACCAGCAGTGAGCATTTTTGTTTGAAACGTTACGCCGTCGGCACGATGCATGAATTCCCGCATCGTGTTTTCCTCGAACACCAAACTGGCGTAGCCGTGTGGCCCGAATTCCTTCGGTGCGCTCGTCACGAACTCGTTTGGCCCATCGAGAATCAATGCGCCGGGAACTTCATTCTCTTCGTCGCCACCCACCTTCTTGAATGTGAGCTTCTCAACCACCGGTCCCAACTGATCGCGAAAGTACGGAAAGCCTCCGTGACCCATGCAGCGCCCGAACAATCCCCACTCAGGGTGCTTGTCATATAGGATGCAGCGGTGTTCGTGACCCCAGTACCATGCGAAAATTCGCTTGCTCTCCAGAATGTCCTGAAGCTTGTTCACCAGCTTCGGGCCCTGCGAATCGAGCAGCGAAAACGGCTGGTGGTGCGAGAACAGAACAATTCGCCGCTCGCCCGCCTGCGCCAGAATTCGCTTCAGCCAGGCCACCTGCTCGTCCATCAAGTCGTGATCCTTGTAAGCTGTATCCAGGCCGACCAGCACCCAGTGCTTGTTCTGTACGAAGAAGTGCGTTTCCCGCTGCTGGAACTTGCCGCCGGTAATTGCCTCTTTGTAGGGGCGCCCGCCGCTGTACATCTCGTGATTGCCGTTCAATGCGCGATGCATCGCTCCGTCGCGAAACGGAAACGCCTCGATAAGCTGGCGCTTCACTTCGTCCGGCTGCCCCGAGTAATAAACATCGCCCAGATGGAGAATGAGATCGAACGGGTCCGGGTCATTGCGAATGCTCTTCGCAATGGGCGTGGCGCCATACAGCCCGGTTCCCCAATCCCCGAACACCGCCACTCGCAGATGATCGCTGCCGGGGTTCGGTAGCGGATCGGGGTCGTCCGGCGCCGTTTTCCAATCGAATCGATCCTGGCCCTCGAACAAGCCGATGAACCCGGTGCGGATCCATTCGATCAAATCCAGATCGCTGAACCGGACAAACGGCCCGAGGCCGGTGTGATCCACCTGGCCCGCTTCCGCAGCCTTCTCTTGGACGAAACTCTGCAGAACCGAAGCCATGGCATGAGGCGACGTCGACATAGCTTGATCGCCGTTGTCATGCTTCTGAAGGATGCCGGGCACCTCTTTAAAGGCGTTCACCAGTTTCGCTTGCTTCAAGGGATCATCGGTGATTGCACTAGCCTGCCGCGTCACTTCCGCCTGCAGATCCTTCATTCGTGCGGCAAGCGCTCTGGCCACATCGTTGGATCGCACAATCGGGGGCGGGGAACTAGCCATTGCCGGATTATACACCCGATTTCTACATTTCAATTATAAACATTTAATGTATTCGAATCAGAGTAACGCATTCGGCTTGGCCTCCGTCTGAGCATCGCAGGAGCTCTATCGTCTCATGAACTGGAAGTTTGCACTGCGGAATATGATTGTCGCGATGGCGGTGTCCGTGGCCACCTGTGCGGCGCAAAGCGACCGTCCTCCTGCCCCTCAAGCTCCGGCGGCCCAGCCGTCGGCCGAGATTCAAAAATTTACCGACATGCTGAACGCTGCCGGTGGCATGCTCACGGTACTGAAGAACCAGCATGACCGGTCAGTTGCCGAACGCGCCGCCGATCCCAATGCGGCCCCGCGTCCTCTGCGTGACCCGAAAACGTCGGTCATCCTGGTGACGGGTGGCGCGGCGTCTGGAGCCGCAATCGGCGCTGCAATAACCAAAGATGCCAGGGGAGCCGTTCTGGGCGCCGTCGCGGGAGCGATGGCCGGCGTCATCTACGATCGCATGACTTACCGCAGTCCCGGCTCAAACTGATACCTTCAGGAGAATGCCCATCGATCCGGAGGCCATTGCCTCCGCTGAACAGCTGATTCGTTCGCACATCCGCCGAACCCCGGTGATGGATGTGACACCCTCTGACCTCGGACTCAACTGCTCTTCTCTCACGTTGAAGCTCGAGCTGTTTCAACACGCCGGGTCCTTCAAAGCACGGGGAGCCTTCTACAACCTTCTAAGCCGCGAGTTGCCAGCTGCCGGAGTGGCCGCGGCATCAGGCGGCAATCACGGAGTCGCGGTTGCGTATGCGGCGTCGCGAGTAGGCTGTCGCGCAACTATCTTTGTGCCGGCGGTGTCATCGCCTGTGAAAATGGCGCGAATCCGAGCCTACGGTGCCCGGCTCGAAGTGATCGGTGAACGCTATGTGGAATCGCTCGAAGCTTGCGATCGTTGGGCGGCGGAATCCGGCGCACTCACAATTCATGCCTACGATCAGCCACAAACACTGATTGGCCAAGGCACGGTCGGCTTGGAATTAGAGCAGCAACAACCGCATATCGATACATTGCTCGTTGCTGTCGGAGGAGGCGGTTTGATCGGAGGAATCGCTTCCTGGTACCGCGGCAGAATCCGCATCGTCGGTGTTGAACCCGAACTCGCGCCAACGCTCGCAAAGGCATTGGAAGCTGGAAGGCCGGTGGATGCTGAGGCAGGAGGGATTGCGGCCGATTCGCTTGCACCGAAACAAGTGGGCCAATTGATGTTCCCGCTGGCGCAGCAATATATCGACCGGGTGGCGCTGGTCTCGGACCAGGCAATTGTCCACGCGCAGCAAACATTGTGGGACGTCCTGCGCATCGCGACGGAGCCCGGCGGCGCGGCGGCAATGGCGGCCCTGCTGAGCGGCGCATACCAACCCAAACCCGAGGAGCGGGTCGCGGTGCTGGTGTGCGGGGGGAACACTACGGCGGTACAATTCGGCGGCGCGGGCCACCCGTGATGGCCTGTTGCCAACAGCATCTTACCGAGCCGCGCCTGCCCTACAGTCGCTAGAGAATTTCATTCGCTTTGGTGCGCCGCAGGCCCATCCAGACCTCCCTCACGACTCACGGTCGTGTCTTCATCTACCGGTGAATCGGGATTCCGCAGCTCACCAACGCGCGCGCGACATCATCGGGAGTCATTCGGGAGGCGTCGTATTCCACGTCGATCGAGTCGAGTGCGGGCTGCGTCAGAGTGACACGCTGGATTCCATAAACTCCATGAACGCGCGCGATGGAATCGAGGTCATCGTCGCCCAGCGACCGGACCAGCGGAAAGTGCAAATCAACCTTCGTCATCGCTCTTCAGAATAGCAGGACCCGGTATCGCTATCACGAATTCGGCGCCTCCCTCCTCGAGATTCCGCGCCGTCACGGACGCGCCGTTCTCATCCGCAATCGTGCGCACGATATGCAGACCTAAACCGGAGTTGGATGGTTTCGTGGAAAAGTGCGGCTCAAAGATGCGCGGAAGGATCTTAGCCGGGATCCCTGGGCCGTTATCGCAGAGCCGGATGAGAATCGCATCGGCGCGATACAAGGCTTCGACGTCGACGACCCCACCCTTGGGCATTGCCTGCAGCGAGTTCAGAAGAAGGTTGACGAAGAGCCGTTCCCAGGATACTTTGTTGCCGCTCACAAAGAGTCCCGGCTGTATGGCAGTGCGGAACTCAATCGGCGGGCGGTGTGTGGATTTGGCGAAATCGCGCGCGTATTGCACCGCGACCTCGACGATGGAAGACACATCGAAAGTTTCGGCCGTTGGCTGGACGCCAGCTTGAATGATGCTGCGGGCGAGGCGCTGGCCGTGCTCGACGCTGCGATGAATCGCGCCGGCGACGGGTGCCCATTCGGAATCTTCCGACAGCGCATCAGCCGCATCCAACAATGTTTGAAACACATTGTTCAGATCGTGGACGAGCCCTCGCAGATTCAAATCGGTGTCGGTGCTGCTCATGGAACACTCGAATGCTATCGCGAAATCTCGCGGAGGATCTGGTAGAACTGCGGAAAGGAAACCGAAGCGGCCGCGGAGTCGTGAATCGTGCACGGCCCGCTCGCGGCGAGCGCGGCCACCGAGAACGCCATGGCGATCCGATGGTCGCCGAAGGAATCGAGTTCCGCCGCCTGAAACCTCTGTCGGCCTGGCACTCGAAAACCGTCGTCGCGGGTCTCAATCGTGACGCCCATTCGCCGCAGATTCTCGGCTACGGTGGCGATCCGATCCGTCTCTTTGACTTTCAATTCGGCGGCGTCGCGAACCACCAGGCCCTCTTCCGATACGGCGCCCAAAACAGCCAGGACGGGAATCTCATCGATCAAGGCAGCCGTCATAGCACCCTCGAGCACGCCGCCTTTCCATGGCGAGTGCTCAATGCTGAGGTCGCCAATCAACTCCCCGGAATCCTGGAGAATGTTTAGCAGCCTGAGACGCGCGCCGCCGGCTGCGAGAAAGTCCATCAACGCCGAGCGCGTCGGGTTCAATCCCACGTGTTCGATCGATAGCTTGGAGCCCGGCCGGAGCAGAGCAGCCACGAGAAAGAAAGCGGACGAAGAAAGGTCGCCGGGCACCGTCAGCTCTTTCCCGGCCAGCTTCGGACGTCCTTGAATAGTGATGACGCCGCCCGCCGATTCGACTTCCGCGCCGAACTCTCGCAGCGCAATCTCGGAGTGGTCCCGCGTGGGAATCGGTTCGCGAACCGTCGTGACTCCCTCGCAGAAAACACCGGCGAAGAGCACGCACGATTTCACCTGCGCCGACGCCACGGGCAGCGCATAGTCGATAGGAGAAAGCTTCGCGCCATGAATCTCGAGCGGAGGGAACTTGCCGTCGCGAGCCTCAATCCGCGCTCCCATCTGCGCCAGCGGCGTCATGATCCGCGCCATCGGGCGGCGGCTCAACGATTCATCGCCGGCAATGCGCGTGACAAACGGCTGCGCGGCGAGAATCCCGCTCAACATGCGAATCGTGGAACCCGAATTCCCTGCATCCAACGTCCCTTCGAACGCGCGCAGGCCGTCCAATCCTACTCCGTGAATGACCACTTCGGTTCCATCACTGTCGATCGAAACGCCTAGTGAGCGCATGCAGGCGAGCGTCGACTGGCAATCCGCTCCCAACGAGTAATTGTGAATCTTGGATGGGCCTTCCGCGAGGGAGGCGAGCATGCCGTAGCGATGCGAGACGGATTTGTCGCCCGGCAGGCGAACGGATCCTTCAACGGAATTGACGGGGTGAATGATTTCGACCATGGATGGAAGGGAATCTTCATTTTAGCCGATGTGGCAGATTAGAAGAATGCGTCTCCTGCTGCTCCTGCTCGCGGTCCCCGCACTCGCCGAGGATTTCGCACCGCTTCGGGATTTTATCCGGCAGAAGCTCCAGGCAAGCTCCACTCCGTCGGTCGCGGTGGCCATTGCGCGCGACGGCAAAATTCTCTTCGAAGAAGGGTTCGGGTTCTCAAATCGCGAACGCCAGATTCCGGCGACGGAACAAACACCCTACTCACTGGCATCCATTTCGAAACCAATCACAGCGACCGGCATGATGATCCTGGTGCAGCGTGGCAAGGTCGATCTCGATGCGCCCATCAATCGCTACATCGCGCCGGCGCGGCTCGTTGCCAAGACCGGTGACGCCGCCAAGGCCACGGTCCGCCGGGTCGCGTCCCACACCGCGGGACTTCCGCTGCACTACCAATTCTTCTACGAAGACGAACCCTACCAGGTGCCGGCGCGGGAAGTCACCATCCGTCGCTACGGCATCCTCGTGACGCCGCCGGGAGAACGCTACGAATACTCCAACCTGGGATTTGGGATCCTCGACTATCTCATCCAACGGGTGAGCGGCAAATCCTACGAGAACTTCATGCGCGACGAAGTGTTTCGCCCGCTGAACCTCACGCACACTTCCATTGGGATTCCGCCCGGAACAGAGAAAATCCAGGCCATTCGATACGGCACCGATCAAGCTCCCATTCCCTTTTACGACTTCGATCATCGAGGCGCGTCGGCCGTCTACTCTTCCGCTCACGACCTCGTGCGCTTCGGGATGTTTCATCTCAAATCGCATCTTGCCGACCAAAAGGCGATCCTCAAGGACGCCACTCTCGACCGCATGCAGGAAGTCGCCGACGCCGGCGGAAAGCCATCGGAATACGCTGTTGGCTGGGCCGTTACGGAGTACAACGGCATGCGCGTGGTTTCCCATTCGGGCGGGATGGGCGGAGTGTCGACGCTGCTCACGCTTCTGCCGGCGGAACGAATCGCCATCGTTGTCCTGTGTAATGCACAGAGCTCGCTTCCCGGAGAAGTGACGCGCCGCATCCGAGAGATGCTCCACGTGGCAAATCCCAGCCGGCAAGCGGCCGCCGCGAAGAATCCGGAATTCCAACCGCCGGCGGATTGGGTGCGGGCGTGGAAAGGCCGACTCGTCACACATGCGGGTGAGCAGCCGGTGGAGATGCGCGTTCAGGCCACGGGCGATATCCACATGCGGTTGGGAACATCACTGTGGACTGCTCTGGAGGGTGTTACGTATCGCGACGGGTACCTGCGAGGTGTCATGAGCGGTGATGTGAAGACCGAAGACGCCTCGCGTCGCGGCCATGACATTCGCTTGACTCTGAAGCTCCGCGACGGAGTCTTGTGTGGTCCGGCATCCGCCATCTCGCTGGCCGGCAAACGCCCTGGTAACGCCCTGACCAGTTGGTTGGAACTTCGCTGAGGCGACCTCGTCAGCGAAGTGGATGGATGATCTTTCCGTCGCGCAGCGTGTATGCCACGGCAGCAAGAGACTGAATATCGGTCGACGGGTCGCCTTGCAACACCACCAGGTCCGCGCGGAAGCCTGGCGCAACGCGTCCGAGCGACTTGCCCTCTCCGAACCGTTCGGCCGGAGCCGTGGTGAGGGACGCGAGGATTTGACGGAACGTCATGGAAGCTGCTGCCATCAACGTATACTCTTCGGTCGGATCGTAGTCGATGGCGCCAATATCATTTCCGAAAAGCACGGTGCCTCCGGCCGCCACCCATGACCGGAGTTGCCCGACCTCAGCGTTCTTCACCTGATCCTGCGCCGAAATGCGATCGTGGCGCGCGTAATATTTGAAGATCGTCAACGTCGGCATCAACGCGGGCCGGCGTTCTTTCATCGCTGCCAGCACGGCATCGCTCCATGGGGAGCGGGGTGTTGTGTGCGCGATGACGTCCGCGCCGCCGCGAATCGCCGCCAGCACGTCGTTCATCGTGTTGGGGTGCACGAACACTGGCTTAGCCGCGGCGTGTGCCTCTTGGGCTGCCGCAGCAATGATACCGTCCGCGAGAACGGCACCGGACGGGGCCGACGCAAAAAGCTTGATTCCATCGCTGCCTTCTTCAATCAGCTTCCGGACAGGAGTCACCGTCTCCGATGCGCCGGCTACCTCGATTCCTGGATTGTTGATCACTCCCATGAAGTTGAGGATCATGTCTGGCGGAATGCCGGGCTTCGGCGGCAGGAGGCCCGTGCCCGTTGTGCG
>JADMIO012763444.1_pt1 | contig 11999 bp, 18 predicted proteins | sample 8958161 | NCBI WGS metagenome assembly JADMIO01 (sample SAMN16585339, study PRJNA669376) | soil metagenome | isolation source: Crop rotation soil | place: USA: Cullars Rotation, Alabama | collected 2011
CTTTCCCCGTACAACCCACATGCAGCTTCACGACATAGATTGGTGGATAGAAAACAGTTACAAGGAAACTTATCGGGAAATGTTTTATTGATTTATTTGTAAACAAACAATTTTAATACACAGAAATCACTACAATTATTCCAATGTCGGATCGTCATAGCCTTCCCAATAATCACAGTCACGACGAGGTTCTTTTCCATACTCGGGCTCTTCGACCAACTCGAAATCATGCTCAATGTTGGGTTTGTAACTTTCAGTAACTGCATCCGATTCTTTGATCAAGTGTTCCATCGCAATCAAAGCATGCTGTTGATGAGTTTGTAATCGCTCATCTGATTTGAATATGGTTTCTGGACATGTTTTGACACCGGAACCAACACCGGCATACTTTCCTGAATTCTTACAATACTCGGTGATATTCATTTTGATACAAAATAAACAATTAGACTTTTGGTTCCGATAATTTGTTTTTTATATACAATTTATTGATATGAAATAATCGATCGATTAGACTAAATAATCAACGTTGAATCGTCGATAAAAGTTTCACTACTAATGGTTCTGTTGGAGTGATATGATTGCGTTGCAAATACTCGATCGCATGACGTGTATCGGTTTCTTTCTGAAAGTTCATTGGTTCGTTGAGTTTGTATGCCAAATCACACAACAGAATAATCAGAGCCCACAATTCGTTCATGGTTTGTACACGTTGATCGATAGGCATATTACCAATCTTTTGAATCACTGATTGATAATTGCGCAGTTCTTCGCTAAAGATTTCCGCAAGTGAAACCATTAGCGGCCATACTTGACATGCTTGGTAGAGTAATTCGTTTCGTTTCGCCATTGGTACGGCATTCAGTTTCAAAACGATCTTCCGATAATCTTTGATTTTCTCGTAGAGTTGCACATGTGGCATATGATCCGTAAGAGATGTCATACGCGCCATCGAAAATTGTGTCAATTTACGTGTGATTTCTTCGTGTCGATCGGAAATCACTACGAGTGTATTCAACAATTTATCGAGCATAAAATTGAATTGTTGTTTTGCCGCATCCAGATCCGCCGGTGATGTTACATACACTGGTGCAAAGTGTTGCGGGGACTGCGCTACGACTTGCATCGGTACCGGAACATTATTAGAGGGTTGTTGGTTCCGATACAATGATTGTGATTGTGAAGATTGTGATCCGAAAAGATACGAAGACATTGCAAAAAATATCGGAAACAGGTGTTATTATTGTATACTACATTGTAAGAAGTATCAAACGAAATAAACGAAAAAATTTTTTATCGTATGTACATAGAATAATATTGAAGTCAGAACAAAATGCCACGTTACGAATGTGTTGGACGAAACGGATGCAATCAGACCGGTCGTTGTGTAGCCACCAATAACCCATGTGCACCTTACAAATCGGCATGCGATTGTAAGATCGGTGGGTGTGGTCGTAAGCGATACACATGCAAATGCGGTCCCGGAAACACTACGCAAATCGTAGAAGATCCGGCCGGTGAATTCTATAGTTACGAAGATGCGGTACGTCAAGGATGTGGTCAGCAATGTACACCGTCCGCGTATTTGGGATCGTATGTCGGTGCCGAAGTCTACTATCCGAATTGTTCGAGTGGATCGTGCAATAACACCAATGAAGGTTGTTGCAATGTTCTCAAAGTGAATCCGTCCGGTAAGTCGGGATGTGCAGGTTCCGGATCGCAATACATGCAAGCCGGACTCACGAACGGTGGATACTCGATGGGTATGTCGACCGGTTTGAATCAGTATGGTGGATCGAATGTTGGCGGTGAACCGATCGGACCATGTGTACGTGGATTGGATTCGAATGTGTTAATGGCAGCCGATAATCAGATCGGATGTTCGGGTTTCGAAGGTATTTTGATTGATCGTCCACGTGATTTGTTATGGACAAACGACTTGTTTGATGATCCAACCATTCTCACGACAACTCGCTACCAGAATAGAGATTTGCGTGGAGATATTATGGTCGGAGCCGTGAACGGATGCTGCGAATTGGGTTGCATGCAAAAAGGTGCACGCAAATGCGGTAAATCACCAACCGGTCCATTCTGTGGTACTCAACTCCCATCGTTCGGTCCATTCACCAATGCCGACCCATGCAACGGTGCAGCGGTACGTACATTTATTTATTAAATTGTTTGGTTATCGGAACCGTAAGTGTTAATAAATTGATTAGTTTACTATACATTTGATATTCATTGTTATTTACTATTCCGAAAATGGCGGAACTTGTAAAATTCTACTATTGTGATATGGTGCGTAGTGAACATTCAAAAACCAAAAGTCTTTGGTGTGCTGACGGTTCCGGAAATCATCGTTGGTGTTTTCGTCCGGGAGATAAAATAATTACCGTTTACGGAATGAATTTTACGTTCCCGTTTCCGATATCGAAACCGGGAAAACGATTAGGCGAGGGACAAGTACATCAATTTCATATGCAATGTACTCCCCATAATCGTTGTTTCGAATGTCAGAATGGTTCATACGACGAAAAACTCGACGCGTTGTTTTCAATACCGGAACCACAATGTGTTTGTAACAATTCCGATACTATTGATTTCGAACGACTCGATCGAACATTGATTGGTGGCAGTGCACAAGTCACATTTACGTATGGATCGGGACGTAGGTATTACATGCATGTTGGATTTGGTATTGATTCGGATCACCTTGATCAACAAGAATTGTTAACCACACAACTTTTTAAAGCCGCTATCACAAATGTACACAATGAAGCGTTGAAAATTGTCGACAATGATTAAAATTGTACTTGATTATCGGAATGTATATTCAAATATTTTGTATAAATAAACTCACAGTTACGTTTCACTTCGATATTTCAGTTTATTATTACTCAATAATAACAAATGGAAACACAACAAATTGCCGTGAGTGCTTTGCTGGCTACGAGTGCTTTGGCGATGATCTATTCAGGATACAAACTACTCAGTGATGTGAGTGTGTCTAGTCGTTCCGCGTTTTCCGAAAATGTTTCAGTTGTATTTGTAGTTTCGAGTACAGTGTGTACCTATACTGCATGTAATTTGAAATAAATGTTTATTTCGATTTCATTGATTTGCGTGCTGTTTTTGTTTTTACTTTGAATTTCTTGTCGATTTCACTCAACGATGGGTTTTGCGGATGTGTTTTCGCCCATGGTAAAGGTTTCACTTTGAAATCTGAGACGGGTATCGAACGCACATGATCGTTCACCTCGTTGTGCATGGTGTTCAACCATCGTGTAAGTGATCGACGTGATGCTAATACTTCCGGTGTGAGTGGGTGTTTTTTCAGCAGTTCACTCCAATGTTCACGACAATGTTCACACGGTAATGTTTCCGCGGCATTTTCGTAATATTCCTTAAACGCTTTTTTTTGCACTGGTGTTGGTTTGCGTGTCGGATACGCATACGCTCGTGCCGTCATGGCATACCATTCATTACGACCCCAATCCATGATAAAAATTCTTATTTATTAATACAAATTACTTTTTGAATGATTCGCATACATCATACGAACTACAACTGTACATGGTTCCGGTAATATGATGTTTGCGTACAGTTTCGGAAAATTCTGTTACTGTGTCACACAATAGAAATTTGAAACTGGCAGGTGCAATCGCAGCTTCCATGTTTTTTGATTCCAACAAAGTATCGGAAGTAAATACACAATAAATCAATGATTTTGAACTAAATCCAATCACATAATACGTTGCGTGTTCCGATACGAATCGTTTGAGTTTTCCGAGTGTTTTCGAATTGGTTGATTGAATACACATCGAATAGAAATGTCTTTTCGGAACACGATCCACCATGTGTCGGACACACAACGCAATCAATCGTTCAAACTCTTGTATTTGTGGTGCCGGGTCGTTTGGTGTTTCTGGTAATACAACTTCAGTAGTAGTATTGTTTCGTGAACGGTCGTTTGGTATCGGTGTACGAAAGTCGCCATTATCCACATTAACGAAAAACATTCCATTACGTGAATTCGATTGCGTATTGATACTATCGAGAAAATTCTGTCGAAATTGGCGAATATTTAAATCTTTACCGGGTTGTGTTTGTAGGTACTGTGCATACATGTAAGCAATAACGTTCGGATCGTTGGCTGCCTCTGATGCACTCATTTTCAACAAATCGGCACGTGTGAGTGTTGATTCAGTATGGGTCACCGCCGACCAATCAAACTCGTCGTTACTGAGTATTTTTGTTGTAGCCATTTTGTGTAAAAAAAAAGACAGAATGAATATCGGAACTACCAAAAAAATGAGTTTTATAATAAATTTTTAAAATAATCATGATGTTTTAATGTTCCGATATTATGAGTAAATAATCATGCCATCATCATTGAATCCACGATTAGATGATCCAGTACGACGATTAATGTATATCGGACGATTGTATGCTCACCGTGCACGTGAAATGTATGGTATACACACGATGCGTGAATTGCGTGCAACCATGGCATCACAATCGAAAGCCGATAATCGACGATTTTTAGCAGATTGGTTGGAGAATCCACGACGTACTCATTGTGTACCACCAGCAGTTCGGAACCGTAATTACTCGATTCGACCATTCAACGAATACGCGTATCAATCGGTCATCCGATACATGCGTCGGTACATTCCCGCACATCAATTACCAGCATCACTTACACGTCGTCCGCTACGGATATCGCATCCGCGTCGGTGTGCGGTGTAATCGATCGATTTACTGTCCGACACACACGTTGACGTTTACGTCCGAGTTGTTTTGTTAGGGGAACACTATAACCGAACGGTCGATACATAAACGTATAGGTTTCGACGATTTGCAATACAGTTAATAAATCAACATACGGTTGAGGCATGTGTTGCGTTTTCCGAAACACACAATGCAAATCATTCTCGAAACTATCGGGTTGAAGTTCGTATGCGTTGTGTACACATGCGGCTTGACGTTCGAACGGATCGTCAATACAAGCAGTGTGTAGAACGAAATAGAAATACACATACAATCGTGTACATGCACGTTTGATGACTACACAATCGGTCGATTGGTAGACTTTGATGTATTTTTGAAATAAACAAAACACTTTGAGAGTGTTTTCATAAAACAATTTTTCGAAATCGTTTAAAAACGGTGATGGAGACATGTTTTTTAATAAAAAAAAACTTAATTACAATGACATTCGTATAATACATTCAACAAATTATTTATATTCACATGGTCACATTCGGGTTCCGGTATGCAAATGGTTTTCTGAAACAGCAAATACAATTGTTTTCGAATGGAATCGGAAGAATACGCCAATAAATTCAATCCGGTTTGAACAGCTGGTCGTCGACGTCGATTGTCGATTTCCTTAAACTCATCACGAATATTCTCGAAAATACAAATCATATTATTGAACCCGTCTTTGAATTTCGGATTCGTATTGTATTGTGCATGAATCTCTTCGTATCTCAATAAAATATCGATGATCTCACTCAATACATTGAAAATTCGTTGCTCACTATCGGACATTACATGGTGTACATATCTATAAACCGCGGGTTGTGTCAATCGCAATCGTTCGATTAATTGTTCGAATGTCATTAATGATCGGTCGGACATTTTTTGTTTACTGCATTATCGGAATAGTAAATTGAATTGTTTGTTCCGATAATAGACAATAGTTAAAGCTTTTTATATACAAATTATCTTAACAATAAACGATCACATTTACAAGGGGTAGGGCAAGGTTCACAATTTTGTTTACAATTGGCAGTTCCGTTCGCCCACCATAAACGAACTGTATCATTCTGACTCAACAACGGAATGGGTCCAATCGGTTCACCACACAGTTTCGGAAACGGAGCGCACGGTACTCGTGGTTTGACACAACATGTATTACAACACGATCCGAACGCACGATTGCGCACATCGTAACCGTCAGGCATCAGAAAACGATTTTCATCGTCGTCGTTGCTCACCGCACCATAGTACAAATCTTCGCTTCCGGTAAAATGACGCGCGGGACCGGTGGCGTAATGATTATTGCGGGCAATATTAAATTGCTTATATTCATTTTGGGTATTTTGTGATTGTACTCGATGATACGAAATGTTTTCGGGGGTGTCAGCAACTGCGTCTTCTTTACGCCAATAGTGACTGACATTGTAGACTTTTCGTTGACATTCGGCACAAAAACACGGGGCGTCGATTTGTGATGGTGTTTCGAGTGTTCTTTGGTTTTGAGTTTGCGGGGTAAACCACTTTCGGAACATGATACTGATTTCAAATTACTCTTAACACATCCGATATTTTTCATATTCGATAGAGTTTCCGCAACCGATGCTTCATGTGGTGCCAAAAATATCGGAATCACATACGATATGAGTAGATAATAATCATAATGCGGTACGAGTGAATTAAAGAACTGAATCATAATATCGGGAATACGATTGATTGTTTGATGATCAGTGAAACACGGTGTTACAATGTTCATACGACAACTCAGATCATACATCCACGGTGCTGTACAAATCACAATGCGTTGTGATTTTGCTAATGCTGTGAGTTCCGATAACGAAGCATAGGTAGCTGATTGTGCTTCGACATGCACTGTTTTGTGTTCCGATTCGAAACTGAATTCAATACGCATGTACTTTCGATAATCGAGACGATGCATATGACTCAATTGCATCGCCACATAATAAAACAATCGCAAATTTCCATGCGTGTACCTATGAATGTATTGCACTACCGTGTAAATACTTTTCCAAACTTTTACATATGTTTCGTTATCCATGTTTTTGACCAAAAACCAATCAATCAATCACAAATTATCTCCGATATCAATGTGACGAGTGCGATTTATATACGTGGCAATAATATAGATAAGTAGCGGAAACAGTACCAGTGCGAACGCCCAATAATTATGACCACATTTACACAATTGGTAAATGAACACTCCGATCGCGAGTGCAATCACAAAAAACCAGAATTCGGAACCTACTAATCCTATGTACCCTTGATTTAGTAGTTGAATCGCATGAAACACCACAAGAACTGTAAATATGACCAACGGGATACACCACCCCGATTTTGAAGTACACGACGACATGTGTGTGCGATTAAAACTCTTACAATTTAATTACGAATAAAAAGTTTTTTATTTAGTATCATCATCAACAGCGTTCACAAACGAACGAATCATAGTACACGTAGTATCGAATTCCACCTTCAACTTGGTGGAATCAACACCCCATGCCAACTGGATCAATGTCCGAAACATTCGTCGAGCAATGAATACATACACAATCACATAGATATTATAGAGTACAATCAACAGCAATGCATAGTAATTATAATCGAAATACGTAAACATATAGATGGCAAACATGTACATCACATGTAACCCGGACGACCAGAACACATGGTATTCGTAATAATACGCAGCGACCATGGTATCAATGAAACGATCGGCGAGTGATGTGTTGGCATCAATCGGTTTCGGAATCGCTCGTTCCAACAAATAATAGCACATAAACAATAATCGTGCAAAGAACATCGAATGTGGTTTGGTGAAATCAATACCATCCACTGGCGAATGCATATCAATCAATATCGGCTCAACATGTCTCCGATAATAATCAAGATTCGTTGGTGTTGATGGTGGTAAACAAACAACTGGTGTGTCTTCAGCGAATGCGTTTGGTTTTGTGGTTTCATCGACAATGCTTCCAGTATCGGAACCCGAATCATCATCAGAATCAATCACGGCATGATACCAACCTGGTTCGACTAATGTTGATGCGTGTTCCGATACGGACGACATCGCTTCTGCAAATGTAGTAGTATTTTCCGTTTTTTGAGTTGAATCTCTTTTGATTGTATTAATCATATTCACAAATTCTTCGCATTCGCTAGTAGTCATGTGTTCCATTTTGTTGAAAACAAATAATAATAATAACAATATCGGAACATTGAGTTACTGGTTCCGATATTTATAGGAGATTTTTTATTCAGGATCGGTTTGTAATGATGCATAAAACAGCATGATTACGAAAACAATCACAAACAATGATAGAAAAAACCATACGATTGATTTGATTAATCGACGATTATTTGCTGTTGATAATACATCATTTGTGTTTTCCGATATTTCAATGTTTTCGAAATCACCGGCAAGATCGGAGAATAATATCGGATCTGATGTTGATTGTGTCATGATTAAAAAATTTTATTGATGTTTGGTTCTGATTCCGAAACAACAGGATTATTTACAAAGTAATCGATTAACAATTTTATGAAATTCAATTGTTCGGTGGCATTGTTTGCACATTCATGAATACGTGTTTCGATTTGCATCAAATCAGATGTTAGTGCGAGAATATGTGAATAACGCATACGCGGAGGTTTCGACGCGGCGTTCGGTTCGTACCGATCCATGGTATCGAAAAAATGTTGCATTTGACATTTTCGATGTAACGGATTCTGATCGAGTTCCACGTATTCTTTAAACCAACTTCCCGGAACTGTCAGTTCCGGAAACATCAATTGATACGTATCTTCGATCGCTTGATAATGATACGTCAATTGATGACATCGTATGCATTTCGGAACCGGTTGCACCAATAAACACTTGATACAATAAGGTGTCGTGTCACCACAACATGGTAACGTCACCAATTCACATCGTTTCGTGATCGTTTCGTAACATATCGAACAATTTGTATTTGCGCAAGCTGTTTCGATATTGAATAGTTGATCAACGTGTGATTTCGTATATGCTTCGAAATCTTTCGGCGAAGTGTTCGATGTATGCAAATACTCCCACCGTGTGTTTTTGAGTGCATCGTCCATTGCCGCTGGTAGTTCGATTCGCACGGCTCGTTCGACATCGTTGAGAAATTTCTGAACGATTTCTAGAAATTGTAATGGAACGTTGGTGAGATGTTCGAAATTGATCTCTTCGACACTGTTCGTAAACAGTTTAGCTTTCTCGCAAAGCAATGTAGCCATGTGTTCGAGTTGAATCATGATTGCTTGTTCACTAATCGTATTGTAATACATTAGTCGATACTTGTCGGTCGTACGCATCAGAGATTCCAGTGTGTCGTTCACACACGGTGGCGATGCAGCGTTCCATACATCGTCGTATTGGCTGAACGGAGCGCGACATATCGGACATAGAGATTGACGTACGCTCAATAAACATTCACGACAGAAAACATGCGATTCGTGACATCGAAGTGTGATTGGATCCACGAGTACATCCGTACACACTATACACTCGGTAGGTAATACAATATCGGAACCCATAGTTGATTGATTGTTCCGAAATGATAAATAACTTTATGAATTAGAATGAAAATAGAATTTATTAAACTATTCGAAAATACTTATACTTGTACGACATCACTTACGGTCTCGGAATCAGGGGTGATTTGATCTTTTGCTTTTCGCTTTTTGGGACCATTAATCGAGAGTACATAATTTTCCGATACGCTAATCGGTTCGAAAAGTTTTGTAATCACATGTTCCGCCTGTTCTTCGGTAATCGACGAATCGATGTCGCGTAACAATTCAGCTACACGTTCTTGAAGATCTGGTTTCTTTGGATTCTCAACACACTTCTTTTTCCGATACGTTACGGTTTTGTTCTCACCGTCGACGAAATCACCTACCTTGACCACACTGGCTTTCACATCCACCATTTGCTCGAGAACACTCAAACGCAATTCGTTATACTCTTTACGAATCGCAGTGATGACTTCCAATTGTTTCGCCAAATCGACTAATCGTGCGATTTGTGCTTTAAGTGATGCCGATACTTCAACAGGTGGTGCTTTTTCACGTTTGGGTGCCATCAGCCACTGCGTACAATTGATTCAAGTTAATTGTAGTAAAGTCGAAAAAATCGTGTGTTCACAAACGAATCACACAATGCGTTTGTTTGATTACTCACATTATCGGAACTGTTAATGATTAATCAAAATCATGTCACAAACACTAGAAAATACATTCGAGTATATGGCACGTGTAGTACGTCAATTGGGACTACTGCACGTGTATACATTCACGGTTCCGGGTCTACGAACCGTAAGTAAAATCTTATCACAAGCACGTGATGCACGAAAGAAATCGGAACATGAATTATTAGTAGCACGTGCTATTGAAAAGCTAGAATCTGGTGATACAAACACTGCCAGTTCCGATATCACTGCATTACCCCCGACACCATCGACATTGGTACGTATTACGGATGTGTGTTTGAGTGCACAAGACAATCGTACCGATAAAGAAAAGTATGTCGTGATTGATCGAGCGTTTATTGATTCGGTGTTATTGTTTTTGAACGAACGTCCGATCGAACTCGTGAATGTAATCTATTGGTACGATGCGCATTCGCATTCTTTGCTTGCGTGTTCGTTACCATCGGAATTCAATCCAGTCACTCAAGAATTGAAACCATTGAACAATTATGGACGATTTAGTGGACTGTTTGTTGAAAAGTATTTTCCACGTGATCATTCCGTGATGCGGTATGCACATCGATTGTTTGTGCATCGAGAAAACACCGATAACAAAATAAATGATTGTGTATACGAATCGGAACCGTATATCTTACAAATGTATCGGGAGTTGGTGTTGGTGAAAAGTCTATGGAAACTGAAAGCACAAGACCGATTCATTCAGAATCAGTATCCGAGTGATCGGTTGGCACAACTACGCAAACGTAATGTGCTGGTGGTTCCCGTTACCAGTTCGATTGAAAAGTTTACGAGTTCGATGGCGGCAGTTGTTTTGAATACTGTGAATACACATATCGATGAAATCTATTATTTAGTGGACGATATTCAACAATTCAATATTAGTGATGCGTTTCGAGTGTTACGATCGTTCTATCATTATAGTATAAACGAACACCTCAAGTTCCGATTTGTGATTGATTCCCTGAAAACATTGGGTGATGTGCGAAAGTATATTGCTACCGAGCATTTCAATTTGATTGTGGCACCATTGCATGTATGGTTTGACGATACATTGAGACGTATACACGACAATGACGCGACTCCGTACGCGTATGCACTCTCGGTAATGCAATACAATCCAGTCGATGGTAAAGGACGATTATCGGAACATGCAACTCCCCAAGTGTTCATGATTCCGGATTTCGATCGATGGGTAATCAAGTGTTCCGATATGGCGTTACGAGAAGTGAGTGTCAATGATCTCGAAAACACCGGTGGTTTCGTGGTGCGTAATCCAGCACGTTCGATTCATTGCTTTAGTAATAGTGAGGATGTGATCGTATCAAAATCAGAGACAATGCAACACAATTTACCAGCGATATCGATTTCACAAATGTAATTTATTATTGTTTTGGTGGTGACCAATAAATCGATACAAGTAATTTTCTTGTTTTGTTTTCAAGATCAAATTCAATTTTACAATTTTCTTTTTTGAAGTATTCTACAAGTTTCTCTTTAAACCACGTTGGTATTTCAGTAAAATTTTTCGATTCCGGAACCTCTGGTGCAAGCACATAATAATTGTTGAGTGATCTTTGTCCTTTTTCGATCTTTCTCAAGAGTTCGTTTTGTAAATATTTGACCAATAAATCAAAATAATCCTCGTATTTTTGTCTCTCGATTCGTTCGATTTCAATCTTCTCCAATTCGTATTTCTTTTGTTTTTCCACCAATTGTTGTTGAAATTCCGATAATGTTGGTTTCACAATCGGCGAGGGTATAGATTCATCCAGTGGAATCACTTTGAAAGTATCATTGTGTTCGGAATCGGCAACCTCAATGTAAACTTTCGGTTTCGGTTTGCTTTTGCAACAACCCATTTTATCGGAACAAACAATAACTGGCGGTTCCGATATGCGATAGTTGAGTATTTATATTAGGATACAATATCGGGACACGTAATCGTGATTAGTTTCGAAATGGTTTTCATTTTGACTTCGAAACCTGGGAAAG
>JADMIO010965064.1_pt1 | contig 11998 bp, 8 predicted proteins | sample 8958161 | NCBI WGS metagenome assembly JADMIO01 (sample SAMN16585339, study PRJNA669376) | soil metagenome | isolation source: Crop rotation soil | place: USA: Cullars Rotation, Alabama | collected 2011
ATATTCTGATCGATGCCGGGACCGGCGTCGGAGATCTGTCGATCGGCGAGCTTGCGCTCATCGATCACATCTTCGTCACGCATGCGCACATGGATCACGTGACGTCGATTCCATTCCTGGTCGACACAGTGGGCTGGATGCGCGCGAAGCCGCTGACAATTCATGCGACGGCCGAAACAATCGATATCCTGAAAAAGCACCTGTTCAACTGGAAGCTATGGCCCGACTTTTCTCAGATACCCGACGCACAGAATCCGGCGTTGCGTTACGAGGAGCTGGTCGTAGGTCGCGCAGTCTCGGTCGGCGGCCGTATCGTGACGGCGCTGCCCGCGAACCATGTCGTGCCCGCTGTCGGCTACCAGATCGATTCGGGGAAGAGCAGTCTCGTTTTTTCGGGCGACACGACGAGCAACGAAGCGCTGTGGCGCATCGTCAACGAGATTCCGAACCTGCGCTATCTCATCATCGAGACGGCGCTTTCCGATCGGGAGCGGGACCTCGCTCTTGCATCGAAGCACCTGTGTCCGAGCCTTCTCGCAGGCGAGCTCGAGCTGTTGAAGCTCACTCCCGAGATCTACATCACGCATCTGAAGCCGCGGGAAGCCGAGCTGATCATGCAGGAGGTCGAGGCGCATGTTCCGCATCGCAAGGCCACGATGCTCCGCGTGAACCAGGTGTTCGATCTATGAAGACGAGCCTTTGATGAGCAGCGTCCTTCAAAACGCCCGCGTAGGCGACGACAACCTGAGCGAGCGGCTGTCGTTCCAGCAGAAGCTGCAGGTCGTCACCAACCGCGTTCATGCAACGGCAAACATCGACGAGATCATCGTCGAGCTGTCGCAGGAGCTCTGCGATCTTTTTGGCGCGGACCGCCTGACCATCTACATTGCGGCCGAGGACAAGGCTTCGATCGTCTCGAAGGTAAAGACCGGCCTCAAGTCATTCAAGGACATCAAGCTCCCGATCAATGACCAGTCGATTGCCGGATTTGTGGCCGGCCACAAGCGCACGCTTAACATCCGCGACGTCTACGACGACGCCGAGCTCAAGTCCTACAGCCCGCAACTGAACTTCCTGAAAGCCGTCGATGTGAAGACGGGCTATCGCACGCGCCAGATGCTCGTCGCGCCGATCGTGAGCGCCAAATCGCGGGACCTGATCGGCGTGATTCAGATCATCAATACGAGCGATGGCCGTCCGTTCCCCCCCGCGATGGAGGAAGGTGTTGCTCAGCTCGCCGAGACGCTGGCGATCGCTTTCGAGCAACGGCAGCGCCCTACACTCATGCCGCTGCGGAGCAAGTACGAGGCGCTCGTCGCAAATGCGGTGCTGTCATCCGACGAGCTGGAGCTCGCGCAGCGCTCTGCGCGACGCAAGAACCTGGATCTGGAGACCGTCCTCGTAGACGAGTTCCAGGTGAAGCCTTCGGACCTCGGCGCCGCGCTGTCGCTGTATTTCTCGGTGCCTTACGAGCCCGTGCGGCCCGACCGTATCCGCCCGCAGGACCTCCTGCGCAACATGAGCCGCGAGTTCTGCGAGGCGAACCAGTGGGTTCCCGTCGGCGAGGACCAGCAGGGGCTGCTGATCGTTACGACCGACCCCGAGCGCACGCGCGCCTCGCGGATGGTCAACAACGTCTATCCGAAGAGCAAGATCATCTACGCCGTCACGACGGCTGCCGAGTTCGCCGCCACGCTCGATCAGATGTTCGGCGCCGGCGCGATGGACGATCAGCTCGGCGACATCGACGACCTGCTCGGTACGCTGGATGAGGACGACGGCGAGGGGCCGGGCGAAGTCGACATCGCTTCGGCTGCGAGCGACAACGAGCTCGTGAAGCTCGTGAACAAGGTCATCATCGACGCGTACAAGCAGGGCGCCTCCGACATCCATATCGAGCCCTATCCGGGCAAGTCCAAGACGGAGGTGCGGTTCCGCCGCGACGGCGCGCTGATGAACTACATCTCGATTCCCGGCAGCTATCGCAATGCGCTTGCCGCCCGCATCAAGATCATGTGCGATCTCGATATTGCCGAGCGCCGCAAGCCGCAGGACGGGAAAATCAAGTTCAAGAAGTTCGGGCCGCTCGACATCGAGCTTCGCGTCGCCACCATCCCGACCGCCGGCGGCGTCGAAGACATCGTCATGCGGATACTTGCGGGCGGCGAGCCGATTCCACTCGACAAGCTCGGTTTGTCGCGGCGAAACCTTGATGTCTGCAAGACTGCGATCGAAAAGCCGTATGGCCTGTTCTTCGTCTGTGGCCCGACCGGCTCGGGCAAGACGACGACGCTGCACTCGGTGCTGGGCTATCTCAATACGCCCGACACGAAGATCTGGACCGCGGAAGACCCCGTCGAGATCACGCAAAAAGGCCTGCGTCAGGTTCAGGTCAACCGGAAGGCGGGACTGGATTTTGCGACCGTAATGAAAGCATTTCTGCGGGCGGATCCCGACATCATCATGGTCGGCGAGATGCGCGACAAGGAAACGGTCTCCACGGGCATCGAGGCTTCACTTACGGGCCACCTGGTTTTCGCGACGCTGCATACGAACAGCGCGCCGGAATCGATCATCCGGCTGCTAGACATGGGCATGGATCCGTTCAACTTCGCGGACGCGTTGCTCGGGATCCTCGCCCAGCGGCTCGCGCGCCGTCTTTGCAAGTGCAAGGAGCCGCATGTCGCCTCCGATGAGGAGATCAATGCGCTTCTCGACGAGTACTCGCAGGAGCTGCTCTATACCGAGGCGTGGCAGAAAGATCGGGTCGGGCAGCGGGAGAAGCTCCGGGAATTCTGGATCAAGGAGTTCGGCGGTGAAAACGGCCAGCTCATCCTGCATACCGCGAATGGTTGCGACGCGTGCAACGGCTCCGGCTACAAGGGCCGCGTCGGCCTTCATGAGCTGCTGATCGGCACCGACTACATCAAGAAACTCATTCAGGAACATGCCCGCGTTGCGCAAATGCTCGCTGCAGCGCTCGACGAGGGCATGCGTACGCTGAAGCAGGACGGCATCGAGAAGGTTCTACAGGGCATCACGGACATTCAGCAGGTTCGCGCCGTCTGTATCAAGTAGCAGGCTTTACATGCACCAGCAGCACTTCGCAAACGACCCCGAGGATTTGCTCCTCCGGCTCGATCAGCTGGTGGAGATTGGCGTTGCGCTCTCCAGCGAGCGCAATATCGACAAGCTGCTCGAATCCATCCTTGTCGCCGCAAAAAGCATCACGAACGCCGACGGCGGCACGCTCTACCGCACGACGCCAGACCGCAAGCTCAAATTCGAGATCGTCCGAAACGACACGCTCGGGATCGCGATGGGCGGCACGAGCGGCGAGCCCGTGCCCTTCTACCCGGTGCCCCTTTACGACGCCGAGGGCAAGCCGGTGCATTCGATGGTCGCAGCGTATGCGGTGCACCACGACTGTTCGGTAAACGTCGCGGACGCCTATAACGAGAAGGGCTTCGATTTCGCCGGCACCCAGCGTTTTGACCAGAAAACCGGCTACCGGTCCCGCTCGTTCCTGACGATCCCGATCAAGAACCACGAGAATGAAATCATCGGCGTTCTCCAGCTCATCAATGCCAAGGACCGCGACAGCGGCGCCGTAACGACTTTTTCGGAGGCGGACCAGCGCCTGGCCGAGTCTCTCGCATCACAGGCCGCGATCGCGCTGACGAACCGGCTGCTGATCAACCATCTGGAAGAGCTCTTCGAGTCCTTCATCAAGGTGATCAACGCCGCGATCGACGATAAGAGCCCGTATACGGGCGGCCATTGCGATCGCGTGCCGAAGCTGACGATGATGCTCGCCGAGGCGGTGAATCAGTGCCGCGTGGGCCCGCTCAAGGATTTCACGCTCGACGATCGCGACCGCTATGAGCTCAAGATCGCCGGGCTCCTGCACGATTGCGGAAAGGTGACGACGCCCGTCCACGTAGTCGACAAGGCGACGAAGCTCGAGACGATCTTCGATCGCATCCACACGATCGATACGCGCTTCGAGGTCCTAAAGCGCGACGCCATGCTGGAGCTCGGGCGCGACCACCCCGACCTGCCCATACGGCTCCACGAGATCGACGAAGACCGGGACTTCATCCGTCGTACGAATCAGGGCGTCGAGGCGATGAGCGACACCGACATGGAGCGTGTGCGCGCCATCAGCAGGAAGTACCGCTGGCGCAATCCCCAGGGCGAAGAAGTCGATTTCTTCAGTGACGAGGAGCTGCTCAACCTGACGATCCGCGCCGGGACGCTCACCAGCGCCGAACGCCAGGTGATCAACCATCACATCGACGTCACGATCCAGATGCTCGAGGCATTGCCGTGGCCGAAGCACATGTCACGCGTCGTCGAGTTTGCCGGCGGCCATCACGAGCGCATGGATGGCAAGGGCTACCCCAAGGGGCTCGTGCGCGAGCAGATGTCGGTACCCGCGAGGTGTATGGGCATTGCGGACATCTTCGAGGCGCTCACTGCCAGAGACCGGCCCTACAAGAAGGGCAAGACGCTTTCTGAAGCGCTCACGATACTCGGCAAGATGAAGCTGGGCGGACACGTCGACCCGGATCTCTTCGACGTGTTCCTCTGGGAAAAGGTCTACGAGCGCTACGCTGCGGAATTCCTCCCGCCCGAGCTGATCGACGAGGTCGATCCTAAGAAGATTCCGGGCTACGTGCCGCCGCCGCTCCGCGAAGTGGCGTGACGCGTCAATCCTTGCGCGTCAGATAGACGACGAGACCCTCCGTCGCAGTCTCGACGAAGCGCTTGCTGTAGCCGAGCTCCTCCAGCTCCCAACGAAACGTATTGCCAAGGCGGGCTTTCTTGTAGACGCCGAGCTTGTGCTGCTTCTTGAAAGTGGCTGCCTGGCTGCACACGTCCTCGAGTATTCGCGTCAGACGCTTCTCGGAGAGCATTCGCTGGCCTGCTTTGTCGAGCGCGGGCGGATATTGTTTCGCGACTTCTCCAGCGAGCTGCTTCGCGAAAGTGTCGATCTGCTTGCTTGAGACGCCGCCGAATAATGCCATCGTTATGCCCTTACTTATGCGGTGCTGCGACGCGAATATCATATAGCATGAGGTCGCGCAGCACATCGCCGTCCTGGATCGGCTCGACGCCGTGGAAAGAACGATCGGTCTTGAAGAATGCGAAGAGGGAATTCGGTTTGTATTCCATCGTGGCCACTTTCGTAAACTGCGCGTGCGGGTAGTGAGGTCCGCCCTCGCAGCGAAACGCCGGGTCGTTCGGCCGGTACAGACTGGTGCCTAGATGCTTTTTCGACGCATCGTCGGGGCAGTAGAAAAGCATCGCCAGCACCTTGTGTGTCGCGTCGGTGTGAGGACCCAGGTTGTAGTTCGTGTGGTCCCGAACGATCAGTACTTCCGGTTGAAAATCCACGTTCTCCAGGCCGTCGCCGAAGCGCTCGCGCGCATACGGCTCGAACTTGCCGAGCATCTCGTTCAGAAAGCGTCCGGACAACATCCACGCCGCGATCTCGCTCCATACCGTGCGCGTGTGCTCGGGCAGCGCTGCAATCGCAGGCGGTACGAGCGGCATGAATACACGCTCGTCGTAAGTGCCCTTCGGCACCCTTCCGGTCGCGCTCAGCGTGACGAAGTGCCGTGCGTCGGGCCAGCTCGTACGCAGGCGCCGGTAAAAATCCTCGGGAAACACATTCTCGACGTAGATATGCGGATACGGATACGGGCGAACCAGCGCATTGGCGATGGCGTATATGACGTGCTCCTGCACCAGGCCGTCTGTCGATTGTGGATTCGTCATGGGAGCGGGTGCTCTATCATAAACGCGGCACCGGCCTGCCCGCGCTAGGTTGCACACGCGCACGAACGAATACAGCGAAGATGAGGCTTGGAAGTCTAATCACCTCGGTGATGCGCGAGCCGTGGCGTACGTCACGGTCACGGCGAATCGATGAGCTGCTGCAGAATGCGCGCACGCTCGCCGAGGCCGGTGACGCTGCGCAGGCATCCCGGCTCTGCGAGGAGGCGCTGCGCGCCGATCCCCGCCACGCCAACGCGCTGCTCTATCACGGCAACCTCATGCGGCTGCAGGGCGATTGGACCACGGCGGAGCAAAGCTACCGACGGGCGATCGACGTAAATCCGAGCGACGGTACAGCGCATTACAGTCTTGCGATCGTGCTCAGACGGCGAGGTGCGCTCGCGGAAGCCCTGGAGCATCTGGAGGACGCCGCCACGTCTTCCGCGCTGGCCGACGAAGTCATCCGCCTGCAGGTCAGTCTCCTGGCGGAACTCGAGCGTTATGACGAGGCATACGAGCTGGCCCAGGCTGCCGTGCGCGAGCATCCGTCTTCCGCTGATGCCGCGATCGCCCTTGGTTATGCGCACCAGAAGCGTCTGGAGCCCGAAGCGGCGCTGCGCTGTTACGAGCGTGCGCTCGATCTGGGCTCGAGCGATGCGGATGTGTACAACAATCGCGGAGTCGTTCTGCAGGACCTCGGACGTTTCGCCGAAGCACTTAAAAGCTACGACGAGGCGCTCAGGATCAAGCCCGACCTGCGCCTTGCCCAGTTTCATCGGGGCCTCGCCCGGCTGCAAACGGGCGACTATCTCGCCGGCTGGCCGGACTACGAAGCGCGGCTCGCCTCGCGCGAATACGGAACCCGCGGCGACGGTCTGCCGCGCTGGCCGGGTACGACGTCCCCGCGCGTGCGGCTAATCGTGACCGGCGAGCAGGGCCTCGGCGATGAAATCATGTTTGCGTCCTGCATCCCGGACGTGCTGCGCGCCGTCGACGCGTGCACGATCGAATGCTCACCAAAACTCGTGAAGCTTTTCGAGCGATCTTTTCCGGCCGCCGCGGTCGTGATTACGGCTGAGCCTAAGCCCCAGATCGACGCCGACGCCCAGGTGTCGAGTGGAAGTCTCCCGCTCCATTTTCGGCGCTCATCGCATGAGTTTCCAGAACATCACGGTTATCTGAAGGCCGATCCTCAACGGGTTTGCTACTGGCGAAGCCGGGTGGACCGGCTTGGCCAAGGGGTGAAGGTCGGGCTTTCCTGGCAGGGCGGGACGCCGAAGACGCGCAGCGCATTGAGGTCGGTGCCGATCGAGCGGCTGATGCCCATTCTCGCCACTCCGAGCGTGCACTTCGTGAGCCTTCAATACACGGAGGCAGCTTCTCTGGAAGTCGCCGAGCTTCGCGACAAGACGGGCGTCGAGGTGCTCCACGTCCCGGAGGCATTGAATGACTACGATGAGACTGCGGCGCTCGTCTGCGCCCTCGATCTCACCATAACGGTCTGCACCGCGCTCGTTCATCTCGCCGGCGCGCTCGGGCGGCCCACGTGGGTGGCCGCGCCGCACGTTGCCGAGTGGCGGTATGGCAGCGACGGCGACACGATGCCGTGGTACCCGTCGGTGCGTCTTTTCAGGCAGCCGACGCGCGGGGACTGGGACGCGGTCTTCGAGCGCATCGCGGCGGAGCTGCGTCTCCACGTCGCCTGACGGTGGTGTCAATGGATGATCCACGTCGAACATGTTGAAGGGCCTGTTCAAACAGTGGCGGTCCGCGCGCAACGCGGCGGCCTCGCCTCCGACGCTGGCCGCGGCAGTCGAGCTCCTGAAGCAGGGACGATTGAAGGAGGCCGAAAACGATCTGCGGCTCGCATGCGCTGCTCATCCCGACGACGCGGAGTGCTGGCATCTGTACGGTCACGTGCTGTCACTCGCGCACAAGTATGACGAGGCTGTCCGCGCGCTCGTGCATGCGGTCCGGCTCGCGCCTGTAAATGCCGACGCCGCCTTCAACCTGGCGTCCGCGCTACGCTACAGCGGCCAGTATGAGCGCGCACTGGAATCGTTCGGCGCCGTCACCCGGCTTCGGCCGGACTGGGCGCTGGGCTGGCTCGGCACGGCCGATCTGTATGCGGCGCTCGATGCGGTTGACCAGGCGGAGGATTGTTATCGCCGCGCTCTAGCCGTCGATCCCGGGCTGCCGGAGGTGCATTTCAATTTCGGCAACCTGCTGCTTCGCTGCGGTCTCGCCGAGGAGGCAATTGGCTGCTATCGCGAAGCGCTACGCATCGAGCCTGCGTTCCCCACGGCGTATAGCAACCTGCTTTGTGCATTGAACTACGCGGGCAACTTCTCCGCTGAGGACGTGAGAGATGCGCATTTCGAATTCGACCGCCGATTTGGAAGAGGCTGCGCACGTCCGGCGGCGGCCAGAAGCGCACGCTCGGACCGACCGCTGCGCGTAGGGTATGTATCGCCGGACTTCCGCGTGCACGCCGTGAGCGCCTTGTGTGAACCGGCGCTGAAGCATCACCGCCGTGATCGGTTCGTAGTCCATTGCTATTCCGATACGGACAAGCCTGACGCGCGGACGGAGCGGTTGCGGAGTTACGCAGCCCGCTGGCGCGATACTTCGAAGCTCGATGACGACGCTCTGGACGCGGCGATCAGGGAAGACGCGATCGACATACTGGTCGATCTTGCCGGGCACACGGAGAACAATCGGTTGCTCGTCTTCGCGCGGAAGCCGGCCCCGCTGCAGGTCACATGGATCGGCTATCCGAACACGACCGGCCTGTCCGCGATGGACTATCGCATCACCGACGCCATCGCCGATCCGCCAGGGCAGACCGAGCACCTGCACAGCGAACGTTTGCTGCGCCTGCCGCACATCTATCTTCCGTTCGAGACGCCTGACGAGCCGATAGACGTATCGCCCCTTCCGGCGGTATCGAACGGCTTCGTCACCTTCGGCTCGTTCAACACGCTGATGAAGGTCTCTGCGCGCAGCATCGACCTATGGGCTCGCGTCCTTCGTGATACTCCCGCAAGCCGGCTCATCATCGCGACCGTGCCGCATGGCAGGCCGCGCGCCCATCTCGGCAATGCATTTCGCCAACGCGGCATCGACCCGGGCCGCGTCGAATTTCGCGGCCGAATGCCGCAAGCGGATTTTCTCGAATTACATCGCCACGTCGATATCGCGCTGGACACCTATCCGTACAATGGCACGACGACCACAGCGCATACACTGTGGATGGGTGTGCCGGTGATCAGCCTGGCTGGTTCGACGCACATCGCGCGCGTCGGCGCCAGCATGCTGACGAACGCGGGTGTCCCGGAGCTGCTGGCGTTCTCCGAGGATGATTACGTGAAACGTGCTACCGAGCTCGCGCACGACCTCGCAACGCTGGCCGCCCTGCGTTCGAGCCTGCGCTCACGTATGGTGGCTGCGCCGAATATGGATGGCGCACTGTTCACTCGCGAGCTCGAGGAAGCATACGAGTCGATCTGGGAGGAATATTGCAGGACGCTCCACTGATCCGGGTCTTCATCGGATTTGACGAACGCGAAGCCGTCGCGTTCAACGTGCTTGCACACAGCATCCATGCGCATGCGTCCCAGCCGGTTGCGATCGCGCCGGTCAGCGTCACGCAGCTCAGAGACATCTTTTCGCGTGAACGTCATCCGCTGCAGTCCACCGACTTCTCCTTTTCGCGCTTTCTGACGCCGTTTCTCTCCGCTTACAGCGGATGGTCTCTCTTCGTCGATTGCGACATGCTGATGAGGGAGGACGTTGCCGAGCTGTGGCGCCTGAAGGACGACCGTTACGCGGTGATGGTCGTCAAGCACGATCACGTGCCGCGGGAGACCGTGAAATTCCTGGGCGAGCCGCAAAGCCGTTACGAGAAGAAAAACTGGTCGAGTGTCATGCTCTTCAACAACGCACGCTGCCACGCGCTGACGCCGGAATACGTCAACACCGCCACGGGGCTCGAGCTGCACCAGTTCAAATGGCTGGGGGACGACAATCTCATCGGCGCGCTTCCGAGTCGCTGGAATCATCTCGTGGGATACGACGCGCCGCGCGCGGACGCCGCTCTGGTTCATTACACCTTGGGTGGGCCTTACTTCGAGCAGTATGCGGCGTGTGAATACGCCGACGAATGGCGCCACGCGCGCGACGAGATGCTGTACGCGGGGCCGCGCCGCGCGTGATGCTGAAAGCCCTGCTCGATCGTTTTGCACTGAGACAGAGCGACACGGCACAGGCGCCGCCGGCGAAGACCGATAGCAACCAGGCCCTCGCCGAACTGGACCTTGCCGAGCGCGCGTACGCGTCAGGCGGCAAGCGCGAGGCCGAAGCAATGGTAGAGAAGCTCCTCGCGGCGAACCACGATGTACCCGGAGCGCATCTGCTGCTCGGACGGCTGCGCCACGAGCGCCGTGAATACGACGACGCCCGCGACAGCTATACCCTGGCCGAGTGCTTCGCACCGGCGTGGTGGCCTGTGCAGTTCCATTTCGGCCTTCTCGCGCTCGACGAAGGACGTCCGCGTGACGCGATCGAGCCGCTGTTGAGGGCGATAGAGCTCGGCGCGCGTGATGCGCGTGTGCACAATGCGCTCGGCGCCGCGTACACGCATTGCGACGAGCTCGACCTGGCCGTCGAGCAATTCAAAGCGGCGCTCGAGCTGCAGCCTGATCTCGCCCACGCTCACAACAACCTCGGCAACATCCTTTATCGCGATCTGGAGCAGTACGAGGCCGGTGCCGCGCACATCGAGGCCGCGCTGCGACTGGCGCCCGACGACACTGCGGTGCTCTGCACATGGCTCATGGTGCTCGAGCGCACGGGTCGCGTGGACGAGGCGCTCGCATTGTCGGAGAAGCTGATCGCACGCGACCCGGCGCTGGCGGAGGCGCGGGTTGCGCGTGCGCTCATCCTTCTTTCACGCGGCGAATACGACGAAGGCTGGCGCGAATACGAGCACCGTAAGCAACTGCCGCGGTATCGCTGGCCCCATCACCTGCCATGGCCAGAGTGGGACGGCACGGACCCGCAGAAGAAGACGGTCTTCGTCTATCCGGAGCAGGGCCTCGGCGACCAGATCATGTTCGCTTCGTGCGTGCCCGATCTGCTGTCTCGCGGGGCATCGTGCGTGCTGGTGTGCCACCCGAAGCTCGAACAGTTGTTTCGCAGGTCCTTCGCACCGGCGAAGGTGACGGCTGCTCCACAACTTGACGCGCTTCCGCTCCAGCCCGATTGCCAGGTCGGCGCGGGCAGTCTGCCGCGTTTCTTGCGCACACGCCAGGAGGATTTTCCAACGCAGTCCGGCTACCTCCGCGCGGACCCCGATGACGTGGAGCGTTGGAGAAAGAATCTCGACGCGCTTCCGGGGCGGCTCAAAGTGGGTATTTCCTGGCGCGGCGGCGCGCCCTCCACGCGTCGCACCTCGCGTTCGATTCCATTGAACGACTGGGCGCCCGTGCTCCTGCTCCGCAACGTGGATTTCGTCAGCCTGCAATATGGCGACGTCATCGGGGAACTCGACCGAGCGGAACAGTCGTACGGTGCAAAGATTCATCACTGGCGTGAGGCCATCGACGATTACGACCAGACCGCTGCGCTGGTCTACGCGCTCGACCTCGTGATATCGGTCCAAACGGCCATCGTCCACCTGTCCGGCGCCCTCGGGCGCCGGACCTGGGCACTCATCTCGAACGTGCCGGAGTGGCGTTACGGCCGAGGCTCAGACCGGATGCCGTGGTATCCCAGTGTCCGGCTCTTTCGACAACCTGCCGCAGGCGAATGGCAGCCGGTGATCGAAGATGTGCGGCTATGTCTGGAACGGGAAGTCGACAGCAAACGCGCGCTGCCACAGTGACGTAAATCGTCACTTTGTGACGCCAATGTCGTCGGCATGCGCGCGGCGCCTCGAATACTAGAGGTGAAAGCGCGTCAAATGCCCTGTCTCTGATGTCGCAAGTCGTTGATCTTGAAATAAGAAACGCTGGAGACGATCGCTGGTATACATGTTGCTCAGAGGACCTCCGCGAACGCAGGTATCCACCTGCATTCCTTGTTCAATCCAACAGGAGATTTTTGCATGAGACGCATCCAGAGAGGCTTTACGCTGATCGAGTTGATGATCGTGGTCGCGATCATCGGCATTCTTGCAGCGGTCGCGCTGCCGGCGTACCAGGACTACACGATC
>JADMIO011121772.1_pt1 | contig 11995 bp, 8 predicted proteins | sample 8958161 | NCBI WGS metagenome assembly JADMIO01 (sample SAMN16585339, study PRJNA669376) | soil metagenome | isolation source: Crop rotation soil | place: USA: Cullars Rotation, Alabama | collected 2011
CGCCGACGTTGGGGGCTCCTCCTCTGACGCCGCAGGGCGCGCAAACGGCACAATCGTCGATGCCAGATGCTCGGCATAACGTTTGTTAAAGCGGTAAAAGAAATCACTTGTAATAAATCCCAGGTCCTGAACATTTTGCAAGAGACCCAGAGCGCGCAAGGCATTATCGAGCGTCGCTTCCCAGCGGTCTTGTCCGTCATCACATGCCGCCTGCAGGATGCGCGCCGCGGCATAATATGCCACGCCCTCGGCGCGCTGGGGGTCGACAGTGTGAAAAATCAACGCGGCGTCTTGACACAAATTCGCGGCACGGTCATAGTCGCCGTCCTGACAGACAAAATAATACAAGCCCATATGAAATTGGGATGCGCCGCGCGCATAGGTGTCGCCCGCGCGCAGTGCCAACTGGGCGCTGGTCTGACAACATTTGAGCGCCTGTTCAAAATTCTGGGCGGTAATAAATTTGTCGCCTTCGAGATGAAGCAAACGCCCTACATTTTCGCGTTCCTGCAAAGACTGTACGAGTTTCTGCGCGGTTTCCAAACGCTCGATATGGGTCACAGAGTAATCAAGGGATTCGGCTGCCGACATGGGTTATAGGTTCGCTGCACAAAGCGTGTGCGGAGCACGACTCACCATTCAGCGGCGTGCCCCCATACGCCAAGCCAGTACGTCAGAATAAAAGTGGATTAGTGGTCTTTTGGGGGCGGAACGCCCGCGCCCAAGAGTTCTCGCATATCGGGAAAATAGTAATGCTTTTCGCCGGGCGACTCTATCAGTTTCTCCATCGTTTCGATAAAGCGCATGGTCGTAAAATCGTCCCGCAGCATTTGATGGAAAATGCGCTCCATGGTCTCGATATATTGTTTTGCCACCTCTTTGTCTGCCAGCGGTCCGTCCTGACGACTCAGTGGCTCTGCAAAGCGGCGAATCAGTTTTTCGCGAAACTCTTCTTTGAGCTTTGTCATCCGTTCCAGCGCAACCGCATCGGCTTCGTTTTTCCGCAGGGTGAGCGCGGTCTGGTTTTCGGCATTTTGCAGTTTGACGCGATTTTCGATGTCGGCTTGGCTCTTTTTTTGCAAGAGGGCACTCACGGCTTCGGGAATGTGTACATCCAACACACGGACGTTTAGGATGATGACACCTTCGTTTTGCATCATCTCTGTAACGCGCGTCTGCACCGCCTGTGCCAGTGCGCGTCGTCCGCTGCCCGCGCCACCTACCAGGTCTTCGACTGCATAGCGCGAGACGAGTTCGGCTGTAAAGTTTTTGGTCAGGGTGCGAATCGCCTCTTGCCAATCCGAATTTGCCTGGCGCAGCGGGGACCAAATCTTTTCCCGAATAATATTGTCGTCGAAGCGAAACCGGTCCGGACCATCGGCGGCACCGCGGTCTATTTCGTGCGTGATGCTGATTTGTGCCTCTACCTTGAAATGGTCACGCGTCCAAAGCTCCGGCACGTCGAGCGTCAGGGTGCGCGGAAAGAGATGGACACGCAGGATTGCTTTTTCAGCGCGTCCGAGAATGTGCGTGCCTTTTCCTACCACCCGAACCACGCTGTCCCCTCGCTCAATGACGGCCGCATAGCCCTCGGGAACGCTCAATAATCCCGGACCGCCAAAGGCAGCCCGAACGCCCCGATCCTCGATGTCTCCCTTGATATGTACGCCGGCATCGTCCACATACTGGATAAATTGCTTGCGCCCCAACTGGACATCGCGCGCATAGTTGACCGCCATTTGGCGGTCTTTGCCCTCTAACTCGCTCATAAAGACGCTAATTGCGGCATTGCCTCGAAAGATGGGTGGCAGAAACACCAGCGCCAAGCCAAACACTCCCGCAAACAAAAATCCGTACAGGTAGAGGGACCCACCGGAAGATGCCATCCGGTCGAGCACCCATTTTTTGGACAAGCCAAACAGATTGTCAGCAGGGTTCGCACTCGCCGTCATTTCCGCGCCTTCGGTGACCCGTCCGGGCGACCATAGGGTTGCCTCTTCATCTTCCTGGGCGAGCGCCGTAATCGCACCGTCGTGGATTCCCAGTGCTTTTAGAGGGTCTGATTGACGCACAAACGTGGTTACTTGATGGTGGTCCCAGGTGTCCGCCTGGTCGGTGTCCCAGACATAAAAAAGGGGAGCGTCACCCGCTACTACCAGTTCTTCGTTATCCCATGCCAAAAATTCCGGATGTACACCGGCATAGACAGGGAATAACGAGCGTGTCTCTACCTTGCCATTCGAGGGCAGCAGTGTCGAAACGCGCACACGCGCTTTCTCGTTCGTATCCAGCCCTGCGGATGCCAGCAGTACCGACTCTGGCAGGGTAGAAAAGGCAAGCGCCGTGATTTGCCCCGTATGTTGCAGCGAGTCGAGCTGGTCTTGCGCCACGACGAGCGCGTTTGGATTATCGAGCTGACGCAACTGAATTTCGCCATTGTCATAGCCGGCGGCAAAGATTTTGTGCGACGTGTCTATGGCAAGGGCACTAACGGCATGGGCTATTGTCGAGACCTCTTGCCATGAGCCGTCCCAGGCATTCCACCGACGAATCATCCCATCGTGGTTGCCCACTAACAGGACTTGGTCAGATACTGCCGCAATGGCAGTGATGGGCGCGCCCTGCCAGAACATTTCGCTGACCAGCACCTGTTTATCAGCAGAGTCGGCGTCGTTTCGCCAAAAACGCACATAGCCGCTGCGGTCTACGGTGTAAAAGGATTTGTCGGTTGCAAACGCGGTCAAGGTTATCGGGCTGCCCGTGCCGTCCAGAGACGCAATCTCGGGGTTGGACCGGACACCCCGCTTGGGATCCAATGACCCGTCGTAAAAACTGATTTGCTTGTTTGCCTTGTTGGTTACCATCGCCATTTGGAAGTTGGCGCGATTCCAACTGTACGCCTGCATGGGGTCCAACTTGTCCTTTGTTTCGAGCACATCCTTGTCATTCTTGGAATAAAACGGCAATACTGTAAAGCCCGTGCTCTTGTCGTTAAGCGTCCAACTCTGCACCTGGTTGTCTGCCGTGAGCGTGACCAAATAGTTCAAGGTTGGGGAAAAGAGCTCTCGCACGGCGGATGGCGCGCGGTCAAAACTCTTGACAAGTCTTGAATTCGAATTTAGTTCAAACACATCCATACTGTGCGGCGGACGATCTTTGGGTTGTGCGAGAAGCGGCACGCCGTTCACTGCAACCCATCGTTCACGTTCGGGAAGAATAAAAGCGGATTCGAGTTTCCCTTGCAGCGTTGTATGGGTATTTGTCCAGTACTCGAGCAATTTGAGATTGTCTGCATAGAATACAGACATCTGGCGGTCTGCATTCAAGACATACAAAACAAGTCGCGGTGGAATATTTTTGGGACGACCATTTTTATAGACTTCTTTGTATTCTCCATAGGCAATGGCGACAATGTCTTGCTTGGGGTCTTGATAATCGGCGAGTAGTTTGGCTTTGGCGCGGTCATACATTTGAAGCTTGTTGCCGCGCGCAACGGCAAACGCGTTGCCCGGACCATTTAACGCGATGTGGACGGTGCCGGTGTCCGCGGCTTTTTCGAGTTTGTGTACTTGCGCCGTGCCAGCCTCCCATAAAAGAGTGGTGCCGTCGTTACTGACAGTGAGAATGTGTTTGTTGGTGAGGTCTATTTGCAGCGCGACAATATCTTTCAATCCGTCATCCGAACGCTGCCACAGCAGCCGTTTATTCCAGATGTCCCAAAGCCGCAGCGAATAACGGTCCCCCTCTTTATCTACAAAGGCAAGGTAATCGCCGGCGGGACTGTAGGCAAGGGCAACGATGGAATTGGTATAGCCCGGCACAAAGCCGTATAGCTCTTTCAGCTCCGAGTCGGTACTACGAATCGAGACACGGTCGCGCGCTTGTGCCGCCACAAAGTGCGTGGCATCCGCATTAAAGGCAACCGTCTGGGTGTCACCAATGGATTTTGCGTTGGGCGGCTTGGCAGGCGCGGTCATGGACCGCAACGCTCCAAACATCACAGCGCCGACGCCCGCGAGAATGATGATGCCGTATGCCCAATTTTTTTCTGCGCTAAAGGAGCGCTTGCCCAAAGGGGTATTGCGGGTGTCGAGCCACGGAAAGAGCGCCTTCCAACCAAACAGCGCCAGCAATCCTGCGAGGATGACAAACAGGGGAGAGAAGGGAGAGTCGTTAAATACACCGAGAAAGGCGATGTATAGAATGAGGAGCGCCAAGCCAATTTTTATCGGGAGTCGAAGCGCAAGAAAAAGGTTGTACAAAAAAGTTCGAACCGCTTCAAGGATCGAAGCGAGGTCAGCCAAAACATCGTTCATCGGAATCGCTCCTTTCGAGTAAGGGGAGGTTGAGCATCCGGTTATTCAATCTGTTGCTTTTTTGGAAAGAGCGGATATCGCTAGCTGTCCATTGTGCAAGATTCAATAAGCCATTATTGTAAAGACTATATATCAATGCTTTGTAATCATTCCGTAATCTTGTGATACAAAATCCGATATGTCTTGCGAAGGGTTACAGCCACGTCAAAAGGAAAAGACAGAATGTACGAACCGATTCGAGTATGCCCTTGACATGCTTATTTTTTAGTCTTATAATGATGAATGAGTGTTCATTCATCATTGAGCCAATATGCCGAAACTTAGTGTCCATGCCCGCCGCGAGTTGGTTGAGGAACGCCAAAAACAGATTTTGGAGGCGGCGGCGCGTGTTTTTGCCGAGAAAGGGTTTGCGCGCGCGACCATTCGCGATATTGCGGGCGCAGCGGGCGTTTCCGAGGGGTCGATTTACCTGTATTTCAAAAACAAACAAGACCTGCTCGTTCACCTGCCCCGCCAGTTTATCCAGCCGCAGATGGAAGCGTTTCACGCGGCGAGCATGGGCGATGGCGGGATACCTCCACCGGAAGCGCTGCTGAACCGGATTGCGGGAAATATGGTCAAGGTTTTGACGCAGAACCGCGACCTGATGCAGGTGCTGTTTACGTCGCTGGCGACGATGGACGATGCAACGCGCGAGACGTATGTGCGCGAAGTGCCGCTGTATGCGATGGAACATATCGAGACGTATATTCGCGCCCAGCAAGCGGCGGGGGTGTTTCGTGAAGGGATTGACCCTGTTATTGCGTCGCGGCTGCTCCCGGGAATGATGGCGTTTTTTCTGATCATTCAAGAAATTGTCCGTCCTGCCAATCTCGAACGCGTCGAATATGAGGAACTGATTCCGGTCGTGGTGCAAGTCTTTTTGCACGGCATGATGAACCCAAACACGCCGTCGTATGAACCGCCTTCCGCCGCCACACCGGTCCCATCCAAGCCCAAAGCAAAACTGCGCGGCGGGCGTAAACAGCAAATCGACATCGAATAGTTGCGAGTCGCCAGTCATTCGTCGTTCGTCATTGGTCATTGGTCTCTAATTATGAACCCCCGTCTCATCGCCATTACCCGTAAAGAATTTATTCACATCCTGCGCGACCCGCGCACGCTTGCGGTTATGTTTTTTATACCCATCGTGCAGCTGGTGCTGTTGGGGCTTTCTGCCACGTCGGATGTGCGACACCTGACAACGGCGGTCTATGATGCTGACCGCACGTCCCAGTCCAGGGCGCTGATGGAAGCGTATCGCGCGTCTGATTATTTTGCGTTGAACTATTTTGTGGACAGCGAAAAAGAGTTGGGCACACTGCTGGACCGCGGGGACATTCGGGCGGCAATGATTATTCCGAGCGGCTATGCGGATGAACTGGCGCGGGGGCAAAGGGCACAGGTCGCGTTCTTGTTGGATGGGTCTGACCCTGCTGTGGCGGGGACCGCGAATGCCGCGGCGCAAGCGGTGGGTCAGGCGCTCAGTACACAAATTGTGCAGGAAAAACTGGGCGTGGATGTTACGAATCTGGGCGGTATCGAGATTCGCCCGCGCGTGTGGTATAACCCGGATTTGAAATCGTCCAACTATATGATTCCTGCGCTGATTGGTCTGATTTTGCAGTTCATTACGATTCTGTTTACGGCGCAAACCATTGTCCGCGAGCGCGAGCAGGGCACCATCGAGCAGTTGGTCGTCACGCCGATACGTTCATGGGAATTGATTGTGGGCAAACTGATTCCCTATATCGGCATTGCGTTTCTGAATCTTGCGGAAATTTTGGTGTTGGGCGTGGTATTTTTTGGTGTCCCCATACGGGGGAGTTTGCTGCTGCTGGTGTTGACGTCGTTTCTCTTTTTGCTGACGACGCTCGGACTGGGCATTTTTATTTCCACCATTGCCAAGAGCCAGCAGGAAGCGATGCTGATTACGTTTATGCTCAACTTGCCCGGCATTTTTCTTTCGGGCTTTTTCTTTCCCATTGAAGCGATGCCCCTGCCGCTGCAATTTCTTTCGTTCTTTATCCCCCTGCGCTATATGCTGATTATTCTGCGCGGGATTGTGCTCAAGGGGGTAGGGCTGGACTCTATCATGTCGCCGGTGGTGGCGCTGGCGGTGTTTGGCGTGTTGATTTTGATTGGCGCATCGCTGCGGTTTCGCAAGAGTTTGGAATGAGTTGCAAGTTGAAGGTTACAGGTTTGCATGATTACGCTTGAGCATCTGGTAAAGACGTTTGGCGAGACGATGGCGGTGAATGATGTCTCGTTCGAGGTCGGCGCGGGTGAAATTTTCGGGCTGATTGGTCCCGACGGCGCCAGCAAGACGACGACCCTGCGCGTCATTTCTACCGCGATGGTGCCGACGAGTGGGCGGGTGAGAGTGGATAGACACGATGTGGTCACCGACGCCGAAGCTATCAAGCAGCTGCTTGGCTATATGCCGCAGCGGTTTGCGCTCTATCCCGACCTGACGGTGTTGGAAAACTTGAACTTTTTTGCCGATATTTTTGGGTCGCCACAGCAAGAACGCCGCGAACTGATTACCAAACTGCTCGGCTTTGCGCGGTTGGACGCTTTCAAAGAGCGGCTGGCACGCAACCTGTCGGGCGGGATGCAAAAGAAGCTGGCACTGGCGACGACCTTGATGCACCGCCCGCGCGTGCTGCTGCTCGACGAGCCGACGACGGGCGTTGACCCTGTGAGTCGCCGCGAGTTTTGGGACCTGCTCACCAATGTCCATCTGGACGGGGTGACGATTGTGGTGAGCACGCCGTATTTGGATGAAGCGGAACGGTGCACGCATGTCGCCTTGATGCATCGGGGCGTATTGATTGCAAACGACACGCCGAACGCGCTGCGGGCGAATTTGGGCGGGTTTGTGTTTGAAGGACATTCGGCGCAGGCGCGGGCGGCTGAGCATTTGATTCAAACGCGCGAGGGTGTGTTGAATACCAACACCTACGGCGACGTGATTCGGTTGATTGTGGATGACCCGGAGCGGCTGGCAGGGATTCGGAACGCGTGGCAAACGCGCGACATTCGGATTCCGACACTGGAACGGGTGAATCCGCGACTGGAAGATGTGTTTGTGTTGAAAATCGGTGACAAGTGACGAGTGACGATTGGATGGTCACCAGATTAAGCTATAGTTAAGTCAGAGAGATTTCTCACTGCGCACGGAGACTGCCTCGTTAAGACAAATAGGGTGTGCTCCGTTCGAAATGACAGTTTTAAGCTCGATCTAAGCATTGCATATGAACGAATCGTTGTTGGTGCAAGACCTGACGAAACAGTTTGATACATTTACGGCAGTAGACCATGTGTCGCTGTCGATGGCGCGCGGCGAAATTTTTGGGCTGCTCGGTCCGAACGGGGCGGGCAAGACGACAACGATTCGGATTTTGCTGGGACTGTTGACGCCGACCTCGGGCACGGCGAGCGTGCTGGGGTATGACGTGGTGCAGCAGCCCGAACAGATTCGCGCCCATGCGGGGTATGTGTCGCAAAAATTTGCGCTGTATCCCGACCTGACGGTTGGCGAAAATTTTGATTTTTATGCGGGCGTATATGGCGTCACGGGCAAGTTGGCACAGGAACGTCGCCAGACGTTGATGGCACAGGTCGGACTGCAAGGACTGGAACGCGAACGCGTCGGCGCATTGGCGGGTGGTTCCAGACAGCGCCTGGCGCTGGCGTGTGCGTTGTCACATCAGCCCGAATTCTTGTTTCTCGACGAGCCGACGGCGGGCGTGGATGCGTTATCACGCCGCGCGTTGTGGGATTTGATTTATGACCTTGCCGAAGGCGGCACGAGTATTTTGGTCACGACGCACTACATGGACGAAGCGGAAAACTGCCAGCGCATCGCGTTTATTTACCAGGGCAAAATTGTGGCGGAAGGGTCGCCGATGGAAATCAAGCGCGACCAGGTGCATGCGCAGGTGCTCGAAGTAGAAGCCGAGCCGTTGGACATTGCATTGACGACGTTGCGCGATGCGGGATTGTTTGATGAAGTGGCGTTGTATGGCTCGACACTGCATTTGATTGGAGTCAATGCGGCGGAGCACATCGAGACGGCAAAGCAATTACTGCAAGCCAAGGGCGTGAGGGTGACACGCGCGCATGAAATTGTGCCGTCGCTGGAAGATGCGTTTATTGCGCGTTTGCGCAGCGCCGACCGAGAGGGAGCAGAAGCATAATGGCAGTGCCTTCCACAACGTTAGCCAACCAAGTCCGCAGCGGATTTCTTTATACGCTCAAGCACACGCTGAACCCGTTGACGAAACGGCTGGCATACACGCCATACGGTCCGTTTGTGATTGTGCGGCACGTTGGGCGCAAGAGCGGCAAGACCTATGAAACGCCGATTATTGCGCGCCGCGCGCCGGATGGGTTTGTGATTGAACTCACCTATGGCGCACAGGTGGACTGGTATCAAAATGTGCTGGCGGCGGGCGGGTGCACGATAGTGTGGCACGGCACGCCCTATGTGATGAACAAAATTGAACCGCTTTCGCCGGAACAAGGCATCGCCGCGTTTTCGCCAATGCAGCAGGAGGTTTTGCGGCTGTTGGGGCGCAAGCACTTTGTGAAATTGAGCCAACAGAAACCCGTTTTCTGAAACCTGTCTACATGTTGGGCTATCTGCCGGGAGAAAACGGGTTTCGTGTATGCAGTTTTAGCAGTGACTAGGAAAAAAGGACCAGAAAACGGGAGTGGTATTTTCAAACTAGAATTGTACGTTTTCGCTATTTTTGCGAGGTGAAATCGGGCGTATCAAGAGAAAATTCCAGACGTTATAAGGGGGGTGGGTATCGGGCAAACCGAACCCGCTTGCTCCGCTTTATGGATAGCAAGTGCATGAAATTACACCGTGGATTTTGCGGTGTGAGGAAATGCAAGGAGGCACGATGAATAACGTTTGGAAAACAATCGGTGGGCTCGCAACGGCGGCTGTGTTGTTGGCAGTCAGTGTGATGAGCGTTGCAGCAGCGTCGAATGTTCCGAATGATAGCCCTGCAGGCGCAAACTATATTGATAATCTCCCGCATACCGTCGCGGTGAACAAGTCCGCATGGTATCGCTTTGATTACCAGTCCAGCACGCGCCCGGCAGACCGCACGCCGATTTATCTGACGCTGGTGAACGGCAACAACAGCGGCGTCGAGATGAGCATCTATACTTTTGACCAAGTCAACGACGACCTCGCCGACGGAATTGAAAATTGGCGCAATGAACAGCCCGTGGGGCGCGGCACGGCAGCACGCTATAACTGCAGCAATCACATTCCCCGCGCGAATGGGGACTGTGTATCGAATGACCTGACCTGGGTTGGCACGTTTGCCAACAGCGGCACGGTCTATGTACGTATTCGAAACACGAATCTGGCTCCGAGCAACTTTACGTTGATGGTGCAAGGCGCAAACGTTTCACTGGCTCCGACCATGAACGTGCAAAACGCAATGCACAACCAATAAGCAGAGCTGCGCCGACAATGAGGTCGGCGTGATTTACTCAGGGAAGCAGATTCGTTGGGACGATCCTAAGCCATCGTCCGTAATAGGAGCTCACCATGCATCCAAATCCAAAACGAATCCTTCCGGTGATTATTATCCTCCTCGTACTCGGGGGAGGATATTATTTGTGGAGTAACGGGTTACTGCCCGGCATGACGCGCGCTGTCAATGACACGAACGTTGTGTCGGGCTTTATTGAAGGTGACGAGTATCAGGTGGCGTCCGAACTGGCGGGACGCATCAGTGTTGTGAATGTGCAAGAGGGCGCCGCGGTGCAGGCAGGACAGGTGTTGATTGAGCTCGACCATGCTTTGCTCGACGCTCAAATTTTGCAGGCGCAAGCTGCCATCAATACCGCACAGGCGCAGCTGGCACTGGCGCAAAATCCCGCGCGAACGTCCGACGTGACGGCGGCACAAGCGGCGCTGAATGCGGCGCAGGAAAATTTGGACAAGGTCAAGAGCGGCGCGACGGCAAGCGATTTGGCGGCGGCGCAAGCGGCACTGAAAGCGGCGCAAGAGAACTATGACAAATTGGCGGCGGGTCCGAAAGCGAGTGACCTGGCTGCGGCGCAGGCGGCAGTGAACGCGGCACAACAAGCGTATGCCAAAGTCAAAGCGGGTCCGACGACTGACGAACTGGCGGCGCTCAAAGCCCAGTCCGATAATGCGCTGGCGGCGGTGAACCAAGCGCAAGCGGCGTATGACAAAATCGGCGGGTCGTCGAATCCGAATATTGCGCAGACTCCCCAGTCGCGCGCGCTGGAGCAGGCGACGAATTTGTATAACGCGGCGGTGGCTGCCTATAACAATGCGCTGGCACATCCGACAGCATCAGAGCTGGCGGCGGCACAGGCACAGGTGGACAATGCCAAAGCGGCGCTGGCGCGTTTGACACCGGATGCGGCACAGTTGGCGGCAGCCAAGTCCCAGGTGGACCAGGCGCAAGCGGTCCTGAGTCGATTGACGCCGGATGCGGCGCAGCTGTCAACGGCACAGGCACAGGTAGACCAGGCGCAAGCAGTTCTCAATCGTTTGACGCCGCTGGATGCGACGATTGCGGTGGCGCAAGCACAGGTGAAACAGGCGGACGCGGCACTGATGGTGCTTCAGGTGCAGCTGGGCAAGAGCAAGATTGTGGCGCCGAGCGATGGGATTGTGACGCGCCGGGCGGTGAATCCGGGTGAGCTGGCGGTGCCGAATTCGCCGCTGCTGACCATCAGCCAATTGGACCCCGTCGAGTTGACGATTTATGTGCCTGAAACGCGGCTGGGCGACATTTCGCTCGGCAGTGAGATGGGGGTGCAGGTAGACTCGTTCCCGAATCGGGTGTTCCAGGGCAAGGTGATTCACATTTCGGATGTGGCAGAATTTACGCCGCGGAATGTGCAGAGCAAGGAAGAACGGGTGAATACGGTGTTTGCGGTGAAACTGCAGATTCCGAATGGGAATCGAGAACTCAAGGCAGGGATGCCTGCGGATGCGGTTTTGCCGTAGGCGAGAGGATGGAACGCTGCGGCGAGTGCCCCTTACACGCGTACCCCCAATTTCCCTATAAAATAGGCGTATTGTGGTCTAGTGGGTGGGGGCGGGAAAGTTATCCGAAGTTATCCACATTGGTAGAGCACGCGCAAGACAAGTCTGTCTTGCGCGTTTTTTGTTGGTGCCCGCCGGGAGGGTGGCGTCGCCTCTATGGTTTTGATTTATGTTGAAAAACTTGATTACGCTTAAAAAAGGTTCGAAAAATAGTTTTGATTTTGATTGTTTGATTGTTTTCAAGATATTTATTTCGGAATTATTCACGCTCGTCTCTGATTGGAAGGTGGTGCTCGCGGTTAGGAGCTCCCTCACCCCCTGCCTCCTTCGACTGCGTTCGGCATTCGAACGCCGCCTAGGACAGGTTCTCTCTCGCGGGAGAGGAGAGATAGTAGCGTGGGTTGGGGATAGGGCGGGTCTGAGACCCGCCCCTACAGCCCATCCGAGAGAGTGCGATGTGGGGGTACTATACGGCGCGGGGAGGTACGAGTCAAACAAAAAGTTGAAAACATTTTCAAGTTTGGGGACTGTCTTTCCAGCACAGTGGGATCCGAAGCTTGGAATTCACGTGACTTGAAGTCGCGGC
>JADMIO011130922.1_pt1 | contig 11995 bp, 13 predicted proteins | sample 8958161 | NCBI WGS metagenome assembly JADMIO01 (sample SAMN16585339, study PRJNA669376) | soil metagenome | isolation source: Crop rotation soil | place: USA: Cullars Rotation, Alabama | collected 2011
TGGCGCGGGGCCTGCTCGTCACCGCGACCGAAATGACCACCGACGAGGACATCGAGGCGCTGGCCACGGCCCTCGGAGACGTGCTGCAAGGAGTGCCGGCATGAATGCGCCCAACACCGCCGGCTGGCGGCCTTCGCTGGGTGAAGCCGGTACTGCCGGCGCGGCGACCGCCACCGCCAGCGGCGACCGCGGGCTGATGCTCGAGGAGCCGTTGATTTTCGAGCTCGGCACCGGCGCCAACTGCGGCGTCGACCTCGACCCGGCCGAGGCCGACCCGCTGCTGTCGCTTGCCCGTTTCCTGCGCAAGACCCCGCCCACGCTCCCCGGCCTGACCGAGCCCGAGGCGGTGCGCCACTACACGCGGCTGTCGCGGCAGAATTATGCGATCGACCTCGGGCCGTTCCCGCTCGGCTCGTGCACGATGAAGCACAATCCGCGGCTCAACGAGAAGGTCGCGCGGCTGCCCGGCTTCGCCGACCTGCACCCGTTGCAGCCGCAGCAGACCGCGCGCGGCGCCTACACCGTGATCCACCAGCTCGCGCACTGGCTGATCGAGCTGACCGGCATGGCCTCCGTCGCGATGTCTCCCAAGGCTGGCGCGCACGGCGAGCTGTGCGGCCTGCTCTGCATCCGCGCCGCACACGACGCCAAGGGGGACGCGCGCCGGGTGGTGCTGGTGCCCGAAAGCGCGCACGGCACCAATCCTGCAACCGCAGCCTTCGCCGGCTACCGGGTTGAGTCCATTCCCGGCACCGCCGACGGCCGGGTCGACCTCGACGCGTTTAAGGCGCGGCTCGGGCCTGATGTCGCGGGGGTGATGATCACCAATCCCAACACCTGTGGGCTGTTCGAGCGCGAGATGAAGGCGATCTCGGACGCGGTCCACGCGGCGGGCGGCTACGTCTATTGCGACGGCGCCAACTTCAACGCGATCGTCGGCAAGGTGCGGCCGGGCGATCTTGGCATCGACGCGATGCACATCAACCTGCACAAGACCTTCTCGACCCCGCACGGCGGCGGCGGGCCCGGCTCGGGACCGGTGGTGCTGTCCGAGGCGCTGGCGCCGTTCGCGCCGCTGCCTTTCGTCACGCGCGATGCCGACGGCACGATGCGGCTGGTCGAGGAGGAGGACGCCGCAAATGACGCGCCGCAGGCGTTCGGCCGGATGGTCGCGTTCCACGGCCAGATGGGCATGTTCACCCGCGCGCTGACTTATATCCTCAGCCACGGCGCCGACGGCCTGCGTCAGGTCGCCGAAGATGCGGTGCTCAATGCCAACTACGTGCTGCGCAGCCTCGATGGCGTGCTCGACGCACCCTTCGGCGCGAGCGGCCCGTGCATGCACGAGGCGCTGTTCAGCGATTCGAACCTGCCAGACGGCTTCTCGACGCTCGACATCGCCAAGGGGCTGATCGACGAGGGCTTTCACCCGATGACGGTCTATTTCCCGCTCGTGGTCCACGGCGCGATGCTGGTCGAGCCGACCGAGACCGAGAGCAAGCAAGGCCTCGACCGCCTGATTGCCAGCCTGCGCAGCGTCGCCGAGCGTGCACTGGCAGGCGACGCGACGCTCAAGTCCGCACCGAGCTTCGCACCACGCCGGCGGCTTGACGAGACGCTGGCGGCGCGCAAGCCGGTGCTGGCCTGGCAGGGGCACGTCCAGCCCCCGGTGCCGCCGTCACTAAGCGAAATCGGCGGCAGCTAGGGCGACGGTTTAGGTCGCCCGGTCGACGGCGTTGGCGGCAGACTTGACGTCGTCGCCGGCGCCGCGGACGGTATTGCAGGCCGAAGCGCCGAGCACGATCGCGCCGGCGGTAAGGGCGAGAATGAGCTTCCTGATCATGGCTTTGATCCTTCCGAATGCCGGCCGGCGCAGCTGCCGGCCCGCTCGATAGACCTAAAACCCGACGTACGGACATGTTCCGCCGACAGCGCTTCAAGTCGTCATGCCAAAGCGGGCAGCATGGCTGATCTCCCGCCTGCGCCGCTGCTTGCTGGCATGGCCGCCACGGCGATTGCGGCGATTGCCTGGCTCGCCGATCGCCGCCGCATGCGCCGCCGCGATCCCGACGCGGTGGGCTTCATGCCGTGGACGACGGTGTTCTTCTTTGCCTATCTCGCGGCGCTGCTGCTGCTTGCGTTGGCGGCGAAGGAATGGCTCGGGGCCTGAACGACCGTCTGTATACGTGTTGTGGCGAGGCGTAACCGCGACCAGCGTCACCTTCGGAGCGCGGCTCCCGCAATGCATGGGGCAGACCCTGTAGATGATGCTGAAAGACCTGATCGACGACGCGGATATGATCGGGGATGCCCAGGAGGAGTGTGTTCGCCGAAATGATGATGGGTGCCCTGATGAACGTAGCGCCAAGGAAATCTCCGCGTCAGACGCGTGCGAAAGTGACGGTGGACGCCATCGTCGAGGCGACCACTGAGCTTTTGCTGCAGGAAGGCTATGACCGGCTCACCACGGCGCGCGTCGCCGAACGGGCCGGGGTCAGCGTCGGGTCGCTGTACCAATACTTCCCGAACAAGGCCGCCTTGGCCTGCGCGGTGATCGACCGCTGCTGCGACGGCTTCCTGGGTGCGTTCAGCAACGCTCTTGCCGGCCGGAGCCGCGCCAACCTGACCGACGGTATTGCGGCGATCGTCGATGTCGGCCTGGTCTCGCATCATCTCGCGCCCGAGCTTCATCGGATCGTTGGCGAACTCGCTCCGCGTCTGGGCGTCGGGGACAGGGCCGAACGGGTCAGCCGCGCGGTGATGAGCGAAATCGAAACCGTGCTGCGCGAACATGCGGCCGAACTCGCGCCCGAGATCGATCCCGCTACGGCCGCCGCGATCATCGAGCCGGTGCTCCAAGCGCTGTCTCACCGCGTGGGACTGGCCGATCCGGCGCAGTTGGCGAACGGCGCTCTGGTCCGACAGGCGACCAGGCTGGTGTCGCGCTACCTCGCGGCCTGATTCTGCGGGGTTGGCGAGGAAGAGAAGACACCCGCTGTGCGCTTCAGGTCGGCTTGTTTTCCGACCGTTTTTCGTCGGCCGCCGCGAAATGTGCAATTTGGTCGGCATGGGCTTTTTTGAACGCGGGGCGGTCGGTCGTGCGCGCCACGTAAGCTTCGCTCGCCGGCCGGTTGCCGAAAGCGCGAACCGCCGGAACGCGCAGCACGTCGGCCATCAGCAGGTCAGCGACGGTGAAGCGGTCAGCCACCAGCCATTCGCGATCGGCCAGTACGTTGTCGAGCTGGGTGAGGCGGTTGCCCGCCCATTCGCTCAGCTGATTGTCTTCCTCGCCGGACATCTTCAGGAACCACCACGGGACGGTGACCATCTCGATCGAGTTGAGCGCGGCGATCGTCCACTGCTGCGTCTGCGCTTCGCCAACCCGATCGCTCGGCATCAGCGTTTCGCTGATGCGGGCGAGGTGCAGCAGTCCGGCGCCGCTCTCGAACATGTCGAGGTCCCCGTCGCTCAGGTATGGAACCTGGCCGAAGGGCTGGCGCTCGAGATGGTTGGTCTCACGACCGTCGAACGGAACCGTTCGCACCTGGTAGGAGAGGCCGGCTTCCTCGCAAGCCCACCGCAGCCTCAGATCGCGCACGAAGCCGCGAGGGCCTTGGGGAACCCAGTCGAGTGTCCAGATGGTCAGTCCGCTCATTGTCAGCCTTTCCGATTCGAGATCTCCGGAAAAGCGATAGTCGCGGATTTACGTTCCAATCAAAACACATCGCGTGTGACGGGTGGCCGTCTTCGCCACCGCCGCAGGATCAGAGGCACGCCTCCAGGTACGCCTGGTCGAAGCCGAACTGGCGCGCCTTTTCGAGCGTGTAGGGGCGCAGGCCCGAGCTTCTGAACTCGCCGATGATCTTGCCGTCGTCGGTCTCGTCGAGATACTCGAACTTGAAAAGCTCCTGGGTGACGATGACGTCGCCTTCCATGCCGATCACCTCGGTGACGTTGGTCGTGCGGCGCGAACCGTCGCGCAGGCGCTTGACCTGGACGATGAGGTCGACCGATTCGGCGATCTGGCGGCTGATGGCTTCCTTCGGGATCTTGATGTCGCCCATCAGGATCATGTTTTCCATACGGCCCAGGCACTCGCGCGGGCTGTTGGCGTGAAGCGTGCACATCGAGCCGTCGTGGCCGGTGTTCATCGCGGCGAGCAGGTCGAAGCACTCGGCGCCGCGAATCTCGCCCAGGATGATGCGGTCCGGGCGCATACGCAGCGCGTTCTTGACGAGGTCGCCGATGGTGATCGCGCCCTGGCCCTCGAGGTTCGGCGGGCGGGTTTCGAGCGGCAGCCAGTGCGGCTGCTGCAGGCGAAGCTCGGCCGCGTCCTCGATCGTCAGCACGCGCTCGCCCGGATCGATCATCTTCGACAGGGCGTTGAGCATCGTCGTCTTGCCCGAGCCGGTACCGCCCGAGATGACGACGTTCATGCGGCAGGCGCCCGCGATCTTGAGCGCGGTGCACATCTTGTCCGACATCGAGCCGAAGCCGGCGAGCATGTCGAGCGTGATCGGCTTCTCGGAGAACTTACGAATCGAGATGGCGGTGCCGCGCAGCGAGAGCGGTGGCACGATGACGTTGACGCGGCTGCCGTCCTTGAGGCGGGCGTCGGCCAGCGGTGTGGTCTGGTCGACGCGGCGGCCGACCATGTTGACGATGCGCTGGGCGATCTGGAAAAGATGCGATTCGTCGCGGAACCGGATCGGAGCGAGCGTCAGCTTGCCCTTCTTTTCGATGTAGGTCTGCTCGGGCCCGTTGACCATGATGTCGGACACGTCCGGGTCGTTCAGCAGCTCTTCGAGCGGGCCGAAGCCGAGCAGCTCGTCGATCAGCACCTTTTCGAGCGCGAACTGCTCGCGGCGGTTGAAGGTGACCTTGAGCTCGGCCAGCACTTCCATGATGATCGGGCGGAATTCCTCGGACAGCTCGTCCTTGGTCAGCGTCGCGGCGGCCTCGGGGTCGACGCGCTCGAGCAGACGCGGCAGCACCTGCTCCTTGATCTTGTGGATCGAGACCTCGAAGCCCGAATGGTCGTAGGTGTTCGCCTCGTTGACCGCGTTGGCGCGATCGCTGAGCCGGGCCATCGCGTCGGCTTTGGGATCACCCGACGACGCCGGCCGCGGCGCGGCGGCTTCCTCGGGCAGCGGCGGGAATTGCTCGCCACCCGCGGGGCCGCCGGGCGCTGGCGTGGCCGGGCGCCCATCGGTGCCGGTCTTGATCGGGCGCGCGACACCGAATGCCGGGCGCGCGCCCGGCTGCATGCCACCTACACCACTGCGTCGCCCGAATGCGCTCATAGCTTCGTCAACCCCATCAGCGTGCACCCGCCCAATGGCAGGACCCTCGCGAGCTTTCTTGATTGAATGATAAGGTTGAAAATTTGATAACTTCCTAATGCGCAGCGATGTTTTGATGCTGGTGTGGCCGAACTGACGCCGCAGGAGGCCTGCTGGCTTTGCGCGCGGCCGCTGGGACGGCGCGTCGAATGGCATCATCCGGTGCCCAAGAGCCGCGGCGGTCGCACGGTGGTGCCGCTCCACCCGATCTGCCACCGCGCGATTCACGCCAACTTCAGCAATGTCGAGCTGGCGCGCGAAGGTGATCTGCAAGCGCTGCGCGCGCATCCGGCGGTGGCGCGGTTCCTCAAGTGGATCGCGGACAAACCCGCGGATTTCCATGCCCGGACAGCGGAGCGGCGGCGGTAGACCGCCCTGCCTTTTTCCGGCAACCTTTATGCGCGTGAATGAGCGGGGAGGCGGGGCGATGACCGCAAGGTTTTGGTGGACGGGGCTGTTGTCATTGCTGGCGCTGCTGCCCGCCGCCGCGCTCGCGGCCCCGGCCGAGGCGCCAGTCATGCCCGACTGGATGACCGGCTGCTGGATCGAGGAAGGCGCGCAGTGGACCGAGGAATGCTGGATGCGGCCGCGCGGCGGTAACATGCTTGGCGCCAGCCGCAGCGGCACGGGCGACAAGGTGACCGATACGGAGATGATGCGGATCGATACGGCGGTGCCGATGGGGGACGGGTCGGTGGCGCCGATGGCGCTTCGCTTCGCCCAGCAGGACGGCAGCTGGACGGGCTTCGCCTGGAGCCCGAGCGCCGCGCCCGGCGTGACGTTCGTCAACCCGGCGCATGCCTACCCGCAACGTATTCGCTACTGGCGCGAGGGCGCTGCGCTTATCGCCGAGCTGTCGGCGTTAGACGGCAGCAACGCCAAGCGCTGGACCTATGCGGCGGCAAAAAAGTGACGCGCGTCGAAAGCCGAAGTCAGCCCTCGACGTGCTCGGCCAGCACGGTCAGCCCGTTGGCGCTGACCTCGGCGAAGCCGCCTGAGATGCGGATTTCCTCGGGCGTGGCGTTCTCGGTCTTGTAGATCTTGAGCGCGCCGTCGCGGACCGTCGACATGAAGGGCGCGTGGCCCTCGAGCACGCCGAACTCACCCTCAGAGCCGGGGACGACGACCATATGGACGTCGTCCGAACGGACGAGGCGCGCGGGCGTGACGAGTTCGAAGTGCAGGGCCATGTCTTTCATCCTTACCCCCTCCTCTTCAGGGGAGGGGCAGTGAGACTTGGGTCTGCGTCAGCAGGCCCTAGTCGCAGCGGGTGGGGTGATGCGGGCACGACAGGCCCCACCCCAGCCCCTCCCCTGAAGGGGAGGGGCTCAGGTTGCATTACGCCTCTTCGGCCAGCTTCTTGGCCTTCGCTATCGCCTCGTCGATGCCGCCGACCATGTAGAACGCCTGCTCGGGCAGGTGGTCATACTCGCCGTCGACCACCGCCTTGAACGAGCGGACGGTATCCTCGAGCTGGACGAACACGCCCGGCGTGCCGGTGAAGACCTCGGCGACGTGGAACGGCTGGCTCAGGAAGCGCTGGATCTTGCGCGCGCGGGCGACGGTCATCTTGTCCTCTTCGGACAGCTCGTCCATGCCGAGGATGGCGATGATGTCCTGCAGCGACTTGTACTTCTGCAGCGTCTCCTGGACGCGGCGCGCGGTATCGTAGTGCTCCTGGCCGACGACGCGCGGCTCGAGCACGCGGCTGGTCGAATCGAGCGGGTCAACCGCCGGATAGATGCCGAGCTCGGAGATCGCGCGGTTCAGCGTGGTCGTCGCGTCGAGGTGGGCGAACGAGGTGGCCGGCGCCGGGTCAGTCAAGTCGTCGGCGGGCACGTAGATCGCCTGCACCGAGGTGATCGAGCCCTTGGTGGTCGAGGTGATGCGCTCCTGCAGCGTGCCCATGTCGGTGGCCAGCGTCGGCTGGTAGCCGACGGCCGAGGGAATGCGGCCGAGCAGCGCCGACACTTCCGAGCCCGCCTGGGTGAAGCGGAAGATGTTGTCGATGAAGAACAGCACGTCCTGCCCTTCCTGGTCGCGGAAGTACTCGGCCATGGTCAGGCCCGAGAGCGCGACGCGGGCGCGGGCGCCCGGGGGCTCGTTCATCTGGCCGAACACCAGCGCCACCTTGGAGCCCTCGGAGATGGCGTTGCCATCCGCGTCGCTGGCGATGACGCCGGCTTCGAGGAACTCGTGGTACAGGTCGTTACCCTCGCGCGTGCGCTCGCCGACGCCGGCGAACACCGAGACGCCGCCGTGGCCCTTGGCGATGTTGTTGATCAGCTCCTGGATCAGCACCGTCTTGCCGACGCCGGCGCCGCCAAACAGGCCGATCTTGCCGCCGCGGGCATAGGGCGCGAGCAGGTCGACGACCTTGATGCCGGTGACCAGGATCGCCGCCTCGGTCGACTGGTCGATGAATTCGGGGGCCTTGGCGTGGATCGGCGCGAACATGTCCGAACCGACCGGGCCGCGCTCGTCGATTGGCTCGCCGATGACGTTGACGATGCGCCCCAGCGTCTTGGGGCCGACCGGCACCGAGATCTGCGCGCCGGTGTTCTTGACGTTCTGGCCGCGGGTCAGGCCGTCGGTCGAGTCCATGGCGATCGTGCGCACGGTGTTCTCGCCGAGGTGCTGCGCGACCTCGAGGACGAGGCGCGTGCCGTTGTTGTCGGTCTCGAGCGCCGAGAGGATCGCCGGCAGCTCGCCTTCGAAGGTCACGTCGACGACGGCGCCGATGACCTGGCTGATCCTGCCGGTCGCGGCGATGTTGGGGGTGGTGAGCACGGGGGCGGTGGCCATGGATGTTTCCTTGCTTGGCTAGCTTACGGCGCTTCCGCGCCGATGGTTTCGTTCGTTGCTAGAGCGCTTCCGCGCCAGCGATGATCTCGATCAGCTCGGTGGTGATAGCGGCCTGGCGGCTGCGGTTGTACTGGATGGTCAGCTTCTGGATCAGCTCGCCGGCGTTGCGCGTGGCGTTGTCCATCGCGGTCATCGAGGCGCCCTGCTCGGACGCCTGGTTCTCGAGCAGCGCGCCGAAGACCTGGGTGCGCAGGTAGCGCGGCAGCAGCGCCGCGAGGATCTCCTCCTCGTCAGGTTCGTACTCGACGACGGCGCCGTCGCTGGCGGTCGCGGTCTTGGGCGCCGGGACCGGGAAGATTTGCTGCTCGGTCGGCTCCTGCAGCAGCACGCTGCGGAACTTCGAGTAGAACAGGTGGGCGACGTCGAACCCACCCTTGTTGAACAGCGTGACCAGCTCGTCGATGATCCGCTGGGCCTCGGCGTAGCCGGGCTCGCGCACCTCGGTGGTGTCGAACTGCCCGACGATCGCATTCGGATAGTCGCGGCGGATCGGCGCGCGGCCCTTACGGCCGATCAGGTAGAACTGGACGGTCTTGCCCTGGGCCGTGAGCTCGGCCGCTTTGGCCTTGGCCGCCTTGACGATGTTCGAGTTGAACGCGCCGGCCAGGCCCTTGTCGGAGTTCGCCACGACCAGCAGGTGGATCTGGTCGCTGCCGGTGCCGGTGAGCAGCTTCGGCGAGCTCTCGTTCACCGCGATCTTGCTGGCGAGACTGGCCACGACTTCGGCCAGCCGCGCGGCATAGGGACGCGCCGCTTCGGCCGCGGCCTGCGCCTTGCGCAGCTTTGCCGCGGCGACCATCTGCTTGGCCTTGGTGATCTTCTGGGTCGACTTGACCGAGTTGATCCGACCTTTGAGTTCCTTCAGCGAGGCCACTCTAACTTCTCCATTTCGTCATCCCGGCGAAAGCCGGGATCGCTGGCCGCTGGGTCCGCCCTGGAGGCCAGCGGTCCCGGGCCGAGCCCGGGACGACGGGTTACGCGAACTGCTTGCCGAACGTGTCGAGCGCGTCCTTGACCTTGGCGCGGGTGTCGTCCGAGAGGTCGCGGCTGTTGCGGATGTCGGTTAGGATGTCCGCCTTCTCGGCGCGCATCCAGCTCAGCATCTCCTCTTCGTATTCGGTGACGCGGTTCACCGCGATGCCGTCGAGATAGCCGTTGGTGCCGGCGAAGATCGACACGGTCTGCTCCTCGAACGGCAGTGGCGAGAACTGCGCCTGCTTCAGCAGCTCGGTCAGGCGCGAGCCACGGTTCAGGAGCTTCTGCGTCGAGGCGTCGAGGTCCGAGCCGAACTGCGCGAAGGCCGCCATCTCGCGGTACTGCGCGAGCTCGAGCTTGATCGACCCGGCGACCTTCTTCATCGCCTTGGTCTGCGCCGACGAGCCCACCCGGCTGACCGACAGACCGACGTTGATCGCCGGACGGACGCCCTGGTAGAACAGGCCGGTCTCGAGGAAGATCTGGCCGTCGGTGATCGAGATGACGTTGGTCGGGATGTAGGCCGAGACGTCGCCGGCCTGCGTCTCGATGATCGGCAGCGCGGTCAGCGAGCCAGCGCCCTGCTCGTCGTTCATCTTCGCCGCGCGCTCGAGCAGGCGGCTGTGCAGATAGAACACGTCGCCCGGATAGGCCTCGCGGCCCGGGGGGCGGCGCAGCAGCAGGCTCATCTGGCGATAGGCGACGGCCTGCTTGGAAAGGTCGTCATAAACGATCACGGCGTGCATGCCGTTGTCGCGGAAGAACTCGCCCATGGTCGCGCCGGTATAGGGGGCGAGGTACTGCAGCGGTGCCGGCTCCGAGGCGGTCGCGGCGACGACGATCGAATATTCCATCGCGCCGTTCTCTTCGAGCTGGCGGACGATCTGCGCGACGGTCGAGCGCTTCTGGCCGATGGCGACGTAGATGCAGTAGAGCTTCTTGCTTTCGTCGCCTTCGCTGTTCGGGCCCTTCTGGTTGATGAAGGTGTCGATCGCGACGGCAGTCTTGCCGGTCTGGCGGTCGCCGATGATCAGCTCGCGCTGGCCGCGGCCGATCGGCACCAGTGCGTCGATCGCCTTGAGGCCGGTCTGCACGGGCTCGTGCACCGACTTGCGCGGAATGATGCCCGGCGCCTTCACCTCGACGCGCTGGCGGGTGGCGCCCACGATCGGGCCCTTGCCGTCGATCGGGTTGCCCAGCGCGTCGACCACGCGGCCGAGCAGGCCCTTGCCGACGGGGACGTCGACGATCGTGCCGGTGCGCTTGACCTGGTCGCCTTCCTTGATCTCGCTGTCCGAGCCGAAGATGACGACGCCGACGTTGTCAGCCTCAAGGTTGAGCGCCATGCCCTGCACGCCGTTGGCGAACTCGACCATCTCGCCCGCCTGGACGTTGTCGAGGCCGTGGATGCGGGCGATGCCGTCACCCACCGACAGCACCGAGCCGACTTCCGAGACCTGCGCCTCGGTGCCGAAGTTGGCGATCTGGTCCTTGATGACCTTCGAGATTTCTGCGGCGCGGATATCCATCTTTTAGCCTTTCATCGCGTTCGCGAGCGTGTTGAGACGGGTGCGGATCGAGCTGTCGATCTGGCGGCTGCCGATCCGGACGACGAGGCCACCGAGGATCTCGGGATCGACGCTCGCCTTGATCTTCACTTCCTTGCCCTCGCGCGCCTTCAGCCGGGCGGCGAGCTGGGTCACCTGGTCGTCGTTCAGCGGGTGTGCGCTGGTCACTTCGGCGGTCACCTCGCCGCGCTGGGCGGCGGCGATCGTCGCGAAGGCGCGCACGATTTCCGGCAGCGCGGACAGCCGGCGGTTGGCCGCGAGCACACCGATGAAATTCTTCGTCAGCGGCGAGATACCGAGCACGCCGGCGACTGCGTCCATCGCCTTGGCCATGTCGTCGCGGCTGACCTTGGGGTTGCGAATCAGCGCGGCGAGGTCGGGGCTCGCCTTGAGCGCCTCGCCGAGGTTATCGAGATCGCTTTCGACGGCGGTGACGAAGCCTTGCTCGCTGGCCAGATCAAACAGCGCGGAAGCGTAGCGCCCCTGCAAACTGGCCGTTATGCCGCCGGAATTCTCCACGCGCGTCGGTTCCCTCTTACCGGATGGGCAGGCACCCAAAGCCGCGCGAAAACGCACGGCGGCCCGCAGACCGGGGGCGCATAGCGACGAATTTGTGGCGATGCAAGGAGGGTAGGTATGGGTATTCCATCAGTCCCTTCCCTGGTCCTTGCCGCAATTGTAAACCAGCCGCTCGTTCGGCACCGCCGGGAGCAGCGCCTTGAGTGCGAGCTGGCCCGAACTCATGCGCTGCGCCGCCACGGCGCTCGCCCCGCACTGCGGCGGCGGCTGCTTTTCGCGCTCGGCGCGCAGCTGCGCCATCGCGTCGTAGTCGAGCAGGTAGCGTTCGGCATTGTAGGCGCCGGTCGCGGGATCGAAGCTGGAGACTGTGACGGTCTCGTCGTCGGTCGGGACGAAGACGCGGAACCAGCCGTCGGGTCCGTTGGCGAACTGGCTGCGACCGTCGGCGCAGCCGTCGGCGCGCCAGCTCATTGCGAGGTCAGACGTGGCCGAGACGGTGATGCGGCTGCGCTGGAGATCGAGCACGCAGACGAGCTTGCCGGCGAGCGGCGCAGTCGGCGCCTTCGGCCTCTCGGCCTTGCTCGTGCCGTTAAGGGCGGCTTCGGCGCGGGTGTCGATCTCGGCGAGCGAGGGGCGGGTCACCCAGGCGGCGACGCCGCCGCCGAGCAGCACCACGGTCAGCACGCCGGCGATAACCGTATCGCGCGTGCGCTGCTTCTGCAGCAG
>JADMIO011367310.1_pt1 | contig 11994 bp, 9 predicted proteins | sample 8958161 | NCBI WGS metagenome assembly JADMIO01 (sample SAMN16585339, study PRJNA669376) | soil metagenome | isolation source: Crop rotation soil | place: USA: Cullars Rotation, Alabama | collected 2011
TTAGGACCGTGATTAGCTTTCAGCTATCAGCTGTCAGCGATCAGCTCTTCCGGATGATGGGTTTTTGCGGCTATGCCGCTCGATGTGCGGAAAAGCTCTGCTTTTCCGGCCGGTCGCGCAAATACAGCCTCGCGGCTACGCCGCCCGTCGGGAGGCATAGCCTCCCTTTTCTTATTAATATAGCTCTCGGAAAAGCAGAGCTTTTCCGCACATGGAGCGGCAAAGCCGCAAGATGGCTCGCAGCTATTACGCTCGCGATTCTGTACACACTTAACTTCCTCTCAACTATCTCCGCCCAACCAACAACAGGTCCGCCCCCGCTCAACTCACACCGCTGGGGCTCGATCAGCGTCTTCAACGGTCTGCCGTCCGACTCCGTCCGAGCGATCGCACAAACACCTGACGGGGTTCTTTGGTTTGGCACCGACAACGGTCTCGCGAGATTGGATGGGCGCGGAGTACAGAAGATAAGCCTCGGTGACGATGCATCGAACCGGATCCTCGCGCTCCTAGTTGACCCGGCACGAGGCGAACTGCTGATCGGCACTTCTAAGGGCGGATACGTTTATAGTCGTGGAAAAGCACAACGCATTGCAGGCACCGAGGACCTTGCAATAACCGCGATCGATGGCAACGTCCTCGCGACCGATGCAGGGAAGTTGTTATTTGTTGAAGGTGCCGACGCGCGACCGATAAATCAGGAAGCAGCCAGCGGAGCCGACGGTAAACCACTCGTCTTCACCAGTATCGCTCATGGGAATGGCCGGTTCTTCGTCGGAACCCTCGGTCGAGGGATCCTCGAATATACCGAAGGCGGATTTAAGCCGCTCCTTGTTCAAGGGTTATCCCCAAACGTAAATTCGATCGTCGGCGACCGCAATATTCTTTGGATCGGCGCCGAAGCGCCTAAAGGTCAGAGCGGTATTTATCGCTATGATCTCGAAACTAGTAAGGGCGTTCGTGTTACAGGCCAAACCTCGGTTGTTTCGATCGTGTCCAACACATCGCAAGGCGTTTATGCGGGCACGCTGCGGTATGGCCTTTTTCGGATAAATGAGCTGCGGACCGACAACTCGACCTTTGAGAATACATCTGGTGGGATGCGGTCGAATACCGTGTTTTCCATCTTTGCGGACCGCGAGGGCGTTGTTTGGTTTGGCACAAATCGCGGGGTCAGCCGCTACGACGACGAATCGCCCTTTCAGGACCCCGTCTCTGACGTTCCGAACAGAAATTTCATTCGCAACCTTTGGCATTCCAACAACGAGCTATTCGCAGGTTCTAACCGCGGGCTTTTCATGATCGGCGATGTGTTGGCCGCTGATCACGTTTGGAAACCCATTCCTTCGCTGTCGGAAAAAGCGATCTACGCGATCGAGCCGACTCAGTCTGACCTAATTGTAGGAACCACGGAGGGCGTGTTTGACCTGAAAGGCAAAAAATTGCTCGATGGTGAAACGCGTTCGCTCGCATCGTTTCACGGACGAACATTTGCCGCGGTCTTTGGCAAGGGCGTTGTCGAAATCGGGACGGGTGGGGTCATTTTTCCGGAGGCAACGGCAAACTCGCTGCATAGTGCGGGTGAATTGCTGTGGATCGGAACAGCCGGAAAAGGACTTTTCAGCTACAACGGCACGACAGTAAAACCTGAAGGATCGCCTGACGAATTAAAAAGCGGCACGATCTGGAATATCCGGGAGGCTGAGGACAAGAGTATATGGCTCGCGGCTGAACACGGCGTTTTTCGGGTTGCACCGGGCCAAGTCGAGCGGATCATAGCTGCTGAAGAGGTTCGAGACGTGCTGGTAGAGCATGACCGGGTATGGGCGGCCACCACGACAAAAGGGGTTCTGCAGACGCGAAAGGATGAACGATTTGGTTGGCTGGTCTCGACGATCGGCTTCGAGCAAGGGCTGCCCTCGGACAAGGCTTTCTCTATCGCGCATGTTGGCGATCGGATATTGTTTGCCACTAATCGCGGCATCGTCACTTACTACCCCCACTACAACGCTCCGAGGCTGATGATCGCTCGTATATTGAGCGAACGACAGCACTCCGAAACAGAGTTTGGCGAACCGATCAAACTCGAATATCCGCAAAACTCGTTGCTTGTCGAGGTCGCGGGTCTGAGCAGCCGGACATTTCCCGAAGAGTTTCAATACGCATTTACGCTCAAAAATTCGAAAGGTGAGGTTGTCAGCTCAAGGCTCAACTCCGATCCTCAGTTTTCAGGCACAGACCTTCCCGCCGGCGATTATACGATCGAGGCGATCGCATTCGATCGCGACCTGAATGCGTCAGATCCCGTAAATGTACGCTTTTCCGTGGGCCGCGCTCCTTTCCCATGGACAGCGACAGCACTTGGTGTCCTGTTAGCTCTCGCCCTGATCGGCTTGATCTGGGCCATCGTCGAGCATCGACGGATGAAAAAGCGAAACAAAGAGCTCGCCGCTGCTCGACTTGATCTGGCAAATGAGGCTGAGAGGGAGAGGAGCCGTATTGCTCGTGACCTGCACGATCAGACGCTCGCCGACCTGCGCAATTTGATGATGATGAGCGACAAGCTGCCGGTCGAGAGCAGCGAGTTTCGCAACGAGATCGAGGCGGTGTCGGGTGAGATACGTCGGATATGCGAGGACCTTAGCCCTTCCGTTTTAGAGAATGTTGGGTTGATCGCAGCTCTCGATTTTTTATTGAGCAGGACGATCGATCATCACAAGCTCACCGCTCCCGATGACCTTGAGGACCGTATCGATTTTCCGGTCGCGGTCCAGTTGCAGATCTATCGCATCGCGCAGGAGGTGCTCAACAATATCAAGGCCCACTCTGACGCGACCGAGGTCGAGATGCGTGTCGACATCGACCCGCAAGGCCGTTTCGAGCTGATGATCCTCGACAACGGTCAACCCTTCGACCCGACCAAGGCCACGCCCAAGGGCCGCGGCATCACCAACATAAAGGCCCGTGCGTCGCTGATAAATGCCCGCATCGCCTGGCGCGAACGCAAGAACGGCAACCGGTTTACTCTCCAGAAATAGGAGTTTGAACCACAGAGACACGGAGACACAGAGAACCAAATGCAGAGGCACTTTGTCCGATTTCTCTGTGCCTCCGTGTCTCTGTGGTTAATGTCTTTCGTGTCTTTCGTGCCGTTCGTGGGCGATCTTATGCAAAACGGCGAGTGGGAGGATGAGCACCAACGGGGTGATGAGGACAAAGGCCGAGTGTTCCCAGAACGGCAGCCCCTGACGGTAGGCGCCGTTTGCGATCGGTATTCCTAATGTCGTCACCCAATAGATCGCAAGAGGCAGGACGATTCGCCGGGGATACGAGGTGGGCGGCGAGCTTGTATCTTCGAACCGCTCGCTGACGATGAATAGCAGGATAAGAAAACCGAAATAAATGAAAATTCCTTCAAGTCGATGCAGCTGCTCGGGGTCGAAATACGTCATCGGCTGATCCATCCGATGAAGCTGAAGTGCGATCGCTATGCGGACCGTATTCGCTATGATCGTCGTGAGATACGCGAGCAATAACGATACCGGAATTAGAGCCCAGCCGGCGGTGTCGTGTCGCCTATTCCACAACCGCTTGAGCGAAAGCATCAGGAAGGCTGTCAAGAAAAAGTTCACACCCGAGCACGATGCCGCGATGATGAACGTATGGTCCGCGTTCATGTAACCCGCGTACGACTCGAAAACAAAACGTTCGCCGGTCACAAGCTCGACCAAAAAGGTCGTCGGCCTCAATATCCAGCGAAGGTCGTTGACCGATGCCGACGAGTAAAAGTATTTGAGGCCGGCCCCGATGATCAGAATGCCGACAAGCTGCGCAATGTTTTTGTTTGAAAATCGTCTCATCGAAATTGCGTTCGCCTCGTTGTTGCGTCTTTCGTTTTTCCTCCGAGTATTGCCGTTGCCTTCAGGCAACGGCTAATTCCTCGAATCTTGTTGAGGGGCTTTAGCCCAAACGCGTTGGGCTAAAGCCCTCTCTGGGAGAGACCTTCGACCGTTGGCTAAAGCCAACGGCAATACAACATCTGTCCTGCCGACAACCGTCGCTTGAGCACCCAGACCGCCGCGACCATAGCGATGCAGATCATCAGCCAGATCAGTTCGGGTTCGCTGCCGACGGCCAGTTCGCTCACGCCCACGGGCAGCGGCAACGGCTGGTTGACGTCCTTGGCGTCGCCATTAGGATTTACGATCTTTTCGCGGATCGCGATGAAGGAGGTGTACCTCGTCAGCAGGTTGTACTTGAGGCCAAGATCGGTGATCGTTTTGACACGATCGTCCGGGATGTTCTCGGCGCCATAGTCCGAGAGCTCAGCGATACGCGACCGTGCCCATAGATAACGCAGGGCACTGTTGCCCTCGTCGGGCTGAACGCTCGCAACATCAAAGCTGTCCGAATAGTCGCCTTCACCGTTGTGGCCCGTGATCGTAATATGCCCCGTCGCGGGCCCCCGCCATTTGCCGAATACGATGATCGGCCGTTTGGCGAGCAGGTCTGGCAGATGCCCCGGCTCGACGTCGTACACGCTAAACCCATCGGCCACGACCTCGACGTTGGTCAACAGCGGGCTCTGTATGTACTCGCGAAAGCGGTCGGCCGTCTCCTTCGCCTCAGACTCGTCCGTGATCACGAAAGGCTCACCGCCGCCCGCCTTTGCCATGCCGTCGATCAAAAACCGATTGACCGACGTCCCGATGCCGAATGAGAAAACATTCGACTTGCCCAGGTTCTCTCGTATGTAATCGAACACGTCGCCCTCACCCGAAACGTATCCGTCGGTGATGACGACAACGCTGCGTGCCACGCCCCGTTCGTGCGGAGTGTTCATCGCCTGCTGCAGCGCCGCGAGCAGTTCGGTCCCGCCGGAGCCCCGTTGTTTCGCCATCAGGTTGGCGGCGAGATCAAAATTCTCGGGCGTCGCGCGTAACGAACGCGGCGATAGCAGCGTCGAGTCGCCCGAGAACAGCAGGACGTTGAAGTAGTCGGTCGGCCGCAGATTCTCGATCAGCTCTTTCAACAGACGCTTTGCCGTGTTGATCGGAAAGCCCTCCATCGAGCCCGACACATCGACGACGAATATGTACTCTCGCGGCGGTATCGCGGCCTCGGCGACCCGATCAGGCGGCTGGGCCATGTACAGGAAGAAGTTCTCGTCCTGCCCCTGATAGAGCAGCAGCCCGGACTGCATCTTATTGCCCGTCAATCGGTAGCGCAGGATAAAATCGCGATTCCCTTGAAAAGCGTTCGCTTCATCAAGCGTCATCCGTGCAGCGTTGTGACCCTCCCACTCAGGGCTGATCTGATGCGAAACGCACATCAGCTGGCTTATCGGCATGCCAGCCGCGATGTGCAGTCCCAGATGCAGCGAGGATGCCGGCTGCTCGCCCTTCCGTTGATAAGGCGTGTTGACGAACTTGTCGTCCTTCGCATTTGCCGACGGATAACGCGGTCCGACAACTGTCGGATATACGAACTCATATTCACCATCGGTCGGCACGAGCAGCTCAGTGTATTTCAGCTCGATCTCTATCTCTTCGCCAGGCATGACGTTGGCGAGGCTCATCGAGAAAACATTCGGCCGGTGCTCCTCGAGCAACGAAGCGCTCTTGCCCTCCTGCTTGGCCTTTTCAAAATCCTTCTTGGCCTGCTCGCGTTCCTTGATCTTTGCCGAGATGATCTCGTCGCCGATCCGCATCCGCATCGAGTAAACGGCCGCCCTCACCGACGCCGGAAAAACATACGTCGCGTTGATCGGCCGCGAGCCTTCGTTCCTGTACGTCTGCTTGACCGTTACGTCGGCGATAACCCCAACTACCGCGACGCTGACATTCGTATCTTTCAACGGCAGCCTGTCCACCGACGGGTCGCCCTTTACAAAAAAATACGGCGAGAGTGTCCGCTCTGCCGTGTCCTCCTTTTGTTCATCCTGCGCCGCCGCAGAGATCGTCAATAATAAGAATGCGAGCATCGTCAGCAACGCCGCTCCCATCCCGCGATAAAAAATGTGTCTCATAGTCCCTCCGAAACCTTTGTCTGATACAGCTCGACTAGGTTGATGCTATGAGTTATTGCCTTTTGAATTAACCGATTCCACCACAGGTGCCGACCGTGGTAGCCACATAGTTGGGTTGTGGGATCGTACCGGTCAGAATGTCCGGCACGAGGCGGTCGCGTTCCTGGATCTGGAGCTAAGCTGAAAAACCGCTTTCGCTGGGCCGTGCGGGAAGAAGGATATAGTTCGCTGCATGCCCCCGTCTTTCACAATAACGCGCAGCGGAAGGTCGGGGTCCCAGGCGTTGCTGAATCGGTTATCGTTAGACATCCGCACGAATTCCATCCCGTCTCTGAGGCCCGCTTTATAGGCGGCTTTCCCGGGATCGACATTCGTCAGCTTCCCGCTGCTCACGCCGAAGCCACGATCGAACGAAGGCAGCATCGCCTGCCTCAGCTCGTAGGCGTCGCAAAACTTCTTACCCGCAAGCGAGATCGGCTCCCCCTTCACGATGAAACGCTCGAAATCGCCTCTCAGGTCATAGCCATAACGCCGTGCGGCAGCGAAGATCTCGTCCGGCGTGACCTGACCGCCTCCCGTTCTTGATGTCGAATAGACGTCACGCACGAGATCGGCAAGCGAACGTTTCGGGTCGCCGTTGTGGATACCGTTGTCCATGAGCAGGCCCATCAGACCGCCGCGATAGTATGAGAGTTTTATGAACGGCTGGTTATATCGCCCTTCCTTGGAGGCCTTGACCGCATCGTCATAGCTTGCGGCGCGGTTCGGATTATCGGCGATGTTATTCAGGTCGCGGTTCACGAGCTTAACAAAATCGTCCGTCGTGAGGATGCCTGCCTTCCATAGCATCTTGCGCGCAAAGTAGTCGTTCACGCCCTCATAAAACCATGCGTACCGCAACGGCGATTCGCCGGCGTTCGGCTTGACGATGCTCCCGGTGAACCAGTTGTGGGCCATCTCGTGCGCCATTAGCGTGTACATCTGCTCGCGCGTCACGTCCGCCTTAAAAAAGCTGATGAACATGTTCTCAAAGCGCACGCCCGCGACGTTGTCGTCCTTTGGCAGCACGATGACGTTGTAGAAAGGCTGGTCGTAGTCGCGAAATTCATCTCGCTGGATCATCACGATCTTGCGCACGGCCTGGAGTATCTCGCTGTTCGGAATAGAGTAACGCCCACGTACGAATACATTTACGGGCTTTCCGTGAAAGGTGAACCGCTGCCCGCCTCCGCGTCCCGCGCCGATCGCCGTCTGGATCATATCGTCCCAGCTCGCCTCGGTCTCAAAGCGTTCACCGTCCGCGCTGATCGACGAATATGCCTGCCATCCGCGAGGCAGCCCCGCTATCTCTCCTTTGATGACGAACCTCTTTTCGGTTCCGTCGATCTGCAGCATCCACTGACAACCCGCAACGTGAAAATGCTGGCCCGAGACATTTGGCGCATAGGTAAAGTCCTCAAGCTCTTTGGGATCGAACGAGAGACGATATCGCAGGTGGATCTCGTTTCGGGCGTTGGCATATACCTTGCGCTCGCTGTCGTCCCTACCAGGCTCGACGCGCGTTCCGTCCTCGCCCGAGATCGACGTCACGAAGCGATGCAGCTTCGGTACTCCGAACCGGTCACTCGGCAGGCCGATCGTCACCGGCTGCTCGCCCCGGCCCTTCATCGTCATCGAGATATCGAGATCGGTCCGGTCCGCCGCCGGCACCGGGCGGACCCCATACGTTACGACATCTTTATCCTGCCCGGCACAAACAACACTCAGAACAAAGACCGCGACGACGCAGAGCAATACCCCTTTCACCCTCATATAAAAGAATGATGCAGACACTACTGCGTGCGGTTGTAAATCAATGAGCCTAAGCGCTGTATGCCCTATTCCTAGCCGCGCTGAGGTCCCGAACTATCTCGCCCCGCGGCTGATCGTCGTGGCCAGGCTCAGGTCGAGCGTCATCAGCAGGTCGTCATCCACGTTGACGTCGCGAAACAGGATCGTCCCGTCCACCCGCAGCCTAAAATGCTGGCAAAATGACGCCGCGTTTATTCGCCTAAACGTCTTGCCGTGGTTAGCTATCTTAAAAGCATTCCGCCGCCTCGCCTCGATGGGCCTGATCCCGATCCGCCGCCGGTTCCCGTCGTACATCAGCTCCACCGCCTCGGGCATCTCCAGCCACTCTTACGCCAGCATGTTCAGATAAAAAACATGTCGCGAGTTCAACGTAACCCGCGGCTCTTTACCGGCCCGTCTCCCAAACTGCTGCCCCTCGAAAACCTCCCAATGTGTGTTGATCATTGTATCTTGTGTGCTCCTTTGTGTATTTAGCACAATGTAGCACAGATGCAACAACCGTTGCAATAGATATCGCCCGTGGGAACGCGGACGCTCCTGTCCGCCTCTTCCCGTCGGATCGCGGACACTCTTGTCCGCCTCAACGCTGCCCTCACGCAACAAAACGGCCCACTGATCTGCCGGCAAAGCCGGCATCGCGGACAAGAGTGTCCGCGTTCCGACACTGCATCTTCAACCCTTTTCTGAGGATTTAAGGTCTTGCGACGGACACAGCTTAAGCGCCGGCCGGGCAGACACTGTGGGCATGGAAGCGACGAGAGAATTCGAAACCTACCGGGCCGGCGGTGCCCAGGAACTCGCGGGTGGCCTCCTCGCCATGGCGGACGGCGACGCGGTCCTCGTCATCGGCCCCGGCTTCACCGACCTCGCCTCAAGCGACGACTTCGCCTACGGCGACACCCTCACCCAAGCCCTAGAAAACTACAAAGCCGGCCGCCTCGATAATTAGCAGCTTCGATCTACGACACCCAACTACACCCGTTTCCGCGCCATGGAAGGGGTACCCACTTTCCGTTCACCTTCCCGTAGAAGTAATAACTTCCCCGGCCACATAAGCTTCCGCAGTAATTCCCGGCATAGACGAGGGCAAGCGTCCGGTCGGCATTAAAGCCTATTCTCGACACCTCAAAATACCCGCCCGAATCCGGATACTTTGCATAGAATGTCTTCCATCCGTCGTCAAGATCCCTGCCCCTAATGATGGAGCTGACCAATGAACGGGGAACGATCTCGTACGGCAAAGCGATATCCAGCCGGGCCTCAAGCAGCCCGACACCCTTGTTCGCTGTCTGGTATGCCTCGATCACCGGATTCCTCTCAGCCTCATCTCCCGGTGCCGGCGTCATACAGACCCGTACCTTATCCGACCCCGGAACCGTCGAACTCGGAAAGACACTACTCTCCGCAATGATGATCAGCCGCTTCGAATCCTTATGCGCATCCGACAATGCCCGAAACACCGCCGAATAAACCGAATAAGCCTCCGCATCCGTCCTCAGCTCCGCCGAGGCCTTAATCTGCCCCCTCACCCCGATCCCCAAACAAACAACCACCACCATCGCCAAAGCCGCAATTCTTATCATGTGGGTTATGATGCTCGTCTTCCATGATGAAGCGGCCTCGGCGAGGGTAAGAAAAACCCTATCAGGTTCAGACCAACGTTTTTTGATCTCGACATTTCCATAACTTGGCCTATATTTTAATTACAGTCTGAATGCACCATTATGGCAAGAAAAACGCGGCTGGAAGTCGAGGGCTCAGCTCCGCGCCTCAAGGGACAGCCGACGCCACGACAAACTCTTCACCGGGCGTCCCATTGGCTCAGTTCTTTACGACAGTCTCAAAAGTCATCGAACGTTACCTAAGAATCGCAAAAGCGGAGGGCTGACCCCGATCAAATCCCTTGTATTCGCAGATATTCTAGATCGTTGAAATATGATTGCCCGGCTCTATATTGTCCTGCCCTTCAGATTCCTGGTTCCGACTGGCAATATCTTTGCTGCTTATCATTACGAGGAGGATGGCTATCTTGTAATGCACTACCCTCCAATGCGAAGTCAAGAACTCGCTAAGGCGCCCTCCCCAGAAATTCTCGTTGATGGTCGCGAAGCAATCGTCGCAGACGTTTTACAAATTGATTTCAAAAAAACCGAATTGGACCGCACCTCGGGAAATCAATGTGATCCTCCGTTTTCACTTTTAGAACGGTCAGTCAATTCCTTTCTGACTGTCCTCAGATTTGTAACACGCGCCGGTCAAATTCGTCCGGTTAATTTCATTCAAGAACACTGGCGCGTGCACTATCTGAACGATGATGGTTCTGAGCTCGAAGAAGAGGAAGGCCTGGTCAGAAGCCGAGGCACACTGACGTTTAGCATCTCATACGCTGTCGTTGATGAGTACATATGGGATCAGTTGCATAGACTTCCATCTGACTATCAGCCCCCTCCGTGGGATGGAATCTTACTTGATGCCTTTGACGCCTTACCTGACATTGGACCAGCGATTGTTTTGGCAGCGACATCTCTTGAGGTTTTTATAAGCTCGATCCTCGATTTGTTGGCTGAGAAGAATAAAATCCCAATCGAGTTATGGACCTGGTTGAATGGACGAGATCCGCTCAAGCAGCCGTCGACAGAAGAACAGTTTGATCAGCTACTAAGGTTGATAGGCGGAGCCTCGCTAAAAACCGATGCCCGATTATGGGAGCGGTTCAAAAATCTTAAGGGTGCGAGAAATTCCTTTGTTCACGACGGAGTTGCACGAATTGGGAAGACATCCGACGCATTAACGCTAAATCAGGCCCGCGACTTGGTTATGGCGGCTCCTGATATAGTCCGCTTTGTGCGAAATCTGGTCCCGGAAGAACTCCGTTGGCCAGAATTTGACCACAAAATCGAGCTTAGTTGGACGCAAGAGCTTATCCCGGGTAGTTCCGGCGATGGCACTACCGGCGGGCCTTAAATGAATTCCCAGGTCGGGCCTGCGTTATTGGCAATTCGCGGAATCAAGCCCCCGGGTCGCTGCCTCTTGTCACGATTGTAAGTCCAGGCTTGTCTATTCTGATCGTAATGGTACGACGCGGACCTGGTGTTCCCGGGTCGACTCGGAGGAGGTATTGCCGCCTAAGTTCATCTGCGATCGAAATCTTAACGGGCTTGAGGTCGTGTAGTTGACGGTCGGTCATTGATCGTGTGCCTGATGCCCGACCGATCTCGGCCATGTACCCTCGACCAACAGTTCGCTGCTCGACCGGGTCCACTCCACCGGCTGCGATGATCTTGGCAGCCGGCACGTCGGCGTAAACCGAGTCAACCCAGATCGGAAATATTGGTACACTCTCCCGTTCGATCTTTTCCAAAGAGCTGTCAAAGGTCTCCGCCTTAGATGTCGTATCAAATCCATCGGAGATCAGGACCACAGCCTTTCGTCCGGAAGCCCGACGCATCCGTTTCTCCAAAAAGCCTGCTATTGAATCATAAATAGATGTGCCACTGTTCATTTTGGATGAATTGATGGCTTTAACCTGAGCCTTCCGATCCGTCGAAAAATCGAGGAGCACATTTAGCCTCGAGTCAAAGGTAGCTATCATTACTTCGTCGACAAGCGCAAACTGGTTTAGGACTGTCAATGCTGCGTCTCTCATCTTCCTTTCTGCGGCCTCGCCTGAGGGGCTGCGATCTATGAGAATGGCAACCTTCAGCGGCTCTGGCTCGAAGGTGACCGTCCTAGGAGGCGTCGCCCTGCCACCAATTATCACCGTGAAGTTTTCCGCTTTGAGACCTTCGACGAAATTGCCATTTTGGTCGAAAACGGAAACCGGAATTGGGGAATTGAAGATAGCATTTGGGGGCAGGGCTGTATTGGGAAGAGGCAGCCTCGCCTTCTTCGGCGAGGCGAGGGGTATGTACGGCTCCGATTCTGAGTACGTTTTGGGTCCCGTAGGTTGGGCCAACGCCAGCGAGGCAAAGGCTATAAGACCTGTGAGGAGCACGTTGACTGCTTTCATCCGCGCAATATTATATAGCACGATGATCAGCAAGGGTTTGGCATTTAAAACCCGTCGATGACTAAGAGCACCCACTCGCCGCTAGACTGATTCTCCATCTATTGCG
>JADMIO012611007.1_pt1 | contig 11994 bp, 11 predicted proteins | sample 8958161 | NCBI WGS metagenome assembly JADMIO01 (sample SAMN16585339, study PRJNA669376) | soil metagenome | isolation source: Crop rotation soil | place: USA: Cullars Rotation, Alabama | collected 2011
GCCCGCCATCGTAACTGGCGGGCTCTCGCACATTGCGCGCGCGCAAAAATCGTCGCGAGCTAGTCAATCGGTTCAGCGGTGAGCTGTGGCTGATTCTTTAATGGTCCGACACCTTGCTTGCCGGGGTGATCAGGAATCGTGATCTGGATAAAGCTCACATTGTTGTCGTAATTCGACTCGGGCAGTTGATGGCACAACCCGTGCGGATCGACATTCGGGCACGGCTCGCCGTTCAGCGCGACGAACGGCGGATTTACCGTGATGCGAATTAGGTAGTCGCCCGGCGGCACGACTGGTTGGCCATCTCCGCCATCGAGGACGAAATACTGACCGCCAAGTTTCCAGACGTAAGTATCGGCCCAGCCCACGCTGATTCCCTGATTGCCAGGGATCGCTGGCTCGGTCGCGGTTGCCGGCGCACCACAGGAGAGATAGTTGCGATCATTGTTCGAGGGACCGGGGTACGCCTGATACTTCTCGACATCGATCATACAGAAGCCGCGCTTGGCAGCCCGCCAGATGGCACCGGTGTCGACACTAACCAACTCATAGAGCGCGTAGTGCCGGAAATGGAAATGGCGATGACAGGTGGCATACTCAAACAGGCCATCATTGTTCGCAAAATGGACATTCGGATCGCCGACGAACAAGTCCGCCGTACCGATGTTCGGCGTCGAAACAGTGAAGCGTACGAGCGTGTGCTCGCCGGGCGTTATGCCGCCTTCCTCGACGCTGCAGAAGGAAGCGGGCAACTTTTCATCACGCACGACCCAGTTTTGCAGGAGCCGCTTTTGATCAACGATCAAGTCAGGCATTTGCGGTGGCACCGCGGCCTTTGATTTGTGCAGAGTAACCGCGAGCGCAGTTGGCAGGAGCACGAGCGCTGCGAGCAGAGCCAGTCTTTTCATACTCTTTCTCCTCTCAGATTGTGAAAGCTATCGCGAAGGGGGAACAAGCGCGTTGCGGCGTACAAAGTATTTGCCAATCCGCAAAATGTCAATCGGTCTTTACTTCTTTATTTTCCGCCGGTGATATCGTTAGCGCTGAACTTTGCCGGCGGTGGCGTGGGCGCGCCCGAGAACGAAACGTACTGCATGCGCAGATCAGAGAGCAGCCCCTCGACGATCTGTTCTTCCTGTGAATCGAGGTTGCCCGCAGTCTTCTTTTCCAACATGCCGAGCACATCGATCCAGTGTTTGGCCGTCTTCAAATCAACTCCCGTTTCGCCGGTGACCGGATGCGGCATCATCCCCAATGAAGCCGCCGCATTTGAAGCGAGTGACATGATCAAGCTGACAAAGCTGGCCGGGTCGTCGAGTGGATCACGACCTGAGGCCCGCGACTGGTCGGGCGTGACATGCGGGGTTTCCGCCGGTTCAGTTCCCGCGGGTGGCGCAGGCGCGGTCTTTGAAGATTCCGTTTGCGATGGGGGCGCCGGCGGTTGCGGCGCAGCAGCGGCTGATTTTGCCTCGGCTTGTTGCTGTGCCTCTTTCTCTTCCTGAGAAAGTTCGCGGGGCGTCCCGTCCGGATTGAATGGTCGGCGATCGACCACTTTGAATGTGGGTTGTTCTTCAGCCATGGTTTTGAAAAGAGTGGTCCGCCCCCAACGAGCTGACTCACCTGATAATTTTGGGTGAACGTGAAGGGCAAATGTTAGCACCCGGATTTGAATGATGGCAAAGCCGCGATACTTTTCATTCACACCTTGCTTCAGCTAGGTGCCTGGCCGCAAGTGAGAACGGCGAAACGGTTTCAACCGTTTGCCACAAAGCCGTTGAAACGGCTAAGACAAGTTCCCGCACATGTATCCACCTCGCTGAAGCGAGGTGTGAATGAGACACGCGACCCAACTTGAAACTTGAAACTCGAAACCTGAAACTAGTCCACATGCCGAAAACTTTTTCTGATCTGGTTGAGTTAATGGATCGGCTGCGCGAGCCGGGCGGTTGTCCCTGGGATCGCGAGCAGAGTTACGCGACCCTGGCGCCCTTTCTCCTGGAAGAGACTTACGAGGCGTTTGACGCGTTGGAAGAAGCGCGGCAAGGCCGGCCGGGCTCGCTGCGTGAAGAACTCGGCGACCTGCTCTTCCAGATTACGTTTCTGGCTCGCGTTGCCAAGGAGCGCGGTGAATTCACCATCGACGACGTCATCGATCAATTGCACACCAAGATGGTGCGCCGGCATCCGCACGTGTTCGGCGACGTGCAGGCTGACGACTCGGCGACAGTTTTGAAAAACTGGGAAGCGATCAAGGCGGAAGAGAAACGCGCGGCAAAGAACGGAAACGATGAATTGCCTGACGCATCGATTCTGGATGGCGTGTCGACCAAAGCTCCTGCGCTCATGGAGGCGCATCAAATTTCCACGAAGGTCGCGCGCGTGGGATTCGATTGGCAAAATGTCGATGAGATTTTTCAGAAGCTGCAGGAGGAAGTCGACGAACTGCGCGTCGCCATCGAGCAGCACAGGCAATCAGCCGACGAAGCAGATCACGTTCACGTGCGCGAAGAAATCGGCGACATGCTGTTTGTCGTCACGAACATCGCGCGACACCTGAACGTGGAGCCTGAAGCGGCATTGAAACTTGCCAACCGTAAATTTCGCCAGCGCTTCGCGCACATCGAGAAGCGTCTGCGTGAGCAAAACCGGAAGTTCGAAGACGTTACGATTGTCGATCTCGAGGAACTCTGGCAGGAAGCGAAGCTGTCAGAACCACCTATGGTAGCGGGTGGTTGATCTCGGCTACTAACAGTTCAGACACTTCAACCACCCGCTACCGCAGATGGTTCCGACACTATCGATTCACAATCCGTTCAAATTCACCGTGCTGTGAATCGAAGTTAGGCATCGGCACGCTGTTCTCCATCGATTGATCGGTCGAGAAAATTCCCGAAACGCGCATCTTGAACTCGTCCGCATTCGTCGCGTTGTGAATCGCTTCCTCGTAAGTGATCTGTCGCGTCTGCAACAACTGAAACAGCGACTGATCGAACGTCTGCATGTTGTACTGTGACGCGCCGTTGGCAATCGCCTCGCGAATCAGCGAGGTCTTGTCTTCGTTGACGATGTAATCGCGAATCAACGCAGTCGATACCATTACTTCCACCGCGGGCACGCGACCCGAACCTTTCGCGGCGCGCACCAGGCGCATCGAAATCACTGCTTTCAAGATCCCGGCCAACTGAATTCGAACTGACTTCTGTTGGTGCGAAGGAAACGAGGAAACGATGCGCATGATTGTTTCCGTCGCATCGAGCGTGTGCAGGGTCGACAAAACCAGGTGGCCGGTTTCGGCTGCGGTCAGCGCCGTGCTGATCGTTTCCAGATCGCGCATTTCGCCGACAAGGATCACGTCAGGATCCTGACGCAGCGCGCCGCGCAGAGCCTCGGCAAACGAACGTGTGTCAACGTCAACTTCACGTTGGGTCACGAACGCCATCTTGTCGCGATGCAGGAACTCTATCGGATCTTCGATGGTGACGATGTGACCGGATCGCGAAGTGTTGATGCGATCGATCATCGCCGCCAGCGTCGTAGATTTTCCCGAGCCGGTCGCACCGGTGACCAGAATCAGTCCGCGCCGCTCTTCTGAAATTCGATCGAGCACACCCGGCAGACCCAGGGCGGCCGTCGTCTTGCTCTGATCGGGAATGACGCGCAGCACAATGCTCACGGTGCCGCGTTGCTGAAAAATATTTGCGCGAAATCGGCCGAGACCGCTGACGCTGTAGGCGATGTCGACTTCGGAAACTTCCTTTAGCTTCTGCTTCTGCCGGTTCGACATCATCGAGAACGCCATGTCGAGCGTGTCTACCTGGGAAAGGCGTGGCGCTTCTGCGACTGGGTAAAGCTCGCCGCCGATGCGCATAATCGGAAATGACCCGGCTTTCAGATGCAGGTCGGAAGCAAAATGAGCAGTCGCTGTGACGAGTAAATCGTCGATCTTTACAGACATATGGGGGACAGAATCCTTGTCTTGCCGTGCGCAAGTTAATGACTTGCGGCTATGAAGCGTTAAAAAAACTTGAGAGGTCTGGGCAAGACTGAAGCTGAATGGTCGGGCGCAAAGCGCTTGGAGCGGACCAAAATCAATATAGCGGGTTCGCTGAAGTAGGGTCAACGACTTTTTAGATTGGCTGAGGCGAGCGGCGAAGCGACGCTTCATGCTGAGCATTTCACGCGAAAACTTTTCTGGATCGCGTCTGCTCGACTTCCAAAAATCAAAGTTAAAGAGCGTTGCCGGAAAGTCAGGCTCTGTCGCGCACTCCAAATCTGATATATTCGCCGCCTCGCAAACATGATCGAGGAACAAAAAGCGCGCACCGAACGCGTGCAGTGGGCGAAAGTCATCGACCACACCCGCTGCATCGGTTGTCATGCGTGCACGACAGCCTGCAAGTCCGAAAATGTGGTGCCCATCGGCGTCACGCGCACATACGTCAAGCACGTTGACGTGGGGGTGTGGCCGCAAGTGCGGCGCGCGCATCAGGTCACGCGGTGCAATCAATGCGCGCACGCTCCTTGCGTCAACGCTTGTCCCACCGCCGCGATGTTCAAGCGCGCCGACGGCATCGTCGATTTCGACAAATCGATCTGCATCGGCTGCAAAGCGTGTATGGCAGCCTGTCCCTACGACGCGATTTTTATCAATCCGGAAGATCACTCGGCCGAGAAATGTAACTTCTGCGCGCATCGGATCGATGTCGGACTTGAGCCGGCGTGCGTGGTTGTTTGTCCTACGCAAGCAATTCTGATCGGCGACATGAACGATCAAACTTCGTACGTGGCGCAGATTGTGAATCGCGAAGCAGTGAACGTCCGCCGGCCTGAGAAAGAGACACTGCCGAAACTTTTCTACAAAGGAGCACACCAGGCGACGCTCGATCCACTCGCCGCCCAACGCCCCGAAGCAGGACTGTTCATGTGGAGCGAGCAGCAGCAGTCCGCAGAGCAGGTCGTCTCGGGAAATCCCACTTACAACAACACGTCCGCAGCGGCCCTGCTGAGTTACGACGTGGCGCATTCCATTCCGTGGGACTGGCGGGTCAGCTTGTACACGTGGACGAAAGGAATTGCGAGTGGAGTTTATCTGGTGGCGGCGTTACTGGTGCTGTTTGGATTGATTGACCACGAAAGCTATCTCTGGTTGTGGTACACGCCGATCATTAGTGGGGCGTTCCTCGGTTTCACTGGCCTATTGCTCCTCTGGGACCTGGAACACCCTGAACGCTTTTATATGATCTTCACGCGAGCGCAATGGCGCAGTTGGCTGGTTAAGGGCGCGTTCATCATCGCCGGCTATTCGCTCGTGCTGCTTTTGCATTTTATCGCGAGCATTTTCGGATTGGGCTCAGTTCAGACCTGGCTGATGATTGCAGGAATTCCGCTCTCGCTGCTGACTGCCGTTTACACCGCTTATCTCTTTGCGCAGGCGAAAGCCCGCGACCTCTGGCAGAATCCGCTGCTCCCTCCGCATCTATTGGTGCAGGCCCTATCGCTTGGCTCGGCGTCGTTATTGGTTATTGCCGCTTTCGAGAATGCCAGACCACGGGCGATGGGGATTTACGATCCGTTCGCAGTGATGGTCTCACTCCTGTTTTGGATTTTAGCCATCACAACTGTGCTGCACCTCTTGATGGCTTGGGGAGAAGTCTCTTTGACGCATTCAACAGCCCACAGTCGTGTCGCGATTTGGGAAATGACGCGGGGAAGATACAAGCACAGTTTCTGGCTCGGACTGGCGGCGTCAATTTTCAGCGTATTCTTTTGCGCCTTAGCAATATTTGATTACGCGAGCACGTCAGTCGCGCTTCCGGCTGCGCTACTCGCGTTAATAGGAGTGATGCTGTACGAGCATGCCTACGTGCAGGCGGGACAGTCTGTGCCGCTGGCTTAGGTACAGAACCGCGAACGGTAGTGAGCGGGATAAAAGCGCAAGTTGCGAGCTGCACATGTAGTTGAGTCCTTAACCCGCTCACTACCGTTCGCGGTTCTGTAATGGTCATGATTGATCGCACTGAGTGGATTAAGCGTCAATTCCGATTCGAGCTTCCGCTCGGCATGTACGCGAACGTCGTTGAACGCGTGCGCGGTACTCCGGCGCGTTTGGAAGATCTAACGCGCGGTTTTTCGCGCGAGCTCCTCATGCGACGTGCCGGCGACAAGTGGTCGATTCAGGAGCAGGCGGGACACTTGCTCGATCTGGAAGAGCTGGGGATGAAGCGGCTGGATGATTTCGAAGCCGGTCGCGACGTTCTAGCGACGGCCGACATGACGAATCAGAAGACGTACGAAGCCAATCACCACGTGAACTCAATCGAGAATATTCTCGGTTCGTTTCGTAAAGAGAGAACCGCTTTTGTCGCGCGGCTCGATTCATATGATGAAGCTTTCGTGGCACGCACGGCACTGCATCCACGGTTGAATGTTCAGATGCGCGTAATCGATCTGGCCTTTTTCATCGCCGAGCACGACGATCATCACTTGGCGCGAATTTCGGAGCTAAAGAGATTGTTCGCAGCTTGAATGGGTAAACGCAGAGTCTTTACTACGTTGGTTAAGCAGCATTAGACTGAGTTCATGGAAACTATTCAATTGACGCTTGATGAATCCCTAATGGCTGAAGTGCAGCAGGCCACGAATGCTTTAAAGATGAGCAACGCGGATTTCTTGAAGCTGGCAGTGGAACGTGCTCTTCGACAGCGGAAAACAATAGAACTCGAAATCCGGGATGCGAACGCTTACGCGGAAAAGCCGCAAACGGTTGAAGAGATCGAAGAGTGGCAAGGATGAGCAAGTCTGGGAAGAATTATGAATGAGACGCGGCCATTATCTCCTGCGAACTTCAAGAAGGGTTACCTCGCTTTCCAAAGACATGAGAAGCGCGATTCAATGTACAGAACAGCAACTTTCCTCGTCGCGCATTTTTGGGGAAAACCCTGTGAAATGGCAGACAGCTTAGGCGTTCTCTTACTGACTTGGAATCAAGCGTTTTACAGATATGGCATCTTTGATTTCGGCAAACTCGAAGACTGCATACGCAGGAACTTCCAACTACTCAACGAGTACCATAGATCAAATATTCTGAATTATTGCGCATCCGACGATGAGGCAATCGAAAACCTGTTTCGTGATTTTCTCGACGCTCTACGCATTAGTGATGGAAAGAAAAAGGGCACAAAGAGTCCCGTCGCAGTAGCGAAAGCACTACACCTGTTGGCTTCAGACTTCTTTCCGCTGTGGGATTATGAAATTGCACGCGCCTACAACTGTAGATATTCCATCGACCCCGAAGCCAAATACGTGATGTTCGTCAGACAGTCGAAAGAAATGGCAGAAGAGTTGAAATCCACCGTAAACACCAAAGCAGCTGGAAAGACGCTTCTCAAACTTATCGACGAGTACAATTACGCGAAATTTACGAGAGGCTGGATATAGATAGAAAATTACCCCAGCCGAAATAAGGTGGATCGGAGTTGTTATGCAAGAAAGAATTCGAGCAGTTGTTAATCAAGGAAGGATCGAGCCAATCGAAAAGCTCGAGGTGCCTGATGGCACGGAAGTCGTCGTCACCATTTTGCCGAACGGGGACGACTTCTGGTTTAAGGCGAGCGGAACGTCGCTGAACGCAATCTGGGACAATACCGAGGACGATATCTATGCCCAGCTACTCGAAAGGTGATGTCGTCCTGATTAAATACCCATTCTCGGACGCGTCAGATTTCAAGGTCAGGCCAGCAATAGCTGTTAGCGCTCCGCATTTCTCTCGGGACATCTTTGTCGTTCCTCTCACGAGCCGAACCGACAATCTTCTGGTTGGTGAATTTCTGATGACAAATTGGAAGGAAGCAGGTCTAAACGTGGCCTCGGCAGTAAAGCGAGGCCTTTATACAATCCACCAAAGTCTGGTTATCAAGAAGACGGGTAGCGTCTCCCAGCAAGACGCGCATCTGTTAGAGCGCTCTTTACGGACATGGCTTGGCCTATGAAGAACGACGCCACTTATCCCGGCCCATCACGCATCCATCTCTCGGCGTTTCCGCCAAAAGAGCGTTGGGATGATTGGACTGAGCTTGATTCGCAAGCCTGGCCGCGGCGCAAGGAGCGGCATTATCAACTCGTGCCGACGACCTGCTTCAATTGCGAGTCGGCATGCGGGCTGCTCGCTTACATCGACAAAGACACAAATCAGATTCAGAAGTTCGAAGGCAATCCCGAGAATCCGGGATCGCGTGGGCGCAACTGCGCCAAAGGACCGGCCACGCTCAATCAGGTTACGGATCCCGATCGCATTCTTTATCCGCTGAGGCGCGCGGGTAAGCGTGGCGATGGAAATTGGGAACGCGTCAGTTGGGATGAAGTGCTGGATGATCTCGCGGGACGAATTCGCAAAGCGATTGTGGAAGATCGCAAGGGCGAAATCATGTATCACGTCGGGCGTCCGGGCGAGGATGGATTCACTGAACGAATTCTAGCGGCGTGGGGCGTTGACGGTCACAACTCGCATACGAACATTTGTTCGTCGGGCGCGCGCGAAGGTTATCAACTTTGGATGGGGCTCGATCGGCCCAGCCCCGATCATGCGAATGCGAAAGTCATTCTGCTGATCAGTGCGCACCTCGAGTCGGGTCACTACTTCAATCCGCACGCGCAACGAGTGATCGACGGGAAGACGAATGGCGCGAAGCTGATCGTGATGGATACGCGGCTATCGAATACGGCGACGCACGCTGATCACTACATCGCGCCTTATCCCGGGTCGGAAGCAGCGATTCTGCTGGCGATTGCGAATTACCTAATCCAGAACGATCTCTACAATCGTGAGTTTGTGCGGAAGTGGTGGAACTGGGAGGAATACCTGGAGCAGAAGGCAGAAGGCGAAAGGCAGAAGGCGGAAGGCAGAAAGCAGGAAGCAGGAGGCAGACGGCAGGAGGCAGGAGACAACGATGCAACTTCTCAGGTAGGGAAGGGTGGCTTGCCCCCGCTGGCGTTTGAACAATTCGAAGGCGACTTAAAACAACTCTACGCCGAATACACTTTCGAATTTGCCGCGCAGGAATCTGGCGTCGACGCGAAAACGATTGCAGCGATTGCCAGGCTGGTCTCGACTGCGGGAACCAGGTTCAGCAGTCATAACTGGCGCAGTGTGACTTCCGGTGTGAGTCACGGTTGGTCGGTCGCGCGCTCTCTTTTTATGCTCAACTGTTTGCTCGGCGCGGTGGCGACCGAAGGCGGCGTCTTCCCGAACGCGTGGAACAAGTTTGTGCCGAAGCCGATTCACACGCCGCCACATCCGAAGATGTGGGGCGAGATCAATTGGCCCCAGGAGTTTCCGCTGTCGATGCACGAGATGTCTTTTCTCCTGCCGCACCTTCTAAAGGAAGGACGCGGCAAGCTCGATACCTACTTTACGCGCGTCTACAACCCGGTGTGGACGAATCCCGATGGCTTTTCCTGGATTGAAGCGCTCACCGATGAAGACTTGGTCGGCTGTCATGCAGCGCTGACACCGGTCTGGAGTGAGACGGCATACTTCGCGGACTACGTCTTGCCGATGGGTCTTGGGCCGGAGCGCCATGACATTCATTCATACGAAACACACGACGCGCAGTGGCTTGGATTTCGTCAGCCGGTGATGCGCGCGGCACGGCAGAGAAACGGCGACGATGTCAACGACACTCGTGAAACAAATCCCGGCGAGGTTTGGGAAGAGAATGAATTTTGGATGGAACTGACCTGGCGGATTGATCGAGATGGCAGTCTCGGCATTCGCCAGTTTGTTGAATCGAAACAGAATCCCGGCACGCGTTTGGGTGTTGACGAATACTACGGCTGGATGTTTGAGAATTCAGTTCCCGGACTGCCTGAGAAGGCTGCCGCCGAAAACTTAAGTCCGCTCGATTTCATGCGGCGTTACGGCTCGTTTGAAATCAAAAAGAAAACCGGCGCGCTTTATGAACAGACCGTGGGGCCGGAAGAACTCGACGACGTGCAAGAGGATGACTTTGGTCGCGTTTTCACCCGCGCTGCGAAGCCTGCGTCACCGAATGTCGTTCCAGTCCCTGGCCCAGACGGTGATGGCGAAGGCCGCCGGCTGGCGGGTACCAAGGTCGACGGCGAAATCAAACGCGGCTTTCCCACGCCGAGCGGCAAACTGGAATTCTTCTCGAGCACAATCGCGGCTTGGGGCTGGCCTGAGTACGCGATTCCGACATACATCCGCAGTCACGTGCATCCGCAGAGCCTCGACACTGACGAAACGATTTTGATCTCCACGTTTCGCTTGCCGATTCAGATTCACACGCGCAGCGCGAACGCCAAGTGGCTAAACGAAATTGCCCACACAAATCCGCTCTGGCTGCACACTTCACATGCGGCGAAGTTAAGCGTGCGTACCGGAGATCTGGTGCGCGTCGAAACTGAGATTGGATACTTCGTCGTGCGCGCCTGGGTCACTGAAGGGATCAAGCCGGGCATTGTCGCCTGCAGTCATCACATGGGCCGTTGGAAGATTCATGAGACGGGCGAGAAGCAAATGATGGCGACGGTCAAACTCGATCACGCAGGTGATCGTTGGAGTCTGAAGCGTGAAGCCGGCGTCGGGCCCTACGCATCAAGTGATCCGGACAGCTTACGCATCTGGTGGAACGACGTCGGGGTGCATCAGAACCTGACTTTCCCCGTCCATCCTGATCCGATTTCCGGAATGCACTGCTGGCATCAGGCCGTGCGCGTCCGCAAAGCTGAACCCTCAGATAACTATGGCGACATTCACGTCGACACCGCCAAGTCGCATGAGGTTTTCAAGAAATGGCTGGCAGAGACTCGACCAGCCGAGAAGTATTCGCCGAATGGTGAACGGCGTCCTTACTGGATGCTGCGACCCCTGAAGCCGGCAAGAGAGTTTTATAAGTTGCCTGCAACCATATCCCGTTAGTATATTGGCCGTCTCCGTGTTTCAGTGTGAACTCGGTGTCTCGGTGGTGGGGTGATCTCACAAGAAGTTCACCACAGAGACACCGAGTTCTTCACAGAGGCACAGCGAAGAAGGTACGACGCAAAGATGAAGATCAGCGCAGTGCACTTAATTCCGCGCAAAACCACAGCGTCAACACTGAACCTGCCCGCATCCACCCACCGAGGCAACCCACGTTTGATTTTTATCTCCTAAGATTCATCTTCTCAGCCGGAACCAACGGACGGACGGTGGTGTCATAGAACTAGCCCGTCCGTCAACAGCGATCGCCAAAGCAAAGGAGTTGATCATGCGTCGACTCAGTCTTCTTCTCTTCGTCCCGGTACTCTTCTGGTCCGCAATACCGAGCGCTGCTCAGTTGCCATCGTCGGTGCTCCAAACTGGCTCGTCGATTGAGAGAGACCTGGCTCCGGGACATCCGCAGAATTACTCCATCAACCTCGAAAAGGATCAATTCTTACGAATTGAAATCCAACCGGGCGGCTTGGACGTCGTCGTGCGTGTGTTCCTGCCTGACGGAAAGCTATTGCGCGAAATCACCGACCTGAACGAAGGGGAACAGGTGGCGGGCATCGAACTCGCGAGCGAGTTCTCGGGCACATATCGCTTTGAGATCGCGGCGACGAGTAACGCGACCGTTAAGTATCAAATCAAGATCGCCGAACTGCGCAAGGCCACCGATGAAGAGTTGCGCGCGCAGAAGAACGAGAGCACGCGCAAGGCCAAGGGTCTGGCACTTCTCGTCGAGACGGCGCAGCACCTGGATCAATTCCGGCAGCCGGAAAATCGCGTCAACATGCAGATCGAAGCTGCGCAATTGCTGTGGCCTTCGAACGAGAAGCAGGCGCGACAACTCCTGACCCAGGCGGTGGAAACAGTGAAGCAGGTTATCGCCGCCGGTAACGATCCCGACGCGGAATCCGAAGATGGTCAACTGGGCATGAAGCTACGGCAGGAGGTTATTACTGCGCTGGCGCCCCACGATCCTGAGGCCGCGCTGAAGTTCCTGCGGTCGACGC
>JADMIO011201785.1_pt1 | contig 11993 bp, 15 predicted proteins | sample 8958161 | NCBI WGS metagenome assembly JADMIO01 (sample SAMN16585339, study PRJNA669376) | soil metagenome | isolation source: Crop rotation soil | place: USA: Cullars Rotation, Alabama | collected 2011
AGTTTGTAGTTTGTAGTTTGTAGTTTGTAGTTTGTAGTTTGTAGTTTGTAGTTTGAAAATGAGGAAAGATATTGAAAATCGTGATGACCTGGTGGTGATCCTGGATTCATTTTATAAAAAGGCATTCGGGGATGAATTGATCGGGCACTTTTTTACCGAAGTTGTTCCTCTCGATTTGGAAACGCATATCCCGGTGATTGCTGATTTTTGGGAGTCGGTTGTTTTTAATGCGAGGGGATACCGAAAGAATGTGATGGAAGTGCATCAGCATATTCACAACTTATCAAAAATAAAAAAGGAACATCCCGACAGATGGGTTAAACTTTTCACCGAAACAATCGATGAAAATTTCGAAGGTGACAGAACTGAATTAATGAAACAACGGGCAACATCAATTGCAACGTTGATGGATATAAAGCTAAACCACAATCAAATCAATCAACCATGACCATTGCCGATGCGCAACAAGAAGTTGACAACTGGATTAAAACTACCGGTGTTCGTTATTTCAGTGAATTAACCAATATGGCTATTCTTACGGAGGAAGTGGGTGAAGTAGCACGATTAATGAGCAGGATGTATGGCGACCAATCTTTCAAAGAAAGCGATAAACAGAAAAACCTTTCCGATGAACTGGCAGATGTTCTTTGGGTGTTGATCTGCATCGCCAATCAAACAGGAGTTGATCTCACTGATGCACTTCAAAAAAATTTTGAAAAGAAAAATATCCGTGATGCCACCCGGCACCAGCAAAACGAAAAATTGAAGTAGACAGTCATTTTTCATTCAGGTTCTTCATTCTTCATTTCCCGGGCCCTGGCTACGTTTTTGCAGAACCCTTTTTAAACAGGGTTTGATGAAAAGACGGATCACAGTTAAAGGGCTTTGGAAAGTTTTAAAAGATTCATTCTCTGGTTTTTCTAATGATAAGATCACCAAACTCAGCGCTTCGCTTGCATACTATACGCTGTTTTCGTTCGGTCCCCTGCTTATTGTGATCATTTATTTCTGCAGTGTTTTTTTTGGCCGCGATGCGGTTGAAGGAACTATCTATAATCAATTGGCGAGTTTTGTTGGTGCAGATGCCGCACTTCAATTACAGCACATTATTCAAAATGCAGCCATCAGTGGTAAGGGAAGCCTGGCTGCTACTATTGGTATTGTAACGCTGGTGATTGGTGCTACTTCGGTTTTTGCGGAGATACAGGATTCTATCAACACCATCTGGGGACTGAAGGCAAAACCAAAGCTGGGCATTATGAAATTATTGCTCACCCGCCTGGTTTCCTTTGGCATGATCATCAGCCTTGGCTTTTTATTGCTGGTATCACTTTCTGTAACCGCTCTTATTGAGTTATTGAACCAGCAACTGAAAGCGCATTTTCCGAATATAGCTGTGGTGGTATTGTATATCATTAACCTGGTTGTTTCTTTCATTGTTACTACACTATTGTTCGGCGTGATCTTTAAAGTTTTACCCGACGCCAAAATAAAATGGAAGGATGTTTTTGCAGGCGCTATCGCCACCGGAATATTATTTATGATCGGTAAATTCCTGATCTCGATCTATATCAGCAAAAGCAATGTGGGAACAACATACGGCACAGCGGGATCGTTGGTAGTGCTCATTCTCTGGATCTACTATTCTGCCATCATTTTGTATTTCGGCGCAGAATTCACAAAAGCGTACGCGGTGAATTATGGAGGAAAGATCCTGCCAAACGATTACGCGGTGACCATGCAAACGGTAGAAGTAGAAACCGGTAAGAAAACGGTCCAGCAAAACGAAAAAGAAGAAAAACACATTGAAGCGAAAGTACAGAGAGCAACCAATGCCAATGAGAACGCCGGCAATAACCGGGCTTCTTAGTCAATACTCAAAAAATTCAACCGGCTCACTGCATCTTCCGAGCATTCCCGGGAGCGAGGTAGTAACCAATGTCTCTTCGTGAATAATCGCAACAATGGCGTGTTTTTTCCCATCAAAAGCAGCGATTATTATTTTCCCTTGCAGTAAGAATTAATTACCTTTTACATATAAACTAACTGCTGCTTATGCTGAATGATAAAACGCAGATCGCAGTTTTTCTCATCATCACCACCGGTATTATCCTGTTGCTCCTGGCATTTGTGGGTACATTATTCTATGTGTACCGCAAAAGGCAAATGGCGCATAGCAAGACTATTGAAACCCTGAAACTGGACCACGAAAAAAATCTATTAAAAACACAAGTGGAGATACAGGAACAGACCTTTCACAATATTTCACGGGAGATCCACGACAACATCAGTTTGTCGCTCACACTCGTAAAGCTTCATCTCAACACTTTGAACTGGGAAAACCTGCCGAAGGCATCGGAACTTGTGCGGACGTCGGTTGAAATTCTGGGTAATGCCATTACGGACCTAAGGGATATTTCTACCAGCCTCAATCCCGAGTTGATCAGCAGCCTGGGGCTGATAAAGGCCATCGAGCGGGAAATTGCCCGCATTACGCCGTCGGCACCATTCAAAATAAATTTCGAAGTAACGGGCAATCCTGTGTTTATGCAATGCGAAAAGGAGCTGGTGATCTTCCGCATTGTGCAGGAGGCGTTCAATAATATCATTAAGCATGCGAATGCCAATGCCGTGTTCCTGAAACTGGATTATGATGCCGATCACGTAAATATTTTTATCCAGGACGATGGGGCAGGCTTCTATTTTGAAAAAGTGGCGATAGCGCAAAGGAAGGCGGACGGCGCCGGCTTATACAACATGCAAACGAGAGCGAAATTATTCAACGGCACTATGGAGATCAGTTCCAGGCCTGATGATGGAACAAAGATTTCCATTTCAATACCATATTATGGACAAGCTTCAGCAAATTAAGATCGCCATGGTTGACGACCATGTGCTGCTGCGCAATGCGCTTGGTACGCTCATCAATAGCTTTGATGATTGTAAAGTGATCAGCCAGTGCAGCAATGGGCTTGAATTTGTTCAAAGCCTGCACGACGACTGGCTGCCCGACGTGGTGTTGCTTGACCTGAGCATGCCTGTTATGGACGGATATGAAACAGCAGTATGGCTCAGAGATCATCATCCATCGATCCATGTGCTGATGCTGACCATGTATGACTCTGAGCTTACGCTGATACGCTTACTGAAAGCGGGGGTGAAGGGATTTATTAAAAAAGACGCTGAGCCGGCCGAACTGAAGCTGGCTATTCATTCTGTTGTGCAATCGGGCTATTACTACAGCACACGAACTGCTGGCCAATTGGCCAATCTGTTCCGCAACAACAAAGGCCATGCGTCTCTTCAAAACAGCCAGTTGTCCGACGAGGAGATTGCCTTCTTAAAATTGGCCTGTACCGACATGACGTATAAAGAAGTAGCACACCACTTACACCTTACGCCAAGAACAATTGAAGCCTTAAGAGAGCAGTTGTTTTTAAAGCTGGATGTTAAGAGCAGGGTAGGATTAGCGATGGTGGCGATAAAAAATGGAGTAGTTACTCATTGATTTCTCACCAAAAATTAGATTATGAATTATTGGGAGAGGTTGTGGATACTGTTGGAAAATGCTTTCTTTTCGGAAATTGTATTAATTGTCATGATGGTATTTGCTCTTTATACAGGATTAAAATGCCCTGATAAAAATAGAATTGAGAAGTTCCTGGTATTTTATACAATGACAGCTTTGTGTGTGTTCATAACTGTCGATATTGACTGGGTCTTTAATTTAATTTTTGAAAATCGTGTAAAGGTCACTGGCATAGCTAATATTTTTTATTGTGTTACAGAAGTAACTATATTTTATATGTTTTTCTTTTCAGTTCTTCATTATAAATTAATAAAGAAAGTGATGAAAGTTATTTTGACGGGCTTTTATGTTTTAGCGGTGGGTCTTACTTATAAGATTTTTAGCAATACAATAATCGGTAGGGAAGTTTGGAGAATTACCGATTGGACTGTCAGCGTAGAACTTATATTACTACTTGTTCCTTGTGTCTCATATTTCTACCAGTTGTTACGACAAAAAAACTATTCTTTCGAATCTCCAGAATTGAGATTTGTATGCGCGATTTTTATTTACGCTGTAGTCCTAATTGTTCCATTTTTAGTATTGGAAAGTTTAATTAATACCCATAGAATTTTCTTCAGAGTAATGCTTACAGTACATTACTTATCTCTTTCTTATTTATTTTTTGAGATCAAAAAACGGTTGGCACATAAAAAAAGCGTGGAACATGTAAATAACCACACATCCACATTTGGAAAGACATTACGCAGTTACAGATACCTTCTCTAGTGTCGCCAATTTTTTGTCCTTTAATTTAAACTAATCGACTAAATTATTTTTCACTGCAAAAAAAACTAAGCCAGCTGTATTCTTGCTTCCAAAGCGTTCCATTAACCGGTCTTTAATTGCTTCAACGGTTCGGGGACTTATGTCCATCTTTTGAGCGATCTCCTGTGCTGTAAATTCCATGCAAATAAAACGAAGTACTTCCCGTTCCTTATCGCTTAAAGAAATCTCATTATTGAGTGAAGGAATTACCTTTTGTTTAGCGTGGGCCTTTTTGAGAAGAATGCGATTCACGAAATTATTCAGGTAGTAACCTTTCTCATAAACGTCCATAATTGCCCTTCTTATCTCCTGAGGTTCTGCATTTTTCAATAAATATCCGTTAGCACCATTCTCCATCATATGAGATACGAAACGTTCATCTTCGTACATGCTTAATACAAGTACATAGATATTAGGATATTGTTTGCTAAGTACCTTGGTAGTTTCAATCCCATCTTTCAATGGCATACGAAGGTCCATAAGAACTACATCAGGTGCAGCTTCTTCAATCCCTGCTAAAAGTTCTTCACCATTCTCCGCTTCCTGCACAAACTTAATATTAGTGAAAGGCCTTAGTGAAAGGATAACTCCTTTACGAAAGATCTTATGATCGTCGGCGATAGCCACTTTAATTACTTCCATAGGAAATTTTACTCTCTAAAATTAGAGAAACACTTTAAGATTCTACATGTTCTTCTTTCGGAATTTCAACAGTGATCTTATAATAAGTTTGAGAATGATCCTTTTCAAAATAAATTTTTCCGTGTGCTATCTTTAACCGGCTGCTGATATTTTTCAAACCAAGACCAACGTTGCTCTTATTTAATTTTTCGAAATCTGATTGAACAAGTCCTCTTCCATCGTGATGAATACGAAGCACGAAATTCCCATTATTCATATTTTGCGTAAGATGAATGAAGCTAGCACTGCTATGCTTCATAATATTGTTCATTAACTCCTGTACGATGCGAAAGACGATCAATTCTTTTTCGGATTTAAGCCGTTCATCGTAATCATGGAAGCGGCTGCTTGCATTCATAGAGCCTGAACCACCAATTTTCTGAATAACATCATTAATAGCTGATTCAAGCCCGAAGTTTTTCAGGGTGGGAGGCATTAAACTATGGCTTATATTCCGAACTAATTGTATCGTGTCATCCAAAATTTGCCTCGCCTGGAAAATAGATTGCAATTGGGTAACCTTATCTTGGTTAACAAGGTTCTCGTTCAGGTATAATCGTGCGGTTGCAAGTAATGGTCCTGCGTCATCGTGAAGATCGGCAGCTATGCGCTGTCGCTCTTCTTCCTGCATACGAATTGAAGCATTCAGCAAAACCTTTTGTTGAAGTTGCTCCATCTGTTGTAAACGTAACTGATATCGGATAACCTTTCGCTGATGAAAAATTATAAAAAGAATCAGACCGATCGTGAGAACCAACATCCCCAAAGTGCCCAAGAAGAGTACAAGAGAAATTCCGGATTGGTTAGTGGCTTGCAGCAGATTCATGAAACTGGCGTTAATTTAAACTATATAGTTCCCGATGAACATTACTTTCCCGTTCTGATTGTTTGGCATTTATGATAATAGCAATTGCAAAAAATATATTCTTTAATATAGAAAATATGTTTGTAAAAATCCAGTAATGTGCGACTTCGCTTCCTCTGTGCTCGCTCAATAATTGAGCAGAGAAAATATATATGAAGAAAGAACCTGCTAAATAAAGGAGCATTCCCAAAATGATCCAAAAAGAATAATGATTATAAATAAACAGCGTACTTGTATCATTCATACGCTCAAACAGATAATAAAATGAAAAAATTAATACCAAAATTGCCTCCATTCCAATAGGTATCGAATCAATGCTATTTTGAGTAGCTGTAAAATCATAGATGAGCAGAAAAATGGTAAAGAGGATGCCCAAGATGATTATTACTCTTTTAAACCTCTGATTCTTTATGACTATATATAAGGCATAAGTAAACAAATAGTATTCAACAAAAGTAAATAACGAGTAAATAAATAACTCTGAAGGCCTGGATGGGATATACCTATATATAAAATCTGTGAGAAAATTATATGTACAATAGGTTATAATTACCCACAGTGCTCTAATTGGCCTACTTTTCTTAAAAAAGAAGAAAAAAAAGAAGACGGGAATGAATGCAGAATAAAAAGCTAAGTAATTAAAAAGGTTTTCTATAGTTTTGGCTTTTGCCAAATATAGAAAACCTTTCTGAGATTTTTAATCTAATCTTAAATCTCCCACCAAGCGATTGTGTCATTTTCAGTTGGAGGAAATGAACGTAATACTTTCTTTGGTACCATATCAGTAAGTTTTTGAACCGTAAAAATTGCCATAATAGGATTTCTTCTCAAGGCCTGAAGCCTGTAAGTGAAACACTTATTTGACTTGAAAATCGCTCTGGGTAAGGGTTTCGGACTATTCTATAGTAACCGTACGAGCTGAAATAGGGTATATTTTCGATGCCAAAATAGTAATTTTACTATGCAGTTCATAGTAAAACAGCGTGTTTTTAGAAGACTTTAAGAGCTCCGGGAAAGATTTAAGGCAGCGGAGACTTGTGATTTTTCACAGTTACGAGCAGGTTATTTCTCAAATATAGACAGCGGGCTCAAATTATTCAACCTTAATTCATTTTTTTAAGCTATGCATTGCGGTCTTAGTAATTTTACCACATTTTCAGCGGGGAAATACTGGAAAATGTTTCTCTTTTGAAAAAAATAAAGTTATTTTCACAACGAAATTTGATTCGTTAGTTCAATATCTGCTTATAAGACAATCATTTAAAACCAATTCCCATGACAGCCCAGCAAATAAAGGTCGCCATTGCCGACGACCATAAGATCTTTCGCGACGGTATTAAGATGGCCCTGAAAGATCGTGATTACCTGAAAATTTTATGGGAAGCTGAGGACGGGAAAGACCTCATACACAAGCTTAAAATAAAACTGCCCGACGTATTGCTGATGGACATCCGCATGCCTGAACTGGACGGCGTGAATGCCATCAACCTTCTGCGCAAAGAATATGAGGAAGTAAAGATCATTGTGCTTACCATGTACGACGACCAGGAAATGATCACCAAGATGATGGAGATGGGAGCAAACGCTTACCTCACCAAAACCACCGATCCTGATGAGATATACCAGGCCATTCTTACCTGCATGAACGATGACTTTTACTTTAACGAACTGGTAAATAAAGCTGTTCTTCTTAAACTGCAGCATAAAAAGAATGTGCGCCAGTACTACCCAACTCCTGTAAAGTTTTCTGAAAAGGAACTGCGCATTCTGAAATGCATAGCAGAAGACAAAACAACCGAAGAGATTTCAAAGGATGTGTTTTTAAGTCCCCGCACCATTGAAACCATCCGGCAGAATATGAAACAAAAAGTAGGAGCCAAAACCATTGCGGGACTGATTATGTACGCAATGCGCAACCGGCTTCTCGAATAATGTAACCCTGCAATGTCAATAACCACACAGAACATCAACAATACCTTTTTTCAAGGTGTGTACAAGGACGTATGGAAGAAGTTAATGCCTCCTGCTCTTTCCGTTGCCGAATGTGATTTTATTTTGGAAATAGCCGACCTGGAGGCGGGCTCCAAAGTGGTGGACATTATGTGCGGCTATGGTCGGCACGCCATAGAACTGGCAAAACGCGGTATTGCCATAACAGCGGTTGATAACCTGGAGGATTATATAATTGAAATTCAAAATGAAGCCGGCAAAGGCAATTTTCCGATCCATGCATTTACAGCAGACGCGATGAACGCCCAACTCAGCGAAACATTCGACGCTGCCATCTGCATGGGGAACAGCTTCTCCTTTTTCAATAAAGAGGATGCCACCCTGCTCTTAAAGAGAATAGCCTCTCACCTGAAACCGAATGGCGTTTTTATTATCGGTTCGTGGACGATAGCAGAAATTGCGATCCGGCACTTTCGCGAACGGGAATGGCGGCATGTGGAAGACTATAAATACCTGATCGAAAATAAATTCTTCTTTCACCCCAACCGGATTGAATCGGAGCATACGCTTATCAATGCCAACGGCCCGGCTGAAACAATTGAAGGAATAGATTACATTTTTACGCTTTCTGAACTGGAGCAAATGTTTAACCACGCAGGATTGACCACCAAAGGCCTGTACACCACGCCGCGCAAAAAGAGATTTTCGATCGGTGATACAACGATCTATATTGTTGCCGAAAAAGCATCGTAGTTGTACAAGGCATTCTTCATACTGTTCACTTTTGCAGAGATCATCTTTACTATCATTTATTATTTTTTAAAAAAGAAACTGGATAATATGACGCTCGTTGGGGCCATCATTTATGCAGGGGGAATGATCATTGGATTTATTGCGTACAAGGTAAGTGAGTACAACAGGAGGAGGAGAGAATTGATCGATTCATTAGGAGAATAAATGCATTTTGCCGGTTATTCAGATGCCGGGATCATATCGCACATTTATTGCGGCCCTGTTCAACGTCGATGTTTGTTAGGACAAGCCGCGATCGACAAGCATAAGGGTGCTTCTAACTATTTTTTCCTACTAAACTTATGAAAAAAAACTTTGTTATGTAAATTATAAAAAATATATTAGCTAAAAGATCAACACATGAGAATTTACATTGCCATTCTAACTGTCTCTGTCATAATTTTTGTTGCTTGTAAAAGAAACTTCGATCAGAAAGCCCCCGAAGTAACTCAAAGTGAGTTTCGTGCCTGGGCAGAACAAAACGGAAGCGTTTTTTCAAAGGGTGATGTAAATGTAATGCTAGGCTCAACCAGGGCTATTGGAAAATTGGATGGTCTAAAGGTATAAAGGCAACTAATGGCACCTACGATGTATTGATTATACCATTTTTGTTTGATGCATCTGTATATAAAGGCAACAAGGTTCTATATAATAAGCAAAGCGGAACTTTGCCAGCAATGTACCATTTGATTGTACGGAAGAACAAAAGTGGTATGATGGAGGCCAGGTTAAGAGTGAGGGCATATTTAAAAGGCAATACACTCGCAGATAACAAGGTTTACGAATCTTATTATGGCCCGGATGGAAATTTTATCGCTGCGGTGGTTTGGCAGAATAATAAATATTATATCCTCAGAGATGAACCGATGAATACGCGGACAATGCGAACTACCCAGGAATGTACTGTAGAATCATATACTTCTGATCTGTTTTACTGCCAGGGCACCAACCCTAACGATCTTATTTGCTACTATATTAAAAAGACGACACGTAAGTATAGGTGTGATTATAATCCTACCGGTGAAGAAGAGCCAGTGTCGTGGATTGAAAATGAGGGAGGTGGCTGGTGGGAGTACGAAGAGTCAAGTAATAAATATCAGAATCAGGAGGTTATTGATTCCCTTCAAGGTTTTCCATGTGCGCAGGAAATTTTAAAGCAGTTACCGGAAATCAACACATTCACGGATTCACTTCTCAATGGGGTATTTGGTGTAACCGAAAAAGTAAAATTAACTTTTAGAGCAGCAAATATGCCCCAGAATTACAATGGCGCTAATAATTTTGATGGGGTAATAGATGGGGAGTATCACTTTACGATCTATTTGAACAGTTGGATGTTGACACATAGTTCGATAGAATATATTTTAAAATCGATGCTGCATGAGAGCATCCACTCGATGATTGATTTTGAATATCAGAAATATATCGACCATCTGATTGATTCTACCCAGTTCAAATCTTTATATCCTTTAGTATGGGAGTATAAGCGGGATAATCAAGCATATGCTCGACACCTTCAAATGGCTAAAAACTATGTAGACGCAATGGCTGATGTACTCCAATGGTATCATTTTGGATTATCTGAATGGAAAGCAACCTCAATAGCTTGGGATGGATTACAAAGTACATCAGCATATAGTAACTCCACCGACCAAGACATGCGATCCTTTGCCTACATGGCAAGAAATGGCAGTCCGGCTGATTTCTTTGATAATGGTTTAGAAAGTTGCCCATGGTAATACAAATTAAATATAAAATCATTCTTGCTTCTCTCTCTTTGAGCTTGCTTGTTGGGCTAAATGCATACAGTCAGGCTAAACCCGAAAAGATCTACAAGGTTTTAGCCTCATATTTCACGAATTCAAAGATCGCCAAGAATTTAAGTTTGAATACAGCGTCTTATAAAGGCTTTCTTTATGACTTCGGAACTATTTTGACTGATACTTTCCTGGGCCGGCATTTACGTTCAGCTTCTATCGATACTTTTTTTTCGCATGACGATTATGTCTTACTCAGGCAACGCTCATCTCAAATAGTGGATTATAAGCTGGACGAAAGCTTACTGAAGAAGTATAAGATCAGTTATGTGGGTGCATTGCAGGAAAAGAAGGAGTATGAATCCCCTTCAGGTTCGGTAGATAAAGCCACGGTTCCATTGTTCACCGCGAACGGAAAGAAAGCGGTTTTATATGTCGAAAATTTTTGCGGCCAGAGTTGTGGAAGCGGTACTGTTTATTTATTTGAGGCCACAGAAAAAGGCAACTGGCAAATTGTAACTTCCGTTTTAGTATGGACTGATTAGTAGCAAAGAATACACTTATTGCTTGCATCCGCCGGAGTTCAGATGGAACTGCGAGCCCTTAACGACATCCGGATAAACCCCATCAATCCTGTAATTCTCATCAGGTTCGGTCAAACAAAAACCCCCGAAAACCATCTGTTAAAAGCATCGTTCTCTACGATTCGCCTGTCTTTATTTATACTTTTTTGTATAAACGGCCGTACCTTTGCACCTCTGAAAAAGACGAATTATGAACGAAGAGCTGAGCACGATAGAGCAAACCGTCCTCTCTGATTATAAATACGGCTTTGTTACCAATATAGAAGCCGACGAAGCTCCCAAAGGATTGAATGAAGACACCATCCGCTTTATTTCTGCAAAAAAGAACGAACCCGAATGGATGCTGGAGTGGCGTTTGAAGGCCTTTCGCCAGTGGGAGAAGATGGAAGAACCGCATTGGGCAAATCTTCACTATCCAAAGATCAATTACCAGGATATTATTTACTATTCCGCTCCCAAACAAAAAGAAAAGCCGAAAAACTTAGACGAAATAGACCCTGAGCTGCGCAGGACATTTGAAAAGCTCGGGATTTCCCTTGATGAACAAAAGCGTTTAACAGGAGTTGCCGTTGATGCAGTGATCGACAGTGTTTCTATCGCCACTACTTTCAAAGAGCAATTAGCTGAGCGGGGCATCATTTTCTGTTCTATGAGCGATGCCATACAGGAGCATCCCGACCTGGTAAAAAAATACCTGAGCACAGTGGTTCCTGTTACCGATAATTATTTTGCTGCACTGAATTCTGCTGTGTTCAGCGATGGCTCATTTGTGTATATCCCCAAAGGCATTCGCTGCCCCATGGAATTATCTACCTACTTCCGCATTAATGCAGAGAACACGGGACAGTTTGAAAGAACACTGATCGTTGCTGATGAAGGAAGCTATGTGAGTTACCTGGAAGGATGCACTGCACCGATGCGCGACGAAAATCAATTGCATGCAGCGGTTGTTGAGCTGATAGCACTGGACAATGCCTTTCCAGCACAGTGGGATCCGAAGCTTGGAATTCACGTGACTTGAAGTCGCG
>JADMIO011711202.1_pt1 | contig 11993 bp, 9 predicted proteins | sample 8958161 | NCBI WGS metagenome assembly JADMIO01 (sample SAMN16585339, study PRJNA669376) | soil metagenome | isolation source: Crop rotation soil | place: USA: Cullars Rotation, Alabama | collected 2011
ATGACAACGCCCATAAATGGTCCGTGGTTTACGACAAGAAAGCCGGTGATACCGCTACGGGCGCGCCGTCACACCTGAACGTGACGGTTGACGACACGACCAAAGAGGCCGAGTTCGCCTCGCCATAACGAATTGCCTGAGGGCGATGGGATTACCCTTGCCGGAAGTTTCCCCGTTGAGTTACGATTCTTGCCGAAAAAGTTATCTGTGAAAACGCGACTTGTTTCTTGGGCTCTGAGTTTCTTGTTTCTGACCGGCGTTGCCTTCGCTGAAGGCAAATTTCAACGCACCAAGGATGGCAAAGCTATCGTCTGGAACAATCGTCCGGTGCCCGGTGACGCCGCCGAATGGTCGGGAACGCGCGACGAAAAAGGATATGCCACTGGAACCGGCACCCTTACCTGGTTCCGCACCGAACAAAACCTCCTCACCGGCTCGAACATTCCCATGTCGAAACATGTCGCCGAAAATCGTTATACGGGCGAGATGGTAAAAGGGAAATTCGAGGGCATGGTGGTGAACGTCGACGCGAAGGGCCGGACTTTTCACGGCACGTTCGTCGACGGGCATAAAACCAAAGACTGGGCCGCCGGACCTGCATCCGCGTCCGTGCGAGACATCGCCGCCAAACCTGCCGAATCTGCTTCACCGGCGCCGGCCATGCCTAACGAATCTCCGGAAACGAAGGTCGCATCGGAACCGGCTGAAGATCAGCGGCCCGGCCCGGGCAACAGCCAGGAAGACATCGAGCCCCCCGCCGCGGGACCTCCTCCACCGCGCGCAACCGCCGTCGCTAAGCACGCCCAGCCTAACGAGAAATCTTCAACCGGCTCAACCGTCGAGACCCCTAACGATTACGATGAATCGTTGCGATCGCTGGTCGGTCCGCCGTCCGGATTGCGGTTGAACGCCAAGGCGTCGGCCACACCTGAGCCTTCCGCTCCGTCCCAGACTCAAGCCGCAACCACCGCCGCCGCGCCCTCCCCTCCTCCGGCGAAGCTGACCGCCGCCCAGGTCGATGAGATCGCCGATGCCGAAGCTCGCACCCACGGTTACAACCTTGGCGATTTTCAACATCCGCAGGCGAAGTACGATAACCTTTCCGACAGTTGGACGGTGACCTACGACCGCAAATCATTCGACGGCTACGGCATGGCCGCGGTCGGCCAGAGTTTCACTGTCACCGTCCAGGACAAGACGAAGAAAACTTCGCTCGCAGCAGAAAAGTAATTTCTGAACCCTGGAGGGACACGCGCCGTCGTGTCCCCAATTGACTGGCGTCAACCTGAACGCTAAGAGCGTTGCGTGACCGAGCGAAATCCCTCGCCCGCAAACTACGGCCCATGGCTCGTCGGGCTTGGCGCGGCTTTGTGGGGAACCGAAAGCGCCTGGCGCATTCCTCTCAACAAAATCTTCGACGCCGAAGTGATCGTGTTCTGGGAACACATTCTCATTCTCATCATGTTCCTGCCGCTCTTGCTCCCGCAACTGGGCGAGCTGCGCAAAATCGATCGCCGCACATGGGGTTTTTTGATCTTTTCCGGGTTCGCCGGGTCCGCCGTCGGCACGATTTTTTTCACGCTCGCGCTCAAAAATGGCAACCCCACCGTCGTAAACGTGATTCTCAATATTCAGCCGGTGATTTCAACCCTCGGCGCGTTTCTCCTTTTCCGCGATCGGCTCACACCGCGTTTCTTCTTTTTTGCAAGCATCGCGATCATCGCCGGTATATTTCTTTCGGTCGAACATCCAACGCTCATCGGCGTTTCATTTGAAAAAGCCGGACTGAACCTCGGAACCGGTTACGCGTTGATCTGCGCACTTTTTTGGGGCCTTTCCACCGTGGCCGGTCGCGGCGTCATGACCGGCATGCCGCTCCGTCTCGCCTCCGCGATGCGCGTGGTGGTCGGCCTCGTGTGCATGACCGCGATTGTCGCGGCCTACGGAAAACTTCAACCCGCATCGTTATGGCCGCCGGCCGCTCAAAATAACGCCGGCACCGCGATCGCCGCATTGCTGTTGCTGGCATCGGTCTCAGGCGGCATTCCCCTGCTGATCTATTTCGAGGGATTGCGCCTTACCCGGGCATCAACCGCCGGTTATTTTGAAATGATGCAAACGCTGGCCGCAGTCTGCATCACCTGGGGATTTTTCCATGCCACGTTACGCCCACACCAGGTTATTGCCGGAATCGTCCTCCTCGCCGCCGTCACCATGGTGCAAAAGAGCCAGACCGCAGACACTTCCGCCTTGCCCTCACCCGCCGCCTAACCATTTTCCGCCGCCGATTCGCCCGTCGCCTAACCAGACCTTTCCTCGGATTCCGCCCTCGCCTAACGCCTAACAGCAAGAGCCTTCAGCGCAAAATCGTCCTTCAACCCACCGTAAGCCGCTTACGGTGCGAGTTCCATCACGCAGTCCTGTAATGGCCGTTAGCGCGTAATCCAGTAAACAGCCTTCGTCGCGCAATCCCCCCATGAAAACAGCCTTCTAGCAGGCAATCCTGCTTCATCGCACCGTAAGCCGCTTACGGTGCGACTTTTTCCCCTGAAGAACAAAAACATTCCCGCTCCGCTCTGGCTGTGACCATCCCCCGACTTTGGCGCGTGATGCGTATCCGCGTATGCGCGCGTGGCGCTCGGCGCGTGTGTGCGCGCTTGTGCACGTGCGCGCTCGACGCGTTTTCGACCTGCACCGTAAGCGGCTTACGGTGGAGGGTTATGGGCGAAATCAGATTTTGTTTGTTCGCTCGTAATCGCTCTTGCATTTGCCCGCGGCGTAACCAGCTTTCTGCCGCGGATTGCTCCGCGCCTTATGAAACGTTCACTCTGTCTGCCTTTGCTTCTTTGTTCCGTCCTTTCCCTTTTGGCCAGGACGCCGGAAACGAGACTCCTGCGATTCCCGGCCACGAACGGCAAACAGATCGTGTTCTGCTATGCGGGCGAACTTTACACGGTGGATAAAGATGGCGGTACCGCGCGTCGCCTAACGAGCGGCCCGGGCTATACATCGTTTCCGCGCTTTTCTGCCGATGGAACAGAAATCGCCTTCACATCGCAATACGACGGCAACACCGAAGTTTATGTGATGCCCTCCGAAGGCGGCACGCCGAAGCGCCTCACCACCACCGCAACGCTCGGGCGAGACGACATCTCCGACCGCATGGGGCCTAACAACATCGTGATGACCTGGCAAAACACCAAGCCGCTGGTCGTATTCCGCTCGCGCCGGGTCACGTTCGACGATTTCGTTGGTTCGCTCTACACCGTCGGCATGGACGCCGAACTGCCCCAGCAGTTGCCTGTCCCCCGCGGCGGCTTCGTTTCCTTCGCCCCGGACGATTCCAAAATGGCTTTCAACCGCGTCTTTCGCGAATTCCGCACCTGGAAACATTACCGCGGCGGCATGGCCGACGACGTCTGGATCTACGATTTCAAAAGCGGCACAACGGAAAACCTGACAAGCAATCCCGCGCAGGATATTTGCCCGATGTGGGGTCCCGACAACAAAATTTATTTCCTCTCCGATCGCGACGGGCGAATGAATCTTTTCTCCATCGATCCCACATCGAAGGAAACGAAACAACTGACCCAATACAAGGATTTCGACATCAAATTTCCGTCGATCAGCAAAGACGTAATCGTTTTCGAGCAGGCGGGCTACATCTGGCGTTACGATCTCGCCGGCGGCCAGCCGAAACAGTTGGCCATTACCGTCGCGGAAGATCTTTATTCCGGACGTTCCGCGCTGGTTGACGCATCCAAGAACATCGAGTCGGTCAGCGCCGGTCCCGACGGGCAGCGCGCCATCGTAGTCGCCCGCGGCGATCTGTTTTCCGTCCCGGCGCGGGAAGGCACTGCGCGCAATCTTTCGAAAACATCGAACGCACACGAACGCGACGCGGTTTGGTCGCCTGACGGTAAATGGATCGCTTACAATTCCGACGCGACGGGTGAGAACGAGCTTTACGTTCGCTCGCAGGATGGCAAAGGCCAGCCCCAGCAGCTCACGTCAAACGCCGACACCTATTATTATAAGATCATCTGGTCGCCCGACAGTAAGAAGCTTCTTTGGAGCGATCGTCTCCAGCGCTTGCGTTACGTCGACGTGGGAACCAAAACGGTCACGGCCGTTGATGAAGATAAGTTTGGCGAGATCCGCAATTACAACTGGTCGCCCGACAGCCAGTGGATCACCTGGTCGCGTCCGGAGGACAACGGCCTAACCAAAGTTTTTCTGTTTTCGCTCGCCACCAAGAAACAAACGGCGGTGACGGACGAATGGTATGGTTCCGACGAGCCTGTCTTTAGCGATGACGGGAAATATTTGCTGCTGAGCTCAAGCCGAAATTTCAAGGCCACGTTTGGCCAAACTGATTTCAGCAATGTCTATCGCGACATGGCACGCGTTTACATGATCACCCTGGCCAAAGAGACCGAGCCGCCTCTCGGCCCGCGTAGTGACGAAGTCGGCAAGAAAAAGGAGAAGGACAAAGAGAAGGAAAAAGCCGACGAGAAAAAGCCGGAGGACAAGAAAGCCGAAGACAAAAAGCCTAGTGAAAAGAAGACCGATGATAAAGACGCCGCCGCGAAAAAACCGGTGGTGGTCAAAGTCGATCTCGATGGAATCCACGATCGCATCGCCGGATTGGAAATTGTTCCGGGCGATTATCGCACCATCCGAATGGTCGACGATCGCATCTTCTATCTCCGGCGAACAGTCGGCGACGAATCCGCCGAGGAGGATGACGATGGCGGCGCCAACCAGAAATCGCATCTGTGCGCCTACAGTTTAGAGGACCGCAAAGAAACCGTGCTCGGTGACGCCAACGGCTACGAAATTACCGCCGACGGCAAAAAAATGCTGCTCAAGATCGACAAGGACTACGCCATCATTGATCTGCCGAAGGACAAGATTGAGCTGAAAGACGAAAAAGCGGGCAAGGATTTCAAACTCAAGCTCGCCGGGCTCGACCTGCAGCTCGACCGTCACGCCGAGTGGAACCAGGTCTATTTCGAAGCGTGGCGCCACATGCGCGATTTCTTTTTCTCGCCTACGATGAACGGCATCGATTGGAAGGCAATGCGCGATAAATACGCCGCGCTGGTCCCGTTTGTGAATCATCGGAATGATCTGACGTATTTGTTAGGCGAATTGATCGGCGAGCTGAACAGCGGCCACGCCTACGTCGGCGGCGGGGAACGACCGGAAACGCCGCGGATCAAGCTCGGCCTGCTCGGCGCACAATTTTCCCGCGACGCCGCGACCAAAGCGTATCGCATAGATCACATCCTTCCCGGCGAAAACTGGGACAAGCATACCCGCTCGCCCCTTACCGACATTGGCGTGAACGTGAAGGAAGGCGATTACATCCTGGCCATCAATGGCACACCGGTCTCGACCTTGCCTAATCTCTACGAGGCGCTGATCGGCACCGCGGATAAACAGGTGATCCTGCGAGTAAATTCCAGGCCCACCGAGGATGGCGCGCATGACGTTACGGTCCTTCCGATCGCCGATGAAGCGCCGCTCTATTATCTCGCCTGGGTCCAGAAGAATCTCGATTACGTCGGCAAGAAGACCGGCGGCGAAGTCGGCTACATCCACATCCCCGACATGGGTCGCGGCGGATTGAACGAATTTACCAAGCAATACTTTCCGCAGATCCGCAAAAAAGCGCTCATTGTCGATGTTCGCGGCAACGGCGGTGGTTTCGTTTCGCCACTGGTGATCGAGCGCCTCCGCCGTGCGTTTGTCATGATCGGCATCGCCCGCAACGGCAGGCCGCAACCTGACCCTAACGACTCATTCACGGGGCCGATGGTCACGTTGATTAATGAATTCTCCGCATCCGATGGCGACATTTTTCCATTCCGTTTCAAATCGTTAGGCATGGGCAAGGTGATCGGCAAACGCACCTGGGGCGGCGTAGTCGGAATCCGGGATCCCCTCCCGTTGACCGATGGCGGTCAAATTTTCCGCCCGGAGTTCGCGCTCTATTCCAAGGATGGCAAAGACTGGATCATCGAAGGTCACGGGGTCGATCCCGATATCGTGGTCGACAATGATCCGGCAAAAGAGTTCCACGGCGAGGATCAGCAGCTGGACCGGGCGATCCAGGAAATCCAGGGCGAGATGAAAACGAAGCGGTACGACTTGCCCTCACCTCCTCCATTCCCGAACCGGAATCCAACTCCCGCCGGGCCCTGAAGCAAACCCTTCTGTAGGGGCAGCTGTTAGCTTCCCACCGAGCGAGAAGCCGCCTGCGTCTCCTACAGGTTAGATCGCATCATGTTCATTTGAACTTGCGCACAGCTTTAGACATGCTTATCGTTAGCGGATGTTAACCGAGCGCCAGCAGAACGTTCTCGACTTTATTCAGCGCGAACAACGCGAAAACGGGTTCACGCCCAGCACCCGCGAGATTCAAAGTCATTTCGGGTTCGCCAGCCAAACGTCGGTGATGCAATACATCGCGACCCTCGAGAAGAAAGGCTTTCTGGATCGGCACGCGCGCAAAGCCCGCGCCTTGATCACACCGGCGATGAAAGTGCGCATCGCGGATATTCCGATTTACGGCCAGATCCCGGCCGGCATGGCCACGGCCACTGAAGAAAACATTGAAGGCCACGTTTCTCTCGACGTGCAATCGGTCAATGCATCGCGCAACAGCGGCACGTTCGCTCTTCGTGTTCGCGGCGATTCCATGATCGATGCTCACATTCTCGACGGCGACATCGTCATCCTGGAGAAACGTAAAGATGTCCAGAACGGCGACATCGTGGCGGCGCTGATTGATGGCGAAACAACCTTGAAACGTTATGTAGTCGAGCGTGGCCGTCCCTGTCTGAAGGCGGAAAACCCGGCATATCCCAACCTCATCCCGGCACGCGAGCTGTTGATCCAAGGGGTCATGGTTTCGCTGGTCCGGAAGCAGGCAAACGCCCGGAAAAAGGCGCGGTAAATCCTGATGAATTACCTGCTTGTAAATCTCAACTTACGCTATATGTTCACTTGAACATGAACTCGAATCCTGATAAAGTGCGTGAATGGCTGCGCGAAATGCGATCCTCGATCTTCGCAACATCCTCGCGGAACGATTTCCCACGTCGCCGGCGACGCGCCCCGCGCGTTTACAAACAGGAGTGGCTTTTCTCGATGCCGCGACCGGCGGTGGGCCGCCCCAAGGGGCGATTACTGAAGTAATCAGCTCGGAATGGAGCGCCGGAAGCGCTTCGATGATCCACGCGCTGATTTCGGCGGCTGGTCACGCCGGGCACTTTATCGCACTAATCGACGGGCGTGATTCCTTCGATCCGCAGGGACTCGGGAATCGTTCGTTAGGGCGTTTCCTCTGGGTCCGCTGCCAGACCGGATTCGAAACAGTAAAGGCGGCCGATTTACTTTTGCGCGACACCAATTTCCAACTCGTGATTGTCGATCTTGTGCTGAATCCGGCGGAGGAGTTGCGCAAAATTCCGCAGACCACCTGGTATCGTTTGCAACGGTTGGTGGAACCGACTTCGACTGCGCTTCTTGTTTTCAATCGCCAGGGCATGGTGGCGAGCGCCCAACTCAAACTTGCGCTGGAAAATCGATGGACGCTGCGAGCGTTGGAAAATGAAGAGGCGCTCGCGCGAATACAACTTCGCGTTCAACGAGCAACAAGTGGAGGACGCCGCGCTGGTCATGCCGCGATTGCCTGATGTTCGCCACGATTTATCTCCCGAACTTCTATTTGCAGGGTGCGTTGCGGTATCAGCCGGAGCTTCGCGCCAGGCCGGTGGCGTTAATCCAGGAACAGGAAAAGAAGCCGGTGATCATTCAACTCAACGCTGCCGCAGAATCCGCCGGTATTAGCAAAGGGATGACACCGAGCCAGGCGCTGGCCCGGTGTTTACAGGTCACAATCAAAGTGCGGGAATGTGCCAGTGAGACGTCGATGCAACAAACGCTCCTCCAGTTTGCTTTTACGCTCAGCCCGTATGTCGAAGCAACTGCGCCGGGGATCGCGACGGTTCAGTTTACCGACAATCGGAATCTGTCGGACAAACTTACCCGCGTGATCGATCAGTTACGCAAATGCGAGATCGAAGCGCAGGCTGGCATTGCCGCGACACCCGACACCAGTTTTCTCGCGGCTCACCTCGCCCGCCCTGTTTTGCAAGTGGACGACGCCAGGCAATTTCTCGGTCCTTTGCCAATCGAAACCCTGTCGATCGACCAGCCTTAATTCCCCTCTGCCCGGGCGATTGATTCGCCGGGATTCAGAAATTTAAACGTCACTGCCGCGACAAATGCCGCCAGAAGCTCGGCAACGATGTGGATCCAAATATCGGAAAAATTGACGAGCTTCATCATCACCAACGCTACCGCGACCGCGGGATTAAATGCGCCGCCGGAGATTGATCCGACCGCGAACGCGCCAGCCATCACTGTCATACCGATGGCCAGGCCGTAGAAAGAGTTGCCCTCCTTGGCGTCCAAAGTTGCACAGTTCAACACCACGTAAACGAGCGCGAAGGTGAAGAGAAATTCGGCCCCGAATGCCACCGGGACGTTCTTGATTTCCATCGGCGTCCCGGTCTTGCCCACAAGAAAACCGACAACGAACGTTGCTACTGCGGCCGCCAGAATTTGCGCGACCCAGTAGGGCACAAAATCCTTCGCCCCACAACGGCCTCGTATGAAAACGCCCAGTGTGACCGCGGGATTATAATGAGCGCCGGAGATATGTCCGCCGGCGAAAACCATGACCATCAGCGCTGCTCCGATGGCAAGAGGGGCGATCACACCCGATGCCGCCGGGATTACCGTGCAGCCAATGGTTAGGATAAGGAAAAATGTGCCAATGAATTCTGCGACGAATTTTTTCATGTTTGGTTTCTTGGATTGATGGTTAGGACTTACAAACTACTCCGGACGCTGCGGAGACTATCGCTGCGGAATGGAAAGTGGAAGCTCTATCTCGCGACTAACAAGCCGTTTAGTATTTGCTCGCCGCTCGGTCGGCCCCGATCGAAGCAATCGCGAAGTGCGACGGCTCGGCGAGCCACCCCCTCCCCACGGGCTAGCCGCTTCCCGCGTAATTCGGGTATTTTTCGTGAAGCTGCTTCGAGGCACGACCTGCCTCGTCGGCCTTGCCCGCTTTCTGATAGGCAGACGCGGCTTTTTGCAGGGCGCGCGGGGTAATCGCGGGATCGTCATACAACAACGCAACTCCCATGAATGCCTTGCCTGCTTCGTCGAAATTATTGCGCTCAATTTGCACATCGCCTAACAACAAGCGCGCTTCGGCGTTCACGCGCCCTTCCGGCTGCAATTTCATGATTTCTTCCGCGATCTTCTGGGCATCATCCGGTTTATGCGCGCCGATCTTTGCCGCGCCCAGCGCGAGCAACACCTTGGCCTTGCCCGCCGGATCGTTGGCCGCTTGCAAATATTTCGAGTAGGCTTCCTCCGCCTCGGGAAAATTCTGCAGCTTGATGGCGGCGTCACCGAGGTAAAACAAAAAATCCGGTTTGACGTTTGCCGGGTTGTCGATCTTGCCAAGTGCGCTGAGATATTTCTCGGCCGCCTGGTAATTCTTTGCGTTGTAGTATTCGATGCCTAACCACTCCAGGATATCGGCGGGAACGGGCGCGTTCGGAGCGGCGGCCATGAACGCATCAACTTCCTTGGTGGCGGCAGCGCGATCTTTCAAACCGTAGTAGCAGGAGATGATGCGAATCGTCGCCGGATTAAAATACTGGTCCTTGTTGAGTTTGCGCGACGCCTCCAGCGCGGCAATCGCCGGTTTAAACTCCTTGTTCTCGAACGCACTTTTGCCGATGTAATATTGGGCCTGCGCGGCGACCGAGCTCTTGGGGTATTCTTTGAGCAACTGCCGGAACGTATCGCTCATCGCCTTCTTGTTTCCCTGTTGTCCAAGCATCAGCGCTTTCTGTTGCAGCGCGGCCTCGCGCTCATGCGCCTGCGGATATTTCGTGAGGATCGTGCTCAGGTCCGAGAGTGCGGCCTCATAGTTCTGGCTTTGCTCGTAGGCGAGTGCGCGTTGGGCGTAGGCCGACGGCGCCTGCGGAGTATCCGGAAACGCCTGAATATAATAACTGAACGCTTCCACGATTCCGTTGACGTCTTTCAACTGAATGTGACAGGAACCAAGCTTGTAAGCGGCTTCGGCCCGCAACTTTGGCGTCAACTGACCCACGCGCAGCTCCGCGTAAATCGGGGCGGCTTCAGCGTAATTCTGTTGTTTGTAAAAGGCTTCCGCCTTGAGTAAACGCGCCTGGTCCCGGCGTTCCGGTGTCGGGTTCGTGGCCAGAAATTCATCAACTGCGGCGAGCAGCGCTCCCGGATCCGCATTGTAAATGTTGATCAGCCTTTGATATTGCGCGTCTTTCGCTTCCTCCCGGTTCGGATATTTCTCGACGATCTGATCGTACAGCTCGCCCGCTTCCTTGTTGTGACCGAGCTGCCGTTGCGCATTCGCCGCCAGCAACATCACCTCCGCTCGCGCTTCTTCCGGGATTTTTTGTTGATCCTTTTTGTAATCGGCGAGCAACTGCTGGTACTGACCGGTTGTAGACTCCAGTCGCAAGTACGCTACCTGCGCAATCGCCCGGAACTTCCCGGCATCAGGCGATGACCGCCCCTTTTGGAGCAGCGCCGTCGCCTTATCGATAACACTTTTGTCGATCTTACCTTTTTCTGCCTGGATAAGATCGACAGCAATCACGCCGCCCCGGACAGCAGATTCGGCCCGCAGCGCAGGCTTTTGGGCTTCATTCGAAAGTGCCTCGTATTGTTTGAGCGCTTCAAGTTTTTTTCCTCGCGACAGGAAAATGGCTGCCGAAGCGGTGCGGCAATCGTCGCGATACGGATTAGGATCCTTGGCATCGATGACTTGAAGATAAATGACCGCAGCGTCGTCTTTCTTGTCGAGCGTCTCCAAGCAGCGGGCCTCGAAATAGTGGGCCGACAGGGCGATGGCCGGTTCCTTTGATTTCGATGCTGCCCGATGAAACAACGGCAAGGCCGCGCCGTAATTCTTTTCCATGAACGCGGATTCGGCCAGCACGTAAGCGGCCGGGCCGGCATAATCACTCTCGCCGAACCCGTCCAACACCGATTGGAACGATTTACGGGCCGGCCCCGGTTTGTTCAGGGCGCGATAACTTTCTCCCAGAAAAAAATAGGCGGCAGCGAGACCGCCGGCATTTGGATACTGGTCGATATATTTTTCGAACTCGGGGATCGCGAGATCGTACTGCCTTTGTTTATACAAGCTGCTGGCGTACTCCAGTTGGCGCTGCGCCGGTGGTTCGGTAGGGGCGACCGATGGTTGAGGCGGAATGTCACTCGGCGAGGATTCGTTAGGCGGAGTGGCATCCGCCGGCAAAGCGCGGGCCACCGGCGGTTCCTGAACGGGTTGAGCCCGGCGCACCGGGACGTTTTGCTGCGCCTCAAGATTTGTCGCCAGGAAAACCGGCAACAGCAGCCAGCCTGACCACTTCTTCGCGCTGCGCGCGAGACTCATTTCGCTGTGGCAAAGGCGACGTTCGATACGCCCGCTTCGCTGCAAGTATTCAGAACCGAGACGATGTTCTTGTAGGCTCCGGCTTCGTCGCCACGGATAACGACTGCCTGTTCGGCGTTCAACTGCACGAGATTTTTGAGCAAATCACTCAGTTCCGCAGCCGACAATGTTCGCCGATTGACCACGACATTGCCGTCGCTCTTCACGTTCACAACGACGTCTCCAATGGGCGCGGCCTTCTCCTTCGCGGCCGAAGCTTTCGGAACTTTGACATCGAGTTCGTTTTCGTTGCGGGCCGCATTCCACGTCATCAAAAAGAAGATCAGCAACAGCAGGAGAACATCGACCAGCGGCGCGAGTTGAATTCCCGGATGGTGTGGTTGGGCCCGACCGCGCAAATTCATATCAGCAAGAGACGAAAAATCGGAAATCCGTGTTCAAACTAAAATTCGTC
>JADMIO010817240.1_pt1 | contig 11991 bp, 1 predicted proteins | sample 8958161 | NCBI WGS metagenome assembly JADMIO01 (sample SAMN16585339, study PRJNA669376) | soil metagenome | isolation source: Crop rotation soil | place: USA: Cullars Rotation, Alabama | collected 2011
GGCCGCGACTTCAAGTCACGTGAATTCCAAGCTTCGGATCCCACTGTGCTGGAAAGCCGGCGCGGAACCGGCGCTGCAACTCGAACTGCCCCCGGCCGAGATTCCGCAGTACGCTGACGTCGCCGGAGACCTCGCTGGTCACGAGGATGTCGAGTCGCCGGTCGCCGTCCAGGTCGGCCAGGGCGATGTCGTTCGGGGCCGTCCCCGCGGGGATCGGGTCGCCGACCGCAAACCCCTGCTGGCCGCGGAGGACGTACAGGACGTTTTTCCGCGTGTCGGTGACCACCAGGTCGGGGATCCTGTCGCCGTCCACGTCGTCGGCCGCGATCCGCGTGTACAGACCTCCGTCGGGCAGTTTGATGGTCCGCGTCACGGTGGCCAGGCCGTCGCGGTCGAACGTCATCACGTAAACACGCGGGTCCACCTTGTCCAGCACCGCCAGTCGGACCGGCCCGCTGCCGCGCAGGAGGGCCAACGCCCGACCGCTCACGCCAGCCACCGTCGGAGCGTCGTAGACGCCTCGACGGTCGGCCCGGCCGGCACGCAAGAGCACGTCCCCGAACGCATTCGCGACCGCCACGTCCGCAACCCCGTCGCCGGTGAAGTCGGCCACCACCGGGCTCAGGTACAGGCGGTCGGAGAACAGGGCCGGGTTGCCGAACCCGCCGCCCGACGTGCTCTCCAGGGCCGACGCCTCCGAGCTGAACGCATGTGCCAGCCCGAGGTCGTCGCGGCCGTCCGCATTGAAGTCCGTGGACACGACCGCGGTCGGCTCCGTCGGCACCTGGACCGTGCTCGCCGCCGTGAAGGTGCCGTCGCCGACGCCGATGAGGAGGCTGACCTGACCGAAGTACAGGCCGTCGGTGACGGCGACATCCAAGGTGTCGCCGGCGTCGAAATGGCCGACCGCCAGGGCGGAGGGGGCGGTCCCGACGGGCTGGACGAGGCCGGTGTCGCGGAAGACGCCGGACCTCGTGCCGAGGAAGACGGTGACCGCCTGGCCGTGCAACGCCAGCAGATCCGGCCGGCCGTCGCCGTTCATGTCTCCCAGATCGATCGCCTTCATCCCGGCCGGCATCTTCAGCCGCACGCCCAGGTCGATGAACCGGCCGTTGCCCTGGCCGAGCAGGACGCTGATGTCGCCAAAGACCTGGTCGTACACGACGATGTCCGGCCGGTCGTCGCCTTCGTTCAACTTCCCGACGCTGATCCACCGGGGGGCGCGCCTCAGGCCGACCGTGATTGGCTTCTGGAAGGTGCCGTCGCCTTTGTTCAGGAAGACCGTCAGGCTGCGGCTGACCGAGTTCGCGACGACCAGGTCGGCGTCGCCGTCGCCGTCCAGGTCGGCCTGCGCCAGGTCGGTCGGGTAAAAGCCGACCGGCAGGCGTGCCTCGCTCCGCTGGAATTTCCCGTCGCCGATGCCGTTCAACAGCAGCACCCGCTCTTCGCCCTGGAGCAGGACCGCCACATCGGCCTTCTGGTCGTTGTTGAAATCGGCGGTCGCCGCCGCCACCGGGGCCAGCCCCAAAAACAGGTCCGGCTGGGTGGCGAAGGTCCCCGGTCCGGTCCGCAGGAGCACGGTCAGCGTGCCGGTCTTGCTGTTCACGGTCGCCAGGTCGGGGGCCTTGTCATTGCCGAAGTTGCCCGCCACCACCGCGACCGGGCCGCCGCCCACGGTCAGGCGACTGCCGGTCGCCGCAAACTCCCCCGCGGTCACGCCGAGCAGGACGCTCACGGAGGCCCCGCCGTTGTTCGCCGTCGCCAGGTCGAGTCGCCTGTCGCCGTCGAAATCACCGACCACGAGGGCGACCGGGCCCGCCCCCACGGCAAAGGTGTACGGCGAGGGCACGAACCTTCCGCTCCCGTCGCCCAGGCCGATCGACACCTCGTTCGCATTCTCGCCGGCGGTCGCGAGGTCGGCATGCCCGTCGCCGTCGAAATCACCGACCACGAGCCCGGACGGCAGCCCCCGCAGGGCCGACATGCCGGCGGCGGTGAACGCCCCGGGGCCGCGGTTCACCCAAACCGCCACGTTCGCCCCCTGCCTGTCGCCGGCGACGATCAGGTCGAGTTTCTTGTCTCCCGTCACGTCCGCCACCCGAACCGCCCGCGGCGTGCCGGGGGACTGGCCGATATCGAGGGGTGCCTTGAAGGTCCCGTCGCCCAGGCCGTACAGGAGCGTCACCGGCTGGCCGCCCGACGCCACAACCAGGTCCAGGTTGCCGTCGCCGTCCAGGTCCGCCGTCGCCAACTCCGGCGAGCCGGACCGCTGTAACACTACCGGACCCAGGATGAACGTCCCGTCCTCCTGGCCGAGCAGCAATCGGACCGCACCGGCCGTGGTGCTCACCGCGACATCGGACTTGCCGTCTCCGTTGAAGTCACCGGCCGCGAGCCGGACCGGGTCCGCGCCGATCGAGGTCGTGAGGGCGTCACCGCCGTTCGTCAAGGCCCCATTGCCAACGCCCAGCAGCACGGAAACGCTCCTCGACTCCGCCACGGCCGCATCCAGTTTCCCGTCGCCGTCGAAGTCGGCGAGCACCAGCCCGACGGGAGCGGGCCCCGTCACCGCGTCGTATGCACTCACGAACGTGCCGTCGCTGCGGCCGAGCAAGATCGTGAGGGAGGCGTCGTATGTAGACAGCGCGACCAGATCGAGCTGCCCGTCGCCGTCGAGGTCGCCGGCAGCAAGCGCCGTCGCGGGCCGGTTGTCCAGTGAGATCGGGGCGAACGGCAACGCCGCCGTCTCCAAACGGGTCGTGAGTTCATAGGCCCCCTGGCCTCCCTCGACCGTCACGTACCAGTCGCCCGTCGGGAGGTGCTGAGCGATCGTCCCCCCGGCCGACTGAACGAGCAAATGGCCGGCCTGGTCGCGCAGAGCGACGCGGGCGTCGCCGGCCAGCGTCAGCCTCAGTCCCGATTCCGTATCCAGGTGGATGACGTACCAGTCCGTCTCGCCGGTCCGCACGAACCCCTGCACGCTCGTCCCGCTCGTGAGCGGCTCGGCCGTTGAACGGCCGTCGTGGGCCGACCCCTCCCGCACTGCCGTCAGCACGTCCAGCGACGCCCAGTCCTTCAGTCGGCCGAAGCCGGCGTTGTTTCGCTCGTTGCTTTCGCGGACGGCCCCGTCCGGGTCGATTTGAATACCGAAGAAGAGCCGCCCGCCGACGAGCCCCGGTGGGACCGCGTTCGGCAGACGCAAAGCTGACTCGACGCCCTGCCGGCCGCCGGCGGCCAGCCCGGCGAACGTCCACATCGGGATCTGGCCGAGCAATTGACGGGTCAGGTCCGCGTCCTGACTATCGAAGTGGTTATCGATCGACACGAGTAGCCTGGCGGTGAACGGGCCGCTCGCCCCGATCCCGCTGTTGCGAGCCTCGAACGCCAGCGCCAACGTGTCGCCCCAGGCCACTTCGTCCGGGCCGATCGCGAACCCCGCTGTCTCCAGGTCGGGCAGGGGCCGCTGTCCGAACAAGATCCCGCTCTGCTCCTGCCCGGGGCCGAGTGTCTCGTCGGACGCCTCCCCCAGCGCGCTCACGACGACATCGTCGATGAACCACCCCTCTCCGGTGCCCGCCGCGTCCGCGGTGAAGCGCCAGACGAGTCGGATCACCTGCCCGGCATACGCTGTCAGGTCGAACTCATTGTGCTCGACCCCTCCGATCGTGGCCGACAGCCCGCCCACGGACGCATTGTCGGCGATCACCACGTCTTCCGACGCGGTGCGAACGATCAGTTCGAGGCGCTCGCCCTCCCCGACGCTCGTGAACGAGAGGAACTTCAAGGCCACCACGCCGCCCGCGCCGGTCAAATCGATCGCCGGCGAGAGCAGTTCCCCAGTCGCCCCATTGTCGTACGAGAACGCCGACCCGAAATAGTACGCCCCGTCGTCGCCTTCGCTTCCACCGGCCCCACGACTGGCCGTCAGGTGCCACTGGTTCGTCGGCCCGGTCGTGGTGAACCCTGCGGTATCGAGAGGGCCGTACCTTCGGTTGAACCGGGCATCGAGGGCGACGAACCCCGGCCGGGGGGAGGTCAACCCATAGCCGGGCCGTTCGTCGGCCCGGACCTGGTAGGCGTCCGGCGGCAGCCCGGTCAGAGCGTACTCCCCGGTGGCTTCGGTTGTCACGGCTGGTTCACCCGGGTCGAACAAGCCGTTGCGGTTCAGGTCGGCGTAGACACGCACCCCTGCCAGCCCGGGCTCGCCGGTCTCCCGTGTCCCGTTGGCGTTGTCATCCCGGAACACGAGCCCGCTCAAGGACACGGGCGGCCGGACGACGGACAGCGTCGTGGCCGCGATGTTGTTGTCCTCGTCACCCTCTTGCACCGCCTCCGCCGGGTCCAGAGTCCAGGCCAGGGTAACCGTCTCGACCGCGTCGAACCCCTCCGGCGGTTCGTCCGGCTGGCCCGGGAGGGTCACCTCGTACGTCCCGGCCTGCACGGCCCCGGCCGCCAGACTGCCCACGGCGAGCGTGTCGAGGACGACGCTCCGGCCGGACGAGCCGGTCAGCACGAGGTCGGCGCGGAACGACCCGGAGTCCGTCGTCCCCTCGTTGCGGAATGCGTATGACACGCTCACCCGTTGGCCCCACGTCGCCGACCCGGGTGTCACGCTCGCCGTGACGGTCAGGTCGGCCAGCGGCCGTTCGCCGAACGGCTCGGCTTCCGTCACCCCACCCGGGACGGCGACCACCAGCTGCTCGCTCGAGAGCGCCGATTGAACGACCCGGACCGCGTCGATGTACCAGCCCTCGTCCGGGAAAATCTCGTCCGACGTGAACGTGAACTCCAACCCCACCACCTGCCCGACGAATGCCGACAGATTCGCCTCGGCCCGGCCGAAGGCGGACATGTGCGAGTTCAATTCGCCCGTCCGGCTCGAGAGTAACAGCGTCCTCACGCCGCCGCTGACCACGAACACCTCTGCGAAGTCGTAACCCGTCTCGGCCCTCAGGAAGTGATCGAACTGCAAGCTCACCGCGCCGCTCGCCTCGGTCAGGTCGATCGGCGGGCTGATCAGCGTGCCGGCGTCGTTCACGGCGTACATACCGCCGCCGAGTTCCGTCTCGTTCACCCCGAAATAGAAGGACGACACCCCGCGCCCGAGGCTCCGGTGCCACTCGTCGGCCCGGTCCGGAAGCGGGGCAGACTTGAATCCGTCGTCGCCGTTGTCGAACGTCGCCGAGAGGTACACGACCGGGACCGCCGAGCCCGACGACGTCGGCTGGTAATCGGGGATCGGGTTGACGCGGACCACGACCGGCCCGGCCGGGGCGCGGTCGAACGTGTATGTCCCGTCGGCTCCGGTCACGGTGGTGAACCCGTCGTCCGGCAGCCCGTTGTGATTCACGTCCAGGTAGACTGTCGCCCCGGCGAGGCCGCCCTCCGCCGGCCCCCGGCTGCCGTCGCCGTCCGCGTCGCGGAATACGACCCCGCGCACGCCGGCCAGCGGGTAAACCAGTTGCAACGGGGCCCGGTCCAGCCCGTCGCCGCGGTTGCGATTGTCATCCTCGCTGCCCTCGACGACCGCCCGGCCGGCATCGACCACCGCCCCGATCCAGAGCGTTTGGAACGGCGTGACTGTCCCGCCCGCGGGGAACGAGGCCGGCAAGGTCAGTGTCACCTCGCCCGAGGCGACCCCCTTCGCTGCCACGCCCGGCACCTCGACCCTTTTCAGCAGGACGTCATGGGTGTGGTCGTCCGGGTTGATCGTCTGGAAGCTCGACAGGTACAGGGCGAGGGTGAACGGCCCGGCCGCGGTCGGCGACGGGTTCGCGACCTCGTAGTGCACCGTCACCGACTCGCCAAAAGCTGCCTCGGGGCGGTCCACGGTGAGTTTCTGGCCTACCAGGTTCGGGGCCGCCCGGAAGCCGAACGCGAGGTCCGACCGATTCGCCCCCTGGGCCAGCGCGACGTCCTTGTACTCCCCCGCGCCTCCCCGGCGGATCGTCACGTCATCGACATACCACCCCTCCTCGATCGCCAGACCCGATGTGAACCGGAAGATCACTTGCACCAACCTGCCGGCGAACGCCGACAAATCCAACCGGACGGGCGCGAATTCCGACGAGTCCGCCGGGATCGTTCCTGCGAGGCTGTCGGCCAGTTCCGTCACGAGGCCGCCCGACTCCACCTCGACCCGCGCCCGGCTCCCCGCGCCAAGGCGCAGGAACGAGTTGAACTCCAGCGACAGAGGGCCCGCCTGGCCGGTCAGATCGATCACTTCCGTCAACTGCTCCGCGTCGGCGAAAGGGTCGTACGTGCCGGGTTGAGTGCCGGTCTCGCCAGCGCCGAAGTACAGGCTGAAGTCGCCGGAATGGCCGGCCTCCGCGCCGCGGCCGTCGGAAACGTGCCACTGGCTCGCGCCCACGATAGTTCTCTGGAACGTGAAGCCGTCGTCGTTCCTGGCCCCATCCTCGGTGTTGAAGTCGGCGAGGAACAGCGGTGTGCCGGGGGCCGTCTGCACCACCCCCTTGGGCCGGACGGCAGCCACCCGATACTCCCCCGGCGGGAGGCCGTCGAATTGCCAGCGCCCGTCGGCGTCGGTGAACGTGAACGGGTCGGTGACGTCGGGGACTCCGTCCCGCTTCAGGTCCAGAAACACCATCTCGCCCTGCCGGCCCGGCTCGTTCGGCCCGCGATGGCCGTCCCCGTCGCGGTCGTCGTAAACCACCCCGGAGAGCGTCACCGGGGCCGGCCGGAGGATCGTTACGGGGGTGCCGACCGCGTTATCCGTCTCGTTCAACTCCGGCTGCCGGTTGTTCGGGTCGGCCAGCAGTCCGAGCGTCACGTCGTCCGGCTCGCCAAACCCCGGCGGCGGGTTGCCGGGCGAGCCCGGGAGGCGAACCGTCACTGTCCCGGTCCGCGTCTCGCCGGGGGCGAGAGCTTCGAGGCGAAGCGTCGTGAGTCCAAGGTCCCGGGCCGTGACCGCGGCGTCGGCCGAGACATACAATCCGACGTCGAAACCGGCGAGCGGACGGTCTCCGTCATTCCGCACGGCGTACGTCAAAGTGGCCTCGTCGCCCCAGAAGAGGGCTCTCGGCGCGGCCGTCACCGAGACCGCCGTCAGGTTCGGGGTCTTCGCCACCCCGAAGGCGGACACCACGGCGTCGGCGTCCGACGTGACCTCCGCCGTCACGCCGCGGGTCGAGGCCTGGACCATAACGTCATCGACGTACCAGCCCTCAGCGGTGATGATGATGTCGGAGGTGAACCGGAACAGCACGCGCACCGCCCGGCCAGCGAACCGCGTCAGGTCCACCCGGACCGGCTCGAACCCGCCCGTCACGCTGCGGAGGACGCCGCCGGCGCGGCTCGTCGCGACCACTTCCGGCGTGCCCCCACCGGAGTCGATCAGGACCTCCGCGAAGTCGAAACCGGCCTCCGCGGCCAGGCGGTGGTTGAACGTCAGCGTGACCTGCCCGGCCGCCGCCGTCAGGTCCAGCAGCGGGCTCGTGAGGGTGCCGGAGGTGTTGATCGCGTATTGGCCGCCGCCGGTCGCCGTCTCGCCCGCCCCGAAGTAGTAGGCGCGCCCGACGGAATGCCCCGGGTCCCTTCCGTGCCCGGAGGACAGGTGCCACGGGCCGGTCGCGGTGAACCCCTCGTCGTCCTCGACATCGCTCTCGCCGAAATCGTAGGTAAACACCTGCTGGCCCACCGGCGACGTCTGCGTGAACCGCTCGGGCACCTCGATCAGCACCCGGTACGTTCGCGGCAGCAGACCGTCGAAACGATACCCGCCGTCCGGCCCGGTGAGGGCCGACGGCTCGCCCGCGCCGCGCAGGCCATCGCCGTCGAGGTCGATGTAGACGCGTATCCCGTTACGCCCGGGTTCGTCGGCGTCGCGCACCCCGTCGCTGTTCCGGTCGTCCCAGACCACCCCGGTGATCGTCCCCGGAGCCGGGGCGACGATTGCGAGCCGGCCCGCGCCGGCATTGTCGGTCACGTCCTCCTCGATGCCGTCCACGGCCACGACCGCCCGTACGAATACCTCGTCCGGCACGTCGAACCCGCTCGGCGGTTCGCCCGGTCGGCCCGGCAGCGTCACCACGGTCTCGATCGTCCGCGTCTGCCCCGCCCCCAGCCCGGAAATCGTCACCGATTCGAGATCCTGGTCGTCGCTCGTCCCATCCGCCGACAGGACCAGATTGACGGTGAACGGCCCGGCGTCCACCAGGCCATCGTTGCGCACGGTCACGCTCACGGGGACGGCGTCGCCCCAGCGAACCGGGCCGGCGACTCTCACCTGCGCTACCACGAGGTCGGGATACGCTCGCCGCCCGAAGTCGCCGGCCGACACCTCCTGCCGCGGCAGGACGTTCACGGTCCGGGAGTCGTCGCTCGAGCGGAGGACCCTCACCCGGTCGATCGTCCAGCCGTCGCGCGGCAAGCTCGAGTCGGACGTGAACCGGAACAGCACGCGGATTGCCTGCCCGACGTATGGCGTCAGGTCGAGTTCGACCGGCACGAACCCGCTGGTCACGCTCGGCAGCGCCCCGCCCGGGCGGCTCGTCGCGATCTCCTCCGGCTCGCCCACGCCCGTGTCGATCAGCACGGTCGCGAAGTCGTAACCGGCCTCCGCGCCGAGCCGGTGGTCGAACTGGAGTTTCACCCCGCCAGTTACCCCGGAGAGATCGATCTCCGGACTCAGCAGCGTGCCGCCGGCGTTGTTCGCGTAAGTGCCCGTGCCAACCGCCCCGAAGTGGAAGCCGGACACGCCGAACCGGGTGTCGAGGTGCCACTGATCCAACTTCCCCAGAAAGGACTCGGACGTGAACCCCTGGGTGGTGCCGCTGTCGAAGTCGAAGGAATAGATCGATGAGCTACCCGGTGCCGTCTGTTCCACGCCCCCGGGCAGATCGAGCCTGATCCGGTGGGTGCCGACCTCCAGGTCGGCGAAGTGGTATCGGCCGCCGGCGTCGGTCAGGGTGGTTGGCTCGGCGGGCTGCCGCTGCCCGTCGCCGTCGAGGTCGGAGTAGACGCGCGTACCGGCCGCCCCGGGCTCATCGGGGCCTCGCTGTCCGTCGCCGTCGAGGTCGAGGAATACCTCTCCGCTCACGGTGCCGGTGTTCGGCCTGCTGCCGAAGTCGAGCGGCCCGGTCGGGGCCGGCCCGGCCGTGATGACGTAAGCCGGCGCGAAGACCGTCTCGACCATCACGTCGTCGATGTACCACCCTTCGAAGGTTACGATCGAGTCGGAGGTAAACCGGAACGCCACCTGGATCTGTTGGCCGGCGTACGCATCCAGCCTCAGCTCCACCCGCTCGAATCCGTTGGTCGAGGCCGACAGTTCGCCGGTGTCCGTCCCCGCCAGCGTGACAATCCCGGCGGCGCTCGTTACCTGGACCCGGGCGAAGTCATATTCGGCCTCGGACTTGATGAAGTGGCGGAACGACAGCTTGATCGGAGTCCCGGCGGTGATATCGCGCAGGTCCAGCATCGGCGACGTAAGCGTTCCGGAGGCGCTGTTTGCGTACGCCCCGCCGCCGCTCGTCGCCTCGCCCGCCCCGAAGTAGAAGGCGTATCCGGGCGAATGCCCGGCATCGCCGCCGCGACCGCCGCTGAGATGCCACTGGCTGGTCGGGGCCGGCACGGCGGTGAACCCGTCGGCCGACGACTGCCCGTCGGCCGAGAAGTCTGCCGCCAGGAGCGTCCGCGTCACCGCCGGAGGGGATGTCACGCGGTACCCGGCGAGACCGACGACGCGCACCAACCGGGCCTCGGCCGGCACCCCCTCGAAGCGGTAGTCGCCGGCGTCATTGGTCAACACCCTCGCCTCGCCGGGGTCGAGGGCCCCGTCCGAGTCGGCGTCGAGGTACACCGTCGTTCCCGCCAGCCCGAACTCGCCGCGGCCCTGCGCCCCGTCCCCGTCGAGGTCCTCGAAGTGCCGCCCGTAGATGACGCCGGGGCCAGCGGCTTGCAGTGTCGCTGTCAGCGTGTACGCCCCGGCCGTGAGGCCGTCCCGGTTGTCGAGGGTCCTCGGGTCGTAGGCGTTGTCATACGACGACACGCCGACGTAAAAGGTCCCGCCGGACGGGGCCCGGAACGTCAGCACCGGGTCGCGGCCGGCGGCGTCGTCGTTGGCCGCGACCTCGGTGCCGCCGCCGTCGAACACCCGCAGCTTGGCGTCCAGCCCGCTGCCAACACGCTGGGCCGAGACGTTCAGCACGACCAGGTCGTCCGCGGCGGCGGAAAAGCGGTACAGATCGACCCGGGTGCCGTCGAGCAACAGCCCGGGCCGATCGACGGACGACCCGCGGGACAGCGTCAAACCGAGGGCGTCGGCGAGCGTATCGCCGCTGAGCAGCGTGCGTGACTCCAGCGGCTCGAGCCAGGGTGACCGGCGGCGATAGGTGTACCGAGGACGAGGCGAGGGCATGGCGAATCCTCTCGTTGGGCGTTACCGGCCGTAGCGTCGATCGAGTCCTACGTATGCGGGCGAGGCGCGCAGCGGCAAGAGGGCAGGGTCGGGGGCGACCGTCTGCCGCCAGAACGGGCCGCGCTGGCCGTCGGGCATGGCCTCCAGGGCACGGGACAGGAGTTCCGCCGCGCTGCGGAGGGCCGGCGTCCGGCCGCCCCGATCCGCGGCGTCATTCTGGCCGAGCCGAGCGTACGCCCGGGCGGCCTGGTAGATGACCGCCGGGTCGTTGGCGGCTTGCTTTACGGCCTGGTCGATCTCCGACCGTCCCTCGTCCTGCTTGCCCAGGGCGATCAGGACCAGGCCCTTGCCGACCCGGGCGGACGGGTGGCCCGGCACCTCCCGGAGGGCGGCGTCGAAGTCGGCCAACGCCTGCCGCGGCGACCCGAGCGAACTGTAGGCCCACCCACGGTTGACGTAAGTGCCGACGTCCGGCTCGAGGATGAGGGCCCGGGTGTAGTCGTCGGCCGCCTCGGCGTGCTTGCCCGCCGCCGCCCGGGCGAGCCCGCGGGCCCGGTAGAGTCGGGCCGCCGGGTGGCCGAGTTTCAGGGCGTCGTCGAACGCGACCTCGGCCTGGCGATAGCGGCGGAGTTCCAGCTCGATCTCGCCGGCCAGGGCGGCGGCGGCTCCGAGTCGGGGGTCGTCGCGGCGGGAGGCCTGGCATTCGGTCAGGGCGGCTTCCCGGTCGCCGGCCCGACGCAGGAGGCGGGCCGCCTCGACCCGGTCGCGGGCCCTTGTCGGGCCGTCGGTCTCCAGCCGGACGGCCCGGCGTACGTCCTCGAGCGCCCCGGGCCGGTCGCCCGTCTTGCCCTTCTGGGCCGCCCGGAGGCGGTACAGGTCGGCCCGCCCGGGAGCCAGTTCGATCGCCCGGTCGAGGCTTTCCAGGGCGGCAGCGGCCTCCCCGACCGCGACCAGCGCCTGGGAGAGGTTCACATGCCCCTGGTATTGCTTCGGCTGGAGCGCCACCGCCGACCGGAAATCGGCGGCCGCGGCTGCGGCCCGACCGGCCCCGAGCGACACCGCCCCACGATTCACCAGCGCCGCGTAGCGAGTCGAGGGGTCCGGGTCGGACGCGAAGACCAGGGCGAAGTCCTCGTCCGCTCGGGTCGTCTCGCCCAACTTGCCGTGGGCGAACCCGCGCAAGATGTGCGCCCATACCGAGCCCGGCCGCTGACCCAGGCAGATGGTCAGGTCGTCGATCGCGGCCCGGTAGCTCGCCACGAGCAGGTGACATACGGCCCGGAAGTAGCGGGCCGCGTGGTGCCGCGGGCGGGCGCGCAGGGCCGCGTCGTAGTGGCCGATCGCCTCCTTCGGGTTGTTCTGGTTGTAGGCGTCATCGCCGAGCAGGAAGTGGTCCACCGCCGAAGACGGGGTCACGTCCTCGGCCCGTTGCCGCTCGGCGGCCTGCTCGTCCGGCCCCAGCAGGCGGGCCCGCCGCAGGTGGGCGGCGCGCGTGCGGACGCCGAGCGACGCCGCACGGTCGAGGACCCCGAGGGCCGTGGCATGGTCGGCCGGCTTGCCGCCCGCCGCCTCGACCGCGGCGAGGAGGACGAGGAGTTCGTACGCCTCGGCGG